>LFFM01001105.1_pt1 | contig 19203 bp, 19 predicted proteins | sample 643131 | NCBI WGS metagenome assembly LFFM01 (sample SAMN03777445, study PRJNA286221) | soda lake metagenome | biome: soda lake; feature: Kulunda steppe; material: water; isolation source: sample Tc-Br brine of Tanatar trona crystallizer | place: Russia: Kulunda steppe | collected 2011-07
GATTGGCTCACGAAGCTGCTCGGTGGGGGCATCGAGGTCTGCATCTCCAAGGCGGACAAGCCGTTCGAGGGTAGCTATCTTGTCTTCGAGGTCGTGAATCCGTTGTCCAAGCTGTTTGCGTGCGTTACGATACTCCGTCCGGCGCTGTTCGTACGTTTCGAGTCGGTCGACCAGGTCGGCTACCGGCTCTAGTTGCTCGTAGACATGTTCGAAGTGGGAGGTTTTGAACCACCGTTGTTTGAGATGCTCGTTACACTCATCGAAGGTTTCGGCCAGTAGAATATCATCTGCCAACTCCTCGGTAAACTCGGCAATCTGGCTCTGGAACTCGATGTTCGTCTGGAAATCGCCCTCGTCACCGACCACCTGGTCTTCGTAGCGTTCGAGCAGTGCCACGAAGCCGTTGTACGCTTCGGCGAGCTGTTCGAGCTCCTCCTGCCCGAACTCATCGACCTGCTTTTTTGCCTGCTGGAGTTGCTCTTGGGCCTCTTTGAGCCGTGCAACCGGGTCATCCTGTTGTGCGTAATCAGTAGACATCGTCTGGGTCGAAGACCTGTTTGCTCACTTCCTCACCGTCGGCTGTCCGGTAGAAACACGACTCGTAGCCGGTGTGACAGGCACCACCAACCTGTTCGACGAGATACAAAATTGCATCGCCATCACAGTCGACACGGACCTCCTCGACATGCTGGACATGGCCGCTTGAACCGCCTTTCTTCCAGAGTTCATAACGGCTGCGTGAGTAATAATGTGCGACGCCTGTCTCACGTGTGCGCTCGAACGCCTCTTCGGAGACGTATGCCAGCATTAACACCTCCTGTGTGGTGCTGTCCTGTGCGATTGCCGGAAGTAACCTCTCCTCGTCGAAGGCAAGTTCCGGTGTCTCAACGCTCATACGCATATCGTAGGCAGTCGCCGGGATAGGTCTTGTCCTCGTTGGCTCCTTTTTACTTATAAATGATTGTGGTACACCGAAACAAACGAAGCTCACCATAGTCGATATATTCCCGATATGACGGCGTTATACTGGTCTTTTGCCCATTCTCTTGCTCCGCTTTTACTGCTTTCCCTGAGCCGATAACCTATACATTTATATAGAACCACATACAACCTATCATCTGATTATGAGCCAGCGAATGCAGGGCCAACCAATGATAATTCTCGGTGACGACGCACAGCGGATGAAAGACAAGAGTGCACAGGAGCACAACATCGCTGCGGCGCGCGCCGTCGCCGAGTCGGTACGCTCGACGCTCGGCCCGAAGGGCATGGACAAGATGCTCGTCAACTCCCTCGGGGATATCGTCGTCACGAACGACGGTGTCACCATCCTTGATGAGATGGATATCGACAACCCGACGGCCGAGATGATTGTCGAAGTCGCTCAGACACAGGAAGATGAGGCAGGTGATGGGACGACCTCTGCCGTCGCTATCGCAGGCGAGCTGTTGAAAAACGCCGAAGAACTGCTCGAACAGGATGTCCACCCAACGGCCATCATCAAAGGCTTCAGTCAGGCCGCTGAGGAGGCACGTGACGAAATTGACGACATCGCTATCGAGATTGACAGCGATGATGACGAGATTCTCCGCCAGGTCGCTCAGACGGCGATGACCGGCAAAGGTGCAGAACAGCACAAAGACCAGCTTTCCGAGCTTATTGTGGACGCTGCACAGGCTGTCACGGTCGATGCTGACGATGGCTCGACCATCGTTGACCTTGCTTTCCTGAAAATCGAAACGCAGACTGGCGACACTGCCGAGGCATCCGAACTACTCAACGGCGCTGTCATCAGCAAGGACCCAGTGCACGAGGACATGGCGACGGATATCGAGGACGCCTCGTTCCTCGTCACGGATACGGCCCTCGAACTCACGGAGACCGAAGCCGACGCACAGGTCAACGTCACTGACCCATCACAGCTCCAGAACTTCCTCGACCAGGAGGAGGCCGAACTCCGCGAACTTGTCGACAACATCGTCGATGTTGGCGCGGATGTCGTCATCTGCCAGAAAGGCATCGACGACATGGTCCAGCATTATCTCGCCAAGGAGGGCATTCTGGCGCTTCGCCGCGTCAAACGCTCCGACATCGAGTTCCTTCGTGAGGTGCTCGGTGCCGACATCGCCTCGGACCTCGACAACGTCACCGAAGAGTTCCTCGGTCAGGGCTCCATCGAACGTGACGAGGACGAAGAACTGTTCTACATCGAAGGCAGCAACGACAACGCCCACGGCGTCACGCTCCTCCTGCGTGGCTCGACCGAACACGTCGTCGACGAACTCGAACGCGGCGTTCAGGACGCACTCGATGTCGTCGGAACCGCCATCAGCACCGGTGAAGTGCTCCCCGGTGGCGGCGCACCCGAAATCGAGGTTGCTCGCCGGCTGCGCCAGTATGCAGATGGCGTCAGCGGCCGCGAACAGCTTGCTGTTGAGGCGTTTGCCGACGCACTGGAAGTCGTTCCACGCGTCCTCGCCGAGAACGCTGGCTACGACAGCATCGATACGCTCGTCGACCTTCGTGCAGCCCACAGTGACGGACAGACCAACGCTGGCCTGAACGTCCACAGCGGCGAGATTGAGGATACCTTCGAGGCTGGTGTGGTCGAGACGCCACACGCCAAACGACAGGCGCTCGTCTCTGCCGGTGAAGCCGCCAACCTCGTCCTCAAAATTGACGATATCATCTCCGCTGGCGACCTCTCCACCGAAGGTGAGGAAGACCCTGAAGGCGGAATGGGCGGCGGCATGGGTGGCATGGGCGGTATGGGTGGCGGCATGGGCGGCATGATGTAACTGCCGGTCAGCCACGCTCACCGCTATCGATTGGTATTTTTTCACCCTGTTTCCGAGCGCTCTTTTACTGCGGTTTTGAGACGAACGTCGACCCGGAGACCGTAATTCGCAGGTCGAATACCTGCTTGAGAATGTTGAGAGTCGATTCCTCTCGCGGACTCGGGTTGACATAATAATGAGACAGCGCGTTCGCCTGTTTCAGGCGGCCGGTCAGCGCGTGGAGGAACTTGAACACCATCTCGACATCGAACATCTGGATAATCTCTTCGAGGATATCTACCTCGACGGAGAGTTTCCCCTGTGCGTTTTCGTACTCCTGTATCACTCGTGAAATCGTCTCACCCAGTCCACCAAGGCCGAGTTTCTTGTCGAGTTTGACGATTTCGAGTGGAATATCACTAAAGTCGATATCTTCGACGCCGGCGAGTGGGTCGTCGGTCGTCGTAATGATAACCGTCGAGGCGGGCCAGTTGTTCAACTCGTCGTTGAGCAATCGGAGTCGCTGTGCGGGGTTGGTCGTGACGATGACGACGATATCACCCGGCGAAAGAAAATGAATACGAGCGTTGTTCGCCCCAGTACTTTCGGCCCCGCCGAGTACCAGCACGCTGCCGGTGCCGTTGATATCGTCGGCGACGTGTTTGCCCGATTCGAGCAGCGGGCTGACGTGTTCGAACAGGTGGTCCTGAAACGCCTCGATACACCGGTCGCGTTCGTGATGCTGGCCGGTTGCATCGCAGTACGGACAGGACCATTGTCGCTGTATCCCGTCGTCGGAGAGCTGTGACTGGTGGTGCTCGATAATGTGTGATTTAATATTGGTGGCCGTTGCTTCACGACGTGCCGACCAGACCGTATAATCGCAGTGGCGACACCGCCAGCGATGAACCATTGGTTTGTCTGTGTTCCGTGGGAATATTATAGATTCGCATTTGTGACAGTTCGCGAAGTCGTGCATTCCACGCGAGCCAGGCCCGAGCGTTTAAATCAGATACTGGAACCAGTCTCTCCGGATGGTCTCGACGGGAAGCGATGGTGTCCTGACCGAACCGACAGCCTCGCTTTCGCCCGCGGTTATCGGGTCGGCGGAAGGGGCGCTCGTGACGGTGGTGTTTGTCCTCGCCGGTATCACCCTTGGCACACTTAGCGGGCTTGTTCCAGGCCTGCACGCGAACAACTTTGCCCTGCTGCTTGCCGCTGGCGCACCGGCGATTCCAGCGGACCCAGTTAACGTCGGTGCGGCGATGCTGGCGGCTGGCGTTACTCATACCTTTCTCGACGTCGTGCCGACGCTGGCGCTCGGGGTTCCGGACCCAATCCTTGCCCCGACAGCACTACCTGGCCACAAACTCGTCCTGGAGGGACGGGGGCGAGAGGCACTCAGGTTGTCGGCACTCGGCAGTGCGCTTGCTGTTGCGTTTGCGGTGCCGCTTGCGATTCCAATCACCCTGCTGATGGAGCGAACCTATCCTACGATAGCCGACAACATCACGCTCTTTCTCGGGACCGTTTCGTTTTTGCTCGTCGTGACGGAACGGACGATGGTCGCCCGTGCAGGCGGGGCGATTGCGTTGCTAGGAAGTGGCGCGCTTGGCGTTCTCACACTCGATGTCGAAACTGGCGGTGTCTTTCCCGCCGGTGATATGCTCGTCCCGCTGTTCTGTGGGCTGTTCGGGGCACCGATTCTTATCGAAGCCCTCTCTGGTGAGGGGGTGCCGCCACAGGAACGGGGAACCGTCACGACAGCGCCGTGGGTAATTATCGTTGTTGCCCTGCTCGGGACACTTGCCGGTGCGTTCGTGGGCTATCTCCCCGCAATTTCCGGCGCAATTGCTGCTTCGGCTGTGCTCGTTGTCCTTCCCTACCGTGGTCCGCGGTCGTTTATTGTCGCTTCAAGCGGGGTGAGTACGGCGAACACGGTCTTTGCGCTATTCGCGCTCGTTGCGATGGGGACGCCACGGACAGGTGTGCTGGTTGCTGTTGAGGATGCAGGCGTCCCCCATGACCTGCCCGTGTTGCTCGGAAGCGTCGCCATCGCCGCCGGATTTGGATTCATTCTTGTGGTGTCGATTGGCGACCGCTATCTGGCGTTTGTCGGCTCGCTCGATAATTTTTTCCTCTCGGTTGGAATTCTCTGCTTTCTCTGCCTGTTAGTGGGTGGATTCACCGGCGTTGTCGGATTAGTTGTCCTCGCTGCGAGCACGCTTGTTGGGCTTGTCCCGGCGCAGTTTGGCTCGCGGCGAATGACCTGTATGGGGGTGTTGTTAGTTCCGATTATGGTCTGAAACTCAGACCTGCGTGCTCAAAAAACCACCAAGCGCGCCGAGCAAGCCGGGATAGGCGATACCTGCAAGCACGACCCCTTCGAGAAAGAGCGGGCTGATAGCGGCGCCGTTGTCGCTCAGAGTGAACACGAACGTGCCGAGCAGTGCGACAACGACTGCGCCGAGCACGAGACTTGCTCCGGCGACAGCACCCTGTACGCCATCAACTGCGCCAACTCGTCGTGCAACGACGAATCCGGCGACCAGAAACGCCACGACGGGTATGAGGTGGTAAACGAGTGCTGGTGCGGCAAGGTCAACCAGTTCGGCAGTTGCGCCATCCCCGGTGACGAGGTTAAATTCGTGTTCGGCGAGTCCAGCGAAGAAATCTTCGAGTACGCCGGCATCTTCGTCCCGCTCGATGACGAGTTCGGCGTTGACAAACTGGGCGTTGTAATAGACCCAGCCCGCGGATGCGAGCAAGTCATCGAAGATGCTGTCTGACTCTGCGATAGCGACGACGACGAGCGTGACGAGGTAGCCAGTGACGACGGAGAGTGCACCAGCGATTGCGCCAGTGACGACGGGAACCTCGACCGGTCCGACCTGTTGTGGGCGTATTGACATCGTTAAACAGAGTGCGGCTGTGGGTAAGTGTCTGGTGGCTCACCGAGCATCTCGGTAACTCGAAACACACATTCGTTCTGGCGCTAACTGGCGGGCATGAGCGGCGAGCTGCCATCGGACCTGCCGGATGATATTCCCGAGAAATACCGGGAGCGAGCGCGAGAACTGCAGTACCAGATTCTGTTGCTCGAAGCACGGCTCGAATCGGCAAACTTTGAGGATAAGGAGGCATATCGACGAAAGCTCAACGAGAAGAAAGGCGAGTTCGACCTGTTGCGGCGGTTGTAATCTCGCCCATTGGACTCTTTAACGTCCATTTCCGGAGGAATACAGCAAAGTCACGGGCTGGTGACCGAAATCCAGCCTCGTCAATCCATCGCTTGAGATACTCATATAGAGACAGCGCGGAAACCCACGACTGAAGTCGTGGGAGAAGCGCGTACAGTCCATGACCCAATCCACAGACTACGACAGAGCCGACTCCCCAACGAATGTGAACCATTAGGACTACATATGAAGTATGGAGAAGCGCCGCACTGTCCCGGTTACACTTGACGTGGACAGTGACATACCGGATCGCTCAATAAACGGGTCAGGTGGGCCGTGGAACTCTCGCTGTCCTCTATAGAGAATTGATTCAGCACGCAATGGTATTTTCGCACGTCGCAGCGGACAGGGGGCCAAGCGTGCGTATTGACCGATAGGTTCAACCCCGTTCGTAAGGAATTCTTACACAGAAAGACAACATGGCATCTAACAAACCGGAGGTGACCACAGTCACCTCAAAAGGACAGATTACGATACCGAGCAGCCTCCGAGAGCAGTTTGGGCTGGAGCAGGGGACCAAGCTCATTGTCGTGCCGACAGAGTATGGACTCGTGTTGAAGAAAGTTGACCTGCCCTCAGTCGAAGAGTTTCAACAGCGGGTGGAAGAACGTGCGAAAGCAGTTGATGTCTCTCCAGAGGACGTGTCCAAGCTCGTCCACGAGGCACGGGGCGATGATGAATGAGGGCAGTCCTCGATACGAACGTTCTCATTTCGGGCGTTATTGCGACCGGCGTCCCGCACAAGCTACTCGTCAAGGGATTCAACCACGAGTACCAAATCGTCGTCTCTGTGGAGACACTCACTGAGTTCCGTAATACGCTGTTGAAGTATCCAGAGCGGTTCCACATGGACGAAACGGAAATCCAGGAGGAGGTCGAAACGATCCGTTATTTTGCCGAATTTGTTGCCCCACAAGAAGACATCACAGCTGTTGAAGATGACCCCGACGACGACAAATTCCTCGAAGCAGCAGTGGCTGGCGACGTCGATTACCTCGTCTCTGGTGATGGACATTTACTTTCGCTGGACTCGTTCCGTGGCATCGAGATTGTCGAACCGAGAACCTTCTACGACCAGCTCAATGAGCAATAACTCTGTGAACGTACCTTTTTTCGCCTCGGGTTTCCTCGGTCGCTTCGCTCCCTGCGGGAACCTCTCGGCGCAAAAATCTACGCTAAAAAGGCTGAACGCTCGGTTCCACCTCGCGTTCAGTGAACCGTTGGCGGTGGTCAGTACGCTTTCTCTGTGGCTCACATTGCCAACAATTGTTACCAGTCCCGTGAGACCGGCGTTTCGCTTGCGTCAATCGTCGAGAGGAGCCAGTCTGCGGCATCGTCGAGTTCGTCCTCGTCAGTCCCCACGATTTTCAGCCGGTTGTGGCCCGCATCACGGTCGGGATAACAGCCCACGGTGACGTCGAATCGCTCCATCGTCTCTTCGAGCGTCCCGACGATGTTCGCCTCGGGTTCAGTGGTGTAGAGAAACTGCGAGCGGCGCTCGCCCGAGAATTCGCCAGCTACCTGCTCGAACATGGCTTCTAGTTCCTCAGGAATCCCCGGCAGGACGTAGACGTTTTCGAGCACACAACCGGGAGCAAGTCCCTGTTCGTTCAGGAGTGGGCGACTTCCTTCGGGGATGGCTGCCTCGGCTTCGGCGTCGATGTCGATATCCAGCGATGGGCGGCGCTCGGCAAATGCGGCTATCGTCTCGGTCACATCCGACAGCGTGAGCTCTGTCGGTGCAAGTTCACGGTCGAAGGCTGCAGCGACGGCCTCCATCGTGATGTCGTCGGGCGTCCCGCCGATACCGCCGGTGACGATGACTGCATCAAACTGCCCGCTGTATGCCTTGACGCGCTCGGTGATTGTGTTGCGCTCATCAGGAAGAGAGAGTATTCGCGAGACCGTTGCCCCGCGCTCGTTGAGCTTTGCTGCCAGCCACGTTGCATTCGTATCCGTGGTATCTCCAGCTAGCAGTTCGTCACCGACGGTGATGAGCGCGACCTTCATTGGCTGTGCTTTGCTCTCCCAGCAAGTCAGTGCTTCGAACCACCACCTGCCAACAACTGATAAGGACTTAGTAGCCGCGGAGATGAGTAGGTGGCAATATGAACGTCGAAGATGTCATGACTGGCCGAGACGACCTTGTCACGGTCGAAATCCCCGGCACACGTGACGATGCACTCGAATATCTGCAGGACCGCGCCTTTTCTTCCGTTCCAGCGGTCAAACACACCGATGAGGGTGAAATATACCGCGGTATCATCTCGCGTAGCTCGCTCATCGAACGACCCGACGAGGACCAGCTAGCCCTGCTCGCGGAGGATGTTCCATCGACGAGCCGTGATACCCCGCTTAGCGAGGTTGCTGCGATGATGCTCTTGAAAGGAGCCCGCCGCATTCCTGTGGTCAATGGTGATTCCCTTGAAGGAATAATAACGGTCACTGATGTCGTCCGAGCCATTGCTCGCGGCGAGGTCGAAGAGGAGATTGCGGTTGGTGCCGTCGCGGGGAAGACGGTCAACAGTATGTACAGCGAGACGCCGTTGACCGTCGCCGAGCGACAGCTCGCCTATGCGGACCTTCCGTACGCAGTTGTGCTAGATGACGAGGCTGACCTTGTTGGGATGGTCACCGAAGTCGATATTCTCGACGTTGCACGCGTCGTCGAAGGCGAGGAGGATACGGGTGAATCCATTGCAAACCAGGATAACGAGTGGGCGTGGGAAGGAATCAAAGCCGTCGGAAACCGGTATATGCCCACCCGAAACGTCGAAATCCCGAACGGTCCGGTGAGCGCGTTCATGACTGAGGACCTGATTACGGTCAACCAATCGCGGTCCGTCGAGGAAGCCGCACAGCTGATGATTGAAAACGATATCGAGCAGATTCCGATGATGAGCGGCGACGAACTCGTCGGCATCGTCCAGGACATTCACTTGCTGGAGGCGGTCGCATGAGTGAGAGCGAACAACTCACCGAACTGGCCAAACGGCGTGGCTTTTTCCTCCAGACGGCCGGTGTCTACGGCGGCGTTGCGGGGTTTTATACGTACGGTCCAGCGGGGGCCACGCTCAAGGATAATCTAGAGGCCGCCTGGCGCGACCGCTTCGTTACCCGCGAGGGGCATATGGAAATCGACGCGCCGACGGTGATGCCCGAACCCGTCTTCGAGGCATCTGGACATCTCGATGGCTTCGACGACATGATTATCGAGTGTGTCGAGTGCGGTGCCAGCCACCGGGCCGACCATCTCGTCGAGGACTATCCGGAGCTTGACGTCGAGGATGCCGAAGCGCTCCCAACTGAGGAGGTTGCCGAGTTGATTGCCGAGCACGAGATTGCCTGCCCCGCCTGTGGCGCGTCGCTGGCTGGCGAACCCGTCGAGGAGTTTAACCTCATGTTCGCGACGAATATCGGTCCCGGCAGCTCCTCACCGGGGTATCTCCGCCCAGAGACCGCACAGGGGATTTTTGTCGAGTTCCCACAGCTTGCAGAGTACGCACGCAACCAGCTTCCGTTTGGCGTTGCCCAGATTGGCAAAGCCTACCGGAACGAAATCAGCCCACGGAAGGCACTCATTCGGGTACGTGAGTTCACCCAGGCCGAACTCGAACATTTCATCGACCCCGAGGCGGACGAGCCGCCGCTTGAGCGGGTTGCTGATGTGACGCTGCCGCTGTATTCCGTTGAACAGCAGCAGGCTGACGACGGCGAGATACAGGAGGTAACCGTCACGGAGGCTATCGAGGAAGGCATCATCGAAAGCGACTGGGTTGCCTTCTATCTTGGATTGGCGAAAGGCTGGTACGAGCGGATTGGCGTCGACATGGACCGCTTCCGGTATCGTCAGCACCTCCCGGGCGAACTTGCCCATTACGCGGCGGACTGCTGGGATGCCGAAGCCGAACTCGCTGGCGACTGGGTTGAGGTGACCGGGTTTGCCACACGTGGCTCATATGACCTCGATAAACACGCCGAGCATTCTGGCGAGGAGTTTTCGGTGTTCAAACAGTACGACGAACCGATTACGGTCGAGCGGCCGACGGTCGACCCGGAGATGAGCTATCTTGGGCCGGAGTTCGGTGATGCGGCAGGCGAGATTGTCGCTGCACTCGAATCGCTGGCCGAGCGCGACCCGGATGCCTTCGACGGCGAGACGGTAACGGTCGAGGCCGGCGGCGAGGAGTACGAGATTCCTGTCGAGCAGACTGGCTTTGCTATCGAGGAGGTGACTGAATCCGGCGAGCACGTGACGCCGGAGGTCATCGAGCCATCATTTGGTGTCGGCCGACTGGTCTATACGGTGCTTGCCCACGCCTACGAGGAGGATGTCGTCGATGACGAGGAGCGCACGTATCTCTCGTTGCCGCCGGAACTCGCTCCAACAACGGTTGGGGTCTTTCCGCTGATGGACAAGGATGGGTTGGGCGAGAAAGCACAGGAGCTTGCCGGCGAGTTGCGCGAGGCCGGGCTCTCGGTGACCTACGATGACGCCGGTGCAATCGGTCGGCGCTATCGCCGCCAGGACGAGGTCGGAACGCCGTTCTGTGTGACGGTCGATTACGAGACGCTAGAGGATGGGACGGTGACGGTGCGTGAACGCGACAGCACCGAGCAAGCGCGTGTTGATGTTGACGGGCTCGGTGCGGTGCTGTCGGCGCTGCGTGACGGAGAACAGTCGTTTGGCGAGTTGTAAAACCTCTTCCTATATCTCTGAGAGAACGATTTTTAACTGTGATTTGAGGTTGTTCACAAAACCTGCACGTCCATCATTTGTGCGAGACTTTCAGTATCAAAGTCGCTGTCGCTGACGATGAGGGTATCACCAGTCGACCGCGCACAAGCAGCGATTAATAGGTCTCTGACCGGCAGCATTTCACCAGCAGATGATAACCTGTCCTGCATACGAGCAGCTTCAATGGCGATAGTTTCGTTGAAATCTATTGCTTCAACACGGCCGAATTGTTGACGTGCACCAATCACGTCTGTTTCTCCGTGACTGGTCACTTCTCCATGTAGAACTTCGTACACGCAGATGCTTGAGGTTAGCAAGTGTGATTGTTGATCAACGAACGCAACGACGTGTTCGATACCATCGAGATAGTCAATAATCACTGAGGAGTCAAGAAAGGCCATTACTGGAAGCTTTCGCGCGAACGCTTGATTCCTTCGCGTGCTTTTTTAGCCTTCTCTGTTCCTTCCCACGCCCCCGCTTCCATCGTGCCAGCATCGGTCGCGAGTCTATCTAGAAACTCACTCCAGGTTTCGTCTCTGTGTTTCATGCGTTCTAACCGCTCTTTCGTATCTTCGTCAACCCGAATTGAGGTGCTCATATGCATACATCATGTATGCAGGCCTGTATTGCTTTCGGCGCTGCGTGACGGCGAGCGGTCTTTTTGGGCGTTATACCGTTTCCTTGCCTTTTCGAATGCCTGAGTGTTGATAATATTCGTGGGCGTTTCTATTCCACTCTTTCCCTGTTGCTCATACACTTTTGCTATTTGACGGGAACGTAGATGCCGCCTTTGTCGATACGCGCCTCTAACAGTCCGTCATCGCCCGACGTCTCCGTCACGCTGTCCCAGTCAGCTCCGTCAAACCGCAAGAGTTCGACTGACTTCTCAGTCGACTCGAACTCGAACCGAACGTCGAGTTCAGTCGTCACAGTGGTAATTACCTCGAATCCTTCGGCAACCGGCGTCACACTGTCGGGAAGCGATGGTAACTCATCCTCCGGAATGGCATCAAGCGCGTTCACCCCTGTTCTTGGGGTGTCCACTGTCGTCGTGTTGCCGATAGCCACATCCGTTGCTTCAAACGTCATTGCAGGAACGCTTTCAGGCGGGAAGGGTCCGAGCACGCCAATCTGTCGACCATCATTTTCGCGGAGGGTCACGTTTTCGGCTATCATCCCAGTAAACCGGTGTGTGAATCCGTCCCCACCGTTCTTTTCGATCAGCGTGTCGGCAACCTCCACAAATGTATCAGACGTATTCAAGCCAGTCTCATCGTTTTCCGAAATCGTTGATTTTGTCAGCTCAAGACCGGTGTCGAATACGGTGATACCAATTCCATTCTGCGTGAACTCGGAGTCGGTTATGTCGACAGTGTGGAAACCGATTGAACGGAAGCCGTCCCGGGTGCATCCCTTGATTGTGACATCCTCCAAAGACATCGAAATATTGTCCAGGTCAACGGCGAGGTCAACCCCACGGTCGCAGTCTGTGATTTCCGACCTTTTGAGTCGGACGGTATCGTTTTTCGAAACTAATACGCCGTTTTCAAACCCTGTTATATTGACATTCGTGATGGTGATGGGCAACGAATCGTCTGATGGCAGCCGTGTTTCAGGTGTGGCCGCACTCAGGATGCCGACGCTTTCGGCATCGTCAGGGAGGGCAGCCCCCGAAATGGTGTGACCGTTGCCATCGATACGAACGTCCTCGGCTCGTATTTCCAGACAGGTTTCTTCGGTGGTTGGTTCGAGATCGGCCACGAGTTTGTACGTCCCCGGCTCCGTAATCTTCCTGCATTCATCGATTCGGTTTTCGTCGGGCACATCCTGATGCTCTACTGCCTCGAACCAACAGGTCTTGAAGTTGCCATCCCACTTCTTTTCCATCGCAGTCTGGACGCAGTCTACGTTTTTGCTAGCTTTGACTGCATCCGCTTCATCGACGTGTTCATTGAGAAGGACACATCGCGGCCTGCTGAACCGCCCGTCTCCCGAGTGATGGCGGTTGTATGGTAAGACTCCAAGCACCGTCTCATCGCCGGCATCGTAGCGAATCACTGGTCTCTCACCAAACAACTGTGGATAGGTTGTTGCGTTCTCTTCGGTAAATTCGACGAGTCGGCAGGTAGCGCCGTCGCTCGTGTCGACAATCACATGCGTCACAAGTGGCGGGTCATAGTGGAGGTCATTCCCGACGATGAACCACACCTCGTGTTCGTCCGGGAATGCAACATCGAATTGGTCCCATGCTGCTGCCGTTCCGCTGAGGGTGGTGAGAGAGGCACCACCGACGGCACCGGCGGCTATCGTCGACATGATTCGACGACGTGTTATCCGAGAGCTATTGCGACGGGGAGGAGTATCTCTGCCGGGCATATCACACTCTCTCGCATGTGCATCCTTCGTTATCGGTTCTCTGCCGCACAGAAACTGCCGCCTAATCATAAGCGTATTCCACCACACGAGCTTTGGTGCGTTCCTTTCGAGGGACCACTCCTGGTCTAAGCTCTGCCAGTGTGCTCGACGCTTCAATCCCACAAGGATCCGTCTGAAACACAGTCGCAGAAGGGAGAAGACCAAACTCCACCCCAGAGACAAAAACACTGAGAACTCGCAACCCACCCAGTAAATCGCAATAATCACCCCACTCACTTTTCGACGCGCTTTACACCCCTCCCAACACACACTGCATAATGACAGATACCAGTTCCCCGGTCGGGACCATCGCCACCAAATTAAAGGGCGAACTCGGCCGTCGGCTCGTCCACGCAAGCGGGGCGGGACTGCCCATTCTCTATCTGCTCGGTGTCCCCTGGGATATCGTCCGTGTGCTCTTTGTCATCTGTGCCGTCGGGACCATTATCCTCGAATTTCTCCGACTCACGGTCGGGCTCGACTGGTTCATCTACCGGCATCTCACCCGTGAGTACGAACAGGACTCAATCGCGGGGTACATGCAGTATATGGTTTCAAGCGCAGCCGTCGCCCTCATCTTCGAGCCACTGATTGCCATCCCCGCAGTGCTCATGCTCATGCTTGGTGACCCAATCAGCGGGATGCTCTCCTCGGGCGAACTCCGCAAAGTCAAACGTCCCCGCTCGCTCGCCGGAATGTTTCTCGTCTGTGCCGTCATCGCCGCGCCGTTCCTCTATGAAACACCGCTGGCTATCGTCCTCGGTGCGCTCGGGGGCACCATCGCCGATGGCGTCAAACCCATGATTGGCGACTATATCATCGACGACAACCTGACGATTGCGCCGCTCGCGGCCATCGCCATCTGGGTCGGTCTCGAATTGACGGTATTGTTGTGAGAGTCACCGAACGATGGCCAAGAGGTAGATACCGATAGCCACGAGAATAATCATCGGACCGGTTGCGATGCCCAGATAATACGAACTGAGGATTCCTCCGATAACAGCAATCTGCCCGAATACGATGGAGATGAGCATTCCACGGTTGAAACTGTTCGTCACCTGCATCGCTGCAGCCACGGGGATAACTAACATTCCAGCGACTAGAATGGCTCCCAGAATCTGCATCGCTGCGACGACCACCAGTGCGGTGAGCACAATCAACAGGGTATCGTATAGCCACACGTTGATTCGGGCAAGCCGTGCTGCTTCGCGGTCGAATGTGATAAATTTGAGTTGCTTGTGTGTAAGTCCAACGACAAGGCCAACTAGCAACGTGAGGCCGACCATCAGCTGGACGTTTTCGAACGGAACGAACAGGATATCCCCGAATAGGTAACTTTCGACAGTTGCGCTGAAGACGACGCCGTAGGAAATGACGGCGATACCGACGGCAAAACCGCCGGTCAGCATAATTGCAATCGGAATGTCAGCGTATCCATCCGTGTTCACGGCGATATACTGCATTCCAAGTGCCGCGATTGCAGCGACCACCAAAGCCCATAAGAGTGGATAGTTCAGCACTGGGATTGATGCGCCGACGAATAAGCCGATTGCGACACCACCGAACGCAGTGTGCGCGAGCGCTTCGCCAATCAGTGCCATCTGCCGGTTGACGAGATATGAACCCACAACGGGGGCAGTAAAGCCGATGAGTACGCCGGCCGTGAAGCCATGTTGGAGAAACGAACTTGAGACCAGCCAATGCTCGTTGAATAGCTGTTCCATCCCGTTCCAGAAGAGTTCAAATAAGGGAGGAAAGACCCATACAACGAACACGATGAACGCGAGTAAGACGAGGGGGATGCCAAGAGCGACCGCCCCGAGTTCACGTCTTTGTCGAGTTGTTTCAGTAGCCACGGTTAATCACCTCTTGTGACAGACCTGGAACTGACTGCCCTGGCAGAACTAAACGCTCGTTCGAGTGCGCCGCTTTTGAGAAACTCACTTGTCGCACTGTGTTCGTACAGCTCTCCATCGAGGCACGCCATCGTCTCGGCGTACTCGCTCACCTTCGCGATGTCGTGTTCGATGAGGACAATCGTGATTCCCTCCGCATTCAGTTCGGTAAGGAGCTCGTAGAACTGGTCGACAACGTCGGCATCAACCCCGACCGTCGGTTCGTCAAGTGCAAGTAAATCAGCCTCCGAAGCAAGTGCACGTGCGATATACGCTCGTTGTCGCTGGCCGCCCGAGAGGTTACTGATACGCCGGTCAGCATACTCTTCTATTTCGACGGTTTTGAGCGCGTCGTCGATAATTTGGTGGTCTTTGTCAGTGAGACGGCGCAGGCCTGCATGGGGATATCGTCCCATCTCCACAACTTCTCGGACCGTGACTCGCATCATCGAGTCAGCGTCTGTCGAATGCTGTGAGACGTACCCTAACCGTGTCCCTTCGGCGAACTCATTTGCGGGCGTTCCGAACAGCTCAACTGAACCTGAATCGGGCAACTGCAACCCCAGCATAATCTTCAACAGCGTGGTTTTTCCGGAGCCGTTTGGGCCAATCAACCCCAGAAAATCGCCTGACTCTATCGTCATCGAGACATTCCTGATGACGGGTTGTTCGTTGTACGCGAAGCTAACGTTCTCGATGTCGATTGCGGTTTTCATCCGGTTCCGTTGTGTAGTGCTCATCGTTCGTTATATTCCTTACTCGGCCTGCAGAGCTGTCTCGAGCGTTGGGAGGTTAATCTTGTAGAAGTGCTCTAGATAGCCCCAGTCGGGTTCCATGACGAGATCACCGCCGACCGGCGGGGTGCCGTCGATCTGAGTCTCGATCGGTGAGAGCGGGAGAATCTCTGCGCCCGTTTCTTCGGCCAATGATTCGGCGAGCTTTCCTGGCTCACCAACATCATAAAGAACGTGTTCGATTCCCTCGTCTTCCATCACTTCTTCGACTTCTTGAACCTCCTGTGGCGTCGCTGAATCGTCTGGTGATGTTCCGACCGGCGAATACACGTCAATCCCGTACTGTCGATTCCACCACTGGAATGAGTCGTGGGTGGCCACCACGACCGACGTGAGTTCGGCCCGCTCGACAATCTCTTCGAAATCCTCGTGAAGTTCCTGAACGTCTTCGATGAATGCTTCGGCATTCTCTTCGTAATAGTCCGCGTTATCTGGGTCCATCTCCGCCAGTCCGTCCGCGATATTCTCGATACCATCTTGTGCGTAGACGGGGTCAACCCACCAGTGTTCGTCGTTGTCTTCTGCGGGGCTGTCAAAGAAGTCGATTCCCTCGGAAGCGTCAATCACCATTGTGTCACCATCCGATTCTAGCTGGCTCGCGGCATCGTCCTGCCAGGAAGCAAAATCACGCATATAGACGAATCCGCCAGCGTGGTCAATCTCCTCGACAGTTGCAGGCTCGGGATTCCAGTCGTGACCGTGTTCTCCCACGGGGACGATATCGAGTGGCTCAACAACATCGTCGCCGTCACCTGCGACCTGTCGAGTGAAATCCCACAGGGCGGGCATCGATGCGATAACGGTGTTCTCGTCAGCACCAAGGTCTTGGCCGTCGTCGTCATCTCCACCGAGACAGCCTGCGAGACCAGCGACGACTGCACCGCCAGTGAGCAGTGTGAAATCTCGACGCGAAACTCCTTGCGAATTATCCGATAACTTCTTGGAATTCATCATCTTGGCCTTCCTCGGCGCTACGTATGAATGTTACTACACTAAATAATAATTTAGACCTATCTAATTTTTATTCCTTAGTGGCTCTATTTTGCACCGAACCTTGATTTGGCGCGCGATATGGTCAGGAATCGACACGCGTTGCTCGGTTTCCTCGACAGTAAGCGTCACGAGCCCGACGGATGCAATATCGTCGATAACAACGGTTGTTCCGGGGTCGATGTCGTTTTCGAATAGATATTTGCGGACATCGGGTTGGTGGTGAGGGACCTGTTCAACGATGAGGGTATCTCCAGCGGTGCAATCCGTAAGACCAACTCGGTTCTGGTCGGTCTGCAGGTTCAGCTCTTTATTAGGGATTGGGTCGCCGTGTGGGTCAGTCCGCGGATTGCCGAGAAACGCAGCCAGCCGGTCTGCAAACTCATCGCTGATATGATGTTCGAGTCGGTCGGCTTCCTCGTGGACCTCCGCCCAGGGAGTGTTGAGCTGGTCGGCCAGAAACGTCTCGATGAGTCGGTGTTTTCGGATTACTCTCAGGGCAATCTCCGTTCCGGAGTCGGTAGCGCGAACACCCTTATACTCCCTGTAATCGACGAGCCCCTCCTCGTCGAGTTTCTGTATCATATGCGAAACCGACGCCTGCGTCCGCTCGACCGCTTCGGCGATTTCGACTGTTCGGACCCGTCGCGATAGCTCCCTCTCAAGCTGATATACCGTTTTGATGTACTCTTCGGCAACCGGGTCGAGGGCCATCTGCATACTATTCTAGGTCAGATAGATAAGAATGTTGCTAGTCAAATTTGTAAATTAGATGCTTCTAAACTCTATCGCAACCAGACTATACTCACCCCTCGAACTTCTCAAGCAACGCCCGATAAAAGGCCGCATTTTCCCCTTCCTCAGCCAGTTTCTCGACAATCAGCTCCGGCGTTGACCGGGCAAGCGTCCCCTTCACTGGCGTTCGATTCACCCGAAGCTCGCCATCTTCGAGGCCAACGGCCTCGATGCCGTCGACGGCAATCTCCCCAGTGGCTGCCTCGCGAATCTCGCTCGCCAGGTGTGAAACGAACACCGCGGTCGCATCGCGCTCACTGAGTTCCTCCAGAATGCCGGCCATGATGTTCGCGCTTGCACCAGGCTCGGTGATGCTTTCGAGTTCGTCAACTAACACCAGTACTGGGCGGTCAGCACTCACATCCTCGACGAGTTCGCCGAACTCACGCAGCGTCGACTCGAAGGCCCCCGCATCGAGTGTCCCCTGCGTCTTGGCATGATAATGCATTTCCGAAATTCGCTCAACTCGAGCCTCCTCGGCCGGGACTGGCAACCCCATATGGGCAAGCGTCACCACCAACCCAACGAGGTCGAGCGTCGACGTTTTCCCGCCGCTGTTGACTCCCGATAGGAGCGTCACCCCCGACACCTGATAATCCACGGGCTCGACCTCATCGAAGGGCACGTCGAGCAGCGGCGAACGCCCACCCTCGATGGCGAATCCCTTGCCGCCGAACTCGGGCATCGTACAATCGAAATCCGACGCAAACTGGGCAATCGCCAACTCGACATCGAGGTCAAGTGCGTCGGCGACGAGTTGTTCACACACCGGACGCAACCCCGCAAGCTCCTCGGCCAGTTCCTGTTTCGTCCGGGTGGCGAGTCGGTCGCGGTCAGCCGTCAGTTCGTCCTCAAGCCGGCTGATGACCTCCTCGTCGTGGACCACCGGATAGGTCGGCGTTTCACCAAACGCTCGCCGGGCGAGGGTTTCCGTATCCCGCAAATCAATGGCCTCCACGAGCGCGTCCCGTGCCTCGGCCACGGCCTGTTCGTACTCATCCGCAAGTTCCCGCTGGAGTAGCGAATCAACGCCGGCACCGCGTTCGACCAGCGAAAGTAAATCGGTCCCCTCGATGGTCACATCCTGTGCTTCGATGGCCTCCCGCAGGCGAGAATTAGCAAGTTGCTCTGCCTCATTCACGGCGGTATCGAGTCCATCGACTGCCTGATGCAGCCGTTCAAGCTCCTCCCCGCCCTGGACGGAACCGTCGGTCTCAAGCTGTGCCAGCGCGTCCTCCAGCGTCTCGAGGTCGCAGTCTGCCTCCAGCCCGGCCTCGCGGTGGACGGCTACCGCCGCACGAATCCGGTCGCGATTTTCGGCAAAAAACGAGAGTGTGCGCTCAGGAACCACGCAAACAGGCGAGTCAAGTGCCCCTGGCTCCACACGAACATCCCCTTCAATCGTCGCCCCGACAAACTCCTCATCCAGCGCAATCACGGTCGCATAGCCTCGCGCTAGCTCCGAGAGCTTCCGGGCATCGTCAACGAGTTCGACCGACAGCTCAGGTATCGCTTCGCGGGCCTCGGCGTAGGTCTCAGCATCCTGCGTTGCCAGACAGC
>LFFM01001107.1_pt1 | contig 19175 bp, 12 predicted proteins | sample 643131 | NCBI WGS metagenome assembly LFFM01 (sample SAMN03777445, study PRJNA286221) | soda lake metagenome | biome: soda lake; feature: Kulunda steppe; material: water; isolation source: sample Tc-Br brine of Tanatar trona crystallizer | place: Russia: Kulunda steppe | collected 2011-07
CCGCAAAGGGGCCAAAGAGGCAAAGGAAGGTCAACAACGAAGGGAAAAAGAAGTTCGGGAGCGGCCCGAGATGGACAAGAGCTTCTGTGATAGCCCCAGGCGACCGTAGCGATAGCGGCGGAGCCTGGGGGCACAACGTCGAAGCGACGAGAGGCGCCAACTCCGGCGCCGGATCTGAATTACTCAGCCGGGAAATAGCAGGGTTCGCCGTCACAGACGTCGATGATTTCGCCTTCGTCCAAAAAGTGGACGAGTTGGTCGTTGTGGATCGGCAGGCTTCGGGGTTCACCGTGGGGGTCGCCGAGGTCGTCGTCGGGTGGGATGTTGCCCGGTTCCGGCCAGGGGTTGCCGAAGTCGTAGAGGACGAGTCCCGAGCCGTCGTGGGGATAGTCGACAGTATCGACGCCCCAGGGTTGGCCGCGTTCGCGGTCGTAGTTTTCGAGGACCGGAATATCCATATCGCTGCGGGCCGTGATCTCTTTGGTGACCACGGCGACCTGATAGTCGCCTTTGGCGGCGGCGAAGAGGCCGGACTTGGGCATGTCGTCGTCAAAGGGCTCGGCTTCCAGTCGGCGCAGGTAGCTGATGGGGTCGATTTTGTCCCACAACAATTGGATGATCGGGATGACCATGCTCTGGTCGATGCGCCGCTCAAAACCGTTTTCGATCATGTCGGCGTAGCCCAGCGGCTCGGCATAGAAGTTCGAGGAGCGCTCCATCATCATCGCGTAGTTGTGACCGGGGACGCCGAGGTGGCCGCGCTCGACGGTGGGATCGACGGCGAGGACGGTGACGCCATAGATGCCGCCCTGGGAGATGCCGGTGTAGTAGATGCGGTCGTCGTCGACGCTCAACTCGACGTCGTGGTCTTCGAGGGCCTCGTCCTCTGGCAGTGACGCCAGTCCTTCTTTCATGGCCTGAGTCAGCAATACGTACTCCAAGACCCCTTGATGCATGCGATCGACCAACTCTTCGAAATACGTCGGTTGACTCAGGGCCTGGATGGCCAGCGGGACATCGTCTTCGGAAAAGCCGATGAAGTCGGCACCGAAGTAGATGAGGTCGTTTTCGTTGGAGATGCGTTCGTTGGAGCTCTCGGAGAGGACCTGACTTCCGCTTCCGAGCATGCCGTGGCCGTAGTTGACTAACGCGTGCGGTGTGCCGTCGACGGCGCTGTGCGGGATCTGCAGCCAGAAATCGGCTTCGCGAGTGTCATTGATGGCCGGGTCTCCGTCCTCATCGCGATGCATCAGGTATGCCGACGGGACCGATGGGGCGCGCTCGGAATCCTCGAGAAAATGAGGGACCTCGAAGGTACCCTGGATTTCGTAGGCGATATTGGGGTCGTCGTCTTCATCTTGAGCGACCACGCTGGAGATTGCGATGTCAATGCCCTGCTCGTCGGCTTCGGCGACGCCATCATCGATCATCTGAAGTAATTCGCCGTGAAGGCCGTCGCTGCTGCCGGTGTGAAAATCCCAGGCAAGTGTCAACTCATCGCGGTCGATGCCCTCGTCGTCGAGCATCTCGAAGATGTCGTCGAAGCGATCTTGGCGCCAGGCCAACTCTTCGTCGGCCGCCGCTTCGCCGTCGACGTATTGCTGGAAGGCCGATGACCGCTCGATATCGTCGCCGTCGTCATCGACGAGGTTGCGAAAGCCGACGACGTAGCGCGTATCCTCTTCGAGAATCACCGCTGGTCGAAGATACAGCACCTGTTCGTCCGGTGATTCGGCCTGAACGTCCAGTTCTGCCCAGAAGGGCACGGGTTCCAGTCCGTCATCGGTGACCTCGTAGAAGAGGGCATCGCGGTCGTCGTCTTCAATGGAGTCTTCGATTGAATGTTCGGCGGGCATCCCGGAAGTGTCGACGCCGGGAATCAGGACGGTGATCGGAGTGCCCAGGCCGTAGCCATCGAGGCGCCGGTAGCCATCGTTGGCGATATGTTCACTATCGGAGAGGCTGCGGGGCAGTGTGGATTCTCCAAAATCGAGCGTGTAGCCCGTGGCTCGCTGGTCGTCGTCTTCGAGATAGAGGTTCGACGGCCAGGGCATCGAGCAGTACTCTGGCATCAGTGGATCGCAGTCCGCCGTGCGCTCTTCGGGATGGTCGTATTCTTCGGCATTTTGCTGGTCGTCGTTTTCGGCGGTGTCGGGATCGTCGCTGCAGCCCGATATTGCGAGGCCTATGGCCAGCAACGCTGTGAGAAATGGGGTATGACGCGGGGGGCGTGGCATGGGAGACTCCATGATGAGTGGCGATGCAGTAAAATGGTTGGATAATCCACGACGAGTATAGAGCAAAGACAGAAGTGTGGACAGCCCTTGAAGTTGGGGCCGCGATTGTCCGGGACAAGCGGAAACTGGCAGGAGTTCAACTTTGACCACAGCAGTCGGTCTACGGGAGGATGTCTCGACATCGGGTCGTTCAGGGAAGCGATGGTGACCGGGCGAATGGTCTGTATTTAAGGCTCGAAGGCGAAGAGTTTAAAGATAGAAAAATGAGCGAAAGATGCCGTCATCAGCGGCCGGGACGTCTTTTTTACGTATCACTTCGGCTCAAGGCGTTATAATGACTCGAACCTCGACAACGAACGGTGCGGACTCCGGAGAATCGACGTCAATTCCGGCACTGGAAACGGCCGTTGAGTCGAAGCCGTTCGATGGAGCCATCGAACAAATTATCGAGTTCTACCCGAAGGCTATTGTGGGGCTGATAGGGTACTTTATGACGTTCGCAATCGTCGGAGGAATCGCGTTCGGTGGAATTGTCGTCCTTACGAGTACTGTGCACGACATATTGTCGGTAGTTATCCAGTCAGTCGCCGGTGGAGTGCTCTATGTGACCGTGTTCGCAGTCTTCTGGACTGCAACATTTACTAATCTGAACAGGATCTATCACGGTTTACCGACAGGGGAGGTGGTGTTGGAAACGAGTCGTAAACTCGGGAGAGTGGTGGGGGTGTTGGGGTTGCAAATTGTTGTTTTTCTTACGTTTGTTGGGCTTGGAAGCACTGCGATCGCCGTTTCCGGAGGCGAGTTTTGGGCGATGGGCGGGGCCTTCTTGTGTCTGTTGACCGGGTACGCGTTTTATTTGTTGTTCCATGTAGCAGAGTTCGCGGTAATCGACGAAAATACTGGGGTTATCGAGAGTATGCGTCGGTCACTGGAATTGGTTAAAGAGGGGCGAACCGGGTTCAATATCTCAATTTTGGTCCTGACTGGCTGGTTCAAAGGCGCAGTGGCGTTGGTACCGTTGATAACGATGTTCATGGGGATGGGGTTGATGGAACCTGGAAATTTCGATGGTAGTCGGAATTGGGCCTTCGTATTCACCGTCGGGATACTGTTTGTGAGTGGGGCTGTTTTTTCAATTCTTGCCGTGGCCAACTACGTGGTGTTTCGCAGCCTGGTGGCCCGTCACAAAAGCGAGCAAGGCTGGTGATCAGCGGGGTGTGTCGAGAAGTTGTCGCCATTGTTCGGTGATATCGTCGAGTGCAAAATCGGCGGCCCGGCGACGGCCGCGCAGTGCGTAGTGGTGGCGGGTATCGTCGTCGGTCAACAGCGTTTTGACGACATCGGCCCACATTTCTTCGTGGTCGGTCAGCGGGACGGTGTGATCGTATTGCTCGCCGTCACAGACCGGCACCAGAACGCCGTAGTCCGCCCATTCCGGTTGGCCGGCGCGAGTTTTGATGGAACTTTCGGGGGCCAGAATTTCGCGGGGACCGGAACGGCAATCGGCGCTGACGACGGGCAATTCGCAGGCCAGTGACTCCAAGAGTACATTGCCCAACCCCTCCCACAGTGATGGAAAGGCAAAGATGTCGGATGCCGACAGGATGGGAAACGGGTTGTCGGAAAAGCCCCAGAAGACGACGTCGTAATCGACCGGGGGTCCCTGGCCGGGGACGTCGTGGGCCCAGACGGCGAGTCCCAGGTTTTGGGCCAACTCGACGAGATAGTCCCGAAACGGGCCGACGCCGAGCAATAACAGCGTGCTGTTGTCGACGCTTCGGTTGATATTGGAGAAGGCGCGGATCAGATGCCACTGGCCCTTTTGGAGTGCCAGGCGACCGACGGAGATGACTGTCGGGACATCCTCGAGCCCCTGGAGTTGTTCGGGCAGTTCAGCCGTCGATTTGTGGCGGACATCGTCAAATTGGATGGGGTTGTAGATGGTGGTGATACGGTCGGGGTCGACGCCAAAGTGCTCGATGAGATCACGCCTTACGTCCTCGGAGATGGCGACGATATGGTCGGCCCGCGGATATACGGCCCGGATCATCGTTTTGAGCACCGGTGCATAGGGCCCGCGGATGGCCCGGGAGGGATTGTTGCGAACACTGATGATCGTGCGTTCATTGCCGCTCGAAAGGACGTTAAATAGATTGGGCCAGGTCAAGAAGCTGAGGCAGGTATCGAGTTGGAGCGAGCGCCGGCGCCGGCCGAGTTCGACCAGTCCCCGACACATTTTATAGATTTTTCGGCTCCGGGACAGATCGCTCATGATCGGAATGTCGACGATGTGCACATCGCCATCGAAGGGATAGACGATATTGTCCTCGAAGAGCAAAAGCTGTCGATGGTGGTCCGAAAAGCCCCGGGCCAGGTTGGAGACAGTGCGTTCGGCACCGCCTCCGTCGAGATTGGTGATCATAAACCCCAGACGGTCTACAGAATTCGAACTCATGAGTACTGCCCCCCTGGGCAAGTCATCGAGAGACGGTGGGAGCCGAAGTCGGAAGCCCCCAAGCCGTGCTGATGGATACTTCGTTTCAAAACTAAATCCCGGTGGCCGGTGGTCAACCACGGGGGTCGTCGTCGCCTCGGAGTGTCCAGGCCAAAGCCGCCGCTGCTCATCGGCGGCACTCTGGGGGGCCGACGGTGGTGAACCGTGAATTCCAGCCGATCAACTAGCTTCTCAATCGACGCCGGCATAATCGAGGTAGTCGCCGCATTGTCGCTGCTGAGCGGTGGAGGTGTAGTCACTGGGCGGCATCGAGCAGTCCAAAACCTTCGAAGAGTCGTCGCAGATGCTGTCGCCGTCTGAGGGGATATCGATTTCGAGCTGGGCGACATTGCCGTGGCGATCGACTTCCTCGAGGACCTGGTCGGGGTCGATTTCGGCCTCGATAAAGCGGGTGCCGATGGCGCCGAGGTCCTCCGGTTCGCCGAGCATCAGCGCCTGGCCGGGCAGATACTTGTTGTAGACGTCGATCCAGCCGGCGGTGACACCCTGTTCGGTGGTGTCGCAGGTGGGCGGATCGGGAAATGCCGACATAAGACCGTCGAAGAAGTAGCCGACGTCGCCGTCAAAGGGCTCGTAGTCGTGGAGACAAAATGAGATCTTTTCACCGTCGTGGGTGACGCAGCTATCGGAGCGGTCGTCGACGTCGCGACATTCGTCGGTGGCTTCCACAAGAGAGAGGCGAAACCAGTTCATGAAGTGGACGTGGCCGTGGCTGTCGTGGTCATAGAAGGTGTTGCTGTCGACGGTATAGGAGTCGATGGAGCCGTCGGTGCGCTCGACGTATTGCAATACGTAGTCGTCGCCGCCATCGACGCTGATGCCCTCCAGGTGGAAGGGGCCGGGTCCGATATTGGCGCCGCCGAGTCGCACGCGCAGACCGATGATTTCATCGTAGGGAGCGTCGTCGGGAAGAAGGGTGCACTGAAATTCGTGCTCTTCTAGTTCGCGGGCGTCGCTGATCAAATTGGGATACTGGGCGTAGTCGGAGCTGTCTGAAAAGAGCTCGAAGTCCATCCGGTGGCAGCCGGTGTCGTCGTCGGTCGGGCACTGCGAGGGGCAACTGGCGGCGTCGAAGGCGTCATGGGTGCGGTAGAAGACGCCGGGGTCGTAGCCGTCGCGCTCGACGACGAAGCGATACCACTGGTAGGGCTCGAAGGCGTCGATTTGGTCGTCCAAACAGATCGGCTCGTCAGTGGCAAATTCGAAGTTGAAGTCGCCGGACGTCGGCGAGGTGGTCGTCGAAAAGTCGGGATCGGAGGCCCGGTAGTCGGCCTCCCAGACCCAGTCGTGGGCCTCGCCTCCAGGGGGCGGCCACTGGTAGACGCGCAGTTCGGCGTCGTCTAATAGCTCGCCGGTCTCGGCGTCGATGACGGCGCCGAATGTGGAGTTGCCGTCGGGGCATTCGCCGCAGTCGACGGTGCGGGTGTCGCCGCACAGATCGGTGGTCTCGGTGGTGCCGCAGGCGCCGTCGAGATCGTCGCACAGCTCGTCGTCGGACTCGCCGATGCACTCACAGATGTTGTCGATGCACTCGTCGGGGCTCGAGCAGTTGCCGCATTCGACGGTGTGACTGTTGCCACACTGGTCCTCGACGGTCGTCTCGCCGCAGTCGAGGTCGTGGATCTCGCAGAGTTCGTCCTCCGATTCGCCAATGCACTGACAGCTGTTGCCGATGCACTCGTCGGGGCTCGAGCAGTCGCCGCAATCGACGGTGCGCTCGTCGCCGCAGGGCTCGTCGACGGTCGCCTCGCCGCAGTCGAGGTCGTGGTCGTCGCACAACTCCTCGTCGGTAGCGCCCATGCACTGGCAGAGGCCGTCGACGCATTCGTCGGGATTGGTGCACTCGCCGCAGTCGACGGTGCGTTCGTCGCCGCAGTTGTCGACAAGGGTTGCCTCGCCGCAGTCGGTGTCGTGGCGATCGCAGAGTTCGCCGTCGGATTCGGGACTGCATTCACATCCGCTGATCAACAATCCGAGTAATGCGACACAGCCAATCGCCAGCAGTTGCTGGATCTTCATCGATGCCCCCGACAATATGGTATTCAGACGGTTCGGAATCGTCGCCGCCGACATCAGGAGTCGGCGCCGGCGCCAATTCCGCCTCTTGCGTATCCATTATTGTAGACACGAAGCCTGTGACGTCGATCACTGGAGGGACGCGATGGTGGGTCGTCGATATCGCCCGGCCCCCATCTCGGTGGTCGACGGGAGACTTTTTGATAGCTTCTCAGCCATCGGAGTCGTCGCGCACTTTCTGAGCGATCTCGTGGGGGTTTGCGGGCCGTCCGGCCATCGAGTAATTGCCGCCAAACCACTTGCCCAGATCCTCTTGTTTGCACCGTTTGGAGCAGAAGGGAAAGTGTTCATTGTCCGAGCGGGCTTCGGATTCGCCCTCGCAGATCGGGCAGCTGTAGCTGGTGTCGTCGCTCATCGTCGATGGTCCTAGGCAAAGTGGTGCGGTGTTGACGCCCGGCGAGTGTCGGTTTAACAGGCGTCGCGATCAACTGTCGACGTCGCCTCGCCGATCGATGGCCGGCGCCGGCGCCAATCATTGCGTACCAACGAGGTCGATGTATGAACAAGGACAACCCCTTTGAACTTCCGATGACCGTCCGCGGCTACGAACTCGATTCGTTTGGCCACGTCAACAATGCGGTCTACGTCCAGTACTTCGAGCACTGCCGGTGGATGGCGCTCAAGGAACTGGGCGGCGACTGGGCCAGTGAGGAGGGCCCGTCGATTGTGGTCCGAAGCCTCCAGATCGACTACGAGGCGCCGGCGACGGTCTTTGACGAAATCGTCGGTCGGCTGTGGGTCAAAGACCTGGGCCATACCAGCGTGACATTCGGCCAGGAATTGGTGCGCCGCGACAACGAGCGCCCGATTGCCGCCGGCGAGGTCGTCGCCGTTTGCATCGACCACAATGGCCGTCCGCGGCGGATGCCCGATCGCTGGAAGGAGCTGTTGAGCGACGGCTGAGCAGCCACCGGAATCGGTGGTTCAGCAGCCGCACTGGCCGTCTTTGCAGGCCCCGTCGTTTCGATACGACTCCGACAGAAGCTGGGCCATCGACAGCTTCGGGGTGTCGATGGCGGCTTCGTTTTCCAGCCGCAGCACGCCGCGCGGACAGACCTCGGAGCAGATGCCGCAGCCGACACAGCTTGCGCGCACAAAATTTTGATTGTTCTGGGCGTAGGCCCGCACATCGATGCCCATCTCGCAGTACTTCGTGCACAACCCGCAGGAGATGCACATATCGTCTTTGACGCGAATGCGGAATCGGCCAAATTTCTGGATGATCCCCAACAGAGCCGCCATGGGACAGAAGTTTCGGCACCAAAAGCGGGTGCCGCCGATGGGGTAGATGACGACGCCGATAATCCCGGACAGCATGGTGACCACCACAAAGCCGTAAAAGGACTGCATGGAGGCCGCGGTCTCCTCAAATTGCGGGTAGTGGCCGCCGGCCGCCCAGGCGGCGATGACCGCCGCCGTGACCACCAGTGCCGCCACCAGTGTCAGGTGGACGGCCCATTTTTCGAATTTCCAGGAGCGGCGCGACGTCGGCGTCAGGTGCCGAAAGGGCTCGCCGGCGGTATTGGCCAGACCTCCACAGCCACAGACCCACGAGCAGTACCAGCGCTTGCCGAAAAAGACGCCCAACACGGGGACGACCACCAGGGCGGCGACGATGCTGTAGACGATGATCGGCACCGGGTAATCGGCGAGCTGCGAGGGATAAAAGTCGGAGATCTCGAGGGGCCACAGATAGCTAAAATAGTACTCCGGCTGCTCGAAGATCGCCAAAATCCAGGGCACGGCAAACGCCAGCGTACACTGCACGAAGATGACCACAGCGGTGCGCACCAGCTGGTAGCGGTTGTGGCTGTATTTTTTCATGACGTAGATGCCGCCGACGCCGACGGCGATGGTGTACAACAGCCCGTAGAATGTCCACTTGTGGGGCAGGCCGATGGCATCGGCGGCGTAGTGCCAGAAGTCGGGGATGTAGACGCCGCCGACGGTGCGCCCGCCGTAGTACAAAATCAGATAAAATAGCGCCAACACCGCGGTCAGTGCCCAGGCGGTGATGCCGCGATGGGTGATATCGTGTTTGAGCCAGCCCAGAGCGCCCTGTTGTCTCATAGGGTCCTCATTTCTTCATTCATCGCATCCAGATCGAGACCGCCGAATTCGACGTCGTACTGCGCCTCGTGGAGGTGGTCTCGGACAAATTCGAGACTGCGCTGCTCGTCGACCCACCGGCTCAATACGGTGTGATCCCAACGGGAGCCGAGCATGCTAAAGCCCAGGACCTGCTGGTCGTCGAAGACGATGCGCTGGGAAATGGCTTCGCCGGGCATCCTCCGATACAGCGACCGGGTTCCCTCCGGCAGGTCCTGAACGTCGCCGACGGTGGTGTATTCGATGTCGAAAAATTTGGAGCTATTGTAAAAGGTTGGAGCTTCAAAGTGGACGTCATCGCCAGCCATCGCCCGGCCGGCCAGATCGCCGTGGTCGCGGGCCTCATACCAGATCGGGACATGGCGAAGGGTGTCGTCCCCCATCTCGATTTCGACGCAGTCGCCGGCGCCGAAGACGTCGGGAAGCGAGGTCTGGAAACGGCGATCGACGCGCAATCCAAAGCCCGTTTTGGGTGGGGTGGTGACGTCGCGAAGCCAGTTGACGCGGGGGACGACGCCGATGGCGATACCGAGCATCTGGCAGGGGATTGTCTCCCCGTCGTCGGTGGCAACGGCACGGACGCGACGGTCATCGTCGACGTCAATCGACAGCAGCTGTGTCTGGTGGCGAAGATCGATTCCCTTGGAGCGGATATGCTCCGTGATCATCTGGCCTTCGGGGCGGGCGAAGGCCGCCGGCCAGTAGTAGGGCTCGCGCACCAAAAATGTGACCTCCACACCGTGGTGGTGGAGGCATTCGGCGAGTTCGACGCCGATCAGGCCCCCGCCGACGACGACGGCGCGCTGTGTCGACCAGGTCAGTCGCTCGCAGTCGTCGAGGTCATCGAGGCCGATAAAGTGGACAAGGCCGTCGTCGACGTTGTCGAGGCCTCCGAAATCGATCATGCGGGCCCGGGCGCCGACGGCCAATAGCAGGCGGTCGTAGTCGACGGTCGTGCCATCGGCCAATTTCAGGCAGTGGTCATCGGCGTTGAGGTCGACGACGTGGCCGCGGCGGCGCTGGATGTGGCGCTCGTCGTAGACGCGGCGCTCGTGGGGTTCCAGGTCGCGCCGGTCGAGTCGATTCATGTAGGCGTACATCAGGGCGGTGCGCGAAAAGAAGTAATCCGACTCGTCGCCGATCAGCGTGATCCGGGCGTCTTCGGCGCTGAGGCGCTGGCGGATGGCAAATGCGGCGCGGGTTCCGGCGACGCCGTTGCCGACGATGACGTAATGCATAACGGGCCGTGTAACAGCAAGAGTGACGGATAGCAGCGGACCTTTCATAACGAGGCCTCCGCCAGATATCCTTCGAAGGCCTCCAAACAGTGGATGGCTGCGGGGACGATCCGGTTTCAATACTCATCTATAGCGCAGGTCCGGTCGATACCCAAGTGGGTTGGTAGGATTTATCGGGTATTGTGCAAGTCTCCGGCGACGGCGGGGCGGTGGGGACCGACGGGATTGACAAGTCGAAAAAACCGGTCGTACCATGCGAACAAGAGGTGCGTTCGAAAAGCTGGAAGACCGTCCGTTGGATCCGTCGGCGGCGTACCTCACTTCATGCTGCATACCAGTTTTCGACCGGGACTCCCATGTCGACCGGTCCGTCGAAGCCGTAGATTTCCGCCTCACTCCACTCCCTATGTAAGGAGACTTGTCATGACACGATACGCCCAACTCGCCGTAATCGCTCTTCTGGCCGCAGGCCTGGCCACTGCCGGCTGTGATGATCCCGAGATCGACGAAGACCCGGTTGAGCAAGAAGTCGACGAACCCGCCGTCGAAGACGAGGACGATACCGAAGAGCACGAAGAGGCGGAACTCGACGAGCCGGACATCGACGAAGACATGTATGTGCGCGCCGCCTACGAGGTGCGCTGCGTCGATGAACAGATCGAAGACGACGATGAAGCCTCCGAGATTCGCGACGAGATCTACGCTCGCTACGGGTTTACCGAAGAGAGCTTCCAGGAGGCTGACGACGAAATGGAAGGCGAAGAGTCGGCGCAAGTCCAGATCTCGGCCCGCATGGAGGAATGCGATGAAGAGATTGCCCGTGGTTTCGCCGATGAAGGAGGCGATGAGGTCGACGAAGAGATGGACGAAGAAGAGGAAGAGGCCGACGAGTCGGATGACGAGGCCGAAGATGACGGCGGCGAAGAGGAAGCGGCGGCTGCTGAACCGGCACCGGAGCCGACGCCGGAACCGGCGATGACGGGAACGCTCAACGCCGGGATTTCCGGTTCGGACTTCGAAGAGACCAATCTCCGTCTTCAGATCCGCAGCGACTTTGATATCAGTGGCCAGCTTCGCGGAGAGCGCGAGGGGAATTCGTTTATGATCCCGATCAGCGGCGAGGTCTCGGAGGGGAATTCCATTACTGCCAGCGGCGATCGAGGCGGCAATAACGTCGAAATCGACGGACGCCTCAGCGAAAGTGGCGCCGAGGGCCGGTTGACCGGCGAGGTCAACCAGCGGAGTTTCCGACTTCAGTACAGCGCGGAGTAATCACGCTACTGCTGTCCTTCGAACCTACGCCGGGGCTAAAGGCGGTGCTGAACGACGATGGCTGTGTTGCGGTTCCTCGACGATGCGAAGGCATCGTCTCGTGCCCTCGCCGCTCAGTCCTCGCCGGGACCATTCATGTACTTCCGGCGGTCAGCACTACGCTGCCGGGGGGCGCTGCAATGAGCAAGAAGGGTTGCGGAGCCATCCGCGACCCTTTTTTGTGCCACAGGTCGCGTCGCATGGTGACATTGGCCGTCGGCTTTTCGACGGCCCGGTGTACTGCGGGAGACATCGGTCCACAGGAGACACCAGATAAGTTGTCCACCTGTCGCCGATGGGTTATGGTAGCGATGCCGTGGCAACAACGATCGAATTTCGGAGCCAGTGCACGGCCAGCAGGGTCATCACCAGGAGGCGAGAGGCATATGGAGCGTTTTTGCACGACATGCGGCCGTAATTTCGACGAAGATATCGACGTTTGTCCCCACGATGGAACGCCGCTATTCGGCGCTGCCGGTGGTGATGACGGAGGCGACGCGCCGGCCGAAGCGGCCATCAGTCCGGCTTCGGCGGATCCGGAGGCCGACGTTGGGGCCGGTGCCGAAGTCGGTGTCGATGACAGCGGCTCCGAGGTGCAATCGGGGGATGTCACCTCATCGCCAGAGACGCCGGCAGTGGGGGCCGCCGGGATTGAAGAGCCGGAGGTCGGTGAAGACGATCTATTCGGAGACGAAGAGCCGCAGGCGGAAATCGAAGAGCCGGAGGTCGGTGAAGCCGATCTATTCGGAGACGAAGAGCCGCAGGCGGAAATCGAAGAGCCGGAGGTCGGTGAAGTCGATCTATTCGGAGACGAAGAGCCGCAGGCGGAAATCGAAGAGCCGGAAGTCGATGAAGACGATCTATTCGGAGACGAAGAGCCGCAGGCGGAAGTCGAAGAGCCGGAAGTCGGTGAAGACGATCTATTCGAAGACGAAGAGCCGAAACTCGATGAAGACGAATTGTTTGGAGATGATGATACCAGGGGGGGCGAGGAGGACTCGGGCCTCGAGGAGGACGAGCTATTTGACGAGGGCGAAAAGGTCGTCGCCGACGTCTCGGGCGAACCCGATGGCGTCGACGAGGAAGCCGACGGGCTCGATCCCGATGAGTTATTCGACGATGAGCCGGAGCCGGAACTCGACGCCGATTCGGAGCCACAGCGAAGTGTTCAGACACCGGAATCCGACGAGCCCTCGATCGCCGATCAGAAACCGGTCGTCGATCGAGACGAGGTCGTGGAGACGTCTAAGTCGGACAGCGATGACGGTGGATCGGCGGGGCTGATTATTGGTCTCATCGCCGTGATTCTGATCGCCGGCGGCGGCTGGTATATGACGATGGGCCCCGGTGCCGACGAAGCAGTCGACGACGAGCCCGAGCCCGTGGGCGACGAATTGGCGGCAGATGAGGAACCGGCCGACGAGTCTGGAGACGTCGATGACGCCGCCGATGCGCCGGAGCCAGAGCCCGCCGGCGATGAGGATGTCGACGACGAAATGGCCGCCGATTCAGAAGATGTCGACAGCGAAGAGTCCCCGACGGACGATACGGCCGGCGATGAAGACGAAATGGCGGCCGTCGATGACAGCCCCGAACCGGAACCGGAGCCAGAGCCCGAACCGGAGCCGGAGCCCGAACCGGAGCCGGAGCCCGAACCGGAGCCAGAGCCCGAACCGGAGCCAGAGCCCGAACCGGAGCCAGAGCCCGAACCGGAGCCAGAGCCCGAACCGGAACCGGAGCCGGAGCCCGAACCGGAACCGGAGCCGGAGCCGGAGCCGGAGCCGACGGAGGAAGTCGTCGACGATGATGCGTCCGATGAGCCGGCCGACGACGATGAATCGGCAGATGACGATTCGGATTTGGAACTCGTCGAAGATGGTGCCGGTGACGACGACGCCGGCGACGGCGACGAAGAGGCCGACGGCGACGACGACGGTGGCCTGGAAGAGGAATTAGAGCGCATGCGATAGACGGTATCTGACGTATTGCCGGTAACAATGAGAAGCGCCGAAAGCCCAGCGGCTTTCGGCGCTTTTGTTGTAGCCGACAAGACAAACCCTCAGTCGAGACTGACGGCGGTGAAAGTACGGGTCGTTTCACTCCCCGTATTGCGAGCCGGGGTCAAGACCGCCGGACTCGCAATCGATGAACTGTGATTTGAACAAGCTACGTCGAAACCACGATCGGCAGTCCGGTGGCCATTGCCCCGGCTGCCGATACGTCGCGACCGAAGGAAGCGACGTACAATCATCGCCCCGGGTGAAGCCCGGGGATATTTCGTCAATCCGTGTCGTCGGGCAATCGCTGCGGCGACCCGTCGGAGAGGCGACGTCGGATCCAGTCGCCGAGTACGTTGGTATTCTGGATCGGTCGCGGCATCAGCGCCGTGTAGTAGAGTCGATAGGCCAGCCAGGCGGCGCGTCCCTCCAGGAGCAGTCCCCCCAGTTCCAGAGCGGTTTTGTCGGGGCCGACGGTAATGAAATCGCCGCGGTCGTCGAATTCAAAGGGCCGGGTGGCGCGGCCGGACATATCGGCCACTAGATTGCGGGCCGCACAGAGTCCTTGCTGCATCGCGATCTGTGGATTGGAGTGTTTCGGCGTCGTACGATGGAGCGCGGCGTCGCCGGCGGCAAAGACCCCGTAGCGGTCGCCGATGCTCAGATCATCGTCGACGATGATCCGGTGGGCGTCGTCGGTGGGCAATTCGGAGTTCGGGGCTACCGAGGCGCCGATGCGCCCGGCGCAGTGAAATGCCCAGTCCGTCGGACGGGTTTGCCCGTCGTCGAGTACGACACCGTCGGCCCCTGCCGATTGCACGGCAGTGCCGAGCTGAATGTCGATATGTAAGCTCTCGAGGTATTCGGTGACCTTCTGCGAGATTCTCTGGGAGTGTTCGGGCAGTAACCGCTCCGATTGTTCCAATACCTCGATGTGGACGCCATCGCTTCTCAGATGCTCCGCTTCGGCGACGCCAGTCGCCAGCCGGCCAGCCCACTCGACGCCGGTGGTGCTGCCGCCGATGACCGTCAGTCGAAGCGGGCCGTCGTCGGTCGATAGCGCCTGGAATTGGCGTCGGATTTCGATGGCGTCGTCCAGATTATCGGGACCCAGCAGCGTTTCGGCGCCGTCGAAGGCGTCGGGGTTGCGGTGGCTTCCGGTGGCGAGCAACAGATAATCAAAGGGAATGGCGCCGTCGGCGGAGAGCAATTGACCGGCGTCAAAATCGATGGTCTCGATGTCGTCGGTGATGACGTCGACGCGACTCGAAAATGCCTCATCGGCGTTCAGTGTGATGCGCCCGGCGTCGATCTGTCCGCCGCCGACGGCCGATAACAGCGGCGTAAAGACGAAGGTCGGGCGGCGGGTGACCACCGTCAGATTGACCCGTCGGCGACTGCCGAGTTTTTCCTCCAGCCGGCGCGTTGCGTGGTAGCCGGCAAAACCACAGCCTACAATAACGATGTTGCGCATCCTGAAGTCTCCAGGTCGAACGGCACATTAGATCCGGTGACGCATCGGTCAGTGAATCGCGAACGCCACCGAACTGCAAGCGGGGTTGTGTGATCGACGATCGTCGATCGCAGTCCGGGGGATCTTCGGGGGGGCGAATAGCATCGATCTGGGAGGCGCTTAGCGGCGGTCAGTAATGACCGAAATGCCTCGATTTTGGTCGGCGGCGATCGGTCATCGATCGCCGGATTCGGTCATATTTTTTGTGCTAGACTCGGCGACTCCTAGAATTAACTTCAAAGGTGCCTGCTAAAGCATTGGAATGTTTGGCGTCCGTCGACTGTCATTTGGAGGTAACCACAAGATGTAGTGGGTGGAGATGAAATGGGGTACCATATAGTGGGGATAAACCAGTTGACAGTTCGATGGCTCAGCGGTCAGGATGGTGGGGCCTTCAACGCCAAAATCCACTCTGGACCGGGGTCCAGAAATCGATGGGAAAGAGAGAATAACCGGATTGCGGCGCCGCGGCGACCACACCCAGGATGTCACAACGAATTTTTGTCTACGGAGACTCACGGATGACGACGTCGATTGATACTTCGCTGCCCGAAAATCGAAGCGGCCAGCAGCCAATGGAATCACAGCAACTGACGACATTCGAGCCCACCGAGGAGGGGCTCGAGGTGGAGCGTTATTTCAGCACCGAGGGAGTCCATCCCTTCGATGAAGTCGAATGGGAACAGCGAACGGCGACGATCGGCAAGAGCAGCGGAGAAGTCGTATTTGAACAAAAGGACGTCGAGGTCCCGGCCGATTGGTCGCAGATGGCGACCAACGTCGTTGTCTCGAAGTACTTCGACGGCAAACTGGGAACGGAGGATCGCGAACATAGCGTCAAGCAGCTGATCAGCCGGGTTGTCGACACCATCACCGACTGGGGATACGAACAGGGATATTTCGCCAGCGAAGACGATGCCGAAATTTTTCGCGACGAGCTGACCTATCTGGTGTTGCACCAGAAAGCGGCATTTAACAGCCCGGTGTGGTTTAACGTCGGAGTCGAGGACGAACCGCAGGCTTCGGCGTGTTTTATCAACTCCGTAGAAGACGATATGGGCTCGATTCTGGGCCTGGCCAAGACGGAGGGAATGCTCTTTAAGTGGGGAAGCGGGACGGGATCGAATCTATCGTCGATTCGCTCCAGCGAGGAAAAATTGCAGGGCGGCGGAACGGCCAGTGGCCCGGTGAGTTTTATGAAGGGCTACGACTCGTTTGCCGGCGTCATCAAATCCGGGGGCAAGACCCGACGAGCAGCGAAGATGGTGATTCTGGATGCCGATCATCCGGACATCATGGATTTTGTGTGGTGTAAGGCCGATGAAGAAAAGAAAGCCCACGCCCTTATCGACGCCGGATACGACGGTGGATTCAATGTGCGGGGCGGGGCCTATGACTCGGTCTACTTCCAGAATGCGAACCATTCGGTGCGCGTGACCGACGAATTTATGGAAGCCGTCGAAAACGACGAGGAGTGGTCGACGAAGGCCGTCACCGACGGTCGGACCATCGACACCTTCGATGCCGGCCAGTTGATGGATGAAATCGCCCGCGCCTCCTGGGAGTGCGGCGATCCGGGGATGCAATATGACACGACGATCAACGAGTGGCATACCTGCCCGAATACGGACAAGATCTACGGATCGAATCCCTGTTCGGAATATATGTTCCTCGACGACTCGGCGTGCAATCTGGCGAGTCTCAATCTGCTGACGTATCGCGACGACGATGGCGACTTCGATGCGCACAGCATGAAAAAGGCGGTTCAGATCATCATCACCGCCCAGGAAATCCTGGTGGGCAACGCCGGGTATCCGACGCCGGAGATCGAGCGCAACTCGCATACGTTTCGGCCACTGGGGCTGGGCTATGCGAATCTGGGAGCGCTGCTGATGGCCCGCGGTCTTCCCTATGATTCCGATGAGGGCCGTGCGTATGCCGGTGCCATTACGGCGCTGTTGTGCGGCGAAGCCTATCGCCAGTCGGCGGAGATCGCTCAAAGCACGGGACCCTTCGAGGGCTACCCGGTCAACGAAGAACCGATGCTCAATGTCATCGAAAAGCACCGGGCTCATGTCGACAAAATCGGCGACGACTGGAAGAAGATCGAAGATATGGAGGTCTTTGAGGTCGCCAAGAACTCCTGGGATGAAGCCCTGGAGTTGGGACGAGAGCACGGCTTTCGCAACAGCCAGGCCACGGTACTGGCGCCGACGGGGACCATCGGCTTTTTGATGGACTGCGACACCACGGGAATCGAGCCCGATATCGCTCTCATCAAGTACAAAAAGCTCGTCGGTGGCGGTCGCTTCAAGATCGTCAACAAGACGGTGCCCGAAGCGCTGGAGCGGTTGGGTTACGACGAACAACAGCGCGGCGAGATCCGCGACTACCTGATGGAAGCAGAGACCATCGAGGGCGCACCGCATATCAAAGACGAGCATCTGCCGGTCTTTGACTGCGCCTTCGAGCCGGCCAACGGAAGTCGGTCGATTGCACCGATGGGCCATGTGCGAATGATGGCCGCCGCCCAGCCCTTTTTGTCGGGAGCGATCTCGAAGACGGTCAATATGCCGGAGGACGCCACCGAAGAGGACATCAAATATGTCTACAAACGGGCCTGGGAGCTCGGTCTGAAGGCCATTGCCATCTACCGCGATGGCTGCAAGCGGACCCAGCCGCTGTCGACCCAGGATGACGACGCACAGGCGGCCGACGCCGACGCGACGTCCGACCAGTCGGCGGACACCTCCGTGGAGACGGCGCCGGAAGCGGCCTCGAAGTCGACGGAGACGGCGTCGCCCTCAGAGGAGAAAATCGCGAGCTGGGGCGACGCCGGGCGACGGCGTCGACTGCCCGATGAGCGCCCGTCGATTACCCACAAGTTCTCGATTGCAGGCCACGAGGGCTATATCACGGTCGGAATGTACGAAGATGGAAGCCCTGGCGAGGTCTTTATCGTCATGAGCAAAGAGGGCTCGGTCGTAAGCGGTTTGATGGACTCCTTTGCGACGTCCATTTCGCTGGGACTGCAATACGGGGTGCCGCTGGAGGTGATGGTCGATAAATTCAGCCACACCCGGTTTGAACCCAGTGGTATCACCAACAACTCCGATATCCGCTTTGCGAAGTCGGTGACCGATTACATCTTCCGGTGGTTGGCCGATAAATTCCTGGAAGAGGAAAAGCGCAACGTCTATCTGTCGGATAATCGCGAGGAGCCCTGGCGACCGGGCGTCGGCGATTCGAAGGACGTCGATCCGGAGACCGATGCCGACAGCGATGACGTGTCCGATTCGACATCGACACCAGCGCAGAGTGCCGAAGCGAAGGCCGACACCACCTCGGAGTCGGGCTTCGATAGCGCCGAGGATGGACAGGTCGTCTTCGATGCGACGAAAAACGGTAAAAATGGCAGCGTTTATACCCATCAGGCCGATGCGCCGCCGTGCACGGAGTGCGGGACGATCATGATCCGCAACGGCTCGTGCTACAAATGCCCGAATTGCGGTTCCACCAGTGGCTGCAGCTGATCTCGATGCCTCGTGAGGCGTCGATGCGCCGGCGATGAAGGGCGTCGACCAGCGGGCCGGTCCTCTTCGGAGGGCCGGCCTTTTGTCGTGTTGGGACCGTCGGTTGTCAGAAGCTATCAAAAAAGTCTCCCGTCGCGATTTCCGGCCGGTTTTGACCGCAGTTCCCCTCGAAAATCCTTCGACCCGCTCGCGCGGGTTCCCCGGCGATGCCAGGCCTCGTCTTTCGATCGAAAACTGCGGCAAAATCTTCTCGGCCTCGCGCCCTGGGCACGCTGGGAGCAATGCGACCGAGTAGTCTTGGGCTGCTCGGTCCGACACTATTTTGACAGCTTCTCAGACAATAGGCTGACTCCCCGGCGGCCTAAAACCGCCGGGGCCGCAGTTGTTACGACGTGCGGTGGTATGTTCTCAAACTTTGCTCCCCAGCGGCGCAAGGCCGGATGGGGCCGCAGAATGCCGGGGGGGTCTTCAGACTATGTCCTCAAACTTTGCTCCCCAACGGCGCGAGGCCGGTTGGGGCCGCAGTTGTTACGACGTGCGGTGGTATGTTCTCAAACTTTGCTCCCCAGCGGCGCAAGGCCGGATGGGGCCGCAGAATGCCGGGAGGTTCTTCAGACTATGTCCTCAAACTTTGCTCCCCAACGGC
>LFFM01001108.1_pt1 | contig 19174 bp, 24 predicted proteins | sample 643131 | NCBI WGS metagenome assembly LFFM01 (sample SAMN03777445, study PRJNA286221) | soda lake metagenome | biome: soda lake; feature: Kulunda steppe; material: water; isolation source: sample Tc-Br brine of Tanatar trona crystallizer | place: Russia: Kulunda steppe | collected 2011-07
CCTACGCGGGTACGTTGGACGCTGGTGATGATGTAGACGATGCTGATGGGCAAGCCATTGAAGAAGAATTTACACTTGTAGACGATTGAAAAGGGCTGATAGATACCGTTCTATCGCCATACAAATGTATTTTGAATATCTGTACTACGATCGAGCTAGTTGTAGGCACCCTCCTGTCTGATGAGGAATTATTGAGGTAGTCACTTTGCTTTGAACATCAACGAATTAGTTTGTCTAATTCTGCCACCTCACCGTCGTCGACGGCACGCACAAGATATGTGCCCTGATCGAGTCTCTGAACGTGGACTTCAGTTTCTTCGATCGTACCGTTTTCATCAACGTAGCCGTCCAACGCGAGATCTCCTTTGTCGAGCGTAACGGTTCCAATTCCGTCACGTTCAACCAGTTTTCTGCATCCCATAGATGGCGGGCAACCCTATTTATTTTACAACTATCCCCTTTCTGTACCGTCACCGTACCCTGAAAGTCCCTTTTGCGAACCACTAAGTCACGTAGGGATGCCGACTCGAGGGTATGGCACTCAGCCTCCCAAATAAGTACGTCACCGGTGCGGTCCGCCGTGAGGACGGTATCGACCTCATTGACAGCGTGCTCGCACCCCGGTTCGTTCTCGCGACGTTCAGCGTGGCCGCTGTCGGCACGCTCGAGGACCTTACTTGTAGCTGCAACCAGGAGGGGGACGTCGTCGCAGGCACTCACGATGGCCTTGTAACAGTCGTAGAAGTCGACTGCGCGGTTGATCGGATCGAGACGGTATTCGTACTTGCCGTCGGTTCGGATTCGCATACTCGTACATACGGCCCCCAAACCCTCGTTTTCTCGACCCACTGAACGGGTCACTTCGGCCAAAAGTCGGGGTGAGCACTTGCTCGAGCGTCGATCGGCGTGGTCACCCAGCCCACGAAAATATGCACACGGGATTCTCGAGTTCGTGTGGATATTCGGGAAACGGTACTTTCCGACGTGGAACCCCTGGAAGTAACATAAAATCTGTCTCTCACCACGTTCTATTCCGACGAAAACAATCTGTACGGCACGGAAAGTCCATGTGCGTACTAAACACTCGACAACCCGGTGGAATCGGGCCGGATCTAATCCCATGTGATGAGGCCCAAATCTATTTCTCGTTTGATTATAGTTTTCTGACCATATGGGAGTTGTACGTCGGGAAGGCGACTGGCGACTGGAAAAACAGGAGGAGGGCGTGTACGTTATCACGTACGATCACGCCGTCGAGTTGAAGGTCGTCACGATGGACTATTCCCCGGGCATGTTCGACGAACGGTACGACGTTACCGCCCCCGTCCATGAGGTCGAATCGTTTGCAGATGCAGAGGAACTGCTCGAGGAGTGCGCTGCGTCTGGGTCACCGGGGGGCCTCGGAGGCTTGGGTCCTTTTGGCGGCGGAACCAGTGGGGCGGAACTCTCCTACGACGACGGTTTCGCTGGCGGTGATGACAGTCCAAATTTGCCACCGGGTGGATTTGCACTCGTGTTACTGATTGCCGGCGGGATTAGCCTCTATACGTTCGGTTTCTCGCTTGATTCCCTACCATCACTATTTGCTCTCGGCATGGTAGCTGTCGGCCTCTTGATCGTCGGGTGGGGTGGTGTCGTTTACCGAAGTGAGGGAACTGGAGCCGCTCTCGAGTTCTTTTTCACTGTCGGTGACGACATATCTGAGTCTCCAGACGAAACGGCCAGCGATGATAAACCTGAGAAGACGCCACCGGCCCCGCAGTCCTTGAAGGATGACCTCTATTTCGACCGTGCTGACCAGGAGTGCGAGTGGTGCGGTAATCGAACGGATCAACCCGAGGTCCATCATATAACAGCCCGGAGTGAGGGCGGGCCGAACGAGCCGTCGAATCTCATCGTGCTTTGCCCCGGGTGTCATGCGAAAGCCGATCGTGGGGCGATCTCGAAGACCAAGCTCCGGTCGAAAGTTCGGCGTGTTGCTCAGTAACTAGGGTTCATCCGGTGGCTCACCGCCATTCTGACCACCCCGTTTCGACTATAAATTTCGGGGAACGGCAGGCATCCGCAACCAGTAGCCGGTTCAAATTAGGTTCTAAAACCGACTTTTCAGAAGTGCAATTCGCGGCCCTAAGAGCATCGAAACAGTCGAAAACGACCGATGCGCTATCGGTCACACTCCGACTACGTTTCGGATGGGCCCTGCCGGATTTGAACCAACGACCACTCGGTGTCCCATCCACTTCGTGAACCGAACTGGATTATGAGCCGAGCGCTCTAACCAGACTGAGCTAAGGGCCCGCCTCGCACTCGAGGGAAAACGGGCGGGCTAATTAACGCTTGCTGTCTGTGGTCACGCCGGTCCCGGTCCCGGTTCGGGGTCGTAGTCCCGGTGTTCGGCATACGCCAGCGTGTAGTAGTCTCGGTCCTCGAGCACCCCCGGATCGTCCGTCACGATCGTTTCGCCTTCGTCCATGAACAGGCGTCGCCCAAACACGACCTCGTAGCCCGCGGCCTCGAGTTTGCGTGCGGTTTCGGGGGCGTCAGTCACTTTGAACAGGATCTGGCGTTCGGCCATTGTGGGGGCGGCACCGGCCGCCGCCTCCGCGAGTACCAGTTCGCTTCCCGCCTCGATGTCGACGTCGAGTGCGGTCGCAAAGGCCGTCACCGAACTGACCCCCGGAACGACTTCGATGTCGACCGTTGGATGGTCGCGCGCGAGCGTCCGCCGGAGGTGGCCGAACGTCGAGTAGATATTCGGATCACCAAGCGTGACGAAGGCGGCGTCACCGCCTGTGGCTGCTGGAGCCACGACGTCGGCGGCAACCGTCCAGGCGGCCTCGAGTTCGTCCGGATCGGTCGTCATGGGGAACTCGAGGTCGCTCAGGCGGTCGTCGTCGACGTACGAGGCCGCGACCGACCGAGAGAGCCGTCCGGGGGTGTAGACGACGTCGACCGACTCGAGCAGGCGTTTCCCTCGGACGGTAATCAAATCCGCTTGCCCGGGACCGAGACCGATACCATACAGCGTCATGTCTCGTCGAAATCGGACAGGGTCTGCGTGTCGGTTCCAACGCGGTGTTTGGTCGCCAGACCGGCCAGGTGCGGAGCCTCGGGAACGATCAGTTTCTCACACGCCGTTCGGCAGGCGTTGGTACTCCCCGGGAGACAGAAGACGGGCGTGTCAGCGGCGATGCCGGCCGTCGCTCGAGAGGCCATCGCGCGAGTGCCCACTTCGTCCCACGAGAGCGAGCGAAACAGTTCGCCGAAGCCGGGGAGGTCACGCTCGAAGAGCGACGAGGCCGCATCGGGGGAGACGTCATCGGCCGTCACCCCGGTGCCGCCGGTGGTGATGACGACGTCGATGTCGGGTTGCACGACGAGGCTCCGAACGGCGGTTCGGATCGCCGCGTAATCGTCTCGAACGAGCTCACGCACCCGGACCTCGTGTCCCTCGGCTTCGAAACACTCCTGGATGGTGTCACCGCCCGGGTCGTCGGGGTCCACAGCGCCCGCCCGAGAGGTCGAGACGGTGACGATTGCGACGTACAGCGGCGAAATGATGTCGTGGCCGTGGTGGTCCGTGGTCCGTCGATCTGAGTCTGACATATGGCACACTCTCGGCGGCGAGCCGTCTAAAAACCACCCGCTTGCCCCCTCAGTCGTCCCGGCTCGAGACCACAAGCGTCTGGTTCAGTCCCGTCGGTGTTGGATTGTCGAACGTCGCCCAGTGTTCCGGTCCGGCGGCGAGTTCGTCAGCAGTGACGAGACAGTCGTCCAGTCGGTCGAACACGGCCTCGCGGTCGAACTGTCGGCCGATCACGGCGAGGCGGGTCTCGCGGTCGCCCCACTGGTCGTCCCAGGGCAAGTCCGGTTGGCTGGCCCGGTAGGTCTCCTGTTGCTGTTCGGAGAAACTCGCGATCCAGCGACCGGTGACCTCGAGGCTGGTTTCGGTGGCGGCGAGACTCGTGGTGATCGCCTGGTCTTCGCGGCCAGCGATCCAGGTGAGCCCCTTCATGCGAATCAGATTCTGTGGTGGGTCCTCGAGGAACGCGACGAGGCGTTCGGGATGAAACGGCCGGGTCCGGTGGTAGGTGTCGACCTCGATGCCGTAGCGTTCGGGAGGGTGGCGGTGATCGTGGTCGTGGTCATGCCCGTGGCTGTGGTCAGCCGTGTGGTCACGATCGTGATCGTCGGGGGCTCTCTCACCGTGCTCGCCGTTATTTGCGTGGCCGTCGCCGGCCTCCCCACTCGAGTCGTCAGCCGCCGCAATCGCTTGCTTCCACCCGGCGGCCTCGCGGGCAGCCGAGAGGTCGAAGGACCCGGTCTCGAGGATCGCCTCGCTCTCGAGCGCACCGTACTCGGTGGCACGAAGCGCTGCTCGCGGCTGGAGGGCCTCGAGTGAGGCCTCGACTGCCTCCCGTTCGGCGTCAGTCACGAGGTCACACTTGTTGAGGACGAGCAGATCACAGAATTCGATCTGTTCGAGCAAGAGATCCTCGAGTGGGCGGACGCCGTCGTCGTCGGGGCCTGCCGGCGTTGGTTGGTCGCCCGCAGCCGAGTCACCGAGGAACGCGTCGTGGAACTGCCGGGCGTTCACGACCGTCACGATCGCATCGAGATCGTACGGCCCCGCGGCGGGACCACGAACGAACTGGTGAGCGATCGGTTCCGGTTCACTCACCCCCGAGGCCTCCACGACGAGTGCGTCGAACTCGTGGTGTTTCCAGAGATCGACGACCGCCCGTGAGAGGTCACTCCCGAGACTGCAACAAATACAGCCGTTCTCGAGGGCGACGACCTCCTCGCCGCTCTCGAGGTCGGTCCGGGTTTCGACCAGGTCGGCGTCGACGTTGACCTCGCCAACGTCGTTGACGACGACAGCGACGTCTCGGCCATCGGGGTCTTGCTCGAGGAGGTGTGACAGGAGTGTGGTCTTTCCGGCACCCAATGCGCCACAGAGGATCGTGACTGGAACGCCCATTATCGGTCGGTCAACGTGAGTTCACGTTGGTCTTCCGATTCGTCACGATTACCATGGACACTCGAGGGGGATACGGCCCGTTTCACTGACCGAGGCCTGAGTCGTCTTCCAGCAGCTCGAGGATTCCATCCGTGTCGGCGGGGGCCGGTTCCGGGTCGCGGCCAGCGGCGGCCGCTGCGTCGGGATCTTTCAACAAATGGCCGGTCGTGAGACACGCGACCCGTTCGTCGGCGGCAACGACGCCCTGCTCACGGAGTTTGCGAAGACCCGCAACAGACGCCGCCGACGCCGGTTCGACACCAATCCCCTCCTCGGCGAGGTCCCGTTGGGCCGCCGTGATGGCCTCGTCACTGACCGCAATCGCGGTCCCGCCCGTTTCACGAATGCCCGGCAGCGCCTTCGGTGCGTTCACCGGGTTGCCGATCCGGATCGCCGTCGCCCGTGTTTCGACCTCGTCCCACCGTTCGACCGCCGATGCGCCCGTTTCGACCGCCTCGACCATCGGAGCCGCACCCTCGGCCTGGACGCCGGTCAGTCGTGGCACGTCATCCGGCTCGAGCGCGCCCGCCTGGACCAGTTCACGGAACGCCTTGTACAGCGCCGACGTGTTCCCGGCGTTACCGACGGGCAGGACGATTCGATCGGGCCAAGCGTCGTACTCCGCCTGGAACGCCTCGAGAATTTCGAAGCCGATCGTTTTCTGTCCTTCCAGCCTGAATGGGTTGAGCGAGTTGAGCAGGTAGACCTCCCCGCGCGCAGCCAGCTCCTGGACGATGTCGAGACAGGTGTCGAAGTTGCCGTCGACCTCGAGAATGCGCGCGCCGTGCAGGCTCGCCTGGGCGATCTTTCCGGCAGCGACTTTCCCTGCGGGCAACAACACCAGCGTCTCCATTCCACCACGACCGCCGTAGGCGGCCAGTGCGGCGCTCGTATTCCCCGTCGAGGCACAGGCCAGCCGCTCGACACCGAGTTCGCGGGCGACGGCGACGCCGACGGTCATCCCTCGGTCTTTGAAACTTCCCGTCGGGTTCATCCCCTCGTGTTTGATACGCAGCGCCGCCACGCCGATCGACTTCTCGAGTCGCGGCACGCGATAGAGCGGCGTGTCGCCTTCCTGGCTCGTGACACCGCTGTCGAGCGGTAATGCCTGATTGTAGCGCCAGACGCCCCGGCCAGAGAAGTCCGCAAACGTCGGTACGTCGGCGTATCGTACCTCGAGTAAGCCCGTACAGCCGTCACAGGTGTACCGAATCGCCTCGAAAGGGGCGAACGTCTCGCCACACTCGATACACGCGAGCCAGGTGCCGTCGGTTGCCACGGCAGGTGGAGATGGCGGCGTACTCGAGAGCGAAAGTGCGTGGGAATCGTCGGTCATTAGTCGGCGGGAGGCATGGCGGAGGGAAAAAACGGGTGGTTGGTGCGGATCCTGCCAGTACCGACGCGACGTCTCCACGGTCCATCCCGATCGGAACCGAGCTATCATCGGTTCAGGTCCGATACACACAAATCGATAGCGCTCGTCTGCTGGCTCGATGAAAGCGATTGTCGCCGGACCCGACGAGGCGGGGATTACCGCTGCACTCGAAAACGAGGGTGTCGACGTGACCAGACTCGAGGGACACGTTACCCGTCCGCACCTCGAGGAAGCGGGCGTCGTCGACGCGGAGTTGTACGTTTTGACTGACGTTCGTGAAGCCACCACGATTCCGATCGTTCGTGATCTGACCGACTCAATTCGAACGGTGGTATACGACCAGAACACTGTTCCCGAATTCGTTCGGGGCCAACTCGATCTGGCAATCGACCCGGCGCTCCTCTCGCCGGCAGTCGTCGCAAACGAGCTGACTGCCAACGGCTCATTCTGATTTCGTTGTTTTGTTCATCTGTCCGGCCGATCAGGGAGGATCCATCGGATTTCAACGGCGAGCCTCCCGCTGTAACTAATCTCTGATGATCAATAGTGACTTTCCAGAAAACTGCCCGATGAACGGTCTAACAGCCGTTTTCGGCCGATTGAACTCGGTTTAAGCGAGCGGAAATTGTGCCCAAGTAGCTGGACTGACACCGGCGTTGAATACGAACCCCGGCTACGTTGAAAATGGAGGTCGACGGGCGCATCCACCACCACAGGCACCCCAAGCCACAGTCGATCCCGTGACTTCCAGCAACCCACCACAGCACCCTTCCCCACCATTGCCGCGCTGTGTTCACGGACGCGGGCCTGCACCTCCCGCTGCCGGTTCACAGCTTTCGACGATGCGGGCTTTGCACCGGCCTCCATCGTCTCCGCAATTTTCACACCCTCGAGTAGCTAGTCTCGATCACGGGCCACACAGCACTCCTCTCAGCGTGTGCTCTCCGTCGAGTCACGGAGCGCTTCGAGGACCGGGATTGCATCGAGTTGCGCGTCCGACAGTGCCTCCCAATCGATCCCCGCGGGTTTGTCCACTGAATCCGGTCGAATGCATCGATCAGCGGTGACGATCAGGTCCATTGGAACGTCGTGAGCATCTCCCTCGAGTCCCTCGACCAGCTGTCGCTCGTGAACGGTCGTTACGACGGGTGTCTGCTCGTCGACCAGGTCGAACTCTCGGAGGAGTGCGTACTCGAGATCGCTGTATCCCTCACCCTTGCCAATACGAACACCCGACTCGCTGACGGCGACGCTGCCGGAGACGATGAGGTCGATTTCGCCCACCTCGTCGGGTTCGACTGGAACGCCGTGAGTCGACGACCCCGAGACCGTCGTCGCCTCGTCGTAGTCCTCGAGGACGTCCGGATCGAGTTTCAGAAAGCACTGTTCGTCTCGCAGTCTCGGGACGGCCATGTAGACGGTCTTTCCGTCGCGAAGGGCGCGCCGTCGAACCGGAAGCTGTGGCGCGTCGGGGTTGGCTTTGATCGTATCTGCGGCTCCCCACTCCGGCTGGTCAGCCAGTCGTGCAGCCGCCTCGGGTGCGCCAGCGAAGTTGGGAATTCGTCCATGTGGTGGAAACGGAAACCGAGCGACACCTGACTCCTCGAGCTCGTCCCAGATGCGTTCGCGGACCGCTGCTTTCGTCATACGAACAGCTCGTGGTGGTCGGACCTGAGTGTACCGTTTCACCCCACTCGAGTCGTGGCAACAAGCCACTGGTGGGAAACCCTTATGCGCGATGGGAGGAAAGGGTCGATGAACGGTATGACTGTCACGCTCAAGGACTTCTACGCAGACTGGTGTGGACCCTGCAAAACCCAGGATCCTATCCTCGAGGAACTCGAATCCGACTGGGACGGTCGGTTCGAAGTCGAGAAAGTCAACGTCGACGAAGAACAGGACGTCGCAAACGAATATCAGGTCCGCTCGCTCCCGACGCTGATCATCGAGAACGATGATGGCGTCGTCGAGCGGTTCGTCGGTGTCACCCAGCGCGAAGACATCGAGGACGCCCTCGAGAGCGCGGGCGCCTGAGCACGGAACGTATTTTTCTGCGGTCACCGTGAGCCGACGAGCCACCAGCACACAGCCGAAACTTCAATGGCTTCGACCACCCACGTCGGCGTATGTACGCGATCGTCGGGTGTAGCTCGTGTTCGAACCTCTGGCTCATCGAAGGCCGCTCGAAGACCGTCCAGTGTCCACGCTGTGGCTCCCGGCGACCCTACGAGAAGCGACGAAAGTTCCTCGAGACCGACGACCCGGACCACGCACGCGAAGTCAGAGCCTCCATGCTCGCCAGCCGACAGGGCGAAAGCGACGCCTTTGCCCGCGTCGATGCTTTCGGTGACCTAGAGGACACCGTCGAGGACGGGGTGATCCCCGACGAAGAGTACCTCGAGGCGGCAGGCCTCGACGTAGACGAACTCGCGGCGGCAGGCGATCGAAACACCCGCCAACCTGCCAGTCAGAGCAAACGAGCGGTGGTCGAAGAGGCACTCGAGACACTCGAGTCGCCAACGGAGGCCGATATCGTCGACTATGCCACAGATCGTGGGGTCGAGGCCACGTACGTGCAATCGGCTCTGGAGAAACTGGTTCGACGGGGGGCGGTGAGTGAGAGTCGGGGGACGTATCGCCTCTTGTAACTCACGAGACCAGGGGGACCGCGCGAGACCGCTATCCATATCTGTCGTCGCCTGAATACACAGGCATGAGCGACACCTTCGAAGCCCAGGGGACGGTAATCGCGGTTGGGCTCCTTGCCGCTGTCGCCGTCATGCTCTTTGGAGTCGTCGTCAGCCCGACCATCGCTGGCGTCGACACGATGGTCGCGATGATGTGGATCTTCGCCGCAACCTTCGGCGCGATGTCGGTGCTCCACGCTGTCGTTGGGCAGTACAATTTCGCCTGGGGCCATGGCGGCGCGGCGTTCGGATGGGTGCTGATCCTCCTCGAGTCGAGTTCGTTCAGCGTGACCCTCGGCCTCGGCCTGCTCGTGCTTTCGGGTGGATACATTTTCCTGTTGAGTCGGCGCTCGGAACGACAGGTGGTCGACGCTGACTCTGAAGCCGACCAATTGGACTCATAATGATCGGGGGTGTCTGGACCGGGCCACAGCTACAGCAGTCCCAGTACCGACGCACTCGAGAGCGTGAGGGCGACGATACCGACGATGAGCTCGAGGACCAGAAGGGCCCGGTACAGCCGATACTGCTCGAGGTCCGGGGGGTCGTTTGCGGCGGACATAGGTGGTGCGCCCGCGGGTGCTCACCGAGCGGACGCATTCATTGCTATCGGTGACGCCCCGCAATTCGATACGCCAAAAGCGAGGAGTGAAAGTGAAAGTCGAGGATCGGCACACCTGGTCCTGATGGGTCGATAGCTCCAATGAGACGTCCGCGTCGTGGCGAGACGTGACCGCGCTACGTCTCGTCGGCCCGTTGTAACTCCCACCCGCGTTCGGTCCTGGTCACGACACCCTCGTCGGCGAGTGTTTCGAGCAGTTCGGCGACCACCTCTCTCGGGACGCCTATGTCGCGACTGAGAGCCGAGACCCCTTTGGGTTCCTGATGAATACTGGCCAATAGGTCCGCGTGGATACGACTCTCCCTGCCCATCCCGATGGCGTCAGAAATGCGGTCGAGCGTATCACAGAGCCGTCCCTGCACCCACCGCTGTGCCAGGGAAAGCTCGTTCTCGAGCGCTTCGAGATCCTCGAGTGCCGCCAGGAGTTCGTCGAGATCGGTCGAGTCGTCGCCTGTCAGCTCGAACGAGAGGTGTCGACAGGACGTGATATCGAACGAGTTATTCTGCGGATAGGCACTCTTACTTGCGAATCCGTACGGCGAGACGTTGACCTCGAGCCGGACGTTTCGGGCGATGTGGAAGTACTTTCGTCGCTGGTCGTCGACGTGACTCTCGATTAGTCCGGCTTCTTCGAGTTTGCGCAAGTGGTCGATAACGGCCTTTGGGCTGACGCCGAGGTACTCAGAGATTTCCGTCACGTAACAGGGCTTCCGAGAGAGCAGTCTGAGGATACGTCGCCGGTTCTCGTTCCCGAGCAAATCCAGCAACGCTGCGGAGTCCATCTACCCGGCGTAGGAGATGGGGACGGAAAAACGTGTCTCTCGGTGTATCCTACAGAGCCCTAGCAGGCTTCAGGTGTCTCCGGTATTTCCTGACCCGCGACGGTCTTTCTCATCTGTGTCGTCGTCGTGTCCAGCGGTATCGTCTTCTTTGGTGGTGTTCTCTCCGGGTGGACCCGTGTCAGCCGCACCTGGGTGCTCATCGCTGTCGTTCATCGGGCCACCGGCGTGGTCAGGGGGGCCCTGTGGCGGGTCGATCCCTTGCATCTGTTGGGCTCGTTCAGCGACGTCAGGTCCGGCGAGATCAGCGGCCTCAGCCCGGAGCTCCTGAATCGTCTCCGCATCTACGTTCTCGGCTGTCGCTCGCTGGGCTGTCACGTTCATCGACGAGTCAGTCGCGCCGAGGTCGGCCGCCAATCGGCTTTTTCTGGCTTCGTACTCAGCGTCGTCGAAGTCGCCTGCACCGTTCTCGAGTGCCGCTGATTCGTTCGAGAGTGACTCGAGCGCCATCTCGTGGTTCGCCGTCCGTTGGTCGATCAGTCTCTCGCGCTCTTCGGCATCCGCGGCTTCGTAGGCCGCGTCGAACATACCGTCATCGACGTTCTGGGCCGCGTTTGCGGTGTTCGCCTGCATGAACGTCGAGACTTCGTCGCTGAGCGCTGGATCATCCTCCGTGGATTCATTGGTGTCTGCCCCCCCGTCGAGCGTGGCCGTTGCCGGGACCATGAGCAGTCCGGCCACAACCACGAGTACGATGAGACCACGGGTTACGGTCATCAAACCGGGATACCAACCGATCCATAAAAAACCCGAACCGTCGTTCGAACCGTTTAGCCCCCTGAACGGATCGTTCGAACGGTTTGTGGCTTTTTACCCCACCACGGTCTGGCACTTTCACCGCGTCGTTCGCAACCGTTCACCACCAGTCATTTCACCCCAGGCGAACGCAGCGGTGGTGGCAGTGGACCCTTATCGCGACCAAGCCGGTCATACTGTCGGCTGTACGTCGTTTACGACGCTCGCCTCCCGAGTGGCGAGAATCTTCACACAGTGACAGCCAACAGTGTCACTCACCCGATGAAAACAGCGTCACCGGTCGCCTCGAGCGGAAACCACACTGAAAGCGGGTGCGTATAAGTCTATCCGCAGAATAATTATAAGCGGTGAGGGCCTGTGTCATGGTAACATGTTCGAGCGGTTCTCCCGAAGCTACTATCTCGGACGTCTCTACGTCACACCGACGACGAGTGACTACGCTTGCATGGAGCGCACACAACACGAACGCATTAACGAGGCCGTCTACGCGACTGGCGATGGCATCGAACGACTCGACAACCCCCTCGTGATGAAACTCGAGTCGGGCCACTTCGCCGTCCACGGGACTGACGAGGTGCCCGCAAATACGCTCGCGATTCCAGAATCGATGCTCGAAGGGACGCGAATCCGAAATCCACCAGCGCTGAAAGAAGTCTTTCTCGCCCGGCGTGAACGCGCCGAGCAGCTCCTCGGATTCAGCGTGGGGAGTCAACTCCCCCGTGACCACTCCTAACGTGGCAGGCCCCGCTCGTGGACCACTGTGAGTGACACTGCTGGCTGATAGGGAGACACTGCTCTCCGCCGGGAGACGGGCGGCCGGAACCGGGACCTAAAAGTGCCGTCGGTTCGCGTATTGAGCCGATGATCGACGAGTTGCTCGGTCGAGCCACACTGAAAGAACGCATCGAGGAACTCGAGGAGGAGACAGAACGATTGCGCCGGCGATACGAGGCGGAGTCAGACCGCCGAGCCGACGCCATCACCGACAAACAGGAAGCCGAACGGGAGCAGAACAAACTCGAGGATCGCATCGCCCAACTCGAAGGGGAACTCGAGCGCCAGCGTGCCGACCAGCAATCTGGTGCTGCGGGCACGCTCGAGCCACGACGTCGTGACCGACTCTCGCGTGGGGAGACGGTGACCGTCCTCGATCGGCTCGAGTCGTTTCGAGCGGGGCCGGAAGGGGCCTGTACGGCGGTCGTTCCAGACGGGGAGGTTCCGGACGCGGTGTCGACCCACCTGGGGCCACGCCAGCGGTTGCTCGAGGGGAGTGACACATATGTCGTCTGTTACGACGATGCAGACCTGCTATCGGTGGCGCTCGCTCCACCGATTGGGCCTGCATCGGAGACGCCACGTGTCGGCTGGAGCGATAGATTCGACCTCGAGCGCGAGTGGTTTCTCCCACGTGGCCGCTTTACCCTCGCCCTGGTTCGGGCGGACCTGTTCGCGCTCGGCGTCTATGACGGCGAGGATCGACAGGACTTCCACGGGTTCGAGAGTGACGTCAAAAGCAGCCACTCCAAGGGCGGGTTCTCACAGGGACGGTTCGAGCGGATTCGCGACGGGCAAATAGCCGACCACCTCGAGCGCGCACGGAGTGCGCTGGGCGAACATCGCGACGGCTCCCTCTATCTGGTCGGCCAGCAGGAAGCGATTTCCCGTCTGAGCGACCACCTCGAACCGCACGCGACGGCGACCGTTGACGCGACAGGGGCTCCGAAAGCCGCCCTCGAGGATGCGTTTCGTGACTTCTTCAGGACTGAGCTGGTCGTTCTCTGATGCTGGCTGATTCCCGTCCATCCATCGCCGACCTCGACACGCCTCGCCGCGGGCTGTACGGTTAAGTACCCCCTGGTCTTTGCACACCGTATGCACATCGCAATTCTCGCTCACGAGAACTTCCCCCACAGGGCCAAGACGGCCCTGGGCGTGCTCAGGTACGCCGACTACGAGGTCGCCGCCGTGTTGGACCGCGACCAGGCAGGTGCATCCGTGTCCGATTTCGTCGATGACGTCCAGGATGCCCCGATCGTTGCTGGCATGGACGACGTCGATGACGACGTCGACGCCTTGCTCATCGGCATCGCCCCGATTGGCGGCGGCTTCGAAGAAAGCTGGCGGGAGGACGTGACAACAGCACTCGAGCGCGGCTGTGATCTCATCTCCGGCCTGCACTATTTTCTCGCCGAAGACGACGAGTTCACTGCCCTCGCCGACGAACACGGCGGCGACATCTGGGACGTCAGAAAACCCCACGATGACCTCACCGTTGCAGACGGCGTCGCCGCCGACCTCGATGTCGAGATCATCCTCACCGTCGGCACCGACTGCTCGGTCGGGAAGATGACGACGACGATGAAACTGGCTCGAGACGCCCGTGACGCCGGGTACGACGCGGCTGTCATTCCAACGGGCCAGACGGGCATCATGATCGAAGGGTGGGGGAACCCCGTCGACCGCGTCGTTAGTGATTTCACCGCCGGAGCGGTCGAGGAGATGCTCGTCGAGAAGGCCGACGAGCACGACTACCTGTTCGTCGAGGGTCAGGGCAGCATCGTCCACCCCGCGTACTCCGCGGTTACCTGTGGAATCCTTCACGGCGCGATGGCCGACCAACTGATTCTCTGTGACGTCGCCGACCGGGACGTGATTCACGGCTATGAGTCATTCGAGCAGCCATCGATACCCACCTACGTCGATCTCTACGAGAACCTCGCAGCCCCTGTTTCGCCTTCGACAGTCGTCGCCGGCGCGCTGAACACCTACGGCCTCGATGACGACGCGGCCCGCGACGCCCTCGACGCGTTCGAAGCCGACCTCGGCAAACCCGCCACCGACGTGATCCGCTATGGGACTGACGACCTCCTCGAGGTGGTACTATGAGCCTCGAGACCAGTTTCGAGCGAGTGACGATGCCACTCGAGTACCCCTTTACGATCTCTCGAGGGACACAGACGGAGGCCGACGCGGTAATCGTCACCATCGAGGACGACGCTGGGAACGTCGGTATCGGTGGCGCTGGCCCCTCCGCGCATTACGGCGAGAACGCGGCGACCGTCGAGGCCGTCCTGCCAGACCTCCTCGAGGTCGTCGAAGCCGTCGGCGATCCTCACCAACTCGAGCAGATCGAACGGCGAATGCGTGAGACGATCGAACGCAACCCGGCCGCCCGGTGTGCCGTAAGTATCGCCCTTCACGACCTCGTGACGACACAGCTCGAGGTTCCGTTATACCAGTACTGGGGGCTCGATCCCACCGAAACGGTGACGAGTTCCTACACGATCGGGATCGACGACACTGAGACGATGCGGGCGAAAACCGAGGAAGCCGTCGACCGTGGGTACACCACCCTGAAAGTGAAACTCGGGACCGACCGGGATCTCGAGATCATCCGGACGATCCGCGACGTCGCCCCGGATGTCCGCCTCTACGTCGACGCGAACGAGGCCTGGACGCCCCGCGAGGCCGTCCAAAAAATCGAGGGGCTGGTCCCCTACGACCTCGAGTTCGTCGAACAGCCGGTGTCGGCAGAAGACCCCGAGGGACTCCGGTACGTCTACGAACGGGCGGCCCTCCCGATCGCTGCCGACGAATCGTGTATCACCGTCGAGGACATCCCACAGATCGCAGACCGGTGTGACATCGCCAACCTGAAACTGATGAAATGCGGCGGCCTCCGTGAAGCGATCCGGATTATTCACACCGCCCGCGCCCACGGCCTCCAGGTCATGTGTGGGTGTATGTCCGAGTCCAACGCCTCGATCGCCGCGGCCTGTCACCTCGCGCCCTTGCTCGATTACGCCGACCTCGACGGGTCACTCTTGCTCGCTGAAGATCCCTACGATGGCGTGCCAATGCCCGGTGGCCGGATCGAGTTGAGCGCCCTCGAGGACACGGGGACGGGCGTTCGACAAGGCTAACCCGCCCGAACAGAGGGGCCAGCCCGTCGAATACAGGCACATACTGCGAACAGCAGATGTATTTTAGTACCACCCGCCTGTATGTGGCCATCTATGGCACTCGAGGGCCGGAATCCGGAAGCACAGGTAATCACCAGATGGAATCGTGCGTTCGACGCCCTGAAAGCCGAACCCCGTCGACAGCTCGTCGCTTCCCTCCTCGATGCCGAGAGCGACACCGTTGCCCTCCCCGACGCCGCACAGTCCCCGGCGGTACCAACTGACCCCGATGCTCTCACCCTCGAATTACACCATCAGCACCTCCCGAAACTCACCGGTGCTGGCTACATCGAATGGGACGACGACCCCTTATAGGCCCATCGTGGCCCAAAATTCGACACAGTCGAGGCTATTTTGAGCGCGCTCCACCGAGAAGCGGACCGGTTCCCGCCCGAACTCGTCGATGGCTGTTACCGGCTCGAGTACGAACGTGAGCGGCGTACCCCGTGAATCGAGGCCACATACGAGACAGATCGTTCATCAAGAGAGATGAATACAGATCTCTCCTGGCGTCCCTGACAGACACCTGCCGAAATTACTGGCGCTCGAGTGATCGGTACCGCTATTTTCCCCGAGACCGAAGTATGGCCGATGAACGAACCCCAACTCCTCATGACGATCGTCCTCGTCGTGGTGGTCCTCGTGTGTCTAGCGGGTATTCTCTACATCTCGTTTGTCTGGGATTGAGACGGTCTGCGGTGGTGCAACTGCGGACGGATCGCGAGTGGACCGGTACTGGCGTATCGTCGGCCGTCCAAGAGCGTGGAATTCATCTGGGGAACCCAGGTGCGAACCAACAGAGGCGATCAATCCCCGGTCGTCGGCTCCTCGAGCGTCTCGAAGGGGTCGGCGTCTGGGTCTTTCTGCGGGAGCATCGGCCCAACGGAGACCGTCCGCCGAGTCACCGTGGCGGTCCGAATAATGTACGCCGTGAGCAGCGTCAATGGGTATCCCACGACGGCGATGAGTCCACTTACCAGCCACGGTAACACCGTGTGCGACGGGACCGCACCCGTCGGTCCAGCATAGATGAGTCCGATCAGTAACGCAGCTGAGACCGCCGGAATCCCTGTCAACAACGTCAGTTGGGAAAACCGAGTGAGCTCTCGTTGGAGGTAGGTCGTTTTAAAGTGTTCACGCGCTACGATGAACAGTTCGAGCCCCTCCTCGACCTGCTCGAGTGCCTCGGAAGCCTCTCCGGAGTCGCCATGGCGTGTCAGCAACGCCCGAGTGAGGTACAGAAATCGCGCGGCGTCGAAATCGATCGCAACCGAAATCGCCCCGAACGTCCCGAACGACGACGAGTCGAGCAGCGCTTCAGTCCGGTCGAGACGCTCGTCCAGCACCGAAACAAACTCGTGCAACTGTTGGTCCTGGTGTGTCTCTGCCGCCTCCTCGAGGGTCGCCACGTGTTCGTCAAGGGTATCGGTCAATTCCTGAAGCAGTTGTGTCGGCGAACCGGGCGAGGGCCGGATGCTGGCGTGTGTCGCAAGGTCGTCACGAAAGGTGTACACCCCCTCGAGCGTCTCTCGAACCTCGCCTGCTGTCGAAAACTCTCGAGAGAGGATCAACTGATTGATCGAGACAACGAGGGTGACGAGTGAGAACGTTCCCGCGATCATGCCACCTGCCAGCCGCGTCATCGAATCGTCGTTAACGAACGAAATGAATCCCCCGGACTCCAGGATGAGCAAAGAGAGAAAGCCAAAAAGCGAGAGTCCGGTCGCGAGAAACAATCGATTTCCGTCGATCAGCACCCACTCTTTGAGTTGGACGGCTGCCGTCACCAATCCGTTGGACCGTTCATCGACGGCGGTCCGCATCGACTCTTCGGGAGACATTTGGTACGTTCACACTAGAGGGGACTAAAAATCTCCTCGCTGCATACCGCACAGTCGTGTGCAGGGCAGAGACTGAATCGGCTGGGCGCTGTCGGGCACCCATGCCCGATGCCTCGGTCAGAGCCGATGAACGCTCGAGGCGAAGCCAGTCAGATGAACACCACGAGTCCAGGGAGTCGGTCCATTACTCTCGCAGGGTGGCACTCGTTGGTGGCATACTCTGGTTTGCTGGCTGTCTCGACCGCGGTGACGGTGGGCCAGCCTACACCGAGCGAACGCCGGTTACCGCCGACGGTGACCCCCGGAACGAAAGCGAACAGCGAACGGCAGCTACACTCGTGGAACGAGAACCAGCCGATGCTGTCTCGAGTACTGTTGACGCGGAAATACGTGACCACGAGTTCGTTCAGGAAGACGATTATCGAGGCTCGACAGTCCAGGGTACCATCGAAAACCAGGGTGACGACCGCCTGGCAATACTCGAGGTCCGCGTTCGTGTCTATGGAGAGGAAGACGAACACCTGGGGAGATATATGAGTCGGACCGGAGACCTCGAGCCCGGCGAACAGTGGGCCTTTACGGTGATCGTTCTCGAGGCACCAACGGACATCGCGTCCTATGACGTCGACGTCCTCGCGGCACCCGGGTGAACAGGCCCATCGGTGTGGCTCGGGATCGAACCACAACAGCGGCGGTCAGTTCTCCTCTTCTTTCAGTTCAGCGAGTTCGGACTCGACTTCGGCGTCGTCGACGTCAGCCTCCAAATCATCGAGTTCGGCCTCGAGGTCGGCATCGGCCGCAGGCTCGGCTTCGACATCTGCCTGATCGTCCGCCCCAGCCGCTTCGGTGTCCGCCTCGCCATCGTCTGCGCCCATTTCGGCTTTGAGCGTCTCGAGTTCGGCGTCGACACCGCTGCCTGCGGAGAGTTCCTCGAGTTCTCGATCGATGTTGTCCTTATCGGACATCACGTCGTCGAACGCGCCGCTTTCGTGGAGTTCGTCGAGCGCCGCCGCCCGGGCTTCCATATCCTGTGTCTGTTCTTCGGCCCGTTCGATCGCGCGGCCGACGTCCTCGAACTCCTCGCCCGTCGCCGTCATCGCTTCTGACACCGTCGAACTCGCCTCTGCGGCCTCGTAGCGGGCTTTCATCGTCTCTTTTTTCGTGCGGAACTCCTCGATACGGCCCTGGAGTTCGTCTTTCTGGTCGATCAGTTGGTCTTGCTGGCTCTGCAGATCGGAGACCTGACGCTCGAGTTCTTCGATCTGGTTCATCTTCGCCTTCTTCTTCTCGAGGGCGCGACGGGCCAGGTCCTCACGACCCTGCTGGACGGCCGTCCGGGCCTGTCCGTTGTGTTTCTCGACGTTCTCCTCGAGTCGGCGTTTTTGCATCTCGAGCCGTTTCTTCTGTGTCGTCAGGTCGGCGATCCCACGTTTGACCTGCTGGAGCTGATCGCGCATCTGCTCGTAGGAGTAATCGAGCGTCTGCGTCGGATCCTCCTGCCGATTGAGAAACGAGTTGATCTTCGACCGGATGACGTACGAGGTCCGAGAGAGGATACCCATATATACTACGTGTCGCTCCCGACTCTTAAAAACTTCACATCGGTAACAGACTGCGAACGAGATACGTTCATACTAATGGCGTCCCAACCGTGAGCTATGTCGGATGTTACCACCTCGAGCGTCGTCATCCCCGGCCCCCGAGACGTTCGGGCGACGCTCGATGAACCGGAGTCGACACCCGAACGAGCAGGCCTCGTTGTCGCCTGTCCACCGCATCCCCAACACGGCGGGACGCGAAGCGACCAACGCCTGACGGCCGTCAGCGAAGCCCTCGCGTCTCGAGGTATCGGGTGTCTCCGCATCGACTACGGCGAGTGGGATGAGGGGTACGGCGAACGTCGGGACGTCGAGCAGGCCCTCGAGTGGGCCACAGAGCGTACCGAACGCGTCGGCCTCTTTGGCTTCAGTTTCGGGGCCGGCCTTGCCCTTCTCGCGGGAGAACACGACGCGGTCGATGCCGTCGGCGCACTCGCTCCGCCATCGCACCTGGCTGCCGATCTCGACGTGACC
>LFFM01001110.1_pt1 | contig 19161 bp, 18 predicted proteins | sample 643131 | NCBI WGS metagenome assembly LFFM01 (sample SAMN03777445, study PRJNA286221) | soda lake metagenome | biome: soda lake; feature: Kulunda steppe; material: water; isolation source: sample Tc-Br brine of Tanatar trona crystallizer | place: Russia: Kulunda steppe | collected 2011-07
CCGCAAGGGAAGGGAGTTAACCCACCGAGGGCGCGTGGCGACCGACGCCACGCCCGGGCCGCGCGGCACCACCGCGCGGGCGACGGGCGGGAACGGATGGAACGGCGAATCCTCGCCGGTGCAAGTCCGTGCCATCAGGTAGTCCGGCCACGGCACGGACGCTCAGCCGAATGTCGGGATGAACCGAAGGGGGCTTACTCCCCTCAGTCCGCCAACGACCCCGAGCCGTGCGGCCGTCGCGCGGGCGGCTCGCCGGGCGCTCCCCTCGTCGTCACCGGGTGGCCCCGACGCCGTCACACCGGCAGGAGCGTCGCTCCCGCCTCCGCCATCTCCTCCAGTTCGTCGAAGTACACCACGCTGACGTACAACAGCGTGAAGATCACGGCGTTGTGGAGGCCGTGTAACAGCGACGGGACGACGATGTTCCCCGTGTACTCGTACACCACGCCGAAGATCAGGCTGGGGAAAAAGAGGATCGCGACGGTCGTGAGCCGCCCCGTGATCCCGCCGGTCAGCGCCATCACGTGGATGAGCGCGAAGATCGCGGAGGCGATGACGATAGAAGGGGCGGCCGGCAGCGACTCGCGGAGCCGCCCTTGGACGACGCCGCGGTAGAGGAGCTCCTCGCACGGTCCGATCACGAGGAACGACGCCAGGATGAACAGCGGGACGATCGCCGGGTTTTGGAGGGCGACCTCAGCGCTCTGGTTCGCCGCGGTCTCGACCCCGATGAGCTGGATGATCACCGAGATCCCGATCACGGAGATCAGGATGGCGACCCACCCGACGACGACGATCCCTAGCTCCAACAGGGAGGGGCGGCGGACGCCGAGATACTCGACGATCCCCGATCGGTCGAGTCCGCGCCAGGCCAGATACGCGACGGCTAGCCCGGCGAACGCGACGTACTGGCCGACGAACAGGGTAAGCACGAGCTGGGCCACGAGCGAGAGCTCGAAGACGACGTCGAGCGCGAAGACGCCGATCCCGCCGACCAACGCGATGAGCGGGCCGAGCACGCCGAGCCCGAGCGCCGCGGCGATCGCGACGGCCGGAGAGTCGCCCGAGGCATCCCCGGTGCTCTGATCGGTATCGAGGGCGTCGGCGGCGTCGCCGCCGTCCGTGTCGGGCGGTGTCGTTCCGGAGGGATCGACGGCGTCGTCGCCGTCACCGCCGTCGCCGGCCGACGGGGCGACGGGATCGTCGTCGCGGGAGGTGTCCGTCATCGGTCGTCGTTGGGAACGAACGGTCAAAGGGTTGTCCGTCCCGTGAGCAGTCCTTTCCTCCCGTCCGTTTCCCTCCGTTCGTTTCCCTCCGTTCGTCGCCATCCAGCGGGCCCGCACCCGGCGCGTCAGCGACGCGTGAGCTCGTACTGTAACACCGCGGTCGCGGTCCGACCGTCGCGGAGGTGGCCGTCGACGACCCCGGCGAGCAGGTCGTCGTAGTCGACGACGTCGACGCTGATCGACTCGTTGTGATCGAGGTCGCGCTCGGCCGTCGGCTCACAGCCGGTGGCGAGGAAGTGGTGGTGAACGGAGTCGGACACCCCGTTCGTCGGCTCGACGGTGATCAGGTGCTCGAAGGCGGCCGCCTCGTACCCGGTCTCCTCGGCGAGCTCCCGGGCGGCCGCGCGCTCGAGGTCGTCGGCGTCGGTCGGTTCGACGGTGCCGGCGGGGAGCCCGTGAATCACCCGACCGACGGCCTGCCGCCACTCGTCGATGACGACGACGTCGCCCGCCGGCGTGAACGGGAGGACGACGACCGCGGGCGGCTCGTCGACGTAGTGGAACGCCGCGTCCGTCCCGTCCGGGAACCGAACGTCGTCGCGGCGGACGTCGAAGCCGGGGCAGCGGTACTCGATCTCGGTGTCGGTCGTTTCCCACGCGAGGTCGTCCATACGGACGACTCCGCCGTCGGCTACTTAAACGCGCCGTCGAGCCGATCCATCAACGGCCGACCCACCGACGGCCGACTCACCGACGGTCGACCCATCGACGGCCGACCGTGATCGGGAACCGATACGACGGGACTACCGGGTCGGTACGGTGAGCCAAACCGGGATAACTCGACTGAATCGGGGCGAACGGTCGTCCCGTACTAACCGTCGGGCGGTCGTCGGCTCGGACATGACCGAGTGGGAAGCCAGAAACGTGCGAGCTCTCGTCGACGACTTGGACCGTGCGGGTCGTGTCTCGTCGGCCGTCGCGGAGCGCGCACGGCTCGCGATCGACGACGGGCGCTATCGGGACGCGCTCGACATCGCGCTCGGGGAGCGGCGCTGACCGCGGAGAACGGCTTCGGCGGGCGTGGAAACGGCTTCAACGGGTGTGGGTGTGGAAACGGCTTCGGCGGATCGTGCGGTGAGGAAGCGGAGCCGGCCGAGGTGAGGGAGGACGGTCAGTCGGCGTCGGCGGCGTCGAAGCAGGCGACGACCGGACAGTCGGCCTCGAAGAGGACGTCCTGCGTGATGCTGCCGAAGATCGCCTTCCCGACCGGCGACCGTCGCCGACCGCCGACGACGAGCAGGCTCGCGTCCGCGTGTGCCGCGTGTTCGACCAGCTCGGTCGCGGGGTCGCCGACGAGCCCGACCGCTTCGACCGGCGGCTCAAACACGCCGCCGTTTTCGCTCGCGTCGCCCAGCGCGGCCCGGAGTGCGGCCTCCGCGACGGCCTCGGCGTCCGCCCTGACCTCCCCGAAGGCACGGGCCCCACCGTCCTCGCCCGTCGTCGCGGTCTCGAACTCCGCTTCCGAGTAGACGTGAACGACGTGCAGCGGTTCACCGAGCCCCGCGGCGAGACGGCGGGCTTCCCGGATCGGACCGGCCTGTTCGTCCGCCGCGGACGTCCCGACGATGACGGTCATATCGGCCGTACACGACGCCCCGGAATAAACCCGGGCGGTCGCCGATAACGACGGGCTACGCGGGCGCGTCCGGATCGGGACGGCACCGGAGTCCCTCGTCCGACGGGAGCGAAACGGTCTCGCCCACCCGGTCGCTCGCGACCGCGCGCGAGGTCGCCAACGGCGAGACGCTCACCTCGCCCTCGACGACGGCCAGCCGGTCGGAGCCGGGGTCGTCCGCGACGTCGCCGCGCAGGAACTCCCGCCAGAAGCGGTCGCGAAGCTCCATCCCCATCTCGCCGCGCCGCCCGGTGGACCCGCCCTCGGAGGGGGCGTCCTCGCCCGGGTGGTATTCGATAACGTCGAACCCGCGGGCGGGCTCGGTCACGCGGTAGGTCGGGTCGACCGCCGCCTCGTCGTCGGCGGCGGGGACGTTGACGTTCACCACGTCGGCCCCGAGCGGTAACCCCTCCTCCTCGAACCGCGTGACGAGGTCCGCGGCGACCTCGCCGGCGAGCGCGAAGTCGCCGTGGCCGGCCGTCGGGGAGATCGGGAGGTTCCCCCGGTCGTACAGCGACAGCGCGATCCCCGGGATCCCGAGAAACGACGCCTCCATCGCGGCCCCGACGGTCCCCGACTGTCCGAGGATGTGTGCGCCGATGTTCGGCCCGTGGTTACAGCCAGACACGACCAGGTCCGGATCGAGGCCCAGCGCGACGTCCGCGACCGCCACGCAGTCGGCGGGCGTCCCCTCGACGGCGTACCCGAGGTCGGTCTCGGAGTACTGGACGGTCGTGTCCCACCACGACCGGGCCCCGCCGACCCCGGACTGGTTCGTCGCCGGCGCGACCACGGTTACGTCGTGATCGGCCGCGAGCGCGTCGTACAGCGCCCGCAGCCCGACCGCGTCGATCCCGTCGTCGTTCGTGAGGAGGATATCGCGTGTCACGTCGATCCCTCCGGGCCGACGCGACAAAACGCCGCCGGAACGTGCCGTCGTCGGGGTCGAACGGCGGCCGGACCGGGGACGTGGGTGTCGAGGGGTCCGGATGCGAGAAGCGCCGAGTCGCCGGGCGAGAAGCGATGGGGTGGCGGGAGAAGCGCCGAGTCGCGAGGCGAGAAGCGGTGGATTGGGTGAGAAAAGCGCCGAATCGTGGAGCGAGAAGCGGTGGGGTGGGCGGGCGAAGCGGTGGGTCGGGGAGGGAAACTGGTACTCCGTGCGGTCGGACGGGGGAGAGCGGTCGGGGCGGATCGGGTTGACCCGTTCGGGCGGCGGCAGCCGTGGTCAGTCGGCCGCGACGCGCGTCCGGGTGTCCGTCAGCGCCAGCACGTCGTCGAAGAAGCCGAGCGAGTCGTGCGGGCCGGGGTTCGCTTCGGGGTGGTACTGGCGGGTGATGACGTCGAGCTCCTCGCTGTCGAGCCCCTCGACGGTGTCGTCGTTGACGTTCACCTGGGTCACCTCCAGCGGACCGGTGTCGGCGACGGTGTAGCCGTGGTTCTGCGTCGTCATGACGACCTTCCCCGTGCGGAGGTCCTTGACGGGCTGGTTGACGCCGCGGTGGCCGAACGCCATCTTCTCCGTCGTGCCGCCGAGCGCGCTCGCGACGATCTGCTGGCCGAGACAGATGCCGGCCATCGGGAGGTCGCCCGCGAAGGCGTCGACGACCGCCTGTGCGTCGACGAAGTTCTCGGGGTCGCCCGGACCGTTCGAGACGAACAGGACGTCGGGGTCGACCGCGGCGACCTCCGCCGCGGCGGCGTCGTACGGGAAGACGTGGACGTCCGCGCCGCGTTCCGTCAGCGACGAGATGATGGACCCCTTCGCGCCGCAGTCGATGAGCGCCACGTCGACCTCGCCGCCGCCCTCGTGGACGACCGGCTCCGACACGGACACTCCCGCGCCGATGTCGACGTGGTCGCTCATCGGGACGCACGCCTCCATCTCGGCGATCGCGTCCTCGGGCGTGACGTCCTCGCCGGCGACGATCCCGCAGGCCATCGCGCCCTCCTCGCGGACGGAGGTCACGATCTCGCGGGTGTCGACGTGGTCGACCGCCGGGACGCCCTCGGCGGCGAGCCACTCCGCGACGTCGGCGGTGAGCTCGCGGGCGATCGCCGCGCGCGGCTGGACGGAGTCGGACTCGAATCGCTCCGATCGGACGCCGTAGTTCCCGATCAACGGGTACGAGAAGGTGAGGACCTGTTCGGCGTAGGAGGGATCGGTGAGCGACTCCTCGTACCCAGTGTACGCGGTCGTGAACACCAGTTCACCACGTGTACGCCCCGGCGCACGGGCGCGTGCTTCGAACACGCGTCCGTCGGCCAGCGCGATGTAGGCGTCCGACATTACGAGATACGTATGTACCGAGCGTAATAAGTGCGTCGTTCGAAGATACGCTACGATATTCGTAATCAAGGGTCGAGCGCCGGATCCTCGGTACGTCCGAAGTACGTCACGGACGGGCTACAGGAGGTGAACCTCCCGCTTCCCCGGATCGAGGGGTGGGGAATCGCGAAGGTAGGAACCGACCTGAACGCCGTGCGGTGCGCCTCAGAAGGACCGAAGCGCCTCGACGACGGTGTCGACGCCGATCCGCATCGACTCCTCGTCGATGTCGAACTCGGCGGTGTGGTGGCCAGCGACGTTGCTCGCGCCGATCCCGACGTACGTGGCGAGCCCGCCGGACTCCTGGACTCGCCGGATCAGGTAGGAGGCGTCCTCGCTCCCCCCGAACTCCTTTCGCGGCCGGACCTCCGTGACCGCGTCGAGCCCCGCGGCCGCCTCGGCGACCAGCGTCGCGGCCTCGTCGTCCGCCTCGAACGTCGTCGTCTTGCCGTACAGCGAGGTCCCGACGTCGACGTCGTGCATCGACGCCGCGCCGTCGACGATCCGCCTCGCGTGCGAGAGCATGTATTCGTTGAGGTCGGCCGTCCCGCCCCGCACCTCGACGCGGAGCGTCGCCCGCTCGGAGATGACGTTCTGCGCGTTGCTCGATTCGACCATCCCGACGTTGACCCGGGTCACCCCGTCGCCGTGCCGGGGGATCCCGTAGAGGTTCGTGATCGCCGTCGAAGCCGCCTGTAGCGCGTTCCGGCCCTCGTTCGGCGCGCCGCCGGCGTGGGCGGGTGCGCCGGAGAACTCGACGTCGAGCTTCGCGTTCGAGAGGGGGTGTTCGTAGGCGGTGACGACCGTGCCCGTCTCCTCGTCGAGCCCGACGTGGAGCGCGACGAGCAGGTCGACGTCGTCGAGGTGGTCGGTCTCGCTCATCGGGAGGCCGCCGCGACCGCCCTCCTCCGACGGCTGGAAGAACAGCTTGAGCGTCCCGTCGAACCCCTCGTCCGTGCCGTCCGCGTCGGCGAACTCGCGGGCGATCCCGATCCCGATCGCCGTGTGGGCGTCGTGGCCGCACGCGTGCATCTCCCCGGGATTGACGCTCGCGAACCCCTCCGCGGCCGGCCGGTGGTCGTCCGCTCGCGACTCGTCGCGCTCGAGCGCGTCCATGTCGACCCGGACCCCGACGACGGGGCCGTCCCCGAACGATCGAGTGGCGACGGCTCCGGTGATCCCGCCCATCCGTTCGAGGTATCGCTCCGGGGCACCCGCCTCGCGTGCGCGATCCTCGGCCGCCGCGAGCACGTCGTCGCTCGGGAGCCCGAGACGCTCCTCGGGGACGACCGCGTCGGGACCGAGCGCGACGTCGTAGCCGAGTCGTTCGAGTTCCTCGGCGACGAGCGCGGTGGTTCTGAACTCCTTCCAGCCGGCCTCGGCGTGGCGGTGGAGGTCCCGTCGGATCCCGACGAGCCCCTCGTCAGCGTACCGTGACATACATCTCCAGTGCCGTATGCAGGAGTTAACTGTACCGGAGCCGGAACCGAGATCGCGGAAGCGGCGCGTGGCTGTCACGGAGGCGACACGTGACTAGTTACGGAGGCGACACGTGACTAGTCACGGAAGCGACCCGTGACTAGCCACGGAGGTTGCCTGTGATCGTCCAATACACGTCTTCTCATGGCATGACTATATAAAGGCCATCGCGTGTTGCGATCGGTCGGCGATCGCGCGTTCGAGACGGTTCCAGAGGTGTCGGTACGAGTATTATTCGTCGGGAAACGTGATCGAAACCATACTCTTCGGGGAGTATGGGTTTTGTTTCGACCATCGTTGACATTTACATTATTTAAAAATATATCAATCATACGAATAATTGCGAAACGCTTATACCTCGCCATGAGTCCACTTAGTTGATGCGCGATATCACAGATCAGTACAACCGACGTTCCTTCCTTCGCCGCGCCGGCTCCATCGGAGCTGTCGGTGCGACGGCTGCGATCGCAGGCTGTGCGGAGGACGACCCGGACGACGACGACAGCGGTTCCGGCGCTGCAGACCCGGACGACCTCGGGGAGCAGCTCCCCGCCGTCACCTACCTGAACAACCCCGAGAACTACAACCCGGCCCGGCACGACGCCATCAACCTCGTCGCCGACCAGCTCGAGGAAGTCGGCCTCGAGGTCGACGTCGAAGTGCTCGAGTGGGGGACGCTGCTCGGACAGGTAACCGAGGACTACGACTACGGGATCTCGACGTGGTCCCGTGGGCTCGGCGTGGACCCGGCCACCCGTATCGTCGAGATGTTCCACTCCCGGAACACCGGCCCCGGCGAGGGCAACTTCTACGGCTACGAGGACGACACGGTCGACGAGCTCCTCGACGCCCAGCAGATGGAAACCGACCCCGCCGCCCGCCGCGACCAGTGGCAGGAGATCCAGCAGGAGATCTCCGCGGACGTTCCGATGACCCCGATCATCGAGGTCGCGGAGCTGATGGCGTACAACAACGAGACCTGGGAGAACTTCGAGGGCCACATCCGCGGGTTCAACTACCTGTGGACGATGATGCATATCGAACCGATCGGGGACGACGACGAGCTGTGGGGTACCTGGGCGGAGGTCCTCGAGAACCTCAGTCCCGTCAGTAACGTTCGGACGCAGACGAAGGTCCGCGTACAGAACCGTATGATCTACGACTACCTGGTCAGGTTCGACGACGCCGTCGAGCCGGACCCGGACCTCAGCCTCGCGGAGGACTGGGAGCTCGAGGACGAAACGACCGTCGTCTACCACCTGCGCGACCACCAGTGGCACGACGGCGAGGAGCTGACCGCCGAGGACGTCGCGTTCACGTACAACTACATCCAGGAGTACGAGATGCCGGCGTTCGCCGTGCAGCGCTCCCTCTACGAGGACGCGGAGGTCATCGACGACCGCACGGTCCAGCTCAACCTCACGCAGCCCGTCGGTCCGCTCCACCAGATCCTCTCGGCGGAGATCGCCATCCTGCCCAAGCACATCTGGGAGGACATCGACAACCCGCTCCAGGAGGTCGTCGAGGAGCCGGTCGGCTCCGGCGTCATGCAGTTCGACTACTGGGACCGCGGCGAGGAGTTCTCGCTCGTTCGCAACGACGACCACTGGATCGAGATGCCGTTCAGCCGCCGCCTCTGGCAGATCATCCCCGAGGAGTCCACCAACTGGCAGCTGCTCCGTGACGGCGAGATCGACTACCTCCCGTTCTCGCGGGTCGGCCGTCAGCTGTTCGAGAACCAGGACGAGCCGAACATCAGCATCGCGGAGACTCCCAGCGACTCCTGGTGGCACTTCAGCATGAACCTGCGCGAGGAGCCACTCGGTGAGCTCCCCGTGCGACAGGCGCTGGCCCACGCGATCCCGAAGACCGCGGTCCGCGACCAGCTCCAGTACGGCTTCGGCGAGATCGGCACCTCCGTCGTCACCTCCGCGTTCGAGGACCTCTACACCGACGACATCACCATCTACGAGGAGGGCGTCGACAACGGTCTGGCGGTCATGGAGGACGCCGGCTTCCTCTTCGACGAGGACGGCTACGCGCACTACCCGAACTGATCGACTGACACAGGTGTACAGCCTTTCAACCGTTGACTTTCGAAACACATGGGTAAACTAGAATTCGCGATCCGTCGGGTGTTCCAGCTCGTCCTCACGCTTTGGGCAGTCGGAACCATGCTCTTCGTTATCTTCCGACTGATGCCGGGCGACCCGACGTCCTATATCCTCTCGCCGGGGATGGACGCCGAGGCCCGCCGTCAGATCGTCGAGGATTTCGGACTCAACGCACCGATGCACGAACAGTACATCTCGTTCCTGACTAACGCCGTCTTCCTCGATTTCGGTCGGTCGTTCCACACGAGTGAGCCGGTTCAGGACGTGATCTTCCGCCTGCTGCCGAACACGCTCATCCTGATGCTCGCCGCGTTCACGATGGCGTACACGATGGGCGTGATCCTCGGCGTCTTCGTCGGTGCGAGCCGAGGAACGAGCTTCGAGAAGGGCGGTATCGTCCTCGCGCTCGTCCAGCGGAGCATGCCGACCTTCTGGGTCGGGATCCTCGTGCTGTGGATCTTCGGCGCGTGGCTCGGCGTCATCCCCATGGCGGGGATGCGTTCACCCGGAGCAAGCCCGGACAGCTTCCTCGCGATGGTGTTCTCGCTCGACTTCTTCTGGCATCTCATCGCCCCAGCGGCGTGTCTCGCCTTCTACGCGATGGGCTATCCGCTGTTGTTGATGCGGAACAGCATGCTGGAGATCCTCGGCGAGGAGTTCATCGACGTCTGTGAGGCGAAGGGACTCAAGCGACGCACAGTGCTTTTCAAACACGCCGCACGCAACGCGTTCTTGCCGATCGTCACGGCGGCGGCGGTGTCGCTCGGCTTCGCCGTCGGCGGCTCCGTCCTCATCGAGACGGTGTTCGGGTGGCCCGGCCTCGGCCGCGAGATGGTCCGGTCGGTCATCCGACGCGACTTCCCGGTCGCGCAGGGCGCGTTCATCATGCTCGCCGGGTTCGTGATCACGATGAACTTCATCGCGGACCTGGCGTACGGCTATCTCGACCCACGGGTGACGTATGACTGAATCGGAGGCACACAGATGGGAGTGAAAGACGAACCCGGAGAATCGATCTTCAGCGACCTGGAGGAGTACGCGGACATCGGCGACGACCGCAGCAAGCTACAGCGCACGTTCGAACTGTGGCGCGAGACGCTCGCCGACCAGTGGCGGCTGCTCAAGCAGGACGTGCTCGTCGTGTTCGGAATCATCACGATCGCGTTCTTCGCGGTGATCGCGGTGATCGCGCCCCTGATCGCGCCGCACGAGCCGTTGGAGCGCCAGTACGGCCCCGACGGGATCCTCATCTCGCAGTGGTTCGATCCGTACTGGCTCGGCGGCGAGGGAGGCCACGTCCTCGGCACGACCGCGGAGGGGTACGACATCTTCAGCCAGCTGATCTTCGGAACGCGCCCCGCGCTCATCGTCGGCTTCGCGGCCGCGGTGATCACGGCGACCGTCGGCACGATGGTCGCGCTCACGGCCGGCTACTACGGCGGTCGGACCGACGACGTGTTGATGCGGATCGTCGACATCGCCTACGGCCTCCCGCTGTTGCCGACCGTGATCCTCATGGTCGCGTACCTCGGGCCGAACTTCTACAACGTCATCATCGCGGTCTGTCTGTTGCAGTGGCGCTCGTCGGCCCGGGTCATCCGGTCGCAGGTGCTCTCGCTCCGCGAGCGCCCCTTCGTCCAATCGGCCCGCGTCGCCGGCGCGAGCGACTGGCGGATCATCTCCAGACACATCGCCCCAAACGTGCTTCCCCTGACGTTCCTGTACGCGGCGTTCGCGATCGGCTGGGGGATCCTGACCGAGGCGGGCGTCTCGTTCCTCGGGCTCGGCGACCCCAGCCAGGTGTCGTGGGGCACGATGCTACAGAGCGCCCACACGTACAACGCCATGAGCTTCGGCACGTGGTGGTGGTTCGTACCGCCGGGGATCTGTATCGCACTCGTCGTCATCAGCGGCTTCCTTATCGGCCGCGGCTACGAGGAGATCACCAACCCGAAACTCCGCAAGAGGGACTGAATGACGCTACTGGAAGTAAACGATCTACGGATTCACTACGAAACGAGCGAGGGACCCGTCCAAGCGGTGGACGGGGTCACCTTCTCCATCGACGAGGGCGAGAACCTCGGCATCGTCGGGGAGTCTGGGTGCGGGAAGACGACGCTGGCCGACGCCATCCTCGGCATCCTCGAGGACAACGGCTACGTGGCCGGCGGCGAGATCCGATTCAAAGGAGAGGACCTCACCGACCTGACCGGAGCCGAACGGCGGCGGATCATGTGGGACGAGATCTCCATGATCCCCCAGTCCGCGATGAACGCGCTCGACCCCGTCTACACGGTGCGTGATCAGATCCTCGAGTCGATCTTCACGCACCGCAAGATGTCGAAGCAGGAGGCGAACGAGCGGGTCGACGAGCTGTTCGAGCTCGTCGGGCTCGACCCCGACCGCGCCGACGATTACCCCCACCAGTTCTCGGGGGGGATGCGTCAGCGAGCGATGATCGCGATGGCGCTGTCGCTCGATCCGGCGCTCATCCTCGCGGACGAGCCGACGACGGCGCTCGACGTCATCATGCAGGACCAGATCCTCAAGCGGATCTCGGCGCTGCAAGACGAGATCAACTCGTCGATGATGATCATCACCCACGACGTGAGCGTCGTCGCCGAGACGTGTGACCGCGTCGTCGTGATGTACGCGGGCAAGGTCGCCGAGGAGGGGCCGGCGTCGACCATCTTCGACAAGCCGTATCACCCGTACTCGGTCGGCCTGAAGGGCGCGTTCCCCAACATCCGGAAGCCGAATCAGGACCTCGTGAGCATCCCCGGCCACCCGCCGGAGCTCGTCGACCCGCCGACGGGCTGTCGCTTCGCGGACCGGTGTCCGCTCGCGACGGACGTCTGCTACAGCGAGGACCCGCCGGAAGTGACGAACCACGCCGACGATCTCCGGACGTTCTGTCACCACGTCGATCAGATCGACGACGGGTTCCGCGACCGAGCGGACGAGCGCGCGACGTGGGAGGAAACGAAGGCGGCCCGTGAGGTGTCCCAATGAGCGACCGCGTCACCCTCGGCGACGACGACAGCGACGAGCCGCTGTTGCGCGTCGAGGAGATGGAGAAGTTCTTCCCGGTCGACACGGGGCTCGTCAGCGCGATCACGAACAAGCTACGCGGCGACGACCCGGACTACGTCCACGCGGTCGACGGCGTGAGCTTCGAGCTGGAGGAGGGCGAAACCCTCGGACTCGCCGGCGAGTCCGGCTGTGGGAAGACGACGACGGGAATGACCCTCGCGAAGCTGTACGGACCGACGGGCGGGAGCGTCCACTACAAAGGCGAGGACGTCACCGAGCTGGACGGCGAGGAGCTGAAGGCGTTCCGACGGAGCGCTCAGATGATCTTCCAGGACCCGTTCGAGTCGCTCAACCCCAAGCGGACGGTGTACGACACGCTCGTCGAACCGCTACAGATCCACGAGATCGGGAACAAGACCGCGCGCGTGGCGCGGTCGCTCGAGTTCGCAGGGCTGACGCCCGCCGAGAAGTTCTTCGACAGCTACCCCCACGAGCTCTCGGGCGGACAGCGACAGCGGGTCGCCATCGCGCGGGCGCTGGTGCTCGACCCCGACTTCATCGTCGCCGACGAGCCGGTGTCGATGCTCGACGTCAGCCTCCGGGCCGGCGTCTTGCAGCTGCTCGAACGGATGAACGAGGAGTACGGGCTCTCGGTCGTCTACATCAGCCACGACCTCTCGCTGCTGCGGCACATGTGCGACAAGCTCGCGATCATGTACCTCGGCCGCATCGTCGAGTACGGCCCGACAGACGAGATCATCGAGAACCCGAAACACCCGTACACGAAGGCGCTCGTTAACGCCGTCCCGGTTCCCGACCCGAACCTCGGACGCGAGCGCGTCGAGCTCCAGGGCGAGGTCGGCGACGCCGTCGACGTCCCCACCGGCTGCCGGTTCAAGGACCGGTGTCAGGAGTACATCGGCGACGTCTGTGACACGGTCTCACCGCCGTTGGAGACCAAATCGGACGTCGAAGGGGACCGCGGTATCGGCTGTCACCTCTACGAGAGCGCGGAGGGGTACGACCCCTACGCGGAGGTCCCCGGCGCGAGCGACACCGCCGACGACCCCGCAACCGCCGACGACTGAGTGCGGCTCGGGGACGCGCCCCATCGATCGCTTTCCGACCGTTTTTTTAACACCCTGAGAAGCGTCGCCGGGGCGGCGTCGGACGACGGACGACCGTTCGCCGGTCGATCCGTTCCGTTCCGCGGTATCGGTTCAGTTCGACCCGTCCGGTTCGCCGCCGCCCAGTTCGACGCCGTCCAGCCGCGTTTCCGGGGCCGTGGCCGTCAGCGGGAGCCGCGACCCGTGTTTCTCCGTGGTGCCGGTGAGCGTGTCGGTCCGAGAACCGAGAAGCGCGTCGGCGAGCGCGGTCGGGTCGACGAGGAGGTCACGTCCCTCGAAACGCGCGACACGGTCGCCGCCCGCGAGGACGACGCCGTCCTCGACCGGGAAGCGAAGGAGCTGATCGGTCGGCTCGTCGGCGAACGCGTCCGGCGTCTGTTCGGCAGCGCGCCGTGCGTACGTCCCGTACGGCGGCCGCCGGCTCTCGCGTTTCGTCCGGGTGGCCTCGTTCTCGAACGTCGGCTCACCGAGGCGTGTCAGTTCGACGTCGGCTCCGTCCCGGAGCGCCGCCGTCCCGTGGGAGCCGGGCTCGACGCGGAGGTGGCGCGCGGCGATCCGCGGCGCGTCCTCAGTCGAGACGGCGCGGACGAGGTTCCCCGAGGGGGTCGCATCGAACGCGGCGGCGGTCGTCGCGTCGTGGAGCCGCCCGCGGACGCGGCCGTCGGCGACCAGCCGAACGGGGCTCGTCGGGCGCGCGGCGGCGTCGTAGGCCACTGAGCCCCACGAGCCCGCGCCGACCTCGTCGACGATCGTCAGGTCGTCCGGGCCGAGGCGGTCGCCGGGCGCGAACGGGGCCGAGCCCGCGAGCGCCGTGTCCGCCTCCAGGTACCGACTGACCGCGTGGAAGACCCGCGCCGCCGCGAGCGGCCCGAGGTACGCGTCCACGGCGCCGTCCGGGGCGTCGGCGGGAGCGGCAGCGTCGCCGGCGGCGGGGAGGGCCCACTGCCGCTCGGCCCGGCGACGGAGCCGTTCGATCCGGCTCTGGAGGCCCTCGAGGAGCTCGCGGCCGGTACAGCTCCCGACGTGGTCGGTGACCGTCGTCTCGCCGACGAGCGTGGCGGAGACGCTCGCGCGGTCGCGGGTCGTCCGGACGGTCGATCCCGTCGTCGTCGTCGTGACGTCGACGAGGCGACCGCCTTCGTAGGTGACGCGCGCCCGTTCGAGGGTCGCGCCGTCGAGCGCGTCGACGACCGCCGGACCGATCTCGTCGGCGACGGCGTCGGGGGTGAGCGCGTCGAGGCCGCCGTCGGAAGTGGCCCACCCGTCGTGGACGTCTCGGTGGACCGCGACCGGGTCGTAGACGGCCGTATCGTCGTTCGCGGTGTGTTTACACGTCCGGAGCGCGCGGTCGAGCACGTCGTCCATCGCGTCGGCCGTCGCGCTCGTGATCGCCCGATAGTCGGCGTGTCCGTGGGCGAACACCCGGCAACCGAGGACGAGCCCCGACAGCGGCGTGGCCGACCTGACCGAGCCGTCGCCGGTCACCACGACACGGGCACCCGTCCGCGTTCGGCCGCCGATCTCCGCGTACGCGACTTCCTCGCGGTGGTCGACCCGATCGGCGAAGCGATCGACCGCGTCGACGAGGGAATCGAAGTCGAAGTCGTCTGTCATGCGTGCGTGTCGCGGCCGACGGGTGTTAGCGGTGTCGTTCGCGTTGGGCGACGGCCACGGTCCGTCGTCGCCGGCCGCGACCGGGGGGACGAGTTAATACGTCTTCGACCGTTGATCACATATGACACGGAGCGTGCCGCAGCTGGCGGTGTTCGGCGGGTCCACGTTGATCCCGCTGGGCGTCCTCATGTACGCGGTCGGGGTCGAGGGGTATCTGCCGGGGAACGTGATCATCCTTGGGGGACTCGCGGTGACCGTCGGTATCGGGAGCTTCGTCCTCCTCGAGCGCCGTTCGGCCGCCGCTCACCGCCGATAGCGGCTTTGACGATCGTCCGCGTCGGTCTCGTACCTGTCGGCGGCGATCGCGTCCTGTCGGCGACGGCGGTACTCCCAGAGGCCGCCGAGCACGAAGACGACGGCGATGCCGACCCCGGTCACGTAGTCCGCTTGGAGGTAGAAGTAGAGGAACCCCGCGACGGCCAACAGCAGGGAGATCCCGAGCGACACCTTCGCCATCCCCTCGCCGGGTAGCGTTCGCTTCCGTCCGCGGCTCCGGTTCCGCCCGCGCGAGCGATCGTCACCGTCGGTTCCGTCCCCCGTCTCCGACGGCGGCGGCATGTCGTTCATATCCCCTCATTATTCTCCGCCCGGGTAGCCGCTTCGGTAGGGTTTATACGTCTATGCTGGAAGGTGGTACCAATGTCCGAAGACGTCGAGTGGATCGGACGGACGTTTACGTCCGACGTCGGCTGGGAACTGTTGTACGACTTAGCGGAGATCGGGAACCGGCTCGGGGCGAGCGACGGCGAACGTCGGGGCCACGAGCGCGTCGCGGAGACGTTCGAGTCGGTGGGCGTCCGCGACGTCCACGAGGAGCCGTTCGACATCCCGAAGTGGGAACGCGGCGACGCCGGCCTGTCGCTGTCGGCACCGACGGACCGGTCGTTCGACGCCATCGCGCTGCCGGGAAGCCCGGCGGGCGAGGCCTCCGGCGAGATCGTCCACCTCGGCTACGGGTTGGTCGACGACTTCGAGGGGGCCGACCTGGAGGGGAAGATCGTCGTCGCGCGCTCGGACGTGCCGAAACACCACGACCGCTGGATGCACCGGCGTGAGAAGTACTACCGCGCGTACGAGGGCGGTGCGGAGGCGTTCGTCTTCCAGAACCACGTCCCCGGCTGTCTCCCCCCGACCGGGTCGCTCGGCGGCTCCGACGAGGTGATGGGGCCGCTCCCCGCGATCGGCGTGAGCAAGGAGGCCGGCGAGCGGATCGCCATGTACGCCGGCGAGGGAACCGTGACGGGCGACGTCTCGATCGACGTCACGGTGAGCGACGGCGAGTCGCGCAACACCGTCGGGACGCTCGGCCCCGACACCGACGAGGAGGTCATCGTCTGTGCCCACGTCGACGGCCACGACATCTCCGAGGGGGCGCTCGACAACGCCTCCGGCACGGCGGTGTTGAGCGAGGTCGCCCGCGCGCTGGCCGAGCGGGAGGACGAGCTCGACCGGCGGGTCACGCTGATCGGGTTCGGCTCCGAGGAGCTCGGTCTCATCGGCTCCGAGCGCTACGCGGCGGCACACGACCTCGATGACGTCGTCGCGGTCGTCAACTGCGACGGCGCGGGGCGCGCACGCGACCTGATAGCGAAGACCTGCGGGTTCCCCGGCATGCGCGACGCCGCCGAATCCGTCGTTGGGTCGCTCAGACACCCGGTCCAGATCGTCCCCGGCGTCAACACCCACAGCGACCACTGGCCCTTCGTCCAGCGGGGCGTCCCCGGCGTCCAGATCCAATCCGACACCGGCGACGGGCGGGGCTTCGGCCACACGTTCGCCGACACGCTCGACAAGACGGACCCGCGCGCGATCCGCGAACACGGGATCCACGTGACCCGCCTGGTCGAACACCTCGCCAACGGCGACCGGATCGCGTCGCGCGACCCCGACGGGATCGCCGAGGAGCTCCGCGCGAACGACCTCGAAACCCCGATGCGCGTCGCCGGCGACTGGCCGTTCTGACCGGGACGGAGCGGTCGGTAGGCGCGATCGCCGCGCCCCGTCTCCGATCCGCGTCGCGAACGGGTTGCGGATCTCGGACCGAGACGCGTCGATCACGACGCGGATCGTAGCGACGCTACGATATTCGCAACCGGTAAGTCGTCGGAGCGGCATCCGTCGGTATGGACGACCTCGATCGCCGCATCCTCTCGATCCTCCGGCGGGACGCCCGGACCCCCTACACCGAGATCGCCGACCGCGTCGGCACCTCGGAGGGGACGGTCCGCAATCGCGTCGACCGGATGACCGATGAGGGTGTCATCGAGCGATTCACGGTGACGACGCGCACGGGGAACGTGAAGGCGATGATCGAGATCTCCGTGGAGATGAACGTCAACACCGCGGCGGTCGGCGATCGGATGGTCGAGTGGGAGGAGGTGGACTTCGTCTGGCAGGTGTCCGGCGAGGACGACGTGGTCCTCGTCGTCGACGCGGTCGACACCCGCGCGGTCAACGAACTGATCACGCAGGCGCGGGAGATGGACGAGGTGAAGTCGACGAAGACGCGGCTCATCCTCGACGAGCGGCTCGGCTGACCGAGCGTTCGGCACGCCGGACGGGGAGCGTCGGAGCTTCGGACCCGGAACCGCCGGACCGGCCGTCGGAACCGGACCGTCGACGGTCGCGTATCGAACGCTTATTACCCCCCGTCGACGACGTATCCCGCATGAGCACAGAGGACGCCGACGCCTCCGACGCGGACCCGTCAGGAAGCGCCGACGCAGCCGACGACGCGGTCGACCACGAGAACGCCCTCCAGGACGTCATCGCGGTCGACCCCGACGACACCGAACAGGGCACCGTCAACCGTCTCGACGCCCACACCGGCGACGGCATCCGTCACCGCGCGTTCACCTGCCTCGTCTTCGACGCCGAGGGACGGATCCTCCTCGCCCAGCGCGCCCCGACCAAGCGGCTGTGGGACGGCCACTGGGACGGCACCGTCGCCTCCCACCCGGTCGAGGGACAGTCCCAGAAGGACGCCACGAAACAGCGGCTTCAGGAGGAGCTCGGGATCGCCCCCGACCAGTACGATGGCGTCCGCGTGACGGACAAGTTCGAGTACAAACGCTACTACCCCAACGAGGGCGTCGAGTGGGAGGTCTGTGCGGTGTTGAAGGTCACCCTCGAGGACACGACGCTCGACCCCGACGACGAGGAGATCGGCGGGATGCTGTGGGTCGACTACGATCACCTCCACGAGAACCCCGCGCTGTACCGGCAGCTCCGCCTCTGCCCCTGGTTCGAGATCGCGATGCGGCGCGACTTCGCGGAGTAGCCACCGACCGGTAGCCCGATCGACCGGGTAGCTCGATCGACCGGCCGCCGATCCGACAGCCGCGGGCCCTCGACGCGAAGCGGCGACTTCAAGGGAATCCCGACGCCACGTACCGGTATGACCATCGTCGTGCTGCTTGCGGATCCGCCCCGTGAGGGGCTCGTCGGGACGGAACTCGCCGAGTCGACTCCGCTGTCGCCTGCGGAGGCCGCCGACCTGTACGAAGCCCTCCTCCGCGACGTCGTCCTCGCGGTCGACCGCTCGGGCGGGGACCTGCTCGTCAACTACCCGGACGAGGGGGCCCTCCCTGCGGCACACCGGACGGAGACGAGCCCTGAGGCCGCGCTGCGTGCGGTCGTCGCCGACACCCTCGGCGGCACCGAGGACGTTCGGTTCGAGCCGCAGGTCGGCTCGTCGTTCGACGCCCGCGCGGGCAACACCGTCACGCACCTCCTCCGCGAGGAGGAGGCCGACTCGGTCGCCGTCGTCACTCCCGCCGCCTCGCTGCTCTCGCGGCGGGTGATCGACGCCGCGGCGATGAAGCTCCGGACGAACGGCGTCGTCCTCGGGCCGTCGTCGCGGGGCCGGACCTACTACGCCGGCTTCACCGAGCCGATCGACTTCGCGGGGGCGTTCGACGCACCGAGCGTGACGACGCTGGCGACCCGGGGACGCGACGCCGGCCTCGACGTCGAGTTCGTCGAGTCGCTCCCGTCGGTCGAGTCCGGCGACGACCTGCTCGACGTGATCCCCCTGTTGCGCGCCCGGGTCGCCGCCGAGCGGATCGTCCCCGACCACCTCGCGGCGTTCGTTTACGACCACGGGCTCGACGTCGTCTTCGAGGACGGCGCGGAACGGATCGTTCGGGAGTGATCGGCGGGCTATCGCGCTCGACGGCGACGCTCGCAGCTGTTCGGCGGCGACGTCCGCAGCGGTCCGACGGCGGCATCCGCTCGCGATCCCTGGTCGACACCGACATTCATTAGTCGGGGGGACACGACACGTCGATCCGTGGTGGGATGGCAGAGCGGCCCATTGCGCCTGCCTTGAAAGCAGGTAGCCTCACGGCTTCCTGGGTTCGAATCCCAGTCCCACCGCGTTCCACGACTTGACATCCTCCCCGCGCTGAAGCGCGAGGATTCCCACGGCACCGTACCGCTGGGTTGGGATATTGTGGTTTACGACGTGACGTGTTCTTGAGGTGCGAACGCACCAGTTTCCTTGTCA
>LFFM01001111.1_pt1 | contig 19146 bp, 15 predicted proteins | sample 643131 | NCBI WGS metagenome assembly LFFM01 (sample SAMN03777445, study PRJNA286221) | soda lake metagenome | biome: soda lake; feature: Kulunda steppe; material: water; isolation source: sample Tc-Br brine of Tanatar trona crystallizer | place: Russia: Kulunda steppe | collected 2011-07
GCCAGCCACGAGAATCACGCCGAGAACCTGCATCGAGCCGACGACGACCACGGCGGTCATGACGATCAACAACGTGTTGTAGGCGTTGACGTTCAAGCGGGCGACTCTGGCTGCCTGTTCGTCGAAGGTAATGAACAACAGTTGTTTGTAAGTATAAAGGACGATGGCCACGACGACAATACTCAACACGGCCATCATGCGGGCACTTTCGGCCCCCACGATGGAGAGATCACCGAAGAGGTACTCCTCGATACTGATGCCGCGTTGGCCACGGCCCCAGCTAATGATGAGCGTCCCGACGGCGAAACTTCCGGTGAGCATGATCGCGATTGGCACGTCGCCATAGGTGTTCGTCCGCTCGGCCAGCCACTGCACGCCGATCGCTCCGAAGATACTGACGATCAGTGCCGCATACAGCGGCGTCCCAATGCCACCCACGAGCGAGCCAGCCGCGAATCCGATCGCCACGCCGGCGAACGCGGTGTGGGCGAGCGTTTCACCGATCAGGGCCATCTCTCGGTGAACCAGAAACGTCCCGATCAAGGGGGCGACGGTGCCGATCAGCACGCCCGTCGCCATCTGTTGCCACATGAACGACCACTGGAAGACGTTCGTCCCGAGGTAGTAGTCCATCCACTGCCCGGCGATCATGAACTGATCATACCACTCACCCACTACGGGATACGCCTGGAGCCAGTTGAGTGCGATGAACGTCAACATTACCGCCGTCACGGCACCCGTGAGGACCAGCCCGACCATTTCGACGGCGAGACGCCGGTCGATGCTCGAGTGGGTGTCCGTCTCACCAGCGGTATCGATCGTTTCCGGCATGGTCAGTGATCGTGGTGGACGACCTGTCCGGTCGCCCCGTAGGCTTCGGCGAGGGCGTCGCTCTCGACGAACGATTCCGTGTCGCCGTGGTGGAACAGTTCTGTGTTGATACAGGCGATTCGGGAGGCTCGATCCGTGACGACACCGATGTCGTGTTCGATGAGGATGATCGTAATGCCGTCATCGTTGAGCGAATCGAGCAGTCGGTAAAACGAGTCGCGGGACTCGGCGTCCACGCCAACGGTTGGCTCGTCGAGCGCCAGCAGATCGGCTTCGGAAGCGAGCGCTCGAGCGATGTACGCCCGCTGGCGTTGCCCACCCGAGAGTTCGTTGAGCAGCCGGTCTCCGAGGTCGGTAATGCCCACGGTCTCGAGGGCTGATTCGACGATGGCCGTATCCTCGTCGGTCAGTCGAGCGTGACCCGCGTGGGCGAACCGGCCCATGGTTACGCTTTCACGGACGGTGACGGGCATCGAGCCGCCGCGGTTGGTCGACTGTTGAGAGACGTAGCCGATACGGCTGCCCGCCTCGAAGGACGAAACTGGCTCGCCAAAGAGGTCGATCGAACCGGAATCCGGCTCGAGTAAGCCGAGCATCAGGTGTAACAGGGTGGTTTTTCCGGAGCCGTTCGGGCCGATCAGGCCGAGGAATTCACCACGTTCGACCGTCAGTGTGACGTCTTTGACGACCGGGGCGTCCCCATAGGCGAACGAAACGTCTCGAATGTCGACCGCTGGCGTCACTGTCCTGTCTCCGTCATCGAACGTGTTAGTTCTTGCACTTTCGATCTGGCTCACGGTTCCTCCGCCTGCAGGGCTTGTCGGAGTGACGGCAGGGTGATCTCTTCCATCTGTTCGACCCAGCCCCAGTCGTTATCGCTCCACTCTGGCATCGTTCCTTCTGCCGGCGTCAGTGGAGCCGTTTCGGTCGCATCGCTGTCCTCGACGATCGTTTCGGCGAGCGGTGGCACCTCCCCGTCGGGTGCTTCGAACGGATCGTAGAGAATAGTGTCGATCCCTTCCTCGTTCACCAGTTCGATGGTGTCGGCGATTTCGTCGGGACTCGGGGATTCGTCCGGTGAGACACCAACCGGTGAGTGAAGGTCGAAGTCGTATCGGTTCTCGACGTAGCGAAACGAATCGTGACCGGCGAACACCGCGATGTCGAGGGCCCCGTCATCGACGGCCTGTTCGAACGCCGTATCGACTTCCTCGAGCCGTGACTGGTATGCTTCGGCGTTTTCCTCGAACTCGTCTGCGTGTTCCGGCCAGACGTCTGCAAAGCCAGCGGTCAGGGTGTCGACCACGTTGCTCGCGAGAACTGGATCGACCCAGACGTGCGGGTCGTGAAACTCCGTCACCTCTGCCGGATCCACGTCATCGGAGACATCGAGATTCATCGTGTCCTCACTCGTATCCCACAGCACCTCGTCGCCGTGGCGAAGTTCGAAGACGATCAGCGTTCGACCGGCCTCGAGGCCATGCAACTCGAGGCTGTCACCGTGAGATTCGATCTCGACGTGGTCTTCTGGTGCGCCATCGTCGAGTCGCGCATCGAACTGGAAGTCCTGGTCATCGCCGAGTGGAACGACGTAATCGCCGTCGGCTTCGAAGACGGCCTCGAGCGTGATCGAACCGTCTACCGGGACCTCGGGAACACCACCGTGCCAGTGGCCATCGTGCCAGTATGCAGCCACCTCTCCCGAAGTCGGGTCGATCACGTCGAATCCATCGACAGTGAGTGATTCGGGATCGAAGTCGTGATCGTTGTCGGGTTCCGGGATCTCTCCATCGGAAAAGGCGAGTAGCTGCTCTTCGGTGAAATCCGCCATACCGTCGATAATTTCGACATCGCCGTCAGCTTCGTCCTCGAGTTGAGCGGCGAGGTCCTGGGCCCACGCAAATTCAGGGCTATCGAGATACACGAAGACGTCAGTAGAGGCGACATCTCGCGTCAGATCTCCGTCCGGTGACCAGCCGTGTCCCATCTCCCCGGCGTCTACGGGATTCTCGAACAGTTGCTCGCCGACGATCTCAGTAGACCAGTCCCAGATGGCAAAGAACGCGGCGTATCCCGAGCGGTCCGTTTCACCAGTTTCGCTCCCGGCATCGTCAGTATCATCCCCAGGCTCACTGAGACAGCCAGCCAGCGTGGCAAGGCCGAGTGCGCCAGCACCCCCTCGAATTGCAGCGCGGCGTGAGAGTTTCATACCCATCGATTGGGGTTTCTACAGTATAAGGGTTATTATCTTTGGATAGTAGGTTATTAAGCAACACGTATTACCATCTCGGATTATGCTAACTTTGAGCTCGTCGGTCGAGCACTCACCCTGCAGTTGTACGGCCTATTGCCAGCGCTATTTTGGATCGAGGACCAGAGAGGGCAATAGCCGTGTGTTTCACGGCTGTTATCGCTCGAGAGGGTTCGGCTCGTTGAAACAGGTCAGCGGGTAGGTGTGGGTAGTGTCGATTCGTCGGCGGTCACCGAGTCGAGGTGTCGATCATCCTTTCCGAATCACGACTGAGGTTTCGATCAGTAATCGTCGTCGTGACCGTGATCATCATCGACATCGTCAACCACCTGTGCGGCAATCGGTGGGGTCTGGTAGTCAACGTGGTCGTCGTGGTAAATCTGGAAGACGACGTTGACGACACCTTCTTCCTCACCAATGAGGTGGATGTGATCGCCGTGGTAGTCGAACGAGACGATGCCCTCGGGCTCATCCGGAGCGAGCACCGCGCGGAGTTCGTATTCGTCACCGAGCTCGAACGTGTCACCGTCATCATCCGTTATGTCCGCTCCGAGTGACACGTTCTCTCCTGCTTCGATCTGTGGGAGGTCGCCATGCCAGTGGTCGCCGTGGATGTATGCGGCTTCCTCGTGTGGGTCGTGAGCGCGGTCAAGGACGGTAAACTCGTCTATACCAAGGTCGTCGAACGCTTCGTCCTCGCCTTCATCGTCGTGACCGTGATCGTCATCGACAACCTGTGCCGTGATCGGTGCGCTTTGATAATCAGCGTGGTCGTCGTGGTAGATCTGGAAGACGATGTCGACGACACCCTCCTGTTCGCCGATGATATGGACGTGATCCCCGTGGTAGTCGAACGAGACGACGTCGTCCGGTTCGTCGGGAGCGAGGGCGACACGAAGTTCGAATTCGCCGTCGAGTTCGAAAGTGTCGCCGTCTTCGTCTTCGATGTCCGCGCCGAGTGAGACGTTGTCACCGTGGGGGATCTCAGGGAGGCTACCGTGCCAGTGGTCGCCGTGAACGTACGCGACTTCCTCGTGTGGGTCGTGTGCGCGGTCGAGAACAGTGAACTCCTCGATACCAAGTTCGTCGAATTCCTCGTCGGCGACATCGTCGTGGTCGTCGTCATGATCATGGTCATCCCCGTTGTCATCATCATGATCATCGTCGTAGTCATCCCCGGCATCATCGTCACCGCTTCCTGCCTCGTCATCGTCATCGTCACCGCCGAGACAGCCAGCGAGTGCGAGTGCACCGATGGGGGCCGAGGTGAGCAGTACCTTCCGTCGCGAAAGCGTGGGTTCTTCGGAACTCATTGTTATTCGCTATCGCTACCTTACGCAAGGTTACTAATTAACTTGACGATTTTATTAACAAGGGCGGGCTCGGGCTGCTGTGTGAGTACCTATGCCGTGAGGATGGCTCGAGTCATGGTTCACGCGCCACCGAACACACCGTCGCGTTCGTCAATCGAGTGAGTTCCTCTGGATCGATCGCGAAGGCGTTCGAACTCGTTCCGGCTGCGGCCCACACGCGTTCGTACTCGAGCAGTCGCTGATCGACGAGGGTCGCTACTGGCCGGTCGTGACAAAACGGTGGAACCGTATCGCCCTCCCAACCTAAGCGATCATTGGCTTGGCGTTCGGTTGCCAGGCTCACCTGCCCCGGGTCGACATCAAATTGGGTGGCAATCACGTCCACGTCGGCTCCGTAAGTCCCGCCTGTAATCGTGAGAATTATTTCCTGACTGACAACGTAGGGTGTGGCGGTTGTTATCTGTTCAGCGTCACAGCCCAAGGCCTTCGCAATCGCCCCGACATCAGACCAGTCACCAGGAACGGGTTCGACCACCGGATTGAATCCGTACTCCTCTCGAGCCTGCGCGATGAACATTGGGCTCCGTCGGTTCATTGGGAGGTGACTAGCAGCCAGAGACGAAAAGGTACTGATCGTTCACACTCGATGAACAGTCTCTCGAAGTACACTATCGGAGGGCGACTGTGGGCTCGATGGCCTCGAGGCGGCGATAGTGACGCGTGTCCTCGAGCGGCTCGAAGAGTTCGAACTGGACCACGAGCCGCCCCGGGTCGATCGTCGCCCGACACAGCGGGCCACGACTCGCGACGACGACGTACGGCGGGCCTGCGACCGGCGGTGCCTGGAGCCTGTGGCCCGTTGCCGCAACGAGATCGATCAGCACGTCCGTGAGTGCCTCGAGCAGCCCTCGACGCTCCAGTTCCCCGCGAAGCGCCTCAACGAGTTTACGGCCTTCCCCCAGGGACGGACCATCCCAGTCCTCGGCGACGGCGTCTCCGGCCGCCGTAAGTTCCTCGAGGACCTTCTGGTGGTTTTCTCGGAGTCGCCTCTGACATTGCCGTTCAAGTGGAGTGTCCTCGTTATTCATTGTGCTGCTCGAGGTCGAAATCGAGATCAATGTCGATATCGGCCAGCTCACGAACGTCCTCACGAGTCGGCAACGCAGACATCGCACCAGTCGCCGTCGTGGCTTCCGCCGCAATCCGATTGGCGAACGCCAGGGTCTCCGAGTCCGTCAGTTCCAGGTGGCTGCCCGCAATGAGCCCGGTGGTGAACGCGTCCCCGGCTCCGGTCGTATCGACAACGTCGACGTCGTAGCCCTCGTGTTCGAGCTGTGTCCCATCTTTGGTGACTGCCAATGCCCCAGCGCCCCCTCGCGTTACGTACACGATTTCTGGGCCGTATTTCAGTGCCCCCTGAGCACGTTCCACGGTCGAATCACCGTCGAACCCGAGTGACTCGAGTTCGTCGTCAGTAGCTTTGAGGATATCCACGTGTGTGAGTGCTTCTCGACACACGTCCACGAGTGCGGTGGGCGAGGGCCACAACTCCGGCCGAACGTTCGGATCGAACGACACGGTACACCCCCGTGCACTCGCTCGCTCGAGTAACTCGAGTGTGGCCCGGCGAGAACGACCGCTCGCGAGGGTGACCCCACCAGCGTGGACCCACTCCAGCTCATTGAGCGTCTCATCTTCGACGAACCCTGGCTCGAGTCGGGTATCCGCCGTTCCATCTCGATAAAACGAAAACGTCCGGTCGCCGGTTTCGTCGTGCGTGACGAACGCCAGTGACGTCTGTGCGTCGGGATCGGAACGAAGATAGGGTGTGGGGATACCCTCCTCAAGCAGCACTGCCTCGAGATACTGGCCGAAGGGATCGTTGCCGACGCGCGTCCAGAACAGAGGGGGCAGCCCGAGCCTGGCGAGGCCGACGGCAACGTTGGCCGGGGCCCCGCCCGGTCGGCGATCGAATCCGGACACGGTCTCGAGTGGGCCCGGCGTCGTTGGGAGGAAATCCACGAGCGTTTCCCCGGCGACGAGGAGACGAGCGTCCATGTACGGTCGTGGGTCTGTAATCGACATGAGTACTCCGGTCGCTGAGGAGAACTGGACCGTCCCTCAGTCTCCCCTGATAGCGCATTTGGTGAACTAATATTCCAAATTCATAAAAAACAATTTCTAAGGCAGTACAAAAACTTCTCCTTGGAAAGCGTTTATGATGGTTGGCGTCGTAGCTTGAGATGCAATGAGTACCCAGAAAACCGTCCGCCAACAGGCAGATACCGTCGAGGAGAACCCGCTTCGACTCGAGAGAGAAAAAGCCGCACAGGTCGTCGACGCGCTGAACACCGAGCTGGCGAACACGTACGTCCTCTATCACCAGCTGAAAAAACACCACTGGGTCGTCGAAGGTGCGGAGTTCCGTGACCTGCACATCTTCTTCCAGGAGGCCTACGAACACGCAGAGGAAGGTGCTGACCGAATCGCCGAGCGTGTGACGGCACTCGGCGGCGTCCCTGTCTCTGGCCCGACAAACCTCGAGCGACGAGCCACCGTTCAGTTCGAGGGTGAAGATGTCTACGACCTCCGGACGATGATGGCGAATGACCTGGAAATCTACGGTGACATTATCGAATCACTCCGTGACAGTATCGAACTGGCGACCAACCTCGGAGACCACGCAACCGCACAGATTCTCCGGGAGATCCTGGTCATCGTCGAAGACGATGGACACCACTTCGAACACTACCTGGAGGACGAAACGCTCGTGCTCGAGGAAGCGACGCACTAGTAGGGAAGCGACCCTAGGAAAACGAGGAGGGCGGCTTCGGTTTTCTTTTCAACGTTCGCTACCGAGAACGAGTGCAAACCGCACGCATAAGGTTCGCGCCCCCCTATTCGTTTGTATGCAACTCCGCAAGTTACTCGGCGCAGGTGCGGCGACCGTCGGCGCAGTCGCGGCTGGCAACCGACTCCTCGAGCGGCGGGCCGGCCCACTCGACAATCCGTTGCCCGGGGTCGAACGCACATACCGCTGGCGCGGGATAGAAACCAGCTACACCGTCGCCGGTGAGCCGGATGCCCCACCACTGGTGTTGCTCCACAGCATCCACGCCGGGGCGAGTAGCCAGGAATTCGCCCCTATCGTCGAGCAGCTGTCAGAATCGTTTCGAGTCATCGCTGTCGACCTCCCTGGATTCGGTCGTTCTGAGCGTCCGCCACTGGTCTACTCGCCCGGGCTTTATGCGGCGTTCATCCGCGAGTTCATCCAGGAAACCACCGAGAACCCGATCGTCATCGCTTCCTCGCTCACGGGAGCGTTCGTCGTCGAAGCCGCGAGCGACGCGACGGACCTCGAACTCGAGCGGCTCTTCTTGATCTGCCCGCTTGCTGAGACCGGCGACGAACGGCCCTGGTTGCGGACCCTCCTTCGATCCCCACTCATCGGCACCGGATTGTTCAACCTCCTCGCAAGCAGGCCCGCAATCCGATACTTCTACGAACGTGATGGCTACTACGACTCGAACCGTATCGACCAGGAGGAACTCGAGTATGCCTGGCGAAGTGCCCACCAACCGGGCGCGAAGTATGCCCCAGCGTCGTTCGCATCGGGGACGCTCGACCCCGATTTCGACCTGGCGACGGAACTCGCAGCCCTCGATATCGAAACCACACTCATCTGGGGACGAGACGCTGAACTGGTCCCCCTCCGTGATGGCCGGGAGTTGGCAGACGCGGCTGACCTCGACCTCGTCGTCATCGACTACGCAACACAGTTGCCACATGCCGAACATCCGGCACGCTTCCTCGAGTACGTCGAGGCCGAGCTGCCACAGGTCGAGGGCTGAGACACCGTGCGGTGACCGGCGACTTTACTCCTGGGCAGTCCGACGTAGTGCATTCGGAAACGACTATATGTTCTAGCCCCCGAGTACCGGAGACGAATGGAGGAGCGAACCAGGGCGTACCTTCGCGGCCGATTCCGCGACCATTATCGCCGGACGGAGATCACCCCACCACCTGACGCCAACGAGCGCGAGTGGGGATACATCCCGTTCACCGACGGGCCACAGACCACGATGGTCCGACACCGATCGCTTCTCGAACTCGGCTCGCTCGAGGATTTCCTCGAGCGCAAACGACCACAGCACGTGTATTTTTCAGTCGGGCGGTATCGCGACCCGGGAGCACCGTCAATGAGCGAAAAGGACTGGCGGTCGTCTGACCTCGTCTTCGACCTCGACGCCGATCATCTGCCGCGGGTCACCCTCGGCGAGGACTCCTACGAAGAGATGCTCGAGACGTGTAAGGACGCTCTCTACCGTCTGCTTGATTTCCTGGAGGATGACTTCGCGTTCGAGGACCTAGAGATCGTGTTTTCCGGTGGCAGGGGCTATCACGTCCACGTCAGGGATGAGGCAGTCCAACACCTCGAGCGGGAACACCGACGCGAAATCGTCGACTACGTGCGCGGGATCGGCCTCGAGTACGACGAGTTGATTCGGACGGAAACGGTGGCTGGACTGGGCCGAAAAACACCGACGCAGCGGCGACACCTCGCGATCGATGGCGGCTGGGGGAGGCGAACGCACCGCCACTTCATGCGCTACATCGACGAGTTGCTGGCCCTCGAAGACGAGGACGCACTCGAGCGTTTGCAGTCGTTCGACGGCATCGGTGCCGGGAAGGCACAAGCGACGTTAACGGCAGCACGCACCAATCGCGCTGAACTCGAGGCCGGAAACGTGACCGTTCACACCGCGATTTCGCAGTTGGCCGAACGGTTCGCCACGCAAGCGGTCGAGGAGGACAATGCCCCAATCGACGAACCCGTTACCACCGACACGAACCGATTGATTCGACTCCCTGGCAGCCTTCACGGGGGAAGCGCGCTCGAAACCAAACGCATCCCACGCGAGGACCTCGAGGCGTTCGATCCACTGGTCGACGCCGTCCCGGACACGTTCAAAGACCACGAAATCGCCGTCAACGTGACCCGTGGCGGTGACGTTTCACTCGGTGGCGATATCTTTACAATCACGGCGGGTGAGCAGTCACTACCGGAGTACGTTGCTATGTTTCTCATGGCACGCGGCAGAGCGGAGAAAGAAAAAGAATGAATCTCGACGAGTTGCGCACGGTCCAGAGCAAGGAGCGCCAGAAAGACAGCCTCCAGCACCTGCGTCCCTCGTTTTACCAGGAAGTCGGCGAGTACATCGCGAACCTCGAGGGGGAGCGCGAGCGCGTCGCGGAGGAAGCGTCGGACCCCTTTTCGTCCCCGGAGGTCAGTCGTTTGACCGACGAAATCGAAACCGCGAAAGACGTCGTCGAAGCGATTTACGAGCGCCGGATGGGGAAGTTGGTCAAACAGGCCAGTCTCGCAGCCGCAGGAATGCCGGCTGACGACGACGGACTCACCGCCGAAGAAGCGGATCTGTTCGAGGATTTGGTCGAGCGGATTTCGACTAACAAAACGCGCGTGCTCGAGGTGCTCGACAACGGCGGGGCCGAGACCGAGCCACCTGTCGAGGCTAACACGACAACCGAGGCGTCGGTAACTGACTCTGAGCCGGCTGGATCTGGTGCATCTGTGGATCCATCACGCGCACAGGACCCGGCTCCGTCACCCGAGGACGGCGTCAGCGTGGCTGACGCGATGGGTGATGGGTTCGACCCCGATCCGACGACTGCACCGCCGCCACCCCCGCCCGAGTCCGAACCAGCGGACTCCCTCGAACAGCAGGGCGCCGAAGTGGATGATTCGATTCGGGGCACCACCGACCCGAGTCCGGCAGATTCTCGAGCAGACGTCGATCAGTCCTCCTCGACACCAGCTGCTGGTCGAGGCACAGAGACTGAGGCAGATACCGACGCCCACGGTGACGGAGACGAACCGGTGGAAGATGAGGCGCCACCAGATCCAGCAGTCGACCGAGTCACAGTCAAGATCACGAAAGACGTTGGTTCGTTCCTCGGCATCGACCAACGGGAGTACACCCTCGCGGCAAACGACGTCGTCACCTTACCGGAACAGAACGCGACGCCACTGCTCGAGCGCGAGGCTGCCGAGCCACTCGAATAGCTGACAGCGAGTCGACTCAATCGAAGGCGGTTGAAAAAGGCTTACTCGAAGAGTTTCTCTTTCTCACGGTCGCTCGAGCTGGACCGGGACCGGCTCGAGGAACGCGACCGTGATCGTGATCGGGGCTGTGAACTACTGTTCCCGCTCAGTTTCGTGTACAGCCAGTACGCTGCTACTGCCACGAGGGCGAGTATGAGGAGGGTCGTCAGGAGGCTGACGAGCCAGGCGATGAACGAAAACACCATGCTCACGAGCTGGACGATGATCCAGAGGACCAGGATTGCCAGCACGGCCCAGCCGCCGAGTCGGAGCCAATTAACCATGGCTTCATGTTCGTAAGGGAAGAGTATCAGTCTTGCCCAGTGGATACCCGAGAGTGAAAACAACGAACCACCATCTCGAGGGGCCTCAGGCGTTCGCCGTCCCCTTAAGCCAGCCACTCCTCGGGTTTGGTGTCGTAATCCACGTCGTCGGCCGCGAGATGTTCGACCGCTTCCCAGGGGACGTCCTCGATCGTCGTCCGTTCGCCATCGTGACGAAGGAGTTTGCCGCGTTCTTCCGCTTCCGGTTCGCGGTTCCGACGTTTGGCGACCTCAACGTCGTGGTTGTCGACTTCCTTGACGATCGTCAGCAGGTTCACCGGTCGTCCCCACAATTCGAACACGCGCTCGAGGGTGGCTCTCGCCTGGCCCAGATCCAGCATCACGCCGTTGTACTGATGACCAAGCAGCAGTTCGTTCGCGTTGTCGTAGTTCCCGTCGTAGACGGCGATCGTTGGCTTGCCGAAGTTGGTGAACTGCAAGAGGAGTTTCTTTTTCACGTCTTCCGCATCGACACTCGAGACGTGATACTGGCCGGTCGCCTGGGAGTACTCGTAGGTAAAGTAGTCGTTTTCCGTGATGAACTCTTGGGTGAGGAATGCATCGAGGAAGGTGACGTCGTTGTGGCTTTCGCGAATGTCGAACATACGGTCCCAGCCGGCCGTGAAATCGACGTCGGCCAGGGCTTCGTCGACCGACGCATACCGGGAATCGTCGAACAGATAGCGGCTAATCGACTCGAGGTCACGCTGACTCACCCGAGCGAGAAAGCCCCGGTTTTGTGGTTTGACCAGCGAGTAGTGTTTGCGTGCCAACCCGGCTGGAGTCAAGACCTTCCACGGATAGCGGTCGAGGTCGATGTCACCGGCCTCGGCTGCTTCGAGGGCATCCTGATCGATCCACTCCGTGGGGAGGTCTCGGACGTCTTCGAGCGAAGCAGCGGAAACGCTCGCAAGTGCTCGAGGGGGCTCGAGTACCTCGAGCACGGTATCGAAGTCGACGACGTCTGTCAGGTTTCGCCAGGTAACCCCGTCGACACGGAGGAGTTGCTCGAGCACCTCACGTCGGTTCGTCGAGTTTTCGACGTACTCCCAGAGGGCCATCCCCAGACTGTAGGGGTTCAGTCCGGGTGAAGCGAGAACTTTCGCCATGTGGTCGGCGTAGTTGAGGAACTCGTCGACGCCTGCGAAGCCTTCGTCTGCCATCATCGTCGACTCCCAGTAAGCAGCCCACCCCTCGTTCATGACCTTGGTCATCTTCTGGGCGGCAAAGTAGTAGGCCTCTGCCCGCATCATATCGAGCACGTCCCGTTGCCACGGCTCCATCTCTCGGGAGGTCGCTGCCTCGCGGTCGTACTGTTTGCCGTGTTCACGGATAAACGACAGCACATCCTTCTGTGGCTCACTCGGGAACGTCGCACCGTCGTCTCCTGCGCTGAGCCCCTCGAGCCATTCATCGTCGAAGACTTCCGCCTTCACTTCATCGGAGAGCCCCAGTTCGTCGAGCTTTTCGGCGAGGTCGTCGTCTGGGCCATCGGGTGGTCCATCGACCTCGAGCCGGCGGCTAAAGACGGTGTGTTGGTCGATGGTGTCCTCGAGGACGAGCGCGTTGTCGATCCACTTTTCGACGGCTGCTCGATCGATCTCCGGGTCAGCCATGTACTCGCCGATTGCGCGGGCGTGGCGCTCGAGCATCGCTGCGGCGTTGACGGCCGCGCTGTCGGAACTGTCGCCGGTGAACAGCCCGAACCACTCGTTGTTCGCAAAGAAGTCCGAGTGGGCCTCGACGTGTGTGATGACGGCCTTTTGATCGGCCATCGTGTTCGACTCCTGGAGGAAGGCGTGGGCTGGGTTATCGTTGTTAACGATTTCGAAGGCCTTTCCGCCCCCATACCGGCCCTGTTTCTGCTGGCGGTCGTACTGCATCCCCCACCGCCAGTGTGGATAGCGTGACTGAAACCCGCCGTAGGCGATGAGTTCGTTCATTTCGTCATAGTCCACGATCCAGTAGTTGACCGGATACGGCTCGAGGCCGAGTTTCTTCGCGAGCGCGCGTGCTTCACGAACTGGTTCCTCGAGGTCGGTGGCGATTGCCTGTTTTCGGAATCGATCTGCGTTACTCATCGGTTTCACCTCCTTCGGTGCTCAGGATCTCATAAATCGCGTCGGTGACGTCGTCCTCGCTGTTGACGTACGCGACAGCGACGTCGTCACTGTCGCCGAAGTGACGCTGAACTTCCTCGGCGTGGGTTGCGTTGATCGCGTTCCCGCTCGGCTGGGTCTCGACGTAGGCGTGTAAGTTCGCGTCGATCGCCTCCATCATCGGGATCACGTGTTCTTCGGTGTCGTTGCTCGAGTTCTCCGAATCGCCGGCGGCGAAGACGTACCGGTTCCAGTCGCTCCAGGGGTACTCCTCGAGCAATTCGGCGGCGAGTTGGTACGCACTCGAGATGCGGGTTCCACCGCCGGAACGGATGCCGAAGAACTCCTCGCGTTCGACCTCCCAGGCGTCGGCGTCGTGAGCGATGTAGATGAACTCTGCGTTGTCGTATTTGCCGGTGAGATACCAGTCGAGGGGTGTGAACGTCCGCTCGACGAGTTCACGTTTTTTCTCGCGCATCGAGCCCGAGACGTCACGGATGTTGACGACGACGACGTTCTTCTCTTTCTCCTCGATGATTTCGGGGTAGCGGTACCGTTCGTCTTCCCGGCGGAAGGGCACGTGTTTGATGCCTTCACGTCGAATCTGTTCCTGGATCGTCTCCCGTTCGACGTTCGACTCGACAGCCTCGATCGATTCCCACTCCCCACGTTCCTCGGCGACTTCGTCGTGGGCATCTTCGATCCAGGCCATCGACACCGGCAGGTTCTCGCCGCGCGCCCATTCGAACACCTCTCGAGCGGTGATCCCGTCGACTTTACAGACCTCTCGGACGAAATCCTCGTCGAAGTCCATCGCGAGCTTGCGTTTGAGCCCTTCTTTGAACATCCGCTCGAAGTCGAGGGTGCTGTCAGGACCCGAGCGAGTCAGGTCGGTGTACGGGCCCTCCTTTTCTTCGATGACACGCTTCCCCTTTGGCTCTAAATCGAGGCCGAGTTCCTCATCGAGTTCCTGGGCGAACTCCTCGGGATCCATCTCGTAATACTCGTGTTCACCACCTTCCTCGCCAGCCTCACCGTCTTCGCCGTCTCCGTCACCGGGTTGTGGTTGTGGCTGGCCGACCGGCTGTCCGACGTCGGGCGTCCCGCCGTCACCCTGTCCGACGCCGCCTTGATCGCGCTGGTCGTATTCGAAACTCGGGAGTGAGACGATCTTTACGGGGATCTGGATATCACCTGACCCACCCGAAAGATCACCGTACTGGATGAACTCAGCGAGGTCTTCGCGTCGCTTCTCGCCCACCTCACGGAATCGCTCGAGGTCGTCTCTCAGTCCCATCGATAGCTCACCTGTCCCATCACGTGCCGACTGGTCAGTTCCGCTGAGGCCGGCGAGTACCCGAACGATTCGACGAGGTGCTCGAGGGTTCGTTCTTTGACCCGTTCGGTCTCGGTTCCACTCGGTGGGTCTTCCCACTGTCGCGGGTCGAGGTCTTCGAAGGTTCGTTTGACGTCATCCCAGTCGTGGCTCTCGAGGACGTTTTTGATGACTGGTATCGACGTCAGATCGACGTTCTCGACGCTGAAATCCTCGTCCCGGTGCTCCCAGGCGTGGCGGTTCAGCGCGGTAATGACCTTTTCACGACGGAACTCTCGGACGCTTTCACGTGGGAGGTTCGATTCGTAGGCGGCATCCGAAAACCGTCCAAGGTGGTCGACCTCGAACAGTTTCATCTTCAACGGGTCGGGATCGATCCGCTCGCCCCGATCGTTGTAGAGTGGTTCGTCGGTTTCCCAGGCGTAGACGTGTTCGACGTACTCGGCGACGGTCGCTTCGTCGACGCGTTTGTCGTACATGATCGCTTCGATCAGGTCGGCTTCCTGCTGCTCGTAGATGTAGTTCTTCACGGGAACGACACGGTTTTCGAACTCCGAGCGTTCGCCCGTCGAGAAGACTGGGGCATCGGAGAGGCCGTCAGCCATTGCATTCAACACGTCACGTGGCATCACGACATCTTCGACGGGAAGGTTCGCGTGGTGGCGGTCCCGTTCGTCGTGTAAGACGCCAGCCAAGGTATCACGGGTGTAGGTGACCGGAATCCCGTGTTCCCCGTCGTGGGTGTCACTCGAGAAGTCGAACTCGTCTTTCTCCCGGCGAGTGTCACCTTCCTGTAAGTAGCCACGGTCGTAGATCAGCGCTTTGTCGATCAGATCGAGTTCCGCAGGCGTCTCCTCTTCGTCGAGGCGAGTCACGACCGCATAGAGCGCTGCGGCTTCGAGTGCGTGGGGAGCGAATTCACGTTCTCTCAGTTGCCCATCCCCGTCTTTGATCGTGACGAAGACCGGCGCGCTGATCTCTTCAGCGACGTCGTCGTAACTCTGTGCTTCCCAGACGGTGGTTTCGCCCGTTAGCTCTCGGCGGATCAGTTCCGTCTCGAGGCTGAGATTCGTCAGGTAGCCGAACTCGTGTTTGTCCAGGCGACGTTTGAGCGCCTTCAACGGGTCCATTCCATTTCTATCGGCGTGCTGGTTGAGTTGGGCCTCGAGGTCGGGATTCGAGATGATCAGCAACTGCGTGTCGATATCCATCACGATACCTTTGTCTAGCTTCACCGACCGTTCATCGGGGACGTTGAGCAGTTTCTGCAGCAAGTCAGCGTGCTGGGCGGCGTCCTCGACAATCGTGAGGACGCCGTTGCCCTGTGACAACACCCCGTCGTAGCTGAACGCCTGTGGGTTCTTTCGGCCACGGGAGTCGAGTTCCTGTAGCATGCCGTGCATCCAGGAGCCGACCAGTCGTTCCTTTGGCCGGCCGTCGTCTTCAGCATGGAGCACACCGACGCCGGAGCCGACGTCGACAACGTAGTTTTTCACTCGAAGGTGTTTGTTGTCAGTGATCGCCGAAAACAGCCCTTCGGTGCCGTGTTGGCGGTACTGCTCTTCGAGGTACTCGTATGCCTCCCGCGAGAACGGGTCAAGCTGGGTGTTGACCATAATGGGGACGTGACCATCGAGTCGCTCGTTCAACTCCTCGAGCAAGTCGCTTCGAACCGGTTCAGGGAACACGGCGAGTGGATGCACCTGCACCGGACTCTCGTACCAGTGTTCGTCTTCGTCTGTCGAGACGTTGGTGCCGTAACTGAGGCCACGGTCGTCGCCTTCTCTGGCGCTCACGTTCCACTCGAGCGTGTACCGTCGGCCGGCAGGTGTTTTCGAGTACGCCCTGAGACCGTTGACCAGACATCGTTTGAGTTCGGATTTTCCCGTCGCCGTCGGCCCTTCGAACCAGATGATCTTCTCATCTTTTGCTCGGCCAGCAGCAATCGATCGTAGGTCGTTGACGAACGCGTTCAGGACCTCCGTGTTGCCAAGCACCGCGTGTTCGCCGTCGTTGCCCGGATCGTCGAAAAACCGGTATCGGCGTTTTTCTTCGCCTTCTTCGACCACGGTCCTGGTCCCAGCTGCTTCGATCGCCTCCAGCAGGTATTTCGAGGCGTGAGACGCCGTCGACGGCGTCTCGAAGATCCGGTCGACGTAGGCACCGAGGCTCATCGGCTCCTCGTAAGCCTCCTCGAGGGTGCGATCAGCCGCGTTCACGTAGTCGGATCCGCGCATATTATTCCTCAATTTCAGCTTTAGCGACCTCCGCGCCGGCGAACTCGAGCACCTCCTTGGCTCCGCCTTCGGAGTAGCCCTGCTCGATGAGGGCGTCGATCCAGCCGCTTCGTTCGTCGTCGTCGTACTCGCTCGCGCTCACCAGCGCCGAGAAGTTGATGTTGTGTTTCTTGTCCTCCCAGAGCTTGCGCTCTAAGGCACGGCGCAGGCGTTCGTTATCCTGTGGGTTGAACGTATCTCCCTCCCGAGCCCGGCGGGAGACCCAGTTCGAGACTTCCTGTCGGAAGTCGTTTTTCCGATCTTCGGGAACGTTCAGTTTCTCTTCGACCGAGCGCAGGAAGGTTTCGTCTGGCTCCTGCTCGCGTCCGGTGAGTGCGTCCTCGATCGTATCGTCGTCGATGTACGCCATGACGTGGTCCATGTACTTCTCACCCTGGCGCTGGATCTCGTCGACGTCGTAGGCCAGTGCGTGACGGACGTCCTCGATGGCTCGTTCGCGGTACTCCTCACGGACCATCTCGAGGTAGCGGTAGTAGCGTTCGAAGTTCTCCTCAGGGATCGAACCGTGGTGTTCGATGTTCTCTTCGAAGAAGTTGAACACCGTCAGGGGCGAGAGGAACCCACGCTGGCGGTGTTTACTGTCCATGATCGCCTCAGCAATTTCATCGCCGATGAACCGTGGGGACACTCCGACCATCCCTTCGCCGATTTCGGCCTTCTGAGCGGCTTCCTCTCGGAGCTTTTTGCTGTCGATATCGTCACCTTCGTCGATTTCGCCGTTGTAGACTTTCGCTTTCGAAAGCAAGTCAACCGTTTCGGTATCAGGTTCTTCGATTCGCGTCAGCACGCCGAAGAGCCCGGCCATCTCGAGGGTGTGTGGCTCGACGTTGATGTCGGGCACGTCGGCGTTTGCGAGCATCTTGGCGTAGATCTGGGACTCCTGTTCGTAGCTGAGGACGTACGGGAAGTCGATGCGTTTAGTCCGGTCGTTGAACGCCTCCATCTTCTCGTCGCCCTTTTTGTCCTTGTACTCGGGCATGTTCGTCCGCCCGACGATCACCTGGTCGATGTCGATCCGAGGATTGTTCTTCGGCTTGATCGTCATCTCCTGGGTGGCGTGAAGGAAGTCATAGAGGAACTCACGTTGCAGTTTCAACAGCTCCTCACCGGAGAAGAGACCCCGATTGGCGTTACAGAACGCGCCCGAGAAGTCGAACGCACGCGGGTCGCTCTCGCCGTAGATCGCGATTTTCGAGTAGTTGACGTCGCCCGTCAACTCGGTTTCGTCCTGGTTTTTCTTGTCCTTCGGTTCGAACGTCTCGAGACACTGCCGTTTGTTCTCGTCGGCCACGAGTCGGACGATTTCGACGTGGTTCTCGAGTACCTGCTTGAGGTCGTCCTCGTAGTGAGCGAGTAGGCGGTCCATGTAGAACTCACTTTCCGGATCCAGGCTCTGCTCGTTCCGGATCGTGTACGGTGCATCGAGGCGTTCATTAAGGTCGTCGATCACTCGCTGGCGTTGTTTGAGCGGCAAGAGAACCAGCGGATCCTGGTTCATCGGTGACCGGACGATGTCGTCGGCTGGATCTTGATCGCGGATCACGTCACAGAGGTTTGTCCACCGGAACGTGTACATTCGCCCCTCGTCACGGAGGGTGTAATCCTCGAAGTATTTCCGAACCTGTTTGTCGAAGTGTGATTTCCCGGAGCCGACGGGGCCCAACAGCAGTTTGATCCGGCGTTCTGGCCCCAGTCTGCGAGCCCCGGATTTCACTTTGTTCACGAATTCGTGGATCGACTGGTGGATGACCGTCCCGTAGAACGTGTTCTCACCCTCACCCAGCGGGTCTTCGGACGCGAGCACGTACTCGACGACGCCTTCAGTTTCGTCGTAGCTCGTTCCGTAGAAGTCGAACATGTCTGCGACTCGTTGGTGGGCGTTTCGCGTCACCATCGGATCGTCGTAACACGCCTGAAGATACCAGCTAAAGGAGTGGGTTTCCCGAAGGTCTTCGGGCATCGATGCTCTGTAATCCGTGCTTAGCGTCTCGAGGGTCTCGTATTCACCAGTCATGATTGGATGAGTGTTGCTGTCGTTCACCGGCGGGGCCGGTTCGTCCGTGGGCTGGTTGAACCAGCGAGGGAGTGGTAGTCCAGGACTCTGCAGTTTTCAGGCCGAGTCCGTTTACTAAGGAATCCACTGTCGAAGTCGTTCGGGCGGCAATCGTAGGGGACGTCATGTGTGAACCATCACCACTGTAGTCGACTCGGAAGGGTCGCATTCCGTGTTCGACAATGCGCGGGGACGAACGCGTCGTGGATCGGTCTGTGAAACGGATACCGATAGTGTTTAATGAGTGTGTATTACAGATACTTAAGGTTAGCCCCAAAAGATATTTACCAGGAGTATTTTGCGGCAAAATCGTTCACTAACTTATGTATGTTACTAACTGACATGGTTTGATTTGAACCGATATTTAAATATGCTATCCTCGAGCCGCGCCGGTTTTGCTCGGGCGCGCTGCAGCGCGGTTCGTGCAACGGAGGCTGACGGCAGTGGACCAGAGGCTCTACAGGGGCCAAAACGCCGCCAACCATAGCGGGTAAACCCTCGAGGCTCGAACGACCAGTA
>LFFM01001112.1_pt1 | contig 19137 bp, 19 predicted proteins | sample 643131 | NCBI WGS metagenome assembly LFFM01 (sample SAMN03777445, study PRJNA286221) | soda lake metagenome | biome: soda lake; feature: Kulunda steppe; material: water; isolation source: sample Tc-Br brine of Tanatar trona crystallizer | place: Russia: Kulunda steppe | collected 2011-07
ACCGGTTCCAGAAGCAACGGTGCCCGCACGTGACACACAACCGTGATCTCTTGGGAGTTTGCGTTCATTTGTACCACCGTGGTATGAGCATCGGCAACGGTCTCTAATATAAAGATTTGCGACACGTGATACCGTTCCACGCCGACCGCGCCGATCGGTCTTCCGGATCGCAGATCGGCGGGACGTGAGTCAACCGCTCCGTCTCAGGCTCGCTTCTGGATCTCTTCGCGCAGGAGCTGACTCACGAGGTCGCCGTCAGCCTTCCCACGGAGTGCACCCATACACTCGCCCATGAGCCCCGAGAACGCCTGCATTCCTTCCGTTTCGACCTGGTCTGCGTTCCGTTCGACGACCTCGACGACGGCGTCGCGGACCTCGTCTTCGCCAGCCGAACCGAGTCCGGCTTCGTCTGCAGCCGCCTCAGCCGATCGATCGGGATCCGACGCGAGCGCCGTCAGCAGATCCGGAATCCCTTCCCGGGCGAGGTCACCACCGTCGGCGAGTTCGAAGACCTCCCGGAGGTGTGTCTCCGTGAGGGTCTCGACGGAAACGTCGTCCCGGCGGAGTTCGGTCAGCGTCGATTCCAGCGTGGTTGCAGCCAGCGTCGGGTCGATGCCGTTGTCGACGACCGACTCGAACAGCGGCATGTGGTGGCCGTAGGCAACCTGCTCGGCCAGCCCCGCATCGAGCCCGTACTCGGCCTGGTACCGATCGACCTTCTCGGTCAGCAGTTCCGGTTCGGGGACCTCACTCGGATCGGGTTCGACCGGCGGCACGTCCGTCTCGGGGTACATCCGCGCTGCACCGGGCAGCGGGCGCAGATACCGCGTCGTCCCGTCGTCGTTGGCCCCACGAGTCTCTTCGGGGACGCCCTCGGTCGCCGTCCGGGCGCGTTCGGCGACCGCATCGATCGCCGTCGCTGCCGTCTCCGTCGTATCGGCGACGATTGCGACGGCGTCGTCGGGCCCCGCGCCGACGGCCGTACGAAGCGACTCGACCTCCGTCTCGGTGACTCCGTAGGCGGGCAGTTCGTCCGTATGGAAGATTCCGCCCGCACCGTGGCGTTTCGCGTGGTCGGAGAGCTCGGTCCCGAGGCGTCGATCGGGGGCAATCTCCCGGCCGACGATTCCGTCGAACCCGTAGAGGGGCACGGCCATCACTGAGCCGTCGTCGTCGAGGGCCCCCCGGATGACGCCGCTGTCAGTGTCTTCGAAGACTGCCGTCACGTCCTGGGCGTCGCCAACCGAGGCCTCTCGATCGACCAACTCGTCGGCAATATCGACGAGTTCGACCTGTCGTGCGGCCTCGTTGCGAACGATGTCGTCGATGTCGTCGAGACTCTGGACGCCTTTGATTTCGACACGGGCTCCGTCGGCGATCGAGACGTTGACGTCCTGGCGGATCGTGCCGAGCCCGCGTTTGACCTTCCCCGTCGATCGCAACAGCATTCCGATCCGCTCTGCGGCTTCGAGCGCCTGGTCGGGCGTCGAAATATCCGGGCTGGTCCCGATCTCGACTAGCGGGATCCCCAGCCGATCGAGGCTGTAGCGCACTCCCTCGTCGGTCTCCGTTACTCGCTGGGCGCTTTCTTCTTCGAGCAGCAAATCTTCGATCCCGACGCTGCCTGCGCTCGTCTCGATCGCACCGTCGGTGGCGATCAGCGTCGATCGCTGGAACCCCGAAGTATTCGAGCCGTCGACGACGATCTTGCGCATGACGTGGGCCTGATCGACGGGAGCCATCGTCATGAGCTGGGCGATTTCGAGGGCCGTTTCGAGCGCGTCGTCGTCCAAGCGGTGTGGCGGCTCGTCGTCTTCTTCGACGAGACAGGTCGTGTCGTAGGCGAGATACTCGAACTCCCGATCGACTTTGCTTTCCTCGACGGCGGCGTCGTCGAGTTCGCCCAGTTCGCTTCGAGTCGGGTGGAGATACCGGGTGAACGATCGGATCGACTCCTCGGGATCGCGGATCTCGGTCGGACAGTTACAGAACAGCTTCGTCGCCGTATCCAGTTGCTGGTGGATCTCCAGCCCGGCGACGAGTCCGAGTTCCTCGTAATCGTACTCGCTGGTGGTCATTGACAGCCACTCGGAGTCCGAACGGTAAAAAACCGTTCAGTTCGCGCGCCCGGTGGCCTCCCAAACTGCAGCCGTCGCCTGTACTCGGGTGCTGACTCCGGTCGCCGACTCTCTGCACCGGTAGCCAACTGCATGGCACAACCGAATCGGATGTTCTGGCACCCCGACTGGCGAGTTCACATTTTGTATAGCAATAGATAGTTTATTTGGACGAACTCGCCCATTCAGAAACCATCTGAAATCCGTCACTACTACTTGCTAATGTCAGTTGTCTTTCCAGTATGGGTGCGACTCCGACGCAGCCGCTCGATCGTCACTCCGTGTCTCCGGCGATGGTCCCGCTGACTCACCCGCAGACACAGCGTCGAGTGCGTCGAGAACGCGATCGGGCGATACCGTCACACTCCGTTCTCGGAGTTGCTCGTACTGCCCTCGTGCACCCGCTCCTGCGAAGTTTCGCTCCGCCAATGGTCGACTCTCGACGACCACGAGCGGGTCATGCTCGAGCAGCCGATCGAGGACGACCTGGTTGCCGGCGCTAACCTCGAAATCGGCGAGCACCATCACGTTCTGCGTATCGAGATACCGATCGAGTCTGTCCCGAGGCCCCCGACTCAGTGGGGCGAAAGGCTCGGTAGCGATGACGTCGACTCCGAGCTGAGACGCTGTCTCTGCGGCCGCCGAACCGCTCGGAACGGGGCCGAGACTGGTTTCGACACCGGCTGCATCGAGCCGTGCGAGCGTCCCTGCTGCAGTCGTCCCCGCACCGAGAACGTGGACGCTGTCGGGGAGTGCCTTTGGCTCCTGGTCGGGAAGTGCGGTAACCGTCGTCGTCTCCGTGACGATATTTTCGGTGACTGCGGCGTTCACATCGAAGGCCGTCCGCAACGCCGCCGCTGAGAGCACGTCAGCGGGAGGTCCGGCCCGTTGAACCGTCCCCGAAGCGAGCATCACGAGCCGATCGCAGTACCGTGCAGCCAGGTTCAGATCGTGTATCGCCGCGATGACGGCTCGCCCCTCTCTCACGAGATTCCGGACGAGTTCGAGCGTCTCGATTTGATGGTTGACGTCGAGACTCGCCGTCGGTTCGTCGAGCACCAGTATCGGCGTCTCCTGTGCGATCGCCCGTGCAAGGACGACTCGCTGTCGTTCGCCGCCGCTTACCTCGTTGATCGCTCGATCTTCGAACTGTGCCGTCCGCGTTCGGTCGAGGGCCCGATCGACGGCTCGTCGATCGGTTGCAGTCGGTGGCGAGAATCGCCCACGGTGGGGATGGCGTCCCATTTCGACGACGGTGCGAACGTCGAACGAAAACGAAAGTGTTGTCTCCTGTGGGACCACCGCAACCAGCCGACTCGAGGCCTTCGACGAACAGTCGTCGATCCCGACGCCGTCGACCGTCACCGTCCCTGCCGACGGGTCGAGTGCGCCACTGATCGATCGAAGCAGGGTCGTCTTCCCGGCACCGTTCGGTCCGACGAGACCGACGAACTCGCCCGGATTGACGGTAAACGAGACGTCCTCGAGAACGTTGACGTCTCCGAACGAGACCGTTAGATCGGTGACATCGATCCGACCGGATGTCTCGTCGCTGGCCGGAGACCCCTGCGATAGCGGCGACTCAAGGTCGGCTGCCGATCGATTCTCGGATTCAGCCGTCGAGTCATTGCCGATCCGCAATCGATCGCCGATCGACCACTCGTCTCCAGTCACAGCGTGTGCACCTCCCGGTTCTTTAGCAAATACAGAAAAAAGGGCGCACCGAAGGCGGCGGTAACGATTCCGACCGGGACCTCCGCGGGTCCTGCCCGAGCGAGCGTGTCGGTGACGACGAGAAACGACGCCCCGGCCAGTGCACTCGTCGGGAGCAGTATCCGGTGGTCAGGGCCGACGAGTAGCCGCATCATGTGGGGGACGACGAGACCCACAAACCCGATAACGCCGGCAACGGCGACTCCCGCGGCGGTAACGATCGTCGCGAGTGTGAGCAATAGCAGCTTCGTCCGTTCGACGTCGACACCCAGATGATGAGCGTCTTCCTCACCCAGCAACAGCACGTTCATTTCGCGGGTGTACGCACCGAGAACGATCACGCCAACGAGCGTGACTGGGAGTGCGAACGCGACGTCACTCCAGTTGCTCCGGTGGAGATGTCCCATCAGCCAGACCACTGCCTCACGAAGGTTTTCCCCGCTGTGGACGAGCATATACGAGATCATCGCGCCCAGAAATGCCTGGATCGCGACACCCGCGAGCAACAGCGTCGCGACGGGTGTCCGTCCGCCCTCGCTGGCGATCGCGTACACGAGAAACGCCGTCACGAGCGCACCGACAAAGGCCGGGAGATGAATCCCACCGAGCGGAACGAGCGCGGGGAACGCGATCGCGGCCACAGCGCCGGCTGCAGCACCCGACGAGACGCCGATAATCGAGGGATCGGCGAGCGGGTTCCGAAAGAACCCCTGCATGACCGTCCCGGCGGCAGCAAGCGCAAACCCCACGATTGCAGCCAGCACGATTCGTGGCAGTCGGATGTCCGCGACGATCGTCTGGTGGGCAGTCGACACGTCGAAAGCGGTGAGTCCCGCGTGGTTCACGACGGCTTTCGAGACCGTTATCGGATCGATTCGAACTGGGCCAAGCATCGCGCTGCCGACGACGACGACGACGAGTAACGCCGTAAGCGCCAGCGAGTATGTCAGAATCCGGCCCGTGTGTGTCACGGCTGAAACCTCGCTTGCAGTAGGCAAATATTTGTTGACGTGGAGCGGAGAGATGGGAAATGCGCAAGATAATAATCGTCCTCCTCGCTGCAGCGATCGCACTCGCTGCGGGTACTCCCGTTGTCGTCGCGGCTGACTCAGGAACGACTGTGACACAGGACACACCGACGTGTGAGTACCCACTCGAACTCGAGGACGCGACGGGAGAGACAGTGACGATCGAGGACGAACCCGACTCGGTCGTCGCCTTGCAGCCGAGTGACGCCCAGACGCTGTTCGAGATCGGGGCCGAGGAGAAAATCGTCGGGATGCCGGTCGGCCAGTACACCGACTACCTCGATGCTGACGCGGAACTCGATATCAGCGCGAGCGACGACGTCACCCCCGTTTCCGAATCGGTGATCGATCGCGAGCCGGATGTCGTGCTTGCGGCGAATGCACTGGAGGGCGACGACGTGATCGAGCAACTCCGTAACGCCGGGTTGACGGTGTACGTCTTCCCAACCGAAGAGTCGATCGAGGGGGTCAAAGAGAACGTCCGGTTGACCGGCCAGATCGTCGGCGAGTGCGACGGCGCGGCGGAAACCCTCGAATGGATGGACGACCGTCTCGACGCCGTCGAAGAGACGGTTGGGGATACAGACCGGCCGCTCGAATACTACGCGATGGGTGGTGGCTTTACTGCTGGGTCAGGCACGTTCCAGGACGAGATCCTGACGACTGCCGGAGTCGAGAACCTCGGCGCGGACGCCGGTATCGAGGGCTGGCAAGAGATCACTACGGAGGTCGTTGTTGACGCCGACCCCGAGTGGATCGTTTACGGCGAGTCGTTTGGGGAGCCACCCGTTGATGAGGCCGTCATGGGGACGACTGCCGCCGAGAACGAGCAGTTCATCGCGGTCAACGACAACTACCTGAGCCAACCCGGCCCGCTCGTCGTCCTCGCGATCGAATCGATCGCACAGACGATCGACGAAGCCGATGACGAGGCGGACGCATCCGAGAGCGGCAGTGACTCGATCCCTGGATTCGGCGTCCCTGCGGTTTTCGCTGCACTGCTCGCTGTCTTTGGAGCCGGTTTCCGACGCTCGTAACGCCGCACTCGCCATCATTTCTCGACGCAGCGACTCGGTTTTCTCGACTGATCGACGAAGCGGCCAGTTTGAAAAGGGTTTACACCCCGGCCCTCCGAGATGAACGCATGGTCGAGAACGTCATCTGGCCCGCCTATCTCGATGCGACCCGTTCCCGGGCCGAGGGACGACGGGTGTCCCAGGAGTTGGCAGTCGAGGAGCCGACAGTCGACGAGATCGCGAAAGCCGTCCAACAGATCGGGTACGACGCCACGATCGAGCGGGATACGGCCTACTCTCGCGAGCCCTGGACCGAGCGTGGCCGTGTCGTCGTCCGAGGGGCAGACGATTCGACGAAGAACGACCTCGTCCAGGCCGTCGCGGCCTACGTCGCGGCGATCCGTGACTGATGCGCCGGGTTGGCCAGGTCGTCCGCACTGCACAGGGGCTTGCGATTCTTCGTGCGGACGACACCGACGACGGACACGATGAAATCGGGACGATGGTCCTTGACGAATCGCTTGACGGCGTCGGCCGCGTCGTCGACGTCTTCGGGCCCGTCGATCGACCCTACCTGGCGGTGACGCCGGACAAAGACGTTCACCTGCCGTCGCTGGTCGGATCGACGCTGTACGCTCGATAGCGCCACACCCGATCGATAACGAAAACACCCATACGATCGGGGTTCAAACGCCGCGGTATGAACGACCGGACGCGGATACTCGCCGCCGTCGGGCTGACGGTCCTGTTATTTGTCGGTGTCCAGTTGGGTGCACTGGCCCTGACAGAGCCGTTTGATACGTCGGATCGACAGGCCGTCGAGAATCCTGACGACCCGGCGAACAGTATCATCTACTTCGGGATTATTCTGGTCGCGACGGCGTTCATGCTCGCCGCCTTCCGATACGACGTACAGTGGCTGATCAGAGCGATGATTATCGGCGTCAGTGTGATGCTCGCGTGGTTCGTCCTCACCGAGTTCGTCCCTCCGGTGGTGACCGTTGGCGGCGTCAACGTCGTCGCCGTCCTCGCAGCGATCGGCGTTGGGGCAGCACTGCTGTTTTACCCGGAGTGGTACGTCATCGACACCACTGGCGTCCTGATGGGGGCCGGCGCAGCCGCCCTCTTCGGGATCAGTTTCGGGCTCTTGCCGGCAATCCTGTTGCTTTCGGTGCTCGCCATCTACGACGCGATCAGCGTCTATGGAACCGAACACATGCTCGATCTCGCCGAGGGAGTGATGGATCTCAAGATCCCCGTCGTCTTCGTCGTCCCAACGAGCCTTTCGTACTCCTATCTCGCGGCCGGGAGTACCGACGATGTCCTCGAAGACGGCAGTGGGGAGCCAGTCCAAGACGAGACGATCGCAGCGACCAAAGACGAACCGATCGCGGGGACGGAAGATAAGACGCTATCACCGATCGAGGACGACACTATCGCAGCCTCCAGCGACGAACCCACCACCCCAGACGATACCGAAGACGAACCCGCTGCGTCCGACGATACCGAAGACGAACCCGCTGCGTCCGACGATACCGAAGGCGGACCCACCGAGGCGGAGCCGGCTGAGGATCTCGATCGGGATGCGCTGTTCATCGGGCTCGGCGATGCCGTCATCCCGACGGTTCTCGTCGTGAGTGCTGCCTTCTTTATCGAGGCCGGAACGATCGATGTTCCCATCATCGCGCTCAATCTCGCTGCACTGGGTGCGATGGTGGGAACGATCGCCGGCCTGCTCGTCCTCATGTATATGGTGCTCAAGGGCCGGCCCCACGCTGGGCTCCCGCTTCTCAACGGTGGCGCGATTGGGGGCTATCTGATTGGAGCCGTCGCGAGCGGACTGTCGATCGTCACCGCACTCGGGCTCTGAACAGGTCTACCAGCCCGATCGGGCGATGGGGACGGCTCTCCTGATGGTCAGCCACTCCCCTCCGCAGACTCGATCTCAGCATCGACGTCGTCTCCGTGGACGAGTCCACCGATCATGGTGTCGACGCGCGCTTCCTCGTCGGTGATCGAGAGGCCCTCTACGTCGGGATAGATGGCGACGATCACGAGATGGTCGCTATCGTAATCGAGTTGGGCGATGTCGAGAACGACGTCGATGCCCACCTGTCCCTCGACCGTCGCCTCGGCCTCGAACGTTTCGACGGCGATCGTCTCTCCCAGTCCGTCCGTGGTTCGCTCGTCGACCGAGTCACCGATATCGAGTTCTTCGTACTGATCCTGGATGGTTTCGGCGATCTCGGCGTTCGACATATCGCCGACGGGGTTGTACTCCTCGCCAGCGACGGACACCTGTGGCGTCGTGATGATGCCGAACACTCCGGTGTCTACCCCCTCGACGTCGACGATGTCGAGTGGGATCTCGATCGTCCGAGTGTACTCGCTGCTGTAGTTCGTTATCTCCACGGTCGCATCAGTACTGGGTACCGTCTCGGTTTCGACCGTCTCTTCGGTCCCCTGATACTCGTAGCCGGCCGCGTCGACCTGTTCGGGAGCTACGATCGCAGGCGAGGCAGAGAACTCCGTTGGATCGTCGAACACGTCGAGACAGCCGGCCGTCGATCCGACGGCGCCAGTCGCAACCGTGGCGACGAACAGTCGTCGATCCATCCTTTCTCGTGGTGAGTTCGTTCGACCGTATAACTCATGTGGGTACGTTCCAGCCGTCGTGACGGTCAGAAACCTGTGAGTGCGTTCCAGCCGTCGTGACGGTCAGAAACTCGAACCGTACACCGTCGGCGTTGCTCTCGGTCACGTCGATCGTCCAGTCGTCTGCGTCGGCGATTCGTTGGACGATCGAGTCGGAGCAGTCCACTCGAACGGCACTGGCTACAGCCAGTTCACTGATTTTGCCAAACTGTCCGTATCAGGAGTCCGACGGCAGCCGGTAGGTTGGCCCCTCGTCGGTGTCCTGAATCTCGATACCGAGTGCCTCGAGTTCGTTGCGCAACTCGTCGGCCCGATCGTAGTTGCCGTCGGCCCGTTCTTGACGCCGAACGTCGAGGACGAGCTCGACGACGTCTTCGGCGATCGATACTGTTCCCGTTGTCTCACCGACAAACGAGAGGCCAAGCACGCCGCCGAGCTCGGTAAGCGTCTCGACAGCCTGCCGAAGGCCACGGTAGTCGTAGCCGGTGTCGTCATCCTCATTGGCCGTTACACGCTCTTTGTGACGGTTGACTGCCGTCGCGATCGATAGCAGCGCCGACTGTGCCTCGCGGGTGTTGAAATCGTCGTTCATCGCCGTCGCAAACGCCTCGCGGGCGTCCCCAACAGCGGCTCTGAGGGTTTCGTCTTCGACGTTCGATCGGGCAGCCGGCGAGTCGATCGCCTCGACGGCCGCCTCGTAGGCGCGCTCGAGTTGCTCCCAGCGCTCCGTTGCTTCGGCGATCGGCTCGTCGCCGTAGAGCTGTTTGCTATTATACGAGCCAGCGGTAAGGAAGGTTCGGAGGACGTTCGTTCCCCAGCGATCGACGGCGTCGTCGACGGTGACGAAATTGCCGAGACTGGAGGACATCTTCTCGTCGTCCATCTGGAACAGCTCACAGTGGAGCCAGTAGTTGGCAAACTGCTGGTCCGTTGCGGCCTCGGACTGGGCGATCTCGTTTTCGTGATGCGGGAAGACGAGATCCCGACCGCCGACGTGGATATCGAGGGTGTCGCCCAGGTGAGTCATGCTCATCGCCGAGCATTCGATGTGCCAGCCAGGTCGGCCCTCGCCCCACGGCGAGTCCCAGGTCAGCGCCGTTTCACAGGCGTGTTCGGGAGCCGCCGCTCCCTCGTGGCGGTGCTCGCGGATCGCCTCTTCGCCGACGCCGTCGGCCTTCCAGAGCGCGAAATCCGCGGGATTGCGCTTTTCCGATCGCTCGCTCTCGTCGCCCTGGGATTCGATCTCGTCGATGTCCTGGTTCGAGAGTTTGCCGTACTCCTCGAAGCTGGTCACGTCGAAGTAGACAGACCCGTTGGACTCGTAGGCGTACCCCTTCTCGACTAACGTCTCGACCAGATCGATAATCTCGGGAACGTGTTCGGAAACGCGGGGGTAGACCTCCGCTCGAAGGAGGTTCAGCGATCGCATATCCGCGATCGTGTGTTCGATGTAGGTCTCTGCGACGTCGGCCTCGTCGTCCCCAAGGTCGTCTTCACCCACGCGGGCGACGATCTTTTCGTTGACGTCGGTGAAGTTCTCGACGTGGCGCACGTCGTAGCCGAGGTACTCGAGCCAGCGGTGCATGACGTCGACGTGGACCCACGATCGCGCGTGGCCCAGATGGGGCGGATCCGACACCGTCAGGCCACAGTAGTAGAGGAGAACGTTTTTGGGATCCTGTGGCTCGAACGGTTCTTTCTCGCCCGTCAACGTGTTCGTCACGTGTAGGGTCATTAGGTTCACTTCCCGTGGATGCAAGTTAAACTGTGTGATTACCGTCAGAGACGTGTCCAGTCGGCCGATTCCGTTCGGAGAACCGATTGTTCAGACGGATTGGTTTGCCTCGGTGCCGTTGGCTGCCAGCAGTCTCCGGAGTCGCCACACGGTGAACCGCGGTCACCGATCGTCCGAGCCGCGATTGTCGCCTGGCTCCCACCGAACGTGGGTCCAGAATTTGGCCCCGAACGGTATCAGTGCCACCGAAACCAAGAGGAGAACGGCAATCAGTTCTTCCATGACGGAGCAACTCACTCCCGAAACGCAAATACGTGACTCCTAGTGGCGATCGTCTCCCGAGCGCACGTCCTCGCTTGTGATGATGGCCGTCAGCCAAGACGATCGACCCCACTATTCGCTCCGATCGTCGAGAAACGCCGACGCTTGCTCCCGCCTTCGGTCAGTAACTCCGCGATGAGCTCGGGGTCCAGATCGAGTTTGTTCGAGTGGGCGTAGCTGGAAGCTCGCGTTCCGTTCGATCGGCTCCGGTCTTGGATGCGCGATCGAGTGACTCGCTCACCGCTGTGGAACCCGATCGAGTGCCGCTTCGATCGTTCGCAGTGCAGTCACCCCGTCACGGCGAGCAACAACGATCACCATCGTTTCGGCGCCGACGGCGGCAGCGTCGGGATCGACATCCGCGATCGCAAGCGCCTGTAGACTTGCCGTGAGTGCAGCAGGATCGATATCGCCGCTTGTGACGATTGCGGTCTCATCACCGTTACACGCACCGAGCGTGACGCCGCCGACGGTGAGCAGTTCCTCGCCTGTTGACCCGGCGTCTCCGTCGCCGTCGACGACGCCGATCCCGCTTTGCATCCTGACCGTGACCGCCCGCTCGCTCGTCTCGTAGGCCGGCAGTTCGTCGGCGTAGCGACGCAGTGCCGTCGCGATCGCCTCCGAGTCGCCCTCGACGTCTAGATAACGCGCGGCTGCGGTGTAGTTGACGACGCCAGCCTGCAAGGCAGCCACGAGGAACGGGTTGCGATCGACTGCACGACGGGTCTTGGCTGCCAGTGACATACGACTGACAGCGATCGGAACCAGTATAAAATCGACGATGGCCGCGGGAACCACGAGAGCGGACGCCTCGAACTGGGGACGGGAACCGCCGTGTTTTTGCCGCGAGCGGACGGAGGGGAGCGTATGGATCCAGCCGATGTCGAGGAAGTTATTGAATCGGAACTGACGGATGCCGACGCAACTGTCGCCCCCGCACGCGGGGCGGAGGAAGACGACCATCTCGCAGCCACGGTCGTCTCGCCGTCCTTCGAGGGGCTCTCGCTCGTCCAGCAACACCAGGCGGTCTATGACGCCCTCGATGGCTACATGACCACCGACATCCATGCACTCGAACTCTCGACGTACACGCCCGACGAGTACGACGACGCCCAGTGAGAGTCACTCCGGACACGAACGCGTACTCCACCAGGCCACGTCAGCATGACACCTCACCAGGCCACGTCAGCACGACGGGCCCGCGCGTGCTAAGCGAGAACCCCAGCTTTATGCGTCGATCCTGATACGACATGCGTATGGAATCCCTGCACCCGCGGATCAGGCTCCTCTGGATCGCACAGGCAGCGATCGGTGCACTCGTCGTCGGGATCGTTCTCGCAGCGGTCGATCGCTGGCTCACGTCGATCCCGACCGTCGCGGTTTTCGGTATCGTCGCCGTCGCGATCGGGCTCGGCGTCGCCTACGCCGTTCGGCTCTACCAGGTCTGGCAGTTCGAGTTGCAGGGTGATGCCCTCTATCTCGAACGCGGCGTCGTCACGTTCATCGAGACGGCAGTGCCGTTCGTCCGCGTCCAGCACGTCGACACCCAGTTTGGCCCGATCGAGCGCGCACTCGGGTTGTCAAGCGTAGTCGTCTACACTGCTGGCTCGCGCAACGCAGACGTCAGAATCCCCGGTCTGACACCGGATCGCGCACGGGAGCTTCAGGATACGCTCCGTGAACTGGCCGTCGAGAGCGAAGTCGAGGACGCCGTCTGAACCGATGAATCGGCTCCATCCACTCAGTGCGGTCGCATACGCCATCCAGTATGGCTTTCTCTGGCTCTGGATCCCGATCGTGCTGGTCATCGCCCTCGGCGGAGCGACCGGCATCGTCAGTCCCGCCTGGGCACCGTTTGCCGCACCCGTTGGGTTTCTGGCCGGCGTGGCCTACGGGATCACCTACTACTACCGGTTCGAATACGAAGTGACAGAAACGACCGTCGACGTCGCATCGGGCGTCTTCGCCCGCCGCTCCCGGGAGATTCCCTACCGACGGATCCAGAACGTCGACGTCAGACAGGGAATTATCCAGCGGCTGCTGGACCTTGCGATCGTCTCGATCGAAACTGCCGGCGGTGGCACCAGCGAGGCGACGCTGAACTTCGTCAGTGCGACAGAAGCAAAGCGCCTCCAGCGAGAAATCAGACGACGAACCGCCGCCGTGAAGGATCGACGACGCGCCGGAAACGGAGAGACGACGGCAACCGACACCGATGCGGATCAGGTGGGTTCCAACGCGTCCGATCTTCCTCCCGAATCCACAGACACCGATGGGACCGGCCCGATCGATCCCGCTGCGGATCGAGCGGAGCCGATCGCACCCGATGCCGACGCTGACCGACCTGACGTCGATGCCACCGCTGACCGGACGACTGCCGCCGATACAGCGGACTCGGCCCCGCCACAGCCCGATCGATCGCACACTGATCCCACGACCGACGAGCCGGCGGCGTTCGACTGGGAGGAGACACGTGAAACGCGACTGTTCGATCTCGAACCGCGGGAACTGCTGTTGTACTCGTTTACTTCGTTCCGGCCGGCAGCCGTCGCCGCCGTCATTTTCGTCTTCTTTCTTGCGACGGATACGATATTCGAGCTGTTGCTCACCGCTGCCCAGCCCTTCGGTGGGCCCCAGGATCTCGAGACCGGCGATACCCAGAGCTACGGAATCCTCACGATCGTCTCGGCGATCAACGGGGTCCTGATCACGTATCTCGTCAGCGTCGCCTACACGTTCGCGACCTACTACGACTTCCAGCTCGGGCGTGCTGGTGACGACTTCGTCTACGAGCGAGGGCTGCTCCAGCGCTACAGCGGCTCGATCCCGGTCGAAAAGGTTCAGGCGGTCACAGTGACCGACAACCCGGTACAGCGACTGATCGAGTACGGTGGCCTCTGGGTCGAGACCGCCGGCTACGGCCCCGACAGCGACAGCGGGAGCCAGTCGGCCGTTCCCCTCGCAACAGAGCGACGAGTGTACCAGTTCGCCGAAAACCTTACCGGCGTCGAAACGCCGGCGTTTCGCAGTCCACCGACGCTCGCTCGCCGGCGGTATCTCGTCCGATTCTCGCTCGTCGCCCTCGTCGTCGTCGTGATCGCCGCCGCGGTTGCACAGGTGACGCCGATCGAGCGGTGGTATCTTGCGGCGATCGTCTTCGCTGCGGTCCCGCCGGCGGCTCACCTCCGATACGTCAATCTGGGCTACTACGTTGGCGACCAGCATCTCGTAATCCGCAGGGGCTTCTGGCGTCGCCGGACCACGGTGATCCCCTACTACCGGATCCAGACTGTCAACACCCGCCGATCGATCTTCCAGCGTCGGCTGGGACTTGCCTCACTCGTCGTCGACACCGCCAGTTCGCGATCGTTCTTTTGGACGACACCGACGATCTACGATATCGACCTCGCAGACGCCCGGGACGTCCACGAGACCAGCCGAAAGCGACTCCAGGCCGCCCTTCGCGATCGCGCTCGCGACGAGGTCGGTATGGAAGTCGACTTCACCTGAGACCGCCCGGTGTATTCGAGTCGCGCCAATCGTCCAATGTGGGTCGGCGATCGGGGCCGGAAACCGCACGGTTTTCGGTGGCTTTTACCTGACAGGCCGCGAGGGCCCGCCTATGGGAGACGACGAGTTCCGTCTCGAGGAGGACAGCCTCGGCGAAATACAGGTTCCCGCAGACGCCTACTGGGGTGCACAGACCCAGCGAGCGATCGGGAACTTCCCAATCTCGGGAATCAGCTTCGGACGGCGGTTCGTCCGCGGCCTCGGCGTGGTAAAAAAGGCTGCCGCACAGGCCAACCGCGATCTCGAACTGCTCGATGACGAGATTGCGGATGCGATCATCGACGCCGCAGACGAGGTCATCGCCGGCGAACACGACGACCAGTTCCCCGTCGACGTCTTCCAGACCGGCTCTGGCACGTCGTCGAATATGAACGCAAACGAGGTCATCGCCAACCGCGCCGCCGAGATCATGGGGAGTGAGATCGGCGATCGAGTCGTCCACCCGAACGACCACGTCAACTACGGGCAATCGAGCAACGACGTCATCCCGACGGCGATGCACGTCGCGTCCCTCGAGGCGATCGAGAAAGACGTCATTCCAGCACTGGACACGCTCCGGGAGTCTCTCGAGACCAAAGAAGACGAGTTCGACGACGTCGTCAAGACCGGGCGTACGCACCTCCAGGACGCGACGCCGGTGACGCTCGGCCAGGAGTTTGGCGGCTACCGCACCCAGGTCGAGAAGGGACTCTCCCGTGTCGACAAGGTCCGTGAACATCTCGCCGAACTCGCCCTCGGCGGCACCGCGACCGGGACGGGACTGAACACCCACGAGGAGTTCCCCGGTCGCGCTGCGGAGTACATCACGAAAGAGACCGGCGTCCAGTTCCGCGAGGCCGACGACCACTTCGAGGCACAGGCGGCCCACGACGCGATGAGCGAGGCCCACGGCGCGCTTCGAGTCGTCGCCGGCTCGCTCAACAAGATCGCAAACGATCTCCGACTGCTCGCCTCCGGCCCACGAAACGGTCTCGGCGAACTCGAACAGCCCGAGAACCAGCCCGGCTCCTCGATCATGCCCGGCAAGATCAACCCTGTCGTCGCCGAGGCTGTCAACCAGGTCCACAAGCAGGTCGTCGGCAACGACGCCGCCGTTGCTGCCGGCGCTGCTGAGGGCCAGATCGATCTCAACCTCTACAAACCCGTCCTCGCACACAACTTCCTTCAGTCTGCGGAACTCATCTCGAATTCGAGTCAGGTGTTCGCCGAACGCTTCGTCGACCCGCTCGAGGCAAACCACGACCACTGCGAAGACCAGGTCGAACAGTCGATGGCGCTTGCGACGTCCCTCAACGTCCATCTCGGCTACGACAAGGCCAGTGAGGTCGCAAAAACCGCCCTCAAAGCGGACAAGACGGTCCGTGAGGTCGTTCTCGAGAAAGAGTATCTCACCGAGGACGAAGCCGACGAAGTGCTCGACCCACGGAAAATGACCGAACGCGGGATTCTTGGCCAGGACGACTGAGACGGATTAGTGTCCGTCGGTGCCGCCGATCGGACCGCTGTGAACGCGATCGATCGGCCACTCTCTCCCCGTTTCGATCGGCCGACCTACCAGATTTCATACATTGTTTCGAGACAACAGCTGACACGGAATCGCAGGTACCGTGATATGACAGGAGCCACCGAACACGGGTCCGAGTAAACAGGAACATCTGTGATTCTTTCTTCCGGATGGGTTCGCGCTAAATCGGTGCAGAGACGTCGAATCACGGCCAAAGTCACCGTAATAAAAGAACCCAAGCAGTTTTTACTGCGGGTATCGTCAGACGAAACATGCACACCTGTCGCAACTGCAACCAGTCGTTCCAGACGGAGCTCGCCCTCGAATTACACCGAGATACGTGTAAAAACGGACAACTTTTCTGCCAGGTATGTGGTGACCGGTTCCGCGAACGCGCTGCGACGAAAGACGGCTGGCACTACACCTGCCCATCCGATGACTGCGACGGCGACGGACTACAGGAAGATATCTTCAACGTCAAGAACGTCCGAACCGCGACACACTGACTGCTAGTTGCGACGTCACAACGCGTTCTACCGTTTTGTTCTAACTGCAGGCTCAGACAGCATCGAGGCTGTCTGTACACTGTGTCCAGAGCCGAACACCGTGACCGATCGGCAACACACCTGAGGTCGGCGGCCGTCGGGCACCGTGCAGGCCTCGCTGCGACGTCCGGGCTCTATCTCAGCTGTCGGACCTACCGTCAGTGTCGTCCTGTCACGACCGAACCCTGGTCTGACCGGCCGGGAAACGACACCGCTTTCCCATCTTTTATTCGCACTCTGTCCCTCACGACAGTATGGAACGACTCACGCCCCGGGTTCGGATCGTCTGGCTCGGGTTCGCGATCGTTCGGTCCGTGATCCTCGGTGTCGTCATCGTGGGTCCCACACTCGCAGTCTCCTCCTGGGAGGTCTGGGAAGGCGAACCCGACTGGTTCGTCCCGGCCGCGATCGCACTCGCAATCGCACTTGGCGTCTTCCGGCTGTTCGTCGCCTGGCGTCGCTACAGCGTCTGGCAGTTCGAGGTGCAAGACGACGGACTCTATATCGAACGCGGTGTCTTCACCCGGATCAAAACCGTCGTCCCCTTCGTTCGCGTCCAGCACGTCGACTCCCGGCAGTCACCGATCGAACGGACGACCGGACTGGCGACGATGGTCGTCTACACGGCCGGCTCACGCAGCGCCGACGTGGCGATCCCCGGACTGACACCGGAGCGCGCCGAGGGGCTCCGCGAAGAGCTACGCCGACTCGCGAGCGAGAGCGACGGTGCTGACGCCGTATGAACACGCTCCACCCAGCGTCGGTCGCCGTCCGATCGGTCTCCCGGAGCCTAAACACCGGACTCCTGTTTTTCGTCATCGGCCTCGTTGCCGCGCCAGGGAGTGCGACGGGGAACCTGTTGGTCATCGGCGGCATGGTTCTCGTCGGTATCCTCGTCGGGATTGTCTACGAGTTCGCCTACTACAAGCGGTTCCGGTATGAGCTGACTGCCGACACGTTCGACGTAGCCTCGGGTGTCCTCGCGCGCCGCGATCGTGAGGTTCCGCTGGGTCGCATCCAAAATGTCGACGTCAGGCAGACCCTTTTCAGCCGGACGCTCGGCCTGGCTGCCGTCCACATCGAGACCGCTGGCGGTGGCCAGACGGAGGTCACACTCCAGTACGTCGATGACGCCGACGCCCGTCGCTTGCGCCGACAACTTCGGCAGGGCGCTGTCGACACTGAGGGGTCCGAAACCGACAGCGAGGACGATCGAACTCCCGACGAGGAGGAGGAACTGCTCTTTGAGATGCAGCCACGGGAGCTTGCAATCTTGAGTGCGTTCACGATCGACCCGGGAGCCAGCCTGCTTGGCGGGATCGCGCTCTCCTTTGCAAGTGGGTTCGATCCGGGAACGCTGATTCCGTTCGACCTGCTCGAGGACCTCCCTGGGACGGGAGCGATCGCAGTCGCGTGGGCTATCCTCCTGTTCGTGGCGGCAGCCTGGATCGTCAGTGCACTGTTGACGATCAACCGCTACTACGGGTTCCGGCTGACGCGTGTCGGCGACGAACTCTACTACGAACGCGGCCTGGTACAGCGCTATAGCGGCACGATCCCGCTGGACAAGGTCCAGACACTGACGATCACCGAATCCGTTCCGTTTCGCTGGTTCGGCTACGGGTCACTGGCCGTCGAGACGGCGGGCTACGCACCGGGTCAGGCTGGTGGTCGTGGGGCAGAATCCGCTATCCCACTTGCGGGACGCGATCGCGTGCTCACACTCGCACACTCGATCGAACCCTTCGGTGAACTCGCCTTCGAGCGCCCACCCAGGCGGGCACGGGAGCGCTATGCCGTGCGCTATGGACTCCTCGTTGCGCTGCTCGCCGCTGTTGGCTTTCTGGTCGTGACTGCGACCACTGTCGAGGGCCCCTGGTACGCCCTCCTGGCTCTCGCCGTTCTGGTCCCGATCGGCGCACATCTCAAGTGGTCGAACCGCGGCTATAGACTCGACGAGGAAGCGTTGCTCACTCGGACCGGGTTCTTTCGGCGCACCACCAAAATCGTCCCCTACTACCGCGTCCAGTCGATCGTCCACACGCAGACGATCTTCCAGCGCAGCCGCCAGCTTGCGAGCGTAACGGCCGATACCGCGAGCTCGGCCTCCTTTTTTGGTCGCGCGGGAACCGCCTACGATCTCGACGCTGACACGGGGCTTGCGTTACAGACGGACGTCGAAACCAGACTGCAAGACCGGCTCCGGGTTCGCGAACGCACCCGGCGAACCGAGCGGCTGCGTCGATCGCTCGAGGGTGACGAATCGGCTTCGGAATCGTCGCTTGATTCGTCCGAATCGACGAACGACTCCACCGAAACCGGGGAGTAACGCCCACAACTGACCTTCGCTTGCCGCGAGTAACAACATTCGGCGGTGTCACCCCTCGTGCTGGGCCAGAAGCGGGTGCCGACGATGTGTTGTAACTACTCCAGCTAGTTACACACGATTGTCTAACCATCGACCGATACAGCGCACAGCAGCTACGATATCCGACTCGATCGAGTTACGATGGGACCGTTCGATCGTCAGGTCCACGTTGCGACGCGCCGCAGTCGCACGGAGCTGGACGAGTTCACTAGCTTTCGCTCATTTCATTAGATCATAATGATTCTGCACGGTTCCTAACTCATATCGTACCACTTGAGAGAGGGTGACCTGCCTGGTAGCGTTACGTTCTTGGCCACTTGTAATGACAAGTAAATACACGTCATAACATATATGTCTCTCCACGTCGAACGTCAATGTATGAGCGGATCAAGCTACGACAAAACGATTCAGTTCCGTGCCGGAGCCGAAAAAGAGGCTGCGGAGCTCCTCGATGAGATCCACATCGGTGGCGTCAACGTGAGCGAACTCGCCCGCGTCGGCCTGGTCGAAATGCTCCGACAGTCATTAGATGAACAAGACAAGATTGCGGTGTACGAACGATACA
>LFFM01001113.1_pt1 | contig 19120 bp, 20 predicted proteins | sample 643131 | NCBI WGS metagenome assembly LFFM01 (sample SAMN03777445, study PRJNA286221) | soda lake metagenome | biome: soda lake; feature: Kulunda steppe; material: water; isolation source: sample Tc-Br brine of Tanatar trona crystallizer | place: Russia: Kulunda steppe | collected 2011-07
GATAGCCGATCAGTGCGAAGACGGCTCCGCTGGCTCCGAGGAGTGCGGCATCGACCCCGAAAAGCGATGCAATGCCGATCTGGAAGACGCCAGCAGCGACGCCGGTCGTGAGGAAGAACGCGTGAAATCGCGCTCGCGTGGTGTGGCGTTCGAGCAGGAAGCCGACGACGGCCAGTGCGATGGCGTTCGCGAGGAGGTGACCGAGCCCGCTGTGAGCGTAGACGCTGGTCACGAGTGCCCAGGGTTCGGCCAGCACTGGTGCCTGGAGCGTAAATAGCACGAATGCAAGCGGCTGGCTGACGAGCGCGACCAGCTGCTGGAGCACGAACACGACTGCGATGACGATTAGGATCTCCAGCGTTGGGCTGCGAGCGTCGGCGGACTCGTCCATACCGGTGCGTAGGGGGGCGAGGCACAAAAGCCTACGACTCGCGGTGCTATCGCTGGTCGAGAGACGAAGAAAGTGCACGCGAGTGCGCGAGCGGCGGTCCCGCGTCAGTCTTCGAGGACGATCTCGATGCTGACGTCGTTGGGGACCTGAATCCGCATGAGCTGACGGAGCGCACGCTCGTCGGCGTCCAGATCGATCAGGCGCTTGTGGACGCGCATCTCCCAGTGCTCCCACGTCGCAGTCCCTTCGCCGTCAGGGGACTTGCGGGTGGGGATCTCCAGCGTCTTGGTCGGGAGCGGGATCGGCCCCGACAGCGCAACGCCAGTTTTGTCCGCGATGTCGCGGACATCCGCGGTGATGTCGTCGAGATCCTCGGGGTTGGTTCCCGCGAGGCGGACACGTGCTTGCTGCATTTATTTCTCGTCGACGCTCAGGACCTTGCCAGCGGCGATAGTCTGACCCATGTCTCGGATCGCGAAGGAGCCGAGTTCGGGAATCTCGCTGCTGGGTTCGATCGAGAGCGGTTTTTGCGGTCGGATGGTGACGACCGCGGCGTCGCCGGACTGGATGAAGTCCGGGTTCTCCTCGGCGACTTCGCCCGAGGACGGGTCCATCTTCTTGTCGATGGACTCGATGGTACACGCGACCTGAGCAGTGTGGGCGTGGAAGACCGGGGTGTAGCCCGCGGTGATCACGCTGGGGTGCTGCATGACGACGACCTGTGCCTGGAACGTCTCGGCGACGCTTGGCGGGTCGTCGGCGGGGCCACAGACGTCACCGCGGCGGATGTCGTCCTTGCCGATACCGCGGACGTTGAATCCGACGTTGTCACCGGGTTCTGCCTTGGGCACCTCTTCGTGGTGCATCTCGATCGTCTTCACTTCACCGCCCACGTCGCTGGGCTGGAAGGAGACGTTGTCGCCGACGTTCATGATACCGGTCTCGATCCGTCCGACGGGGACGGTACCGATGCCGGAGATGGTGTAGACGTCCTGAATCGGGAGTCGGAGCGGCGCGTCCGTCGGCGGCTCCGGAGCCGGAAGGTTGTTGAGCGCTTCCAGCAGGATATCGCCGTCGTACCAGTCGGTGTTCTCGGACTCCTCGGCGATGTTGTCGCCCTCGAAGGCGGAGATCGGGATGAACTCCGCGTCGTCGGTGTTGAACTGGACCTGGTTGAGCAGGTCGGTGACCTCGGAGACGACCTCCTTGTAGGAGGATTCCTTGTAGTCGACGAGGTCCATCTTGTTGATGCCGACGATGAGCTCGTCGATGCCCAGCGTTCGGGCGAGGAAGACGTGCTCCTGGGTCTGGGGTGCGACGCCGTCGTCTGCCGCGACGACGAGAACCGCGTTGTCGGCCTGGCTCGCGCCCGTGATCATGTTCTTCACGAAGTCACGGTGGCCGGGACAGTCGACGATGGTGAAGTCGTAGGCGTCGGTGCTGAACTCCTGGTGGGCGATGTCGATGGTGACACCACGCTCTCGCTCCTCGGCGAGGTTGTCCATGACGTAGGCGAACTCGAAGCCGCCCTTGCCCTTCTCTTCTGCTTCTTCTTTGTGCTGTTCGATGACGTGCTCTGGTACGCTGCCTGTCTCGTACAGGAGGCGTCCCACGAGCGTGCTTTTGCCGTGGTCAACGTGGCCGATGATGGCCAGGTTCTGGTGTTGGTCGCTCATTGTTGTGTCTCACGCGCAGAGGCGCTATATCGGATCCTTTCGCCTGTAGCAGTTAAAACGATTTCGATACCGAGCGTCACCCATCCCGAAGCCCTCTTGCGGTTTGTGTACCGTTGCCACGACTGAGGTCGTTACAAACCCCTTCTGAACCGGAAACTGAGCCGGGAAATCGGTTACAACGGGGGTAGCCGACCGACATCCGCGAGCACCGCGGTCGCCGTCTCGGGGCCACCCGCTCCGCGGCCGCTCACGTTCAACTCGCCCGCGTTCTCGGTCTCGAACTGGACGATGTTGCGCGTGCCCGTCACGGCGAGGACGCCGTTCTGCGGGACGAGCTTCGGCGCTACTTCGACACCGTCGGGCGTCGCTTCGCCGATGAGGCGGATCGTCCGGTTGTCCTCGGCCGCCAGATCCAGAGCGTTACCGGGGATCGCCTGGATCCCCTCGACCGTGGCGTCGTCGAGCGTATACTCGCGGTCACCCTGCGAGAGCACGTTCGAGATGATGACGAACTTCAGTGCGGCGTCGGTCCCGTCCACGTCGAAGGTCGGGTCCGCTTCCGCGACACCGAGGTCCTGCGCTTCGGCGAGGACGTGTTCGTAGTCGAGTCCGTCCGCGGCCATCCGTGAGAGGATGAAGTTCGCCGTCCCGTTGAGCACGCCGCGAGTGGCGGTGATCTGATCCGGGCCGAAATCGGATATCGTCGACAGGACGGGGATCGCCCCTCCGACGGTCGCCTCGAACAGCACATCACCCGCGCTCTCCTCGGCCAGCGCCATCAACTCGCCGTAGCGTTCGGCGACTGGTCCCTTGTTCGCCAGCACGACGTGGCGATCCCGTTCCAGCGCGGTCTCGACGTGGCCAAAGCCGGGCTGGGCGTCGCCAAGCGTCGTCGGCGTCGCCTCGATCAGGACGTCGTAGTCAGCCCCAAGCACGTCGTCGGGCGTTTCGTCGCCAACCGTTCCCCGGTGGTCCTTTCGGTCGAGCGTCCCCTCGATATCGATACCGTCCGCGTCGATCACACCACTACTGGAGTCAGCAAGCGCGATGACATCGTGACCGTACTGCCCAGCGAGTTCGACGACCGAGCGTCCGACCGCCCCGGCACCCAGTACGGCGAGTTTCATGCCGAACCCCCCGCGATCTGAGGCTCGATCACGTGAATGTCCTTCTCCTCGGCGATATCCCGGACCGTCGCGAGAACCTCCTCGGCGCGGTCGGCCTCGGTTGCGAGCCGAAGCCGTGCGCTGGAGACTCCTTCCGTTCCCTCGGGAGCGGACAGCGAGACATCGACGACCTCGGCGCGGGAGGTCGTCTGGAACTGTCGCAGACTATCGGAGAGGTCGGTGTCGATCAGATGACCGACGAGAATCACGGTCAGCTCCTCGCTGTACCGTTCTGCGCCGGCCTGAATGACGTTGATACCGGCAGCCCGGAGCGCATCGACGATGTTCTCGAAACGGTCGGGCGGACACTCGATGTCGACCTCGACGGGGATATGCCCACGGGGGGTGACGTTACCCCGCTCGTGGAAGATCGAAAGGAGATTTGCGCCGTGATCCGAGATCGGCTGGAGCGCGTTCAGCAGTTCCCCCGGCTCGTCGACGAGTTCGAGACGGACGGTGTAGGCCTGGACGTGCTGGCCGCCGTCCGTCTCGGCGTCCTCGTCGGCGGTATCGTCACTCATCGTGGACCACCTCGACGACTGGTCCTGCAGATGGATCGATCATATCCGTCTCTGAAGGGAAGGAGGTATAAGAGTACCATCATTCCGGACTGTGTGGCGTTCGCACGGAGTCGGCGAGTTTTTGCGCTCGGCGGGCCAAACTCGGGGTATGTCCGTCTACCGTCGCCTGTTCGATGCAGTGATCGCAGTTGTTCTGTCCGCGGTGACGATTGCAGTTACCGCACCGGTGGTTCCCGGTCTCGCCCAGTCGCTGGGGATGCTCATCGCGGCCACTTTTTACTTTTCACGAAACCCGTGGGGGTCGGGCGATGGCGATCGGATCAACGACCGGATCGACAACCTGTACGATCGGTATTTGCCGGTGTGAGCACCCTCCGAACCTGTTACTCCTCAACACCGTCTCAGGTCGGCCCTAATTGCTAATCTCAATATCTATGATAGCAAGACCTAATAATATAGATGTTGTAGTTAGTAATCAATGCCAGCGTCCGCAAACTCGACACCGCCCCGGTATCGGATCATCGCACCGTGGCAGTTCGGTTCCAAGGCCGTCCTGCTGGGGCTGTTCGCCGGTGGGGCGCTCGGAGCCAGTGTCAGTGCTGGAGTCGGCGTCCTCGGAGGGATCGTCGTCGCGACTGTCGTCTACTTCGGGCTCCTCTTTTTCGCCCGCCGACTCCGGTGGTCGACCCGAACTACCGCCTCGATATCGACCGATCCCGCTGTTGCGGCCGACGGCGGGAACTCGAACGGGCGGGACTGAACACACCGAAGCGTCTGCGAGCGGCGGCAGGGCCATTGATGTAGTAACCGCTGGAAATGGCTCTCTGGGCTGATCGGCGCTACGTGTCAGTACCACTCGGGGCGTACCAGGCGGTATCGCTGACGCGACGGACAGAGAACGGAGAGAAGAGAAACTACCCTACAGGTAATCGACCGCTTCGGGCAGTTCGAGCTTCATTCCCTTGCGCTCGCGGATCTCCATGATCTGCTCGCGCTGGAGGTTGTCGGCCATGACCTGGAAGCCGGCGTTCTCGGTGTTCCAGGAGGCACGGCCCTCGGTTGCCGAGCGGATGTCGCTGGCGAAGCCGATCATCTCTTCGACCGGTGCGACCCCCTCGACGACCATCAGATCGCCTTCCTGATACATGTCGTCGACGCGGCCACGACGGCCCTGAATCTCGCCGGACGCCGAGCCCATGTAGTCGTTCGGCACGTCGATACGGACGTCCTGGATGGGTTCGAGCAGCTTGATGTCGGCGTCGATCAGCGCGTTGTGGACGGCGTTGCGCACTGCGGGGATGACCTGTGCGGGACCACGGTGGATGGTGTCCTCGTGGAGCCGGGCGTCGTGCAGACGGATGAGCGACCCCTGAACCGGTTCGGCGGCCAGCGGGCCGTCGTTGAGGGCATCCTCGAGCCCCTCGATGAACAGCTCCATCGTCTCGTTCAGGTGCTGGATACCTTTCGTGTCGTCGATCAGGACGTTCGTCCCGTGGATCGTCTCGACGTTCTGGCTGGTATCTTTCTCCATGCCGGCTTCCTGCAGGACCTCACGGCGTTCCTGCTCGGGCATGTCCATCGAGGCCTCGCCTTTCTTGATCGCGTCGACGATCTCGTCGTCGAGCGGGTGGACCGAGATGTAGAAACGGTTGTGTCGGTTCGGCGAGATCCCCTCGACCTCGCGGCTCTCGCTCTGGGGCATCTCCCGGAAGACGACGATCGGTTCGCCGGTGTTGATCGGGATGCCCTGGTTGCGCTCGATCCGCTGCCCGATCACTTCGAGGTGGAGCTCACCCTGTCCGGAGATCAGGTGCTCGCCGGTGTCCTCGTTGATCTCGATCTGGATCGTCGGGTCCTCCTTCGAGACTTGCCGGAGCGTCTCGATGAGCTTCGGCAGGTCGTCCATATTTTTCGCCTCGACGGCTTTCGTGATGACGGGCTCGGAGATGTGTTCGATCGACTCGAACGGCGTCATCTCGGCCGAGGATACCGTAGAGCCAGCAATGGCGTCACCGAGACCGGTGACGGCAGCGATGTTTCCGGCAGGAACGCGATCCACTTCCTCGCGTTCGCCACCCATGTAGATACCGACGCTCTGGACGCGGTTCGTCCCGGCCGTCCCGGAGACGTAGAGGTCCTGTCCTTTCTCCAGCGTTCCGGAGAAGACACGACCTGCGGCGATCTCGCCTGCGTGCGGGTCGACACCGATGTCGGTGACCATCAGGACGACTTCGCCGTCCTCGTTGACCAGCCGCATGTCCTCGGCGAGCTCGGACTCGTCGTCGCCACGCCAGACCCGTGGAATACGGCGGGGCTGGGCGTCGACGGGGTTCGGGAAGTGCTCACAGACCATGTCGAGCACGACGTCCGACAGCGGCGTGCGCTCGTGGAGCTCCTGGCGCTTGTCGGCGCGTTCGAGGTCGATGATGTCGCCGAAGTCCATCCCGGTGCGCTGCATCGACGGCATCGAGACGCCCCACTTGTACAGGGCGGAGCCGAAGCCGACGGTCCCCTCCTCGACGGAGACCGTCCAGTCGTCGATGTCGTCCATCTCCTCGGTCATCCCCTCGATCAGCTCGTTGACATCGCGGATGACCGCCATGAGACGCTGTTGCATCTCCTCGGGACCCTCCTGCAGCTCTGAGATCAGACGGTCAACCTTGTTGATGAACAGCGTCGGTTTGACGCCCTCGCGCAGGGCCTGTCGGAGCACCGTCTCGGTCTGGGGCATCGCCCCTTCGACGGCGTCGACAACAACGAGCGCACCGTCGACGGCGCGCATCGCGCGGGTCACGTCGCCACCGAAGTCGACGTGGCCCGGCGTGTCGATCAGGTTGATGAGGTGGTTTGTGTCCTCGTACTCGTGGGTCATCGACACGTTTGCCGCGTCGATGGTGATCCCACGTTCCTGTTCGTCCTCTTCCGTGTCCATCGCGAGCTGCTCGCCTGCGGTGTCCTGGGAGATCATCCCGGCACCGGCCAGCAGGTTGTCCGTCAGTGTCGTCTTGCCGTGGTCGACGTGTGCGGCGATGGCGATGTTCCGGATGTTCTCCGGCTCGTCCATCAGTCGCTCGCACTCCTCGACGATCTTCTTTCGTCTACCCATTACCCTCTCATATCGTTAGCTGGGTGAAAAGGGTGCTGTTTCGTGGCGGCGAACCGTGTGAAGCCGCCACGAGGCTCATAACGAGCGAAGCGAAGTTATGGTGTTTCGTCAGCGCCGAGTGTGCGAGCCAGTAACGAAGCTCGCCGCAAGCGGAGCGAAGCGGCGGTGTATCGCTGTCGTGCAGCCGTGTGACACGACAACGAGGCTTGTCACGACCGGTTCCGGTCGGCTACTTCGCCGCGTCGGAATCCAGCGAACACGTGTCGACGCCAAGCAGCGAATAGAGCCCGCAGGTCCCCGTCGCGGCGGTACCGAGCATCACGACCGCGACGAGGCCAAGCACCGCGGCAACGGTATCGGGGAGAGCGAGGGCACCCGCAAGAATCGCGATCGAGAGGAGTCCGGCAACCGCACCGGCAGCTGTTCTGATTTGCCGATCCATCGAACCGACGTTTGTGGTCATACTCCCTGTTGGCGCTCGATCCCAATAATGGTTTGTGTTGGGGATTTTATGGAATACTACGTCTTCGATGAATACACCGACTGCGTCGACTACAGATTTCGAAGTATACACTTCAATTGTTGAAGTGTAGCGCTTCAGTCTTCGAAGTTAGTGACGATGGAGCGCTCCACGATCAGTACACCTAAAGGCCTCTCGACCGTGCTCGACGTATGAGCGACGATGGGCTCAGCCCCTGGGTCGGTATCCTGCTCGGCGCGTTGCTTGCCGGTGGGAATACGGCGGTCGTGGGACTCGTCGTAGACGGACCCGAAGCGGTAGCGGCCGGACTCGGCCTCGCCATGCCGATCCTTCTGCTGTACGGTGCAGGCGAAACGTTCGATCGGGAGCAGTATCTGGCCGACCACTCCACGGCCGAAACGCTGAGCGATATGATCGTTATCGCGATCGGTGCCGTCGTCGTCGGGGTTCTCGGGGTCGTCGGCGTGACTGCTGTAACTGCTAGCCAGATCGTCGCGTACGGGATCGCTGCGGGAGCGACCTTTCTGGGCGGGTACGTCGCGCTGTACGTCCGCCAGCCGGAGTACTACGGGCCCGTCAGCACCTGAGCGGCAGTGCTTAAGTTCCCGGTCTGCGATGGATCGGGCATGCGCGTCGCCGTACTCGCCCACGGGAAGTTTCCCGACCGGGCAAAGACTGCGGTAGGAGTTCTCAGATATGCCGACTACGATGTCGTCGCCGTCCTCGACCGGGAGCGTGCCGGTTCCGAGGTCACGGATCACGTCCCGGACGTGCAGGACGCGCCTGTCGTCGGTGGCTTCGGCGAGGTGCCGGAGCCGGTGGATGCGCTCCTGATCGGTATCGCGCCGATCGGCGGCGGCTTCGACGAGTCGTGGCGACCGGACGTTCTGGCCGCCCTCTCGCGGGGCTGTGACGTGATCTCCGGGCTTCACTACTTTCTCGACGAGGACGCGGAGTTCGCCCGGCTCGCTGACGAGAACGGCTGCGAGCTGCGAGACGTCCGGCGACCACCTGACGACCTCTCGGTAGGCGAGGGACGTGCCGGCGACGTCGACGCCGAGGTGATCCTGACCGTGGGCACCGACTGTTCGGTCGGCAAGATGACGACGACGATGGAGCTCGCGCGAGCGGCCGAGCCAGCCGGCCACGACGCCGCGGTGATCCCGACCGGGCAGACCGGGATTATGATCGAGGGGTGGGGCACGCCGATCGATCGCGTCGTGAGCGACTTCACCGCCGGGGCGGTAGAAGCGATGATCCGGGAGAAAGGCGACGACCACGAGTATCTCTTCGTCGAGGGGCAAGGTAGCATCGTTCATCCGGCGTACTCGGCGGTCACCTGTGGCATCCTCCACGGGGCGATGCCGGACGCGCTGGTGCTCTGTCACGAGGCGGGCCGGGACCGGATCCACGGCTACGAGTCGTTCCCGCTGCCGTCGATCCCCAAGTACGTCGATCTCTACGAGAGCCTCGCCGCGCCCGTCAGTGACGCCACGGTCGTCGCTGGCGCGCTCGATACCAGCGAGCTCGACGACGCGGCGGCTCGACGTGCGCTCGCAGCGTACGAGTCCGCGATCGGCGCACCGACGACCGACGTACTCCGATACGATCCTGCGGAGCTTCTGGAGGCGATCACATGAGTCTGACCACGTCCGTCGAGCGCGTCGAACTTCCCCTCGAGTTCCCGTTTACCATCGCTCGCGGGACGACGACCAGTACCGAGAACGTCGTCGTCCGGATCGAAGACGAGGCGGGACGAACGGGAGTTGGTGGAGCCGCACCGTCGGCCCACTACGGGGAGACCGTCGACACGGTCGAGGCCGTCCTGCCCGATCTGCTGGCGGTCGTCGAGGATGTCGGCGATCCCCACCAGCTCGATCGGATCGAGCGACGGATGGCCGAGCGCGTCCGGCGAAACCCCGCGGCCCGGGCCAGCGTAAGTATCGCGCTCCACGATCTCGTCGCCAAGCGCCTCGACCTGCCGCTGTACCGGTACTGGGGGCTGGACCCGACCGAGAGCGTCAGGACATCATATACGATCGGCATCGACGACACGGAGACTATGCAAGAGAAGGTCGAGACTGCGACCCAGCGGGGCTTCGAGGTGCTGAAAGTCAAGCTCGGCACTGACCGCGACGAGGAGATCGTTCGTACGATCCGGGAGACAGCACCCGACGCGACGATCCGCGTCGATGCCAACGAGGCGTGGACACCCAAAGAGGCGGTTCGGACAATCGAGCGGATCGCGGAGTACGACGTCGAGTTCGTCGAACAGCCGGTTCCCGCCGAGAACCCAGCGGGGCTCGGATACGTCTACGAGCACTCCTCGCTTCCCATCGCGGCCGACGAGTCCATCGAGACTGCCACGGATATCCCCGCCGTCGCGGATCGATCCGATATCGCCGTACTGAAACTGATGAAATGCGGCGGGCTTCGTGAAGCGCGGCGACTCATCGATGTCGCACGTGCACACGGACTCGAAGTCATGTGTGGCTGTATGTCCGAGTCGAACGCCTCGATCGCGGCGGCCGCTCATCTCGTGCCACTGCTCGATTACGCCGATCTGGATGGCTCCCTGTTGCTCGACGCGGATCCATTCGAGGGGGTCCCGATGCCGAAGGGGTTGATCGACCTCGAAGCCCTCAGCCGGGATGGCACAGGCGCACGAACAAACTGAAACGGTGGTGAGCGGACTACTCGCCCGGAGCTCGAAGGGATCTGACTGGCGATTCAGGCGACCGACAGGTCGTCGTCGAGCCCCTGTGGATTGCTTGCCACATCGTTGATCCCGGACTGGACCAGATACCAGAATACCGGTGCCAGCACGAGGTAAAACAGGAACAGGATCGGACCCGACTGATCGGTAACTGCCTCCGCGTCGTGGCTCGTTCGCCAGAGGACGACAAAGTTGTAGATCGGAATGAACATCCCGATCGTCCGAAGCGCGGGGCTGAACTCCGCATCAGTACCGTTTGCCAGCTGTTTGTGGGTGATGTGGATCCAGTAGATCATGTAGATACCGAACGAGATGATCGTAAAGACCACCTGCATGAGTAGCGACCGGTTCTTAAACGCGGACGGGTTGTTGAGCTGCGTTGACATGCAAAGCTACAGTCTCTCGTGATCGCTAATAAAACCGGGCGATACGTTGAAATAATTTCCCGGTGGGATATAAAAGCCAGTCATATTACGGCTGTCCGAAAAGCCCCTACAGCCGTAACGAAAGTGTATGGGGACGGGAACGTGGCAACTCGCCGAGACACGGAGACGGCGGATAGAGAACTGGACGATACAGGCATCCCGCGGAGCCTTGCTTGCGCTGTTTGTCGTCTTCGCCGCTGCAGGGATCACGGGTTCGATTCCATCGCTGGAAGTCCAGATGATCATCTATCTGGTCGGGATGGTCGGGTTGAACCTCCCACACGGCGGCTACGAACACTTCGAGAATCTCCGGCGCAGGGGCCTTCCGATGGGCACGAAGTACGTCGCGATGTACGTGAGTTTCGTTGCCGGATTCATCGCACTGTTTTTCATCGCGCCGCTGATCGCGCTCTCGCTGGCGTTTGCCACGGCGGTCGCGAAGGGCGGCCACGGCGATCTTCGAGTGATGGACGCGCTCGTCGGGAGCGATCACCTGCAAAGCGATCTCCAGCGGGGCCTCGCCGCGTTCGTTCGCGGTGGCGCGGTGATGATCGTTCCCCTCGTCTTCTGGCCCGAGACGTTCTACGGCTTCGCTTCCTACATGATCTCGATGTTCGATCCGGGTGCGGTCGGCGCGCTCCACACCCGCATGGAGCTCGTAACCCCGATCTTCGGTGGTGCGTACGGACTCGCGGTCGTCGCCCATCTGGTCTGGGGCTACGCGACGAGTGGCGGCTCGACGGCGTGGCTCGCCGACCTCGGTGAGACCTCCCTGCTGGTTGGCTACTTCGCTGCCGTCCCGGTCGTCGTCTCGATCGGGCTGTACTTCCCGCTGTGGTACTCGATGCGACAGTCCGGCCGGACGTTCGCCGCTCACCGGAAAGAGCCCGCAGAGGACGAACAGGGGCTCCCCGTTCCGATCGTGTGGGGCGTCCTGATCGTCGGGGCGCTGGCGACCGGTCTCGTCGCGGCGACGCTGTGGCTCGTCGCGCCGAACCCCCTCGGAACGCAGGGGCTCCTCCCCGGGCTGGTCGCGTTCTATACGATCTTCATCTGTATCGTCGCCCTGCCACACGTCGTCGTCGGCGAGTGGCTCGACTTCAAACGCGGTATCTGGTACGTGCCCTGAAACCCGCCATCGAACGGCTAGCAGTTTCCCAATGCGATTATCAGCTATGAGCAAGACACCATCCACTACGACTTCACTTGCCGGCACCTCGATCGGAATCGTCGGTGCTGGGATCGGCGGCCTCGCCGCGGCGGCGTATCTCGCCCGCGATGGGGCCGACGTGACAGTGTACGAACAGCGCTCGCAGGTCGGCGGCGTCGCCGGCAAGCTCGTCGACGGCGAGTTCCAGTTCGACACCGGGCCATCGTGGTACCTGATGCCGGAGCTGTTCGAGCGCTTCTTCGAGGACTTCGGCCACGACCCCTCGGACTTCTACGAGCTCGAACGCCTCGACCCGAACTACCGGGTGTACTGGAAAGACGGCGATAGCGTCGACGTGCCCGCGGACCCGAATCAGGCCGCCGAGCTGTTCGAGTCCTACGAGTCCGGCGGCGGGGAAGCCTTCGAGCGGTATCTCGATCAGGCCGAGGAGGCCTACGAGATCGGGATGAACCGGTTCGTGCTGGCCAACCGATGGCGGTTCCGCGACTACGTGTCCGCCGACGTTGCTCGGTCGGGGAAGGGATTGAGCTTCCTCGGTAACATGGACGAACACGTCGCCGAGTACTTCGATCATCCGAAGCTCCAGCAGCTCGTCCAGTACACGCTCGTCTTCCTCGGCGGCTCGCCGTACAACACGCCTGCCCTGTACACCCTGATGAGCCACGTCGATTACGGGCTGGGTGTCTACTACCCGCAGGGCGGGATGTGGTCGTTCATCGAGGCGATGGAATCGGTTGCCCGCGAGCAGGGCGTCGAGATCCGGACCGACACGCCGGTGACCGGACTGAAACCGTACGGCAGCGGCGTCACGGTCGAACACCGTGGTGGCCCCACGAGCCACGATCGCGTCGTCAACAACGCGCCACCCGCACATGTCGAGCGTGACCTGCTGCCCGACGGCGCGGCCGGCTCCCGGCCGATCGGCAGGCTGATGGGCGACAGCAACGAGTACTGGGACGGCCGAACCCTCGCCCCCTCGGCCTTTATGCTCTATCTCGGTATCGACGGCGAGCTACCGGAGTTCGAACACCACACGCTCGTCCTGCCGACCGACTGGTCGGGCCACTTCGAGGCGATCTTCGACGAGCCAGGCTGGCCCGATGACCCGGCGTACTACGTCAACGTCCCGTCCAGAACCGATCCCTCCGTCGCTCCCGACGACGCGGAGACGATGGTCGTGCTCGTCCCGATCGCCGCGGAGCTGGCGGACGACCCGGAGCAACGCCAGCAGTACCGCGACGACGTGCTCGACAGCCTCGCGGAATACGCGGACGTCGACCTGCGCGATCGGATTCGCGTCGAGCACACGGCCTGTGTCACCGACTACAAGGTGCAGTTCAACAAGCTCGGCGGGACGGCGCTCGGGCTTGCACACACCCTCGAACAGACCGGCCCCCTGCGTCCGGGTTTCAAAGTACCGGGGGTTGAACGAACCTATTACGTCGGCGGCGACGTCAACCCCGGTATCGGCGTCCCGATGTGTCTGCTGAGCGGTGAGCACGTCGCGGAGGTAGTTCGGGACGATGTCGCCGAGCAGGGCCTGCTTGACACGATCTGATCTCCGCGATAGGACCGCAGGCTCTTGTTCGTCCGGTCCCTGACACGACTGATGAGTAACCTCCCCGAACGGATCGCGGACGTCGAAGACGCCGACTGTACCGGCATGCAGGCACTCGTTACCGGCTCGACAAGTGGTATCGGTCGTCACGCCGCCCTCGCGCTCGGTCGCCTCGGTGCGGACGTGATCGTTCACGGCCGGGACCGGGCGGCAGGTGCGGCCGTCGTCGATGAACTCACTGCCCTCGGCGTGGATAGCCAGTTCGTCGAGGCTGACTTTGCTGACACCGCGTCCGTCCGGGAACTCGCAGCCACTGTCCGGGCGGAGACAGAGCGCCTCGACATCCTGGCGAACAACGCCGGTGGGCTCTTCCGAAACGACCGACTGACCGGTCTCGGCGTCGAGTACACCTTCCACGTCAACCATCTTTCCTCGTATCTGCTGACCGCCGAACTGCTCGACCACCTCGCGCCCGACGCCCGTATCGTCACGACGGCCTCAGCCGCCCACAAAGGGGCGTCGCTGAATCTCCAGCGTGTGACCGAAGCCGACGCCGGGATGGGCGCGTACAGCCACTCGAAACTCGCGAACATCCTGTTTTCGACGGAGCTCGCCCGCCGGCTCGATGCCGCCGGACACGACGTGACCGCCAACAGCTTCCATCCCGGTGCGATCCCGGGCAGCGGCTTCAGCAGGTTTCTCCCCGGCCCACTGCCGGATCTGTTCGCAAAGCTCGGCGCAGTACCGGGGGTCACGTCTGTCGAGGACGGCGCAGCGGCGCTGGTCAATCTCGCCGTCTCGCCACGCCTCGCGGACGTCTCCGGCCGCTACTTCTCCGGGTTCGACCCGGCAACGCCGTCGAGTGCGGGCCGCGATACCGACGCGGCTCACGAGCTCTGGGCGCGCAGTGCGGAGTGGCTCGATATCGAGGAACCGCTGGCTGACTAGGAGTTGCCAAGCGTCCGCAGCTCGGACAGTGTCGTCGCCGCTTGCAGGTCGGCAAGCGTGCAGTACCTCGCGCCTCTAACACCGTGCTGGTCGTTCTCGATCGGCTGCTCCAGCGGGACGAGCTCGCCAAGCTCGAAGACGACGGCGACCTCCTCGTCGGAGAACGGCTCGATTGTCGCCGCCCAGTCGTCGGGGTCCATCGGTCCTGGCTCCCCACGACGCTGTTCGACACGGTTTCGGACACGCGCGTAGTGGGTGATCGCGGAGACGGGGGCAGTTCGGTACAATGCGAGATACGTCGCGTCCGTCTCCGTCCGATCGTAGGATCCCGGCGATGGATACACCCCGTCACGACATAGCTCGAATGTCGGAGGGCGCGTCGCGACAATACAGACGGTTGCCTCCTGACCACTCGGCTCCATACGACGGCATAGGCTCTCTTCCGGATCAATCCGACGGCGTTCGATACGCTTTTTATTCATGGCTCGCCCACCTCTGTCGTGAGCCGTCCTCGAACTCTCGCTCTGTTTCTCACCCTCGCCGCCGTCTGGGGCTCGGCCTTTGTCGCCATCAACGCCGGACTGGCGTACTTTCCACCGGTCACCTTCGCCGCGCTCCGGTTCGATATCGCCGCCGTCGTGATGCTCGCGTACGCGGCCGTCGTCGTCGAGGACCCGATCCCTCACGGTCGCCGCCAGTGGGCTGACGTCGCCGTCGGTGCGACGCTGATCATCGCCGGCTACCACGCGTTCCTGTTCGTCGGCGAGAGCGACCCCGCAGTGACTAGCGCGATCGCCGCCGTAATCGTCGGGCTCTCGCCGGTCCTGACGACCGTCTTCGCGCGGGCGTTTCTCCCCTCCGAACGACTGACACTGGTAGGGGTTCTCGGGCTCGGTGTCGGGTTGTTCGGCGTCGTCGTCCTCGCCGCACCGGACCCAGGGAGCCTGACCGGTAGCGGCACCACCGCGAAGTTCATCGTCTTTCTTGCCGCGGCGTCGTTCGCCCTCGGCTCCGTGCTGACGCGAGCGCTCGACTCCGGGCTGGATATCGAAACGATGGAGGCCTGGTCGATGCTCGTCGGCGCGGTGCTTACCCACCTCGTCGCGCTCGGCCTCGGCGAATCGTTCGACGCGATCGTCTGGACGACCGAGGCCGTGCTCGCGCTGGGCTACCTCGCGGTCGTCGCCAGCGGGCTCGGCTTCCTCATCTACTTCGATCTGCTCGACCGGCTTGGCCCGATCGAGATCAATCTGGTTTCTTACGTCGCGCCGGTGTTCGCCGCGCTGGTCGGCTGGCTCCTGCTCGACGAGGGGCTGACAGTCACGACCGTCGCCGGCTTTCTACTCATCTGTCTCGGCTTCGGGCTGGTGAAACGCCAAACGATCCGCGAGCAACTTCGCCCACGTCTACAGTAGCTGGAGTACCGGCACTGTGGGCTCGCTGTACGGGCGATCGTACCAAACAGGTCCGCCCATAGCACGCAGCTGTCCCGACCGCTTATGCTGTTCCGACCCTTACCGACGACAGTGTCACCGACAGCTACAGAACGTCGTTCGCTCGTCATCGACGATCTCGAACGCCGTGGGCGTGCCATCGAGGACGAGGGGTGGGCGAGTGTCACTCGGACCGGTTCATCGCTTACGCCGGATGTCGATGCGCCGCTTGCGATCCTTTCACTCGACAACCCGAGGCCACTGACGGTCGTCTCGGCGGTCGCGAACGCCGCCCACGAAGGCTACGTTCCGGTGCTGGTGACGGACGAGCGGACGGCAACTGAGATGGAGCCAGTGCTTTCGGAGCCGTTCTTGCTTCGCGGTCGATCATCGAGTGGCCGACGCTTCTTTGCCATCGAGGACAGGATCTTGCTGTCGGATGACAGCTACGCCTGCGTCGGAACCGGCGGACGGATCCGCTGGCGGGAGGACGAGGGGACGCTGGATGACCCGCCGATCGTGCTCGAGGGTGACGACGAGGTCGTCGCGGCCCTCGATTCGGTCGATGCGCTCACGTGCCCCGGACCCTCCGCCTCGACGTTCAGATACAGTTACACCCGCAAACCGAAGGGGCACTTTTCGGTCCTCGAAAACGGGGCGGAGTATCGGCGGTATCCCAGTGTGAGCGCCATGCGAACCGACGGCTTCCGTCCCGTCCCGCTCCCGCTCGTTCCCGAACATCACATAAGAGAGAACGGGCATCTCGCCCGGGCCGTCGTCGTCGCCACCGTCGGATCCGACGGAGCGGTTACCTATCAGGCCGCTGTTTGAGCGGTCGAGCCCCCGTACGACGACCAGGTGACCGGAGACGAATTGCGGATATGCCCGGACGTGCTCGGTCCGCTCGCGGTGTTGGAATGCGGGAAACGTGAGGCGGCGCGAATTGCGTCCGAGAACCTGCGCTTCACGCAGAACCTCGAGTTCGCTTGTCTCTCTGCAGAGGTGCCCAGAACATACATTTTCCTGACAGCCATACTACCACACATGAATCGACGGACGTACATCGGAACTGTCGGAACGGCCCTTATCGGTGGGGTAGCAGGCTGTGGGGCGCTCGATTCCGACGAACAATATTCACTGAGTATTCTTAATGACGCGACCGAATCGCACACGTTCACCGTTGAAGTCAACGAAGGGGCGTTTCCGTTTCCCTTCTACGTAGAGACGTTCGAGGTGGATGCCGAAGCGGAGGTGCGAGATCACCCGATCAGTGGTGAGACTCCCGAAGGACGACCGATCGACGACCAGACTCCAGTTCTGCTCAAAGTGACTGTCGACGACGATCTGGAGTACTTTTTTCCTGGCCCACATCGATGGAAGACGAGGGGACTGTCGCCTCGATGGCCACGATTCATTTTGTTCCGACGATGGAGCATGCTGTGAGAGTGTTCGGCGACCGGTGATGCTCGTCACCGATGCAGCGTGAAAATGGGCCGGCGCAAATCTCGAATTACGCCCAGACGTGCTCGCTTCGCTGCGCGCGCCCGGCCTCATTCGAATTCGTTTCGTATATTTTCATCCCACTATGGACTCCTCGCTATCGCTCGTCGTCGTAGAGTAGGGTGAAAATGGGCCGGCGCGAATTCGAATCACGCGAGACCTCCGGTCTCGCTTGCCCTCGTTCGCTTCGCTCACGAGGACGCGGTTACGGCCACCCGAAGACAGTAGCTCAGAGGTTGAGAATGCGGGAGAAGTGGGCCGGCGCAAATCTCGAATTACGCCCGGACGTGCTCGCTTCGCTGCGCGCGCCCGGCCTCATTCGAATTCGTTTGCGTATATTTTCACCACACTATGGACTCCTCGCTATCGCTCGTCGTCGTAGAGTGGGGTGAAAATGGGCCGGCGCGAATTCGAATCGCGGTTACGGCCACCCGAAGGCCGAAGGATACCAAGCTACCCCACCGGCCCGCACCCGAAAGAAGGGTAGTATCGTTTTTAACGCTTCCGGACTGGTATCAAAAGCGCGTGTAGCCGTCGGTGTCGAGGTAGTGCTGGGCAATAGTGATGGCGTGGTCGGCGTGTAGCCGCTCCGGGCCGAGTCGGACGCACAGGTCGGAGTGCTCGGCCAGGAGATCGGCTTCCCACGGCTCGAAATCGTGGTGGTCCGAGAGGACGAATACGGGATCGCTCGGCGCGTCGACCTCGACGATCGCATCGCCGTCCTCGTGGAGCTGGACAATTGTCCCCTCGATGTCGTCGAGCAGGTCGGCAAATCCCATCCGCCTGAGCGAGACGCCGGGCGAAGTCTCGACGGGGATATGGCCGATCGCTTCTTCGCGCTCTTCGAGGGCCTTGCGGACGAGCGCGGCGGTCGAGCGCTCGTCGGGATTCAGCCGCCGGAGTTCGCTCCCCTCGAACGTAACTGTAAATTCATCCTGCAAGACGAGATGGACCGTGACATCCTCGCGAATGTCGTGGGAGAGAAAGAACGCGGAGTTGACACACCGACAGAGCACGTCGAGGCGACCGGCCCCGCCCGCGAGATCGGAGAGTGCGAAATCCGATTCGATGGGCGCGTCGTGACCGAGCATGATAAACTGGCGCATACCGGTGATTCGACCAGCGAATAAAAAGGGGCGTCGAATCGTCGACAGACCCGGACAGTAACGGCGCACGCTGGCGGGACTGCCGAGCACCGCGAGGCGTCCCGCCGGAGCCGTGCGAGGGGTGAGGAGCGCAGGAGCAATGCGACGAGCACCGCAACCGGTTGGGGAGGGCGAGGTCCTATATGGGTGGATCGAAAGGGGCCGGATCGGTCGGCGAGCGAGGCGACGCAAGCACGGGACGTAGTCCCGCGCACAGCGAGCCACAGCCGGCGAGCGATCCGGGGGCTTTCATGGTAGTGTTCGCCCGTGATCAAACGATTCCGCCGACTGGTCCCCGGGCTTTCGTGGTAGTGTTCGCCCGTGATCAAACGATTCCGCGAGCAACCCGAGACTGTTCTAGGGAGAGTCATCCAGAACGATTCCAGTACCGAAAACCAGTCCAGAAGACGCGACTACCAACTTCCCGACTTCTGGTCGGCTTCCACAAGCTAGTTACCCACGCTCCGACTGGATACGGGTATGACGGTACTCGACGACGCCCGCGCGCTCCTGGAGACGGGCCCGCTCTGTGACGCCTGTCTCGGGCGGCCCTTCTCGGATCGGAGTTTCGGGCTGACCAACGACGAGCGCGGCCGGGCGCTCCGAACGGCGATCGCGCTGGAAGACGACGATGATTACGACCCCACGCCACCCGAGGACTGCTGGGTCTGTGAGGGCTTCTGTGGCGAGTACGACGAGTGGGCCGAGCGCGTCGCCCAGGCGGTCGAAGACATCCACTTCGAGACGTATCAGGTCGGGACGCGCACCCCACCGCTAATCGAGGAAAACGACGTCTTGCTGCGGGAAGACGCCGGACTCGACGCGGATGCGGGCGAGCTGTTCAAATCCGAGTTCAACCGCGAGGTCGGCAAGCGCGTTGGGC
>LFFM01001114.1_pt1 | contig 19115 bp, 22 predicted proteins | sample 643131 | NCBI WGS metagenome assembly LFFM01 (sample SAMN03777445, study PRJNA286221) | soda lake metagenome | biome: soda lake; feature: Kulunda steppe; material: water; isolation source: sample Tc-Br brine of Tanatar trona crystallizer | place: Russia: Kulunda steppe | collected 2011-07
ATGAGCGCTGGAGGATTTGAACCCCCGACAACTTGGTCCGAAGCCAAGCACTCTATCCAGACTGAGCTAAGCGCCCGTACCCCTTGGTATCGGATCCGATCGTTTAAGCCTCGCGATCCGACGCAGCGCTCGTGGCGAGAAGCGAGGACGACGCCGACGGGGGTAATCAAAAAGAATATTATGCGGAGCGAATATCTTACGCATAGTTGATGGCTCCCGGTTGGACGGTTCCCCCGTCGAATGAGTGGCTGCACTCGGTAGGCTCGGCGTCGAGGCGCACCTATGTATGATCTCGCCCCACATCTGGAGACTGAGGTCCCTCCGGGTACGAACCTGCTCTTCAGGGGGCCACCGCTGACCGGTAAACGAAAGCTCGCGATGGACGTGCTCGCCGGCGGCACCGAGGACGGCGACGGCGCGATCATCGTGACGACGAAGGACAGTGCGGACCGCGTCCTCGACGACTACGCGAAACGAACGTCCTACGAGGGGAAGCCGGTCGCGGTGGTCGATTGCGTCACGCGCCAGCAGGGCGTCGGCGACGTGCGCGACGACGACCGGATCAAATACACCTCCTCGCCGGTAGACATGACCGGGATCGGGATCAAGCTCTCGGAGTTCCTCCAGGCGTTCCACCGCGATCGAGGGATCAAGCGCAACCGGATCATGGTTCACTCGCTGTCGACGCTGCTCATGTACTCCGACCTTCAGACGGTCTTTCGGTTCCTCCACGTCTTCACCGGCCGCATCCAGAGCGTCGACGGTCTGGGTCTCTTTTGTATCGACGCGACGGCCCACGACGACCAGACGATGAACACGCTCACGCAGCTGTTCGACGGCGTCGTCACCCTCTCCGAGGATGACGAGCCGAAGATCCGGTTGGCGCAGTGAGGGCGGCGGTCGCGGCCTTTTATTCATCACGCTCCGTACGTCGCGACATGCCCGTCACCCGCGACGACGAGATCGACGCGTTTCTCGACGCCGAAACGATAGCCGTGATCGGCTGTTCGACCACCCCCGGCAAGGCGGCCCACGACGTGCCGGCGTACCTCCAGCGGCAGGGATATCGGGTACTTCCGGTCAACCCCTTCGCGGACGAGATCCTCGGCGAACGGGCGTACGACGAGATCGGCGACGTGGAGGAGACCGTCGATCTGGTCGACGTCTTCCGCCCGAGCGAGGAGGTGCCCGCGATCCTGGAGGCGGTTCGAAGCCGACACGCGATGCGAGGCGACGCCGGCCGCGTCTGGCTACAGCTCGGGATCGGCCACGACGAGGCGGTTGCTGACGCTGAAGCCGACGGACTCGAGATCGTTCAAGACGAGTGTCTGAAAGTCCAGCATCGCCGGCTTCGGAGCTGATCCCGGGGTGGGGCGTTCGCCGACGAGTTAACCCGTCCATTCCTCGAAGGAACGGTAGACGCCCTTCGAGAGGTAGCGTTCGGAGGAGTCGGCGAAGACGGTGACGACGACGTCGTGGGGGGCGTCGATCTCGCCCGAATCGATCCCTCGTGCGACGCGTTTCGCGGCGACGCCGTTGGCGGCGGCCGAGGACGCGACGAGCTGTCCCTCCTCGGCCGCGAGCCGAGCCATCTCCTCGTGGACCGCACGATCCGAGATCGGTCGGATGTCGTCGACGAGCGATGGGTCGAACAGCTCGTTCGTCTCGATGTCGTGGGTGCCGATCCCCTCGGTCTTGTACTCCTCGTGTTCGACCTCCTCGCCGAGGAACTCGCGGTACGCGGAGCCCTCCGGCTCGACGGCGACGACGTGGGTGTCGGGGTCACGGTCGCGGAAGTAGCCCGCCAGTCCCATCAGGGTGCCGCCGGTGCCGCAGCCGACGACGATCGCGCCGACCTCGCCGTCGAGCGCCTCGTCGATCTCCGGGGCGGTCGTCTCGTAGTGTGCCTCCGCGTTGAGCGGGTTGGAGAACTGCTGTGGAACCGCCGCGTTGTCGAGCTCGGCGGCCAGCTCGTGAGCACGTTCGATGGCGTAGCCCATCCCGTCCTCGGTGGGCGTGTTGATCACGTCGGCGCCGAGCGCGCGCATGAGCTGCTGTTTTTCCACCGAGAAGCGCTCCGGAACGACGAACACCGCCCGTAGATCGAGTCGTCCGGCGGCGACCGCGATCCCGATCCCGGTGTTGCCGGCGGTCGGCTCGATGACGGTGCCGCCGGACGAGAGCTCCCCGCGCTCGAGCATCCGCTCGAGCATGTACTTCCCGATCCGGTCTTTGATGCTCGCGCCGGGATTGAACGACTCCAGTTTCGCGTAGACCGGCACCGTGTCCGGCGAGTCGTGGACGCGAACGAGCGGCGTTTCCCCGATGGTCTCCAACACCGACGGGAGGGGCTCCCGATGGGTGATCATGTCTCAACGAAGCGGCGTCGCATACTTAGAGTGTTGCATCGTCGAACGTCCGTCGACGGGTTCGGCTCAGTCGTTCGCGGCCGGGGATTCCGTCGAATCGTCTCCCGATCCGTCCGCTTCAGCGGCCCCCTCCTCGTCGGTCCCCTCCGCGGCTGCCGCCTCGGCATCGACGATGTGTGCCTGCGTGCTCACCGCATCGAGGTCGACGCCGACCTCCTCGGCGACCGCGTTCAGGACGGCCCGCTGTTCGGCCATCTCGTTTTCCAGCCGACTGATGCGCTCCGCGGTGTCTTTCACCGTCGTCTGGGTGTCCTCGACCTCGTCGCGAAGCTCGTTGAGCTTCTGGTAGGTCTGTTCAGCCTTGTCCGCGAGGGTCTGGATCCGTTTTGCCGTGTCGCCGAATCCCATGGATGTCCTTCTCGCTCCGGGTACCTGTGTGTTCCGTTCGTCGGCCGCCCGTCGGCGACACGTGGACTCGACGGTGGACTTTTGCCCGAACCTCCCTAGGAGTTCGTATGAGCGTCGAGCGGATCCTGTTGACGAACGACGACGGCATCGACGCCGTCGGGTTGCATGCGTTGTACGAGGTGCTCGCGGACGACTACGAGGTGACGGCCGTCGCGCCGGTCGAGGATCGGTCCGCGGTCGGCCGAAGCCTTTCCAGCGAGGTCGACGTTCACGACCACGAACTCGGATACGCAGTGGAGGGAACGCCGTCCGACTGCGTCGTCGCGGGGCTCGGAACGCTGGTGCCCGACGCCGATGTCGTCGTCTCGGGCTGTAACAAGGGAGCGAACCTCGGCGAGTACACCTTGGGTCGATCCGGAACCGTCTCCGCGGCCGTCGAGGCCACGTTCTTCGGCCTGCCGGCCATCGCCACCTCGATGTACGTTCCCGGTGGTGACGACTGGTGGAAGCGGGAACTCGATCAGGAGGAGTTCGCTCACGCGGCCCGGGCGACGCGATTCCTCGTCGACCGTGCGGTGGCTGGCGGCGCGTTCGAGACGGTCGATTATCTCAACGTCAACGCGCCGATCTCGTCGGGAGAGCCCGCGCCGATACGGCTGACCCGCCCGTCGACGCGGCACGAACTCGGCGCCGAACGAACGGAGACGGGCGTCACGCTCCATGACGGGATCTGGGACCGAATGCGTGAGGGGGCCGTCCCGGACCCGGCCGGAACGGATCGCCGGGCGATCCTCGACGACGAGGTGTCCGTGTCGCCGCTTTCGGCGGCGCACACGGTCGCGACCGCCGACGGGCTCGAACGGTTGGTCGACGAATACGTCGCCACGAACTGATACGATACGTTCGGCCGACCGATTTATTTCGATCCTACGTATCCGTCCATCCATGTCGTACGACATGGATGGGAAGACCGCGATCGTGACCGGCGCCGCCTCGGGGATCGGGCGGGCGACCGCCCGACGACTCGCCGACGAGGGCGCCGACGTCGCCGTCGTGGACGTCGACGTCGAGGGAGGAACGGCCGTGACGGACGAGATCCTGACCGGCGGCGGTTCGGCGCGATTCATCGAGGCCGACGTGGCCGACGAGGACGCCGTCGAGTCGATGGTCGCGGAGACCGTCGAGGCGTTCGGCTCGCTCGATCTCGCGTTTAACAACGCCGGCATCGAGGGCGACAACGAACCGACCGCCGAGCAGACCGAGGCGAACTGGGACCGCGTCGTCGACGTCAACCTCAAAGGGGTCTGGCTCTGTCTGAAACACGAGATCCCCGAGATGGTCGCGAACGGCGGCGGCGCGATCGTGAACACGTCGTCGATCTCCGGACAGACCGGCGCGGGATCGGCACCCTACGTCGCCACGAAACACGGGATCATCGGGCTCACCCGCACTGCGGCGGTCGAGTACGCCGACGACGGGATCCGCGTCAACGCCATCTGTCCGGGCACCGTCGACACCGAGGTCTCCCGGCGGTTTCGCGAGAAGAGTCCGGAGTCGTTCGAGTCGTTCGTCGACATGCACCCGATCGGCCGGATCGGGAAGCCGGAGGAGATCGCCGCCCCCGCCGCCTGGCTGCTCTCCGAGGAGGCCTCCTTCGCCACGGGCGGGATCTTCCAGGTCGACGGCGGCTTCATGGCGCTGTGAATCGGGCTGACGGTGGCTTTCGTGTTTGTACGGTTCACAGCGGTAACAGTGCGGAGGCCCGCAGTTTTAAATGTGGGTAGCCCACGAGCCGCAGCCACGCTCGTTGTGGATCAGTATGTCGCGGTTGACATCCTCCTCCGCGTGAACGCGGAGAAATCCCGAGCGGTGGGAGTGTCAGGTTTGGAGTCCACTCGGCGGACTACCACATCTTTCGGGCACGGGTAGTCCCACAGTATCGATGTGGTGGACTGTTGGCGGTAACGAGAACTCCGTTCTCGTTCGCACATCAGAAATCTTCGATTTCTGAGGACGGTGTCAAACCGCCGTTACCCCTCTCCTCGGCCGTGTTGAGCGTCCCGGTGTTGTTTTTGCCACGAGGACGCCGGCAGGCGTCAGTAGAGTCAGGGGTATCGTGGTGCTCGCTTTCAGCAGTCGGCACGGACACACGCTTCTAGAACGTGCGTTCACCTGCTGCCCTTTCGGATACTGTCGTCCGAGGGACTCCGTCTCTCGTGATCACGAGAACCTTCGATTTTCGAACGACCTCGTTACGTGGGCGGACAGGCCGCCTCCGTAGGACGGATCGGAATCCGCTCCGTTCCGACCGATTCCTATTCCTCAGTGGGGCGGCCTGTCAATTAAACGTAACCGTTGGAAACTCGGAGAAGCATCCGACCGGTGGTCTGTGACCACCAGTAACGGCGCGTATCCACGGCCTGAAGCCCGTGGTATTGCGCCTGGGCAGCATATAACACCCGCGGCGAACGGGGGAGAATCGCTTCGTCGGGTCGTACTCGAATCAGTTCGCGGCGTCGTCCGCGAGCGTCTCGCGCAGCTCTCGCGTCGCCGGCACCAGCACCCAGAACGTCAACGCGCCGATGATCATGAGCCAGAAGAAGGCGTCGCCGGCGAGCACCCCGATCTCGTCGTAGACGCTGTTGACGCCGGTCGGATCGCTGAACAGTTGGTCGATGTTGTAGAAGCTCGGCGTTCGGTACCAGCCCGCGAACGTGAGCCACCCGAGCCCCCCGAGAGTGAAGAGGGCGAGGCCCTTCATGAACTCGTCTGCCATTGGCTTACTCTTCGCTGGAGTCCTCTTGAGCCTTTCCCATTCCCTGGGCTCGAAAACGCGTTCCGAGGACGTAAATGGCCGTTCCGAGCAGGATCGACCCGATGCCGGCGATCGCAAGCAGCGCCGTCAACACGTCCTCGGAGACCCCGGTCCCGAACGCCTCGAGCAGGAAGATGATCGTCGTCCGAACGAAGCTGATCTGAAGCGTCGCGGCATCGATCAGCGTGAATCCGACGAAGTACGTGGCGATGGCCGCCAGCGTCGAGAAGACGGTGACCGTTTTATATAGCCGGAGCGGGACGACGATCTCACGACCGTCCGGGCCGACCCGCGGCCCGATCGGCTCGGTCCGTGGGTCCTCGGGGTCGTCCTTCGCGATCGGGTCTCCGGTCTCGTCGACGGCCTGGAAGTCGTCCCGAGAGTCGGTGGCGTTCGTGTCGGTCATGGGGAGTTCGGTGTCGTCGAAGTCGGAAACGGCGGGAGGGAACGACGGTGATCGCGGACGTTACTTCGGCGGTCGCAGCATGTAGTACCGCCGGTTGAGATCGTACATGTACCCCTCACGCATCGTCTTCAACACCGCGTAGGTGACGATGGCACCGATCACCGGCAGCAGGAAGACGAGGTTGAGCAGGAGGTCGAGCTCGATGGGCACGAGGTTCTGGATCGCGAGAACCCCCAGCGTGACCGAGAAGATCACGCCGGAGACGCCGATCGCGGCCCACATGGGTTCTTCAACCGGCCGCCGCGCGCTTCCCTTGTTGAGGAAGGGCACGAGCGTGATGAACCCGAAGATGACGCCGTGTGCGACGAGCCCGTACAGCTCGTCGGACATGACCTTGTCGCCGCCGAGGATGGCGAGTTCGGGGTTGATCGGGTCGAGGTGGAGCAGCCCGAACGACCAGTAGAGGTACCAGTCGGGCAGGATGATCGCCGGCGTCGACCCCGGGTTCGCCGGGTCGCCGAAGTGCGGCGGCAACACCGCGGAGACGAGCAGCATCACGCCGATGAAGAAGCTCGTGATCGCGAGGTTGCGGATCGTCTCGTGGGGCCAAGCCGGGAAGCCGAGGACGTCGCGCTCGACGTACGTGGACTTCGTGCGGAGGTCCTCGTCCTCGCGTCGGGAGCGCTCGAAGTACTGGTAGGTGAGCTGTGAGAGCCCCTGCGTGCGCTCCTTGCGCTCGCTCCAGGTCGGCGTCTCGTCGTCCGGCGGGACCGTCGCCGGCGGTCCGCCGTCCGTGCGTGCTTTCTCGTCGGTTCCGCCGTCGGTGATCGCCCGACCGGCGTCGCTCGACGCGTCGGGCGACTCGGTCGGAGTGTGGTCGTCGTCGGTCATTGATCTAGTGCGGCTCCGCGATGCCCTGCACCCAGACGATGCCGACGTGAAGCGCGATGAGCGCCGTGACCACGAACGGCAACACGAAGACGTGCAGGATGTACATTCTCACGAGCGTCGCCTGTCCGAGAGTAAACCCACCGAACAGAAGCTGTGCGGCCCACTCGCCCACGAGGGGGGTCGCGAGCGCCATCTCGACGCCGATCTGTGCCGCCCAGAAGGACAGCTGCTTCCACGGCAGGACGTAGCCGGAGAACCCGAACAGAAGCGTCAGGGCGATGAGCACGATGCCGAGGATCCAGTTGACCTCACGGGGCTCCTTGTAGGAACCGGTGAAGTAGACGCGCAGCATGTGCAGGAACACCGCCGCCACCATGAACTGTGCGGACCACCGGTGGATCGAGCGAAGCATGAAGCCGAACTGCACGTCCTGCATGATCTCGACGACCGAATCGTACGCGGCCGTGGGATCGCCCTGGGCCACCGCGCCAGCCGTCGACGGCGAGTAGTAGAACCCCAGAAGTGCCCCCGACACCGCCGCCACGAGGTACGCGATGATCGACAGCGAGCCGAGCGAGTAGAGGGGGTACCAGTACCAGAACTTGTTGTCCAGGTCGTACTGTTCGGTGTGGCTTTTCGGCATCTGGAGGTTCGCCCGGTAGTACATCGTCTCCAGCAGCTCGAGGTAGTCGACGATGCGCAGCCGTTTGTCCAGCCAGATGAGCGTGGTGAGGAACGCGGTCTCGATGACCGTCAGATCCTGCTGTTTGAGCCACGCATTGTGGTCCATCTCGTCTTGTTTCTTGAGGCTCATTGTGATGTCACCGCTTGTAGTACGGGTAGATCGCGCGTTTCACCGTGTCCCACGCGTCTCCGGCTTCCAGTTCGACGCCGTCCTTCTGGTCTTCACGCACGTAGAGGTCCTCCCACTTCCGACGGCGTTTCTTCACGATCATGACGTCGGGGAGGAACTCCTTGCGATACAAAAGCAGGATGAAGCCGAGGTCGATGAAGATCAGCGCGAGCAGCGCGCCCATGTACATGTTGCCGAACTCCGTCGAGGCCCAGCCGAACATCAGCCCGTAGACGAACAGGAAGACGAAGACGACCTCGATGACGGTGAGCAACACGATGGCGATGGCGGCCGTCGTGCTCTCGCGGGCCGGTTCATACCGGTGGATGTCGCCGTACGAGGAGCCGCTGGAGCTCATCTGCTCCCTCCGTGTCCGGTGTGGGCGGACTCGCCGTACTTCAGCATGTAGAACGTGAAGACGAAGGTCAACACGATCCCGAACATCGAGGCGACGCCGACCCAGTGGGCGTGGATCGGGACGCCCCACTGTCCGACGTCCTCGGGCCATCCGTCATCGGGCCCGGGCTCGATGATCGGGACGTCGTCGCCGACGGCGACCGCTCCGAACATGTTGACGCCGCGGTGGGGCGTACAGACGTAGCCGGTTCGGCCGCCCTCCTCGAAGGTGTACTCGTAGGTGTACCCCTCCTCGTCGACCGGATTCCCGCTGTCGAGGTCGGTGTGGACGTTCTCGAAGTCGGTGTTCTCCTCGTCGGCGACGACGTTGTGCCCGCCGCCCTCGCCGGTCCACTCGAAGACCACGGTCGTCCCCTCGTCTATCCAGATTCCGGCCGGCGAGAACGCGAGGTTCCCGCCGTTACCGGAAGCCCCGACGTCGACGACTACCTCGTCCTGGCCGCGGAGGTCCTGATACCCTCCGTCGATGCCGTCGAGGTACCCCTCGAAGTCCGGGCGTTCCTCGGCCGCGACCGTGCCGGTCGCTGCGGTCGTGGCGGCGACCGCGGCGGTGGCACCGCCGGCCGTTCGAACGAAATCCCGCCGTTTCATACGGCTCTCCCTCAGGACGGCGCGCGCTTAAACCCACCGACTATCGTCGACCGACGGGCGGCTCGTACGCCCCCCGAGTGTGTCGAATTCAGCCGTTTCAGGGCTCTTCGTTCTCGTCGGAGATCGAGGGTCCCTCGACGGGGACGAAGTCGGGTCGTTCCTCGGCTTCACGAAGCGCGCGAAGCCGTCGGCGATACTCCTCCGCGCGGAACCGATCGGAGAGTCGCGCGTTCGCGACCATCGCGAACAGAAAGACGCCGATCAACAGAAAGAGGATCCCGACGGCGGGCGCGACGATGGTCTCCACGCCGAGAAACAGCGTCGCTCCGATCAGCGCGACCCCCGCGAGAACCTGCAGGCCCGCAACGATCTGGATCATGAGGTTTCCGAACTCGCCGGAGCCCTGCGGCACCGTCTCCGGATCCGGCAGCGACCAGTCGTCCGGCGGGTCGGCCACCTCGTACTCCTCCATGGCCGCCAGCGCGACGACCGGCTCGACGTCCCGCAACACCGTGCCCCGACCGCTGATTTCGCCGCCGGGTCGCAGGATCGCGTACCCCTCGTCCGAGTAGACGAGGAGCCGTTCCTCGCCGGCTTCCTCCACGCGCTCGAGGAGACCGAACACCTCCCGGCGAGCGATCCGGGATTTCAGCTCGGCTTCCGCCCGGTCGAGCAGCTCGTCGCCCGTGATCCACGTCTCCGGATCGAAGGCGGCGTCCCACTCCTGGGCGCTCATTCGGGCCATGTCCTCCGGCCCGAAGTCCTCGAAATCGTACTCCGCGTCGACCCGTTCGCGAAGCTCGGCGAGTTCGTCGTTGATCCCGGCGGCTTCCGTCGAATCCGCGTCGGATCCGGGTGACTGCGTGCCGGACTCGGGTGACTCCTCGTCGGTTCGTTCACCCTCCCGTCGTTCGGCGCCGTCCGGGCTCGATCGCGGCGAGGCGTCGTCCATCGACCCCACCTATGTGCTCCGGGGGCTAACGGTTTTCGTCCGCTTTGAGCGTATAAAGGCTCGTTCCGATCCTCGCGACAAAACGGGGATCGCGGGACTTTACGCGATGGGGCCGTAATCCACCGATATGGTCGACGAGTCGGTCATCGCGATGATCGCCGGGCTGTCGGTGACCGCAAGCCTGCCGTTTCTGTTGTACGGGGCGTGGATCATGATCGACGCCGAGACGGTCACGTGGGAGGTGTTGATCCACCACCTGAAGTACATCGCCGTCGGGCTGGCGCTCACGACGGTGCCGGTGGTGACGTGGATGCTGCCCCGGATCCTCGGACAGATGACCGGCGATGCCGTCATTCACGCGTTCTTCGGACTTCAGGCGTACGCGCTTTTGGTCTTCGCGCTCACCGGCATCGTACGGATATTTCAGGCGAAGCACAACGCCGACGCCTACCACGACCCCGACGCGGACATCGACGACCTCCACGAGAACATGAACCACTGGCGAAAGCGCCTCCGCGTCGGCGTCGCGGGCTTCATGATCCTCTGGCTTTGCGCGTGGGTGACCGGACTCTACCGGTTTTACGTCCTGCACCTCGGCCCGATGCTCGCCTGAGCGGCACGTTCCCAAGCACCATCCCGGCTGAGGGGTACGCTCCCAAGCACCATCCCGGCTGAGGGGTACGCTCCCAAGCACCATCCCGGCTGAGGGGTACGCTCCCAAGCGCCCACCCCGACTGAGGGTCCCCTTGGCGCGCCGGCGAGGTGGCGACAACCGACAAGTTCAACCCCGTTTTTGCCGTATACCCGACATCGTGGCAGTCACTTTCGACCTGTTCGGCACGCTCGTTGACGTCGACTATCCGACCGACCCGGCGGAGGTCGTCGCCCGAGAGCTGGAGTCGCGCGGCGTCGCAGTCCCGGACGATTGGCACGTCGCGTACGGCGAGGTTCACGTCGACGCGCCGGCCGGCGCCGAGGTTCCCCTGCCGGTACACGTCGCCAGGGCGCTGGAATCCCGCGGCGTCGAGGCGACGGAGAACGTCGCTCGACACGCCGTGGTGGCGGCCTTCGACCCCGACGTGACCAAACGGGAGGGGGCGGAGGAGGCGATCCGGGCGGCCGCCAAGCGGGGTCCAGTCGGCCTGCTCTCGAACTGTGCGGTCCCCGAGCTCGTCTCCCGGACGCTGATCCGCTCCGGGTTGCGCGGGGAGTTCGACGCGGTCGTCACGAGCGTCGGCTGCGGTTGGCGGAAGCCGCATCCGAAGGCGTTCGAGGCGGTCGCCGACGCGCTCTCGGTCGAGCCCTCCACGCTCGTCCACGTCGGCGACGACCCGACCACGGACGGCGGCGTCGTCGACGTCGGCGGGAGGTTCGTGGACGTGACCGAGACGCCGCTCTCGACGTTCGCGGTCGAGCTGGAGGCCGAGCCGTGAGCCTCGCGGCGGGGGGCGCAGTCGCGCTCGCCGCCGCCCTCGACCGGACGCTTTCGGAGCCGCCGGCACGGATCCACCCCGTCGCGTGGCTCGGACGGACCGTCGCCGCCCTCGATGCCCGTCTCCCGGACGTTCGCGTCACGGGGGTCGCCCTCGCGACCCTCGTTCCGTTCGGATTCGGCGCGTCGCTCGCCGCACCGATACTCGTCGTCGACGGTCGTTTCGGATCCGCCGTGATCGGCGAGGGGCCCATCGTCGCCGCCGTCCTCGCGGGCGTCGCGCTGTTCGTCTGCTCGAGTCATCGCATGCTGATCGAGGAAGCCGACGCGGTCGTCTCGCTGTCCACGGCCGACCTCCCGGAGGCACGAACGCGTCTTCGGTCGCTCGCCGGGCGTGACGCGGAGGAACTGACGCCCGCCGGAATCCGGTCCGCCGCCGTCGAGAGCGCGGCCGAGAACCTGGCCGACGGACTGCTCGCGCCGTATCTCGCGTTCGCCGTCGGCGTCGCTTTCGCGGGCGCCCTCGGCACGGCCGCTCACGTCGCCCTCGCGTTCGGGACGGCGGCCGCCGGCTGGGTGAAGGGCGTCAACACGCTCGATTCGATGCTCGGCTATCGGGATCGGGCGGCCGGATGGGCGCCGGCGCGACTGGACGACGTCGTCATGTGGGTCCCGGCGCGGACGGCGGCGCTCCTGTTGGCGTTCGTGGCCGGTCCGACCCGTGTGCCCGACACCCTCGGACGGGCCGGACGGGCCGCGTCCCGTCCGCCATCCCCGAACTCCGGCTGGCCGATGGCGACGATCGCCTCCATCGGCCGGATCCGGCTGGAGAAGCCGGACGCCTATACGCTGTTCCCGGAGAACGCGCCTCCGACCGTCGCGGACGCACGCGGGAGCGTCCAGTTGGTCTCCCGTGCGGGCTGGGTCGGCATCGTGGGAGTCGCGCTCACGGTGGTGGTCGTCGCGTGAGCGGGCCGGACGATTCGGCCACAACCGACGACTCGTCCTCCACGGACGATTCGGCCACAACCGACGACTCGTCCTCCACGGACGATTCGGCCGCAATCGACGATTCCCGAGCGGCGAACCCCGTCCACGCGCTCCGCGGCGCGATCGCCTTCCTCACGCGGATTCCGGTTCCCGGCGGAACCGCACGTGACTGGCACGCGTTCTCCCGGTCACCGTGGACCTTCCCGGTCGTCGGCGCGGTCGTCGGCGGGATCGCGGGATTCGCCTTTCTCTTCCCGTCGTTCTGGACCGCGGCGGCCCTCTACCTCGTCGCGCTTTATGCGGTCGGCGGCGTCACTCACGCGGACGGGCTGGCGGACCTCGGCGACGCCGTCGCCGCCCACGATCCGGAGCGCCGACGTGCGGTGCTGAAGGACGCCGCACTCGGGGTTGGCGGCGCGCTCGCGCTCGGCGTTACCCTGCTCGTCACGACGTTGGGTGCGCTCGCGCTCGGCTCGGGATTCGTCGGGGGAGGCGGCGTGGGAGGCGGCGTCGGAACCGTCGCGTTCCGGATCGTGCTCGCCGCCGAGGTCGGTGCCAAGGCGGGGATGGCGCTGCTCGTCTGTCTGGGCTCGCCCGCACACGAGGGGCTGGGGTCGACGATGACGTCGGCGGCCGGCCCGGCGTCGCTGCTGCCCGTCGTCCTTCTCTCCGCCACCGTGCTGCTCGCGCCGCCGCCCGGCGCGTTTTCGGTGCTGCTCGCCGTCCTGCTTGCGGGACCGGTCGTCGCAACGTTCCTGCTCGTCCGCGTTCGACCCTGGCTCGGCGGCGTGAGCGGCGACGTCCTCGGGGCCGCCAACGAGCTGGGCCGCGCCGTCGCGCTGCACGTGGGGGTGGTGGCGTGGGCGCTGACGTGACCGAGGACGATCCGGGCGAAAGCGACGAGGGGGACCGGGCGAATCGGACGGGTCGATCGGGATCGGGAACACGGCCGATCACGGAGGCGGTCCTCCTGTGTGGCGGGCGGGGAACTCGGCTCGGCGGCGACGTCGAGAAGCCCCTCGTCGAGGTGGACGGCGTCGCGACCGTCGACCGCGTTCTCGACGCGCTCGCCGACAGCCGCGTCGAGCGAGTCGTCGCCGTCTCCTCGCCGCATACGCCGGAAACGACGCGGCACCTGTGGGATCGGGCCTCGACCCCGACCGGTCGCTTCGGGATCGCCCTCGACGTCCGCGTCGGCGACGGCGACGGATACGTTGCGGACCTCGATCACGGTCTGAACGCGGTGGACAGCCCCGCCGTCACGGTCGTCGCCGACCTGCCGCTGCTTCGGAGTGCCGACGTCGATGCCGCGATCGAGGCGGCCGTCACGGGGGACGGACCCGTCTCGGGGGAGGGAACCGACCCGGCGGACGGAGCCGTCTCCTCGATCACGGTCTGCGTGCCGGCCGAAACGAAGCGCGAGTTGGGCGTGAGCGTCGATTCCGCGTTCGACCACGGGGCAACCACGTTGGCCCCGACGGGGGTGAACGTCGTCGCCGACGCCCGTGACCGGATCGTGGTCCGACGACGACGCTCGCTCGCGGTCAACGTAAACCGCCCGGGTGACCTCGACGTCGCACGCCGATTGGCCCGGCGTCGGTGACGCGTCACCCGACCCCGTTTTCGGTCCCCACGCGGCCGGGCGTGCAACAGCACTTTAGTAGCTCGGATGACTTGTCGGCAAACGTGATGGATCCGGATGCGCTGGATTCGGTTGAGCGCGTGCGGCACGGCGGCACGATCGATCCGCGCGTCGTCGACTTCAGCACGAACACGAATCCGGAGACGCCGTCGGGGATCACCCCCATCTACGACACGTGTCTCGCGGCGTCGCGGCACTATCCATCGGACGAGTACGGCGAGTTCCGCGCCGCGGCCGCCGAGTACGTCGACTGTGAGCCGAGACAGGTGATCCCGACCGCCGGCGTCGTGGCAGGGATGCGGCTCGCGTTCTCCGTCGTGCTCGATCCGGGCGACTCCGCGGTCGTCCCGGAGCCATCCGCCGGCGAGTACGACAGGGAGGTACGGCTTCAGGGCGCGAGGCCGGTCGGGGTCGCCCACGACGAGGTCCTCGATGTCGACCCCGAACCCCACGAGGTGGTCGTCGTCTGCACGCCGAACAATCCCACTGGCGAGGCCGTGGAGACGTCCGAGTTGCGGCCCTTCGCCGCGCGATGCCGCGAGGCAGGGACCACGCTGTTGGTCGACGAGACGTTTCTCGATTTTACGCGACGACCCTCCATCGCGGGCGAGCGGGGCGTCGTCGCGGTTCGGTCGCTCTCCAAGATGTTCGGACTCCCCGGACTTCGCGTGGGGTTTCTCGCGGCGTCCGGCAGGACCTGCACCCGGCTCGACGCCGCGCGGGTCTCATGGAGCGTCTCGATGCCCGCCGCCGACGTGGGATCCTACTGTCTCGGCCGGGACGAGTTCGTCGACCGAACGCGAAAGCGGGTCGAACGCGAGCGACCGCGGATGCGCGGCCGGCTCGCCGAGCGCTGGTCCGTCCACTCCTCCGAGGCGCCGTTCCTGCTGTTCGACGTCGGCGACGACGATCCGGACGAGGTCCTCGATGCGGCTCGCGAGCACGGATTCGCGCTCCGCGACGCTCGGACGTTCCCCCGCCTCGAGAACCACATCCGCGTCGCGGTCCGCCGTCCCGACGAGAACGACCGATTGCTCGATGCGCTCGGGGTGTGAGTCTCGGCGTCGCGACCGTCGTCCGGTGAATGCGGTCGTACTCCCGACCGCGCGTCCGGCCGGCCTTCCAACCGTCCGTCCGGCCGGCCTTCCAACCGTCCGTCCGGCCGGCCTTCCAACCGTTCGTTCGGCGGCCGTCGGTGAGACCGTTCCCGCGTTCGCCCGCGACGTTCCCCTTCGCGGGTGACCGTCGCACGGCATTCCCGGTTGACAGTACTTTAGTAGCGCCCCGACCTGTCACTGATCGAATGGACCGAGACGTGCTGGACGAACTCGAGCGGGTGTCACACGGCGGCACCGACGACCCACACGTGATCGACTTCAGCGCGAACACGAACCCGGAGACTCCGTCGGGGATCACCCTCATCTACGACGCCGCGCTCACGGCGTCCCGGCGATATCCGGCGGACGATTACGGCGAGTTCCGCGCCGCAGCCGCCGAGTACGTCGACTGTGAGCCGAGACAGGTGATCCCGACCGCCGGCGCCATGGCGGGACTGCGGCTCCTCTTTCGGGTCGCCCTCGACCGAGGGGATTCCGCCGTCGTTCCCGAACCGTCTTTCGGCGAGTACGCCAGGGAGGTGCGCCTTCAGGGCGCGAGGCCGGTCGGCGTCGCTCACGATGCGGTCCTTGACGTCGATCCCGAACCGCACGCGGTCGTCGTCGTCTGTACGCCGAACAACCCGACCGGCGAGACGGTCGAACCCTGCGACCTGCTCGCGTTCGCCGCCCGTTGCCGGGAGGCGGAGACGACGCTGCTGGTCGACGAGGCCTTTCTCGACTTCACGACTCGGCCCTCGATCGCCGCCGAACCCGGGGTCGTCGTCGTCCGGTCGCTCACCAAGATGTTCGGCCTCCCCGGGCTCCGTGCGGGCTTCCTCGTGGCGTCGGGCCGGCTTCGTGACCGCCTCGACGCCGCGCGCGTGACGTGGGCCGTCTCGACGCCCGCGACCGAGGTCGGGACCTACTGTCTCGGGCAGGAGGCGTTCGTCGAGCGAACCAGGGCGCGGATCGAGCGCGAACGACCGCGGATGGCCGATCGCCTCGGCGAGCGCTTCGAGGTCTACCCCTCCGAGGCGCCGTTCCTGCTGTTCGACGTCGGCGACGAGGATCCGGACGACGTCATCCGCGCGGCCCGCGAACGCGACGTCGTGTTGCGCGACGCACGGACCTTCGCCCGTCTCGACAACCACCTCCGCGTCGCGGTCCGTCGTCCCGACGAGAACGACCGGCTGCTCGACGCGCTCGACGTATGAACTTCGTCGTCGACGCCGCCGAGGGCGTCACCCGCTTCCGCCGTCCGGAAACGCGATTTCTCTCGACCGGATTCGACGGCGGAAGTCGCCGCGGCGACGCGGCGTACAATCTCACCGTCCCCGAGGGATGGGGAGACGACGGCCCGCGTGACCTGCGAACGTACGTCGACGAACGTCTCGCGGAGGCGGGGTTCTCGTCTCCGTGTGACGCGCCCGCGCTGCTCACCGGCGTCGACCAGGGTCACGCCCGAGCGGCTCGACTCGACGGCGTCGTGACCGTCGCGACCGTCGGCCTGTCGAATCCGGCGGCGCTCCCGGTCGATGCGGCGTCCGTGGATGCTGCGGAGTCGGCTGACGCCGCCGAGCACGCGACGGCGACCCCTGCCGCTTCCGACGAGGACCGATCGCCGGTCGGTACCGTCAACCTGCTCGTCGGGACGACCCGGTCGCTGTCGTCCGGCGCGCTCGCGAACCTCGTCGCGGTCGCCGCCGAGGCGAAGGCGACGACGCTGCTCGCGACGTCCGGCTTCCCGGGGACGACGAGCGACGCGATCGTCGTCGGTTCCGCGATCGACGGCGACCCGGCCGAGTTCTCCGGATCCGCAACCCCGGTCGGCGACGCGACGCGCGTGTGCGTCCGGGACGCCGTCCTCGCCTCGTTGCGGTCGCGGTACGCGGACGAGCCGATCCCGGCGTCGATCGAGGACGCAACTTACGGGGTCGTGACCGATCGACGGGCCGACGTGACGCCGATCGAGGGCACCTAACGACCTGTAGCCGACTCCCACGACCGATCGATGCGCCCCTCCGAGACCAGCTTCTCGACGTGCGCGACGACCGTCCGGCGTGCGAGGTCCTCGACGCCGGTCAGGTCCTTCGCATATGCCGCCTCGAGGATCGCATCGACGTCGCTTGCGCCGTCTTCGATCGCCTCGAGGATCCGCCGTTCGCGGTCCAGTCGATGTTCGATCAGCCGGGTGGAGGTCGCCTCCGGGTCCCAGATCGGCGGGCCGTGACCGGGCCATAGCCGGGCGGCGTTGCGGTCACGGAGCCGTTCGAGGCTCTCGAGATAGTCGGCGAGGTCGCCGTCCGGCGCCGCGACGGCGACGCTGCCGCTCGCGACCGCGAGGTCTCCGACGATGATCGATCCGGAATCGGCTTGGTGCTCGGCTTCGGTGCCGTTCGATGCCTCGAACGCGACCCCGTTCCCCTCGGAATCGACGACGAACGAGAGGCCGTCCGGTGCGTGCCCCGGGGTCTCCAGCACGCCGACCGCGTCCGACTCGAGGACGTCGCCGTCTGCGATCGTCGCGTCCGGCTCGATCCCCGTCGCTCCGCGGAATCGGTTCACGTGGTCCGCGTGCGCGTAGACCGTGGCGTCGGTCTCGGCGGCGTACGCGGCGACCGCTCCGACGTGGTCCGGGTGGGTGTGTGTGACGGCGATGGCGTCGAGACCAGCGGCGTCGAAGTCGCGACCGTCGGTCCCTCCGCCGAACGCGACGGCGTCGAGGTCGTCGGCTCTCGCGGCGGGATCGACGAGGATCCGGCGTCGATCGCGTCCTTCGGGAACGTCGATCACGTACGCGTTCGTGGTGCCGCCCGGAGTGCCCATCCCGACCGGCACGGGCACGCACTCCACACGCACTTCCGCCTGCCCGTCACCGTCGTCGCTCCGTGTCATCAGTCGCCGCTTCCGAGGGTGGATTCCGGCGGCGCACCCGGACCCGACCCGGGTCGCTCACGGCCGGGGATCGGGACCGTCACGTCGCCGGCGACGGCGTACGGCGAGAGGTCGGCGACGCCCGCGTCGACCGCCGCCACCGAGTCGTACGGCCGCCCGACGATCACGTCGCCCGCGGTACTCCGGTTGATCCCGGGGATCGCCGTCAGCTCGTCCATCGAGGCGGCGTTGACGTCGAGCGGGTACGGCACGCCCGTGACCGACCGGTAGCCGTGGTCGGTGATCGCGACGTCGATGGTCGAGCCGAGCGTTCGTTCGCCGGGAACCGCGACGAGCAGGGCGTAGGTTCCGAGCTGCCGGCCGAACGTCTTGCCGTCCCGGTGGTACTCCAGGTGTACGTCCGGGAGGATCGTTCCGGGGGGAACCACCCGGCGGAGCATCGGGTTGTCGATGGTCTCGCGTACCCGACGCTTGTACTCCTTGAAGAGGCGCTTGTGGTCCTCCGCGATCGTCGCGCCCGTCTTGGCCATCTCCGTCCCGGCGAAGGCCATCACCTGCCGGATGTTGATCCGCCGGAGCATGAGCCCCTCGTCGTAGACCGACTGGAGGAACCGCTCGTTGTGCTCGAACGTCTCCTCGCGCTCGCCGTCGAGCCCGTGGACGAGGTTGATCCCGGGGAGGAGCTTCGGAAGCCGCGGGGAGGCGTCGGGCCCGGTGGAGGGGCCGGTCACGCGACCGGTGCCGTCCGGCGTCGTCCCGGGATCGTCGCCGGGCCGCCAGCCTCCCTCCTCGTTGACGATTCGTACGGCCTCCAGACACTCCTCGGCGGAGACGAGCAGGTCGTTCCGCTCGCGGACGACGGGGTCCGCCGATTCGAGCCCGAACGCGGCGGTGTCGCCGGGCGTGTTGTGCTCGGCGATGATCCGGATCGCCTCCCGGGAGGCCTCCGGGTAGTCGACGATGGTGACCGGGTTCATGTTGTCGAGATGGAGCGTTCTGAGGTCGGGCGCGACCTCCCGGATGCCGCCGTAGAGCTCCCGAAGCGCGTCGGGATTCGGCGCCTCGCCGTCCCCGCCGAACGCGAGGATGTCGGCCTGCCGGCCGAGCCGGAAGTGTCTCACCCCCCGGTCCGAGAGGGCGTCGACCTCGTCGACGACCGACCGCGCCTCGCGGAAGGCCGGGTTCCCGTAGAGCGGCTCCGTACAGAACGAACAGCGGTATGCGCAGCCGCGGGAGGTCTCCATCTCACAGATCAGGTAGTCGGGATGGTTGGGGTGTTGTTCGACCACGAACGCGCCCGCGGCCGCCCACCGGTCGACCTCGGCGTTGTCGCGCATCCGGTCGCCGAACCCCTCCA
>LFFM01001115.1_pt1 | contig 19110 bp, 15 predicted proteins | sample 643131 | NCBI WGS metagenome assembly LFFM01 (sample SAMN03777445, study PRJNA286221) | soda lake metagenome | biome: soda lake; feature: Kulunda steppe; material: water; isolation source: sample Tc-Br brine of Tanatar trona crystallizer | place: Russia: Kulunda steppe | collected 2011-07
GGAGAACAGGGCTATCGTCCGAAGCAGGCGACGTTCAAGTGTTCGAACTCGGGGTGTTGGGTTTCGGAGTACCAAGCAGACGTTAACGCCGCGCTCAATATTGCAGATCGCTACCTCAGCGGAGAGAGCCATTCAAGAGAAGACACGAGTGGCGATGACTCGGCTGAGGAAGGGGGCCGTTTGACCGGCCCACAAGACAGCCAAGCCGATGCTGACACCCAGCAAGAGACGCTTGGAACGCATGCGTCTTGAAACCTTAGGGCCACGCTCGGCCTGAAATCCCATGGTGGGATTCCCGCGACTTTAGGCGCGGGAGGAGGTCAAATTCCGGGTTCACTGACTCTCCCCCTGCCCTACTTCGTCCTCGGAACGCGGAGCGCTCTACTGTGTGAACGGGGGCTCTGCTCTCGTCAACGCTACTCGGTCGCTTCGATCCCTGCGTTGTCGTCCGAACATCGAGGAGGTTCGTGATCACGAGGGAGCTGCGCTCTCTCGGCCGACTCCTTGAGGGGGAGGTCTTGGCCTCTGAGTTCAGGTAAACGCTTCCTTACGTCCGTCTCAGTCGTGTAATCAGTCGCATAACTAAGCTATGGATCCTCGTGTGTTGGAACCACGTGACAATCGATGTCGATGCTTGACCGGGTAGTTGGGGCGTTACGCATGGATCACAGCCACGAGCAGTTCTGCGAATGTCGAGAGTGTGGTACGACGCTCGACCCGACTGAGCTAACCTGCCCGGCGTGTGGCAGCGATGAGATCGTGACCTACGATCTGTAATCGACTATCGTACTCGCAGGAACACTCCCAGGCAAGCGACTGCCACGATCGCAAAGACACCTGCCAGTACGGGTACGTCGGCCATAGCTGCACCGCCGGCAGCGAGCAGTCCGAACGCCGCGGCACCGCCAGCAGCAGGAGCGAGAATCCGTTCGCGAGCGACGGTGGTCGCCAGTGAACGGACCTCGTCCTCGTCCGGGCCGTCATCACGGTCGTGTAGCGACGCGACCTGTGACTGCAGGTCCTCGAGATCCGAGTGGAGGACATCAACAGCATCCTCGTGCCGTGACTGTTTCTTGTCCAGTGTGCGCTCGGACCGTTCGACACGTTCGAGCGTGCTCTCTACGTCCTCGACACGCTCGTCGAGCGCTTCTAGTTTCGCGATCCGGTCGTCGGTTGCCGCAATCGAGGACTGAAGCGACGACAGTCGCTCGTCGATCTCGTCCAGCGATTCGGACAGCACATCGACGGCCCCGACCGATTGTTCGAGTGCCTCGATGCGTTCGTCTACTGCCGTGGTCGTCGACTCCACCGTTCCGATGCGGTCTCCCTGGTCGTCGACCCGGTCAGCTGTCGACGAGGTGGTCCGTTCGAGCTCGTCGATCCGTGACTCCGTCTCCGAGAGCCGGTCTCGCGTACGTTCAGCGGTGGCTTCGGTATCCTCAAGGGACGTTTCGAGCGCTTCGATTCCCGTCGCCACATCGTTGAGCTCGGCCTCGATCTCGTCGATCCGATCGACTGCGGTATCGAGCTCCTCCGCGGTCGCTGCAATCGTTCGCTCGGCCGTCTCCACCTGGGACTGTAACCCCTCTCGCGCCTCCAGCGTCGTCTCCACATCTGTGAGTCGATCACGCAGGTCCTCGTCGGCTGTGGTCGCTGCGGTTTCCAGCTCCGCGAGCTGTGACTGCATGCCGTCGACCTCGTCGCGAAGTCCCGACAGCTCGTCCTTGAGGTCCGCTACGCTGTCGCTCAGCTGACTGTCCGGGGTGTCCTCGAGGCGGTCATCGAGCGAGTGCTGTCGTTGTCCGAGCGTGTCGAGCTGCTCGCGAAGCCCATCGACCTCGGCACCGACTGTATCGAGCTCCGACGACAGGGCTCCGAGCGTACCATCCGCCAGTTCGGAGAGCCGCGATTCGAGGGTGGCGATCGACTCCTCGAGCTCCGCTAGGGCCTCCCGCTCGACAGTCCCGTCGACGCGCTCGTGGAGCTCGGACAGACGGCGGTCGAGCTCGTCGATCGCTGCCGTGTGATCCGGCGGCTCCGCCGCGTCGTCGCCGGATGTGGCCGAATCGTCGGTGTCAGGCTCCGTGGACGCCTCGCCTGTGGATCCCGTCGACACTCCCCCCTCACCAGTCGACCCGACTCCTGTATGCGGCTCCGTGGTGGCGTGGTCAGCCGTCGCTGCAAGCGGTGCACCCCGGGCGACCGCGGTCACCGGATCGGAGAGGACGCGGACCTCCTCGACCGCAACGGACGGTGCAGCTTCGGCGAGCAGCGAGTCGAGGCGTTCTCTGATCCCCCCCGAGCGGGCCGCTGACCCCGCAATGACGACGGGTAGCGACGTGCCGTCGACCTCGGGTGCGACGTGCTCGCCCACCGCATCGACGATGTAGGAGAGGAAGTTCCCGGCGTACATCCCGAGCACGTCGCCGTCACCGCCCGTGAGATCGTACGTGTCGCGCTCGTCCGCGATGGCATCCGGCTCGCGATCCGTCGCCCCGGCGACCTGTCGGTCGATCCAGCCGCCGCCACGACCCAGCCCGACCTCGACCACTGGCTGGCCGTCGTCGAGCAGACAGATCTCGCTCGTCTCGGCTCCAAGCACTATCGCGAGCCCACTTGGTGTGTCCCCGACGAAGCCAGCATAGCCCGTCGCGACGCCGCGTGTGACCGACGCCGGCTCGTAGCCAAGCGTCGCGAGGCGGTCGTCGATCGTCCGACGATGAAACAGCGTGTCGAGCTCCGCATCGGCCGGCTCGGCCGGCACGGCGTAGCCCGCCAGCGCGCCGTCCTCGGAACGGCCAAGCACCTGTTCGAGCAATAGCTCGGTGAGCATGGCATCGACGTCGCGCTCGCCGGTGAGTATCCCACCGCGCAGTAACGACTCGACCGGCGCATCGAACATCCCCGCAAAGTCGATTGCAGCGTTTCCCACTGCGTACACCGCCCCATCGTGCTGGACGTACTCGACGTCGCCGCTCGATAGCATATCGAGTACCATCTCCTCGTCCGGCAGTTCGACGAAGCTCGTCCGCTCGGTCGTCGGGTCGGTGCCCTCTCGCGCGACGACGGTAAAGCGGTCGTCGATATCGAGTCCGATCGTCATTCGTGTCCGTGGTTCTCAGTGGGCCATTATGGGTGTTGTGCCGGTCGGTGGCTCACCACACGCTACCACCACCGCGTCCTGCGGTCGCGTCGAAACGAAGCCCTTAACACTCGAACTCTCCTCAGTCCGAATGCACTGGGACCGTGGGGTAGTGGTATCCTCTGCGGATGGGGTCCGTAGGACCCGAGTTCAATTCTCGGCGGTCCCATATTCTGTCGCGAACAAAAACGTGAGCGACAGTACTGTGGATGTCGACGAGAATTGAGCACGCAAGTCGCAGCCGACGAGTGACAGCGAGTCGGATCGTCTTGCATCTGTTCAATTCTCGGCGGTCCCATATTTTGCGAAGCAAAACTGGGAGCACGTGGACGAGCGTAGCGAGTCCACGATGGTCCCACTACATTTTCTGAAAAACGTCATTGTCGGCAGTTTTAGGTAGGTCTACCACCTAAAATCGAAATTATTAATTTACTGGTAAGTGCGGATAATTGCCGGTACTCGGATGAGCCGAATACTGGCGCTATCGACCGCCCTCAAAATCCGAAACTCGAACCGACAGGTCGATTCTCGGACAGTGTTTCACCGTCCCGTAAGCGCTTCGCTCGCTGGCGCAAATTCGATCTCGGTGCCCAGCCCGGCGTCACGAGCACGTTCGTAGAGGAGCGCTCCACCGGCGACGGTCTCGATGCCGGTGCCACCGCTGTCGAAGACGGTGATCTCCTCCGCCGAAGTCCGTCCCATCGCCCGTCCGGTGACGATCTCGCCCAGCTCCGCGTGGACGTGTGTCTCGTCGACGACACCGTCCTCGACGGCGTGAAGAAAGGACCCGGCGTCGAGTTCGGTCCGCTCGCGGAGATCGGGGACGTACGTCGCACGCTCGATCGTCGTGGCGTCGAGTTCGCGTTTCTCCGCGTTGTACTGGCCCATCGCGGTGACGTGTGTCCCCGGTTCCAGCCGGTCACCGTCGAACACCGGCTGACTGGCGTTGGTCGCGGTGATGACCACATCGGCACCCTCGACCGCGGCCGCGCTGGAGTCGACCGCACGAACGTCCGGATCGAGCAGATCGTCCATTTCCGTGGCGAAGGCCTTGCGATGCTCGCGGGTCGGCGAGAAGACGTCCACCCGGTCGAACTCGCGGACCGTCACTGTTGCGCGAAGTTGGCCGCGGGCCTGTGGCCCACTGCCGAGGATCGCCACCGTCTCGACGTCCTCCCGGGCCAGCGCGTCGACGCCGACCGCGCCCGTCGCGCCGGTTTTGAACGGGTTCATGCTCGCACCATCGAGGATCGCGAGTGGTACCCCAGTGTCGGCGTCGAACAGCGGCGTCATAAACCACGCATCGCGCTCTCCAAACCCCGCGGCGTACATGTACCCACCCATCATGCCGGTGTCGGGCAGTACGGCGGCGTAGTCGGTGAGCATCCCCGGCGGCTCACGGCGGAGCAGTTTGGTCCGTGGGCGTGCCGGCGCGCCCTCGCCGTGCTGTCGGTAGCCCTCTCGGACGGCCTCGACGAACTCGGCCGGCGTGGCCAGTCCGTCGACATCGCTACTGGAGAGAAACAGTGCGTTCGTCATGGTGTCTAGTAGGACCGCATCCGAAAAGAGTGCTCTGACAGGTCAGGTCGCTACTCCCCGCCGAGCAGACGAACGAGGGCGAGTCGCCACGGGACGACGATACCGAGGACAGTGCCGGTAATTACGAGTGGGAACGGCCACGCCGTGCCGCCCGCAAAGTACGGTGAGGCGCGCAGGAGGAGGCCGACGTTGACCGCTGCGAGTGCAGTTACTGCGGTGAGCCGCCCAGCAGTCCGCGGATCGGTCAGCGCATCCGCGCGGTACAGTCCGGCGAGCGCCGCACAGAGGAGCCAGCCGACGGCGAACGGCACAATAGTTTCGACCGTTGTGAACGGATCAGCGAGCCCGGCGAAACCGTGGTGTTCCACGATACCGGCCGCAACGACCAGCGATACGACCAGTAGATCGCCAGCGAGCACGGCAAACTGCCGAGTATCGTCGGTCCCACCGCCGAGGCGGGAAGAGAGCGTGGACATGGTCGTTCGTTGCAACTCGACGAGTATGGCTCTGCTGGAAGCGCCCGGAGACGGACCGGACTGCACTCCGTGTCGCTTACTCGGGCTGGCGATGTAACCGATACCGGTCGAAGAAGAGATCCACGCCGTCTCCAGTATCGACGAACTCTACAGGCATCGGCCGCCCGGACTGTGGCGCAGTAAACGTCCAGACACGACCGGAGTCGCCAGCATCACTTTCCAGTGCCGGGTCGTCGGGAACGAGCACGTGCTCCTCCTCGAGGGGGCCCGCTGCAATCTCGATCGACAGGTGCCCTCCTTCGTCGGTGACCGTCGCGGAGATGATTCCACGATAGGATTCGTACCTGCCAGTCAGCGCATCGACGCGAGTTCGATAACCCAGCTCCGGCACGACCTGTTCCGGCGTACTGCCCTGCAGTATTGCGACGATGCCGTCGAGAACTACCGTCGGATGGAGCTCCGGCTGTGAGGCACAACAGAGTGCGATCCCCAGGTCCCGTTCGGGCAGCAACCCGATCGCGGACGAAGACGTGAGCAGCGATCCGCCGTGGCCGACGACGATCGTATCGGCGACCGTTCGGCGGGACCAGCCGTAGCCGTACGCATCGCCGTACCGGGGGAGGGGATCGACGTGGCCATCGTGGGCGCGGTCGAGGAGGGTGCCGTCGACCAGCCGCTCACCGTCGAGCTTTCCGCCCTGTAAGTTACACCGGAGGTACTGGCTCAATTCGCGAGGTGACGAGATCAGCCCGCCCGCTGCCCGGGAGAGACGGCGGGACGGGAATCGCGTCGGCTCGAACCCGTCCTCGACGGACCGGTGTGGTGTGGCGTGGTCGTCGTCGGCCGCGAAGGCCTCGGCATCGAACGTCGACCGTTCCATCCCCAGCGGGTCGAGGATCTCCACCTCGACGTACTCGTCGAAGGGGCGATCAGCCACCGATTCGACAGCGTGAGACAGGAGCACGTACGCCGCGTTGCTGTACTGAAATCGGTCCTGTGAGTGCTCGTCACGCTCGGCTCCAGCACCGTTCAGAAACTGATACAGATCGTCACGATCGCTCAGCGGAATGCCGGTCTCGCCGAGATCCGCGAGTCTGGCGAGGAGTACTTCGGAGGTGCCCAGGTTCGGCAGGCCGGAGCTATGTGTGAGCAGTTCCGCGATCGTGATCTCGCCTGCGCCCTCGAACGCGACCCGAGTGTGCCGGGTGATCGGGTCATCGAGGGCGAGTGCACCACGTTCGACCTGCTGGAGGACGGCAAGCGTCGCGAACGACTTTGTGACGGAGGCGACCCCGTATAGCGTATCGGGCGTGGTTGGAGCGTTCGAGTCGATATCCCGCGACCCGAAGCCTGCGGCGTGCTGTTCGGTACTCTCGTCTGTCACGACCAGGCTCGCGCCCGGCGCGCTGGTCTCGGCGAGCCAGTCGTAAACGAGGTCGTCGATCGCATCGGCTTGCTCTGTCGTGAACATACGTCCGCTGGCGATGGGAGGATAAAAAGCGTTGTGCGCCCCCGACGGTGCCTGACGTGATGGCAGGCCGGTGCTCAGGCTGGCTTTATCCCTACCACTGTGTAGCCAAACCCACGCTCGGGGACGCTCGCGTCCAGTCCGGCGTCGCCGAGCATTGCCGCCAGCTCGTCGGGCCCGAAAAACGTCGAGTCGAACCCGACGAGGTGTTCACCAGCCACGAGCGCTCGCCCGCGAATCGTGTTCGGGTCGAACTCGCGGATCACCAGCACACCACCGGGAGCGAGTACCCGAGCGGCTTCGACGATAGCCGCTCGTGGCCGACCGATATGATGCAACGCGTCGACGATCGTCACTGCATCGACGGACTCGGATTCGATCGGGAGTTGTGCTGCGTCCCCGCGGACGCCAGCGATGCCGCGTTCCGCCGCCTCTGCGAGCATGGCCGCGGAGGCGTCGAGCACGGTCCAGTCGACAGCAGGGATGGCACGGGCCGCCCGTCCCGTTCCCCCACCGACATCGAGTCCGACGGCGACCGGCCGGTCGGCGTGATCGAGCCCACGAGCCAGCACGTCGGCATCTGCCCCGGGCATGAACAGGTCATAAAGCCCGGCAAACAGATCGAAGTATCTCACGTCGCCGTGTCCGGCCATGGTCCGTGGTTGTCCGTCCACGAACAAAAAGGCCGCCGCAGTCGCGACGAATCCGGGAGTTATTGGGCTCTCCCCGTGTAGAATGTTGCATGCCCACGCTGATGGACACCTATATCGAGAACCGGTATCGCGTCCAGCCCAACCACGCGAACAACTACGAGACGGCCCATGGAGGAAACGTGATGAAGTGGATGGACGAGGTCGGCGCGATGTCGGCGATGCGGTTTGCCGGGCACTCCTGTGTTACCGCCAACGTCGACGAACTCGACTTCCAGCGGTCGATCCCGATCGGCGACAACGTGCTCGTCGAGGCGTACGTCTTCGCGGCCGGACGCACGAGCGTCCGCGTCCATCTCCGCACCTATCGCGAAAATCCCCGAACCGGCGAGTGCGAACAGACGACCGAATCCAACTTCGTGTTTGTCGCACTGGAGGATGGTTCCCCAACTGAAGTCCCGGAGCTAGCCGTCGAGTCCGAGCGCGGAGAGGAACTCCGACAGCGGGCTCTCGACTACGATCCCGGATCGTAACGATCCACTAGATATTTTACGTCTTGCTCGTTACGTATCGGCAGTGAGACGGACAGTTAGTATCGCTCTGGCAGTGATCGTGATCGCGGTCGGCGTCTCGACGGCGATGTCGGTAATCGCCCCGCCCACCGCGGATCTCGTCGCGCCCGAAGAGGATACTGAGCGAAACATGGTCGAGTTGGAGGGAAGCGAGAGTAGCTTCTCCCCGTATCTGAGCGCGGCGGAGGAACACCGAAAAGGGAGCTCGATCAACATCGCCGTTCGTGCGGATCTGGATACGACGTTACAGATCATGGCTGACGAAGGGGACTGGAACGTGACCGAAGAGCACGAACACGATGTCGGCCCGGAACAGCTCTCTGCCGAGCAGATCCGGATTAACACGACCGGCAGCACATCGATGGAATGGGACGAGGCCGGTGGCTCGGTTCGCTACGCGTTCGTGGACGATACGGCCCGCGGGAACGATGCCGAGTTCGTCACGGAATCCGCACAGGTTCACTTCGGCGATTACTACGGCCACCGGTACCACATCCGGATGTACGAAGCACCTCACGAGGACGACGAGTGGGTGATCATGCAGGCCCACGACGAGCACTTCGATTGGTTCACGCTCCGACACGCGGTCCATGGAAACGACGAGGCCCAGCGACAGGTCGAACGGGACTTCATGCAGCAGGACTTCGTCGACGATGTCTGGCGGATGTACGTCGGAAACGACGAGCCCTACGACAACGACGGCTGGATGACCGTCGTCGAACTGGCCTGGGTGCTGCCGCTGCTGGCGGTGGGTGCGATCGGTCGACAGCGACTTCGAGACGAGGCGATGGCGCTTTGGGGACGCCTCAACTCTGTCGATCGGGAACGTATTCGTGCCGCCTACAGTCGATTGACACTGAACCATCTGCTGTTGTTCGGCGGGATCGTCGGGCTGTACTTCGGCGTACGTGTCTCCGGTATACTCCTGGAACGGTACGTTCCCGCGCTCTCGATGCACGCTATCGCGGCGCTGCTGTACCCGTTCATCGCGATCGGAATTCCAGTCGTGACGTATCTGATCGCCCGCCGGATGACGCGACGAATGGACGCCGGTGTCGTGGCTGCGGGTGCGCTGTCGACCGCGGTCATCCTGGATCTGCTGGCGCTTTCGGTATCGGTGATGCCGGTCGGCATCGTCGTCCAGCGGGCAGGGATCGTGCTCGCACTCGGTCTGATCGCCATCGGTGCGACCGACCGCGCGACCAGACAGGCAAACGAGGCGCTCCCGAACGACTGGCTGGTCGTCGGCGCTACCCTCTGGGTCGCCCTGATAGTTGCGACGTTGATGGGCTGGATCTGAGCCCCGTCCGGAAGGCCAATTTTAAGCACGTCGCTCTCAGTACAGTACGTATGGACATGCCGTCAGATCTCTTCGACTTGCGGGGGCGGTATCGATGAGCGTCTCGACCGCCGAAGAAGAGCTATCAGAGGAAGAGCGTGCCGGGCTCGAGCTGGTTCGTGAAACCGGGGGGATCCACCAAAGTGATCTCTGGAAGGAGTTGGACGTTTCCTCCCGTCAGGGAAGCCGAATTGTCGACTCGCTCGCGGAAAAAGAGCTCGTCAACCGCGAAGAGACGGTGTATGAGGGCCACAACACGTATTACGTCTCGCCGACGGCGATGGATCTCGATTTCTCGCTGTTGATGGCTGGTGACATGCTCTCGCCGTTTATCGGCGAAGAGGAGATCGATCCACAGAGCGACGCCTTTTCACAGTGGATGATGAACCTCGCCTACGAAGACTGACATCCTCCACACGACTGAAGTCGTGGGCTTTCTCCTCGATGTTCTGTAAGCTCACTGCCAGCCCCTGTCCCGGTCAGGTACTCTACGAGAAATCGGGTTTCCGTCCGCTGTTCGTATCGATTCCGACCGTCGTTGAGCTGGTCGACTGCCTTCGACCACCACAGATGGGGAGATTCAATAGGCATCGGCTACCGTTGCTACACAATGCGGGACGAGCACCTCATAACGGCCAAACAGCTAACACGGGAGGACATCGAGACGGTCCTCGATCGGGCGGCCGAGATCGCAGCCGATCCGTCCGCCGTCAGCGACCGTCACGCCGACACGTTGCTCGGGCTGCTCTTTTTCGAGCCGAGCACCCGAACAAAGATGAGCTTCGAGACGGCGATCAAACGACTGGGCGGGGACGTCGTCGACATGGGCTCGGTCGACTCTTCAAGCGTCTCGAAGGGCGAGAGCCTCGCCGACACCGTCCGCGTGATTCAGGGCTACGCCGACGCACTTGTGCTGCGCCATCCCCGGCAGGGATCGGCGAAGATGGCAAGCGAGTTCGTCGACGTACCGCTGGTCAACGCCGGCGACGGGGCGGGTCATCACCCCAGCCAGACGTTGCTCGACCTCTACACGATGCGTGAGGCGAACGGGCTGGACGACCTGACCGTCGGGATCATGGGCGACCTGAAGTACGGGCGGACGGTTCACTCGCTGGCAAACGCCCTGACGAACTTCGATGTTCGCCAGCACTTCATCAGTCCGGAGAGCCTCCAGCTCCCCCGGAACGTCAGGTACGATCTCCACCAGGAAGGGGCATCGGTCCGGGAACACACCGATCTCGACGAGATCCTACCGAAACTGGACGTGCTCTACGTCACGCGCATCCAGCGCGAACGGTTTCCAGACGAGAACGAGTACCACGCGGTCGCTGGCGAGTATCAGATCGACGCCGAGACGCTCGACGCGGCCAGTGACGACCTGACGATCATGCATCCGCTGCCTCGTGTCGACGAGATCGCGCCCGATATCGACGATACCGATCATGCAAACTACTTCGAGCAGGCACACAATGGGGTTCCCGTACGGATGGCGCTCCTGGATATTCTGCTCTCGAACCAGGGGGGTGAGGCACAGTGAGCGACCACGAACTCCGCGTCAGCAAGATCCGCAACGGTACGGTGATCGACCACGTTCCCGGTGGGCAGGCGCTGAACGTCCTCGCCATCCTCGGGATCGACGGCTCCGGCGGCGAGCAAGTCAGTATCGGCATGAACGTCCCCAGCGACCGGCTTCCCCGCAAGGACATTGTCAAGGTCGAGGGGCGCGAACTCAGCCAGAACGAGGTCGACGTCCTCTCGCTGATCGCCCCCGACGCGACGATCAACATCGTCAGCGAGTACGATGTCGTCGACAAACGACGTCTTGACCGCCCAGCCCACGTCGAGGGCGTGCTCGCGTGTCCGAATCGTAACTGTATCACGACCGACGACGAGCCCGTCGAATCGAAGTTCGAGGTGTTAGACGACGAAGTGCGCTGTATATACTGCGATACGATCATCCGGGACAATCTGACAGACCATATCGAAAACTGAGCTTCCGGTCACCGTCACCGCGCTCGCGACCACCCCAGAAACTAACGTGTTTGCCCGTGGACGGTACAGTATGCAGTTCCATCACACGGGGATCGCGACGCGTGATGCCGACCGGTTGATCGACCTGTACGGCGACCTCTTCGACGCGCCAGTCGTCCACGAGGAGGAGTTCGATGGCCTTCGGGTCGTGTTCCTCGAACTCGAGGGGTGTTACTTCGAGTTACTCGAACCGAAAACACACGCGAGTGTCGCCCGGTTCCTCGACAAACACGGTCCCGGGGTACACCACATCGCCGTGGCGACGGGCGACATCGAAGCGGCCCTGCAGACGGCTCGGGAGTGGGGGGTCGAATGCATCGACGACGAGCCCCGGCCCGGCGCGTGGGACCACGACGTTGCCTTCCTGCACCCGAACGATACTGGGGGGGTTCTGTTCGAGTTCGTCGAACTGTAGTGCGACAGCGGGCCGTGTATCCACGACTGAACTCTTGGGTTCGTGCCTGTACCACGATAACCCCCGAGATACATTACGGAGGTCGCTGATACGGCCTCATGTATGCCAACAGGAGACATACACGGACGACATATCGGCAAGTATTATAAGGGGAAGATTAGACCTAAATATGAGTTGGGGGAAGGCTTATATACATCCACTTCTGTGACTAGTACACGATTCGGTGACCGCCCACCGGACCCTGACGCCACTTGCACTGTTGCGTTGTTCACCACTGAGTCTCTCGTTGCGCGGAACGGTCTGGGGAGTGACAGCACATGACACGAACGATCAGATACGACGGCGATCGATCCGATCCGGACGAAGACGCCGAAAACAGCGTGATGACGGAGAAATTATGACAGGAGATACTGAAACGCTCGATCAACTAAGCCAGGAGTACAGGGAATCGATACCGGAGGACTTGCGTGAAACCAGATCCTTCGACTGGTATCTCGACGAAGTGTACGAGGACCCGAGGATCGCCCGCAACGCCCACCAGCGCGTCGCGGACATGTTCGACCATTACGGGACGGAGTACGACGAGGAGGCGGGCGTCGTCGAGTATCACCTGGCGTCGCAGGACCCGCTCCATGATGGGGAAAACCGGTTTTTCGGCCGGGTGATCCACGAGTCGATGCACGAGTTCGTCAACAAGGTCAAAAGCGGTGCCCGACGGCTCGGCCCCGAACGGCGTATCAAACTCCTGCTTGGCCCCGTGGGGTCGGGGAAGTCAGCCTTCGACCAGCAGGTCCGCCGTTACTTCGAGGACTACACGATGCAGGAGGAGGGCCGGATGTACACGTTCCGCTGGACCGACCTCTGTTCGGTGATCGACGATCAGGACCCCGCCGACGACGTCGTCCGATCGCCGATGAACCAGGATCCGCTGGTCTTGCTCCCGCTCGAACAGCGCCAGCAGGTCATCGACGGGCTCAACGACCGGTTGGACGCACCGTACACGATCCGTAACGAGCAGAGCCTGGACCCGGAAAGCGAGTTCTACATGGATCGATTGTTGGCCCACTACGACGACGACCTGCAGAAGGTACTCGACAAACACGTCGAGATCATCCGACTCACTGCCGACGAGAACAAGCGACAGGCCCTGGAAACGTTCGAACCCAAGGACAAGAAAAATCAGGACGAGACCGAACTCACCGGCGACGTCAACTACTCGAAAATCGCCGTCTACGGCGAGTCAGATCCACGCGCATTCGACTACTCGGGCGCGTTCTGTAACGCCAACCGTGGCGTCTTCTCGGGCGAGGAGCTGCTGAAACTCCAGCGGGAGTTCCTCTATGACTTTCTGCACGCCAGTCAGGAACAGACGATCAAGCCAAAGAACAATCCGCGGATCGACATCGACCAGGTGATCGTTGGGCGGACGAACATGCCCGAGTACAAGGACAAGAAAGGCGACGAGAAGATGGAGGCCTTCAACGACCGCACCAAGCGGATCGACTTCCCCTACGTCCTCTCCTACGAGGACGAGGCCGAAATCTACCGCAAGCTGCTCGGGAACGCCGACGTGCCCGATATTCACGTCGAACCCCACACCCTGGAGATGGCCGGGCTCTTCTCGGTCCTGACGCGGATCGAGGAGCCCGACACCGAGACGGTCGACCTGCTCCAGAAAGCCAAAGCCTACAACGGCGAGGACGACGAAACGGACGAGGTCGACCTGAAGAAGCTTCGCGAGGAAGCCGCCACGAAAGCCGAAATCGGCGAGGGAATGGAAGGAATTTCGCCGCGGTTTATCGGCGACGAGATCGCCGAGGCGATCATGGATAGCAAACACCGTGGCCGAGACTTCCTCTCGCCGCTAATCGTGTTCAACTTCTTCGAGGAGAATCTCGAACACCACGGTTCGATTGCGGAAGACCGGTTCGACAAGTACTACCGGTACCTCGAACGCGTTCGCGAGGAGTACCGTGAACGCGCCATCGAGGATGTCCGTCACGCACTGGCCTACGATGTCGACGAGATCCGTCGTCAGGGCGAGAAGTATATGGATCACGTGATGGCGTATATCGACGACGACACCGTCGAGGACGAGATCACCGGGCGAGAACAGGAGCCCGATGAAACGTTCCTCCGCTCGGTCGAGGAGAAACTGGACATTCCCGAGGACCGTAAAGACGACTTCAGACAGGAAGTCTCGAACTGGGTCTCCCGACGCGCCCGCGAGGGCGAAGCGTTCAATCCGCAGGACAACGAGCGCCTGCGTCGCGCCCTCGAACGCAAACTCTGGGAGGACAAGAAACACAACATCAACTTCTCGGCACTGGTCAGCGCGAACGAGTTCGACGACGACGAGCGCTCGGCGTGGATCGATGCACTCGTCAAGCAAGGCTACAGCGAGGCTGGCGCACGCGAAGTGCTAGAGTTCGCCGGTGCCGAGGTCGCCAAATCCGAGCTCGAAGAGTAATGAGCCGAGGAGAGAAGTTCGTCAGCGAGGCCGACGACGCCCTCGAAGGGGCCTACGAGGAGCCGAAGGCGCTGTCGGAGTACGTCGACGCCGTCTTCGATCGCCCGCGGATCGCGTCACATGCGACGAAATATCTCGTCGAAGCGATCGAGTCACAGGGTACCCGAACGGTGATCGAGGAGGGCGAGGAAAAGGAGCGGTATCGCTTCTTCGACGATCCGCACAACGACGGCGAACACGCGATTCTCGGTAACACCGAAGTGCTCAACGCCTTCGTCGACGATCTGCGGACGATCGCCGCCGAACGCGGGAAAGGCGAGAAAATCATCTGGTTCGACGGGCCGACGGCGACCGGGAAATCCGAACTCAAACGGTGTCTGATCAACGGGCTCCGGGAGTACTCGAAGACCGAAGAAGGGCGTCGCTACACGGTCGAGTGGAACGTCGAGGGCGCAGTCGACACACGCGGTCTGAGCTACGGGAGCGAGCGTCGCTCCGACGAGGACGACTGGTATGAAAGCCCCGTGCAAGCACATCCGCTGTCGGTGTTCCCCGACGATGTCCGGGCGGAGTTACTGGCTTCGATCAACGATGTCTCCGACGATCACGTCGACCTGCACGTCGACACGCGCCTCGATCCGTTCTCACGGGAGGCCTACGAGTACCTCGAAGAGCAGTACCGGCGCGAGGGCCGGTCCGGGGAGCTGTTCACGGCGATCACCGATCCCGACCACCTCCGGGTAAAAAATTACGTCGTCGACGTCGGACAGGGGATCGGTGTCCTCCACTCGGAGGACGAGGGGCCGCCCAAACAGCGTCTTGTCGGCTCGTGGATGCAGGGCATGCTTCAGGAACTGGACTCCCGCGGGCGGAAGAACCCGCAGGCGTTCAGCTACGACGGTGTACTCTCGCAGGGCAACGGGCTCCTCACGATCGTCGAGGACGCCGCCCAACACGCCGATCTGCTCCAGAAGCTACTGAACGTGCCCGACGAACGAACGGTCAAACTCGACAAGGGGATCGGGATGGACATCGACACGCAGATGCTGATTATCTCGAACCCGGATCTGGAGGAGCAGCTAAACCAGCACGCCGACCGAAACGGGGCGGACCCGTTGAAAGCGCTCAAACGCCGGCTCGACAAACACGAGTTCGCCTACCTGACGAACGTCTCGCTGGAGACGGAGCTCGTTCGGCGCGAGCTGACAGGGGAGACCGCCGTCTGGGAGACCGAAGAGTACGACGAACTGGCCGCGAAGATCCGCCAGCCAGTACGCATGGAGGTGCGAGCGGGCGACGGTGAGATCCGGGAGCGTGAGCTCGCGCCACATGCCATCGAGGCCGCGGCGATGTACGCCGTCGTGACGCGGCTCGACGACGGGGACCTGCCAGCCGGACTCGATCTCGTCGACAAGGCGATCCTCTACGATCGGGGGTATCTGCAGGATGGCGACGAGCGGCGGCCGAAATCCGATTTCGAGTTCGACGACGTGAGCAGTGGAAAACAGGGAATCCCGGTGACGTACACCCGGGATGCCCTGGCCGAGCTCTTACAGAGCGAGACGGACCGACATCACGCCGAGCTCCCGGTCGAATCGGTCATCATGCCCCGTGACGTGTTGAACGCGATGGCCGAGCGGCTCTCCGATGCGCCGATGTTCTCGGCGGGTGAAAGCGCGGAGTTCGAGAACCGTGTCGTCCCGGTGAAAAACTACCTGTTCAGCGAGCAGGAAGCGGACGTGCTCGAGGCGATGCTCCACGACAACCGGGTCGACGAGGACACAGTTGGCGAGTACGTCGAACACGTCTACGCCTGGGCGACGGACGAACGGATCACCAACGACCGGGGCGAGCAGATCGATCCGGATCCGCTGAAAATGAAGCTGTTCGAGATCGAACAGATGGGACGGTTCGCAGAAAGCGACTACGACGGCAACGAGCCATCAACTGCAGTCGCCGAGTTCCGGCGGAGCAAGATCATCACCTCGCTCAATCGGCACGCGTGGGAGCATCGCGACGAGGACTTCTCGGTGTCGGATGTCGATCTGACGTCGATTCCGATCATTCGGAGCCTCTTGCAGAGCTACGACTGGGACGACGTCGACCGGATCTACGAGGACTTCGATCCGAGCCAGTGGTCGGATCCACCGGCGGACACGGAGACGGAGAGAGTGAAACGACAAACGATCGATACCATGATCGATCTGTTCGACTACACGGCGGCGTCAGCCGAGTTGACGAGCCGCCACGTCGTCGGTCAGATCGCGTACAAGTGGGAATAATGGGACTACAGGACGATCTCGACAGATTTCGGGAAGTGGGCGAACAGCGCCGTGAAGACCTCGCCGAGTTCATCCAGTACGGCGATCTGAGCGGGAGCGGTCGGGACGAGGTGCAGATCCCGATCAAGATCGTCGACCTCCCCTCGTTCGAGTACGATCAACGCGATCAGGGCGGCGTCGGACAGGGGAAGGGTGAGGTCGGCGACCCGGTCGGTCCCCCCCAACCGGAGCCGGGCGACGGTGACGAGGACGGCGATCCCGGCGAGGAAAGCGGTGAACACGAGTACTACGAGATGGACCCCGAGGAGTTCGCCGAAGAGCTCGACGAACGACTCGGTCTGGACTTGGAGCCAAAGGGCAAGAAGGTCGTCGAGGAGAAGGAGGGTCCTTACACCGATCTCACACGGAGCGGTCCGGATTCGACGCTGGACTTCGAGCGCATGTTCAAGGAGGGGCTCAAACGAAAGCTCGCGATGGACTTCGACGAGGAGTTCCTGCGGGAGGTCCTGAAGATCGACGGCTGGGGCCCCCAGCGTGCCTTCGAGTGGGCACGCGGCGAGAATATTCCGGTCTCGAAGCCGTGGATCGAGGAGGCCTACGGCGAGGTCTCGGACGACGAACTCGATACGTGGGAGAGCTTCGAGGAGCTACAGGCGAACGTCGAGCGCGAACCGGTCCAGCGAAAGATCCGGCGCGAGGGGCTCAAACACGTCCCACTGCGCCGTGAAGACGAGCGCTACCGACACCCGGAGATCATCGAGGAAAAGGAGAAAAACGTCGTCGTCGTCAACATCCGTGACGTCTCGGGGTCGATGCGCCAGAACAAACGCGAGCTGGTCGAACGGACGTTCACGCCGCTCGACTGGTACTTACAGGGCAAGTACGACAACGCGGAGTTCGTCTACATTGCCCACGATGCCGAAGCCTGGGAGGTCGACCGCGACGAGTTCTTCGGCATCCGATCGGGCGGCGGGACGAAGATCTCCTCGGCCTACGAGCTTGCCGCGGAACTGCTCGAGGAGTACCCCTGGAACGAGTGGAACCGCTACGTGTTCGCCGCGGGCGACAGCGAGAATTCCTCGAACGACACCGAGTCCGGCGTGATCCCGTTGATGAAGGAGATCCCGGCAAATCTCCACGCCTACGTCGAGACCCAGCCCAGCGGCAACGCGGTCAACGCCACGCATGCCAAGGAGCTGGAAAGCCACTTCGGCGAGGACGACAACGTTGCCGTCGCCTACGTTTCGGGACAGGACGACGTTGTCGATGCAATCGAGGAAATCCTCAGTACGGAGAGCGAATCATGAACTTCGATCGAATCACTGCACAGCGTGAGGCGGATACACTGCAAGAACCAGTCGAGGAGGCCCGGAAGCTGGCCGAACGGCTCGGCCTCGAACCGTACCCGGTCAACTACTGGATCGTCGACTACGACGAGATGAACGAACTGATCGCCTACGGCGGCTTCCAGCAACGGTACCCACACTGGCGGTGGGGGATGCAGTACGACCGCCAGCAAAAGCAGGGTCAGTACATGGGTGGGAAGGCATTCGAGATCGTCAACAACGATAACCCCTCGCATGCCTTCCTGCAGGAGTCAAACGAGCTGGCCGACCAGAAAGCGGTGATCACACACGTCGAGGCCCACGCCGACTTCTTCGCCAACAACCAGTGGTTCGGCCTCTTTACCGACGGTCGAAGCGACGATACCGTCGAGGCGGCCGCGATGCTGGAACGCCACGCCCGGCAGATCCGTGAATATATGGAGGATCCCGACATCGACCAAGCTGACGTCGAGCGCTGGATCGACCACGTACTCACGCTGGAGGATACGATCGACCAGCACCAGGCGTTCTCGGCGACCCGGCCCGGGGAACCCGAAGTCGAGACGGACGACGTCGAAGCCGATCTCGCGGAACAGCTCGGTGAACTGGATCTGAGCGACGAGGTCCGTGAGGAGGTGTTCTCCGAGGAGTGGCTCGAACGCCAGACCGACGACGAAACCACGACGGACCCGGAAACGCCCGAAAAAGATGTCATTGCCTTCCTCGGCGAACACGGCAAGCGCTTCGATGCCGACGCCGGGAAGGCCCGCGAGTACGAGCCCTGGCAACGCGACGTTCTGGAGATGCTACGCACCGAGTCGTACTACTTTGCCGGACAGAAAATGACAAAGATAATGAACGAGGGATGGGCGAGCTACTGGGAATCCGTCATGATGGCGGGCGAGAACTTCGCCGAGGCCGACGAGTTTCTCACCTACGCCGATCACATGGCTCGTGTGCTCGGTTCACCCGGACTCAACCCCTACAAGCTCGGACTCGAACTCTGGCAGTATGCCGAGAACACGGCCAACCGGCGGGAAGTGCTGGACAAGCTCCTGCGCGTCGATGGGATCTCGTGGCGGAACCTGACGGAATCCGTCGACTTCGACGCCGTGTTGGAGACCCTCGAACCGCCGTCTGCGCTGAAACTGATCACGGACGACCGGCTCGACGAGGTTGCCGACCTGCCCGACAGATATGTCGATCGTGAGTCCCTCCAGCGCGCCCGTGACGGCGATATTGATGTCGATCGCTATCCCTGGAAGGTGCTGACCTACGAGGGACTGGCGCGTCGGCACTTCTCGTTGATCAAGCCACAGAGCCGCAGTTTCCTGCCGAACGTGAGCCAGTCCGAACTCGAACGACTCGGCCGATACCTCTTCGACGACGAGATCTACGATA
>LFFM01001116.1_pt1 | contig 19089 bp, 18 predicted proteins | sample 643131 | NCBI WGS metagenome assembly LFFM01 (sample SAMN03777445, study PRJNA286221) | soda lake metagenome | biome: soda lake; feature: Kulunda steppe; material: water; isolation source: sample Tc-Br brine of Tanatar trona crystallizer | place: Russia: Kulunda steppe | collected 2011-07
GCGCTCTGAGTCAGCCCGGCAAGCGCTCTGAGTCAGCCCGGCAAGCGCTCTGAGTCAGCCCGGCAAGCGCTCTGAGTCAGCCCGGCAAGCGCTGTGAGCCGACGTGTCGCCGCCGGCCGGAAGGATTTTGAGTTCGATCCGGCCTTACTCACAACTATGTCGAGTGACTCTCTCGGGTACGCGATGACCGACGCCGAGATCGTCTCGCTGCTCAACTCGAAGGGACACGGCGTGTTGAGCATGGGGAAAGGCGACAGGGGGTATGGCATTCCGATGTCCTACGGCTACGACGAGGACGGCCACCGGTTCGTCGTCGAGTTCGTCAACTTAGAGGAGGGGAAGAAAAAACGGTTCATCGAGGGGACCGAGGAGGTCACGCTTACGGTCTACGACTGGGAGTCAGTCGACGCCTGGGAGAGTGTCATCGTCACCGGACGGATCCAGCCGCTGGAAGACCGGGACGTCTCCGAGCGCTTTGCCGCCTTGCTCTTCTCTCAGGCAGAGGGGATCGCCGGCGAACTCCGCTGGGTCGACTCCGAGGACGTCGACCGGGAGTGGTTCGAGATCGTTCCCGAGAAGATCACCGGGATGCGCGGGGAGAACCTCCCCGAGCCCTGATCCTCGACCGTCACAGTTCCCGAGCCTTCATTTTCGACCGTCGCAGTTCCCGGGCCCTGATCCCCGACCGTCACAGTCCCCGGGCCCTGATCCCCGACCGTCACAGCAGTGATCGCGACGATGGCTGTCGGCAGGTTTTATTCCGCGCACGGTTAACGTGTGTCGTGATGTTCGTGACCAGACCGGACGGGGACGTGACGCTCGGGTTGGATCGTCCGTCCCGAGCCACAGGAATCGTCGACCGATCGAACGTGCGATCGACCGCCAGCATCCCCGGGGAGCGTCGGGGAAAGACGGATGGGCGGCTCGTCGGGAGGCCATGACGAAACGCCACGTCGAACTCCCGCCCGAGGCCCGGGAGGCGATAGACGAGGCCATCGCGTACGTCGACCGTCGGCTCACCGAGGAGGAACCCGCGGTCGCCGTCCGGGAGCTGCTCGTCGACCTGTTCGGCGACCGCGAGCGCTACGAACGACACCGCGCGGGGGACACGCTCGATCCGGTGAGCCGGGCCCGCATTCGGAGCTACGATCCCCGGAACGTCCTCACGGAGACCGAACAGTGGGCCGAACAGGATCCCTCGGCGCTCGCGGAGTCGAAGTGTCTGCGATATCTCTGGGAGACGTTCGACCGGTCGCCGCTCGCGGCCAACCAGGCGTTCGCGCTCCCGTTCCGCCAGACCGTCGCCGACCACCTGTTCGCGGAGGCCGGGGACGGGCTACGGCTGTTCGGCGGGATCAAGATCCAGTGTGGACACAACATCGAGATGGGAGACAACACGGTCGTCCACAACGACGTCTTGCTCGACGACCGCGGGGAGCTCGTGATCGGCGACCGCGTCTCGATCGCCGACCGATCGCACCTCCACAGCCACGGCCACGACGTCGTCGACCAGACGGTGGTGACCAACTACCGGACGGTGATCGAGGACGACGTCCGTCTCGGCTACGGCTCGATGGTGTCCGCGGGCTGTCGGATCGGGGAGAACGCGATGGTCGGCGCCTCCGCGATGGTCCGTGGCGACGTGCCGGCCCACCACATCGCGGTTGGATCGCCGGCGAAGGGCATCCGTGTCAAGCCGGGCTGGGAGTCGGTCGCCGAGGAGCCCGGCCCGCTCGAGAACAACGCCGCTGGCCGGCGCCTGGAGCACGAGCTCCCTCCGGACCTCGAACCCTACGACGAGTTCGGGCGGACGCTCTCGCCACCCGACGCCCGGGGCGACGACTAGATCCGTCGCAACCGATCGGGCCAGTCGCTCGTCGAACCCGTCGACGACCGGTCGAACCCATCGCTGGCCGTCGGGCCACTGCCGCTCGCCGGACCCGACGGCAGCCGACCGAACCCGTCAGCGAACCCGACGGTAACCGACACATACCAACGGCCGATACCGTCGGCCCGTGACGGTATGTGCGCACGTCCACGCGAGCCGGCACGGCCGGAGGCGAGGGGGAACGTACCGAAAGCGGGAGTATTAACCCGACGCGCCGGAGATAGGGGGGTATGACCTGGATGCGTGCCATCGCCGCTGCCGGGCTCTCGGTGTTCCTCCCGGGGAGCGGACACGCGCTGCTCCGAGACTGGGTTCGGGCGCTGCTTTTCGCCGGCCTCTACGTCTTCGCGGTGGCGGCTTTTCTCCCGGTGGGGGAGCTCTCCGCGGCGGGATCGACGTCGGCGATGATGGACGCGATCACCGAGGGAACGAGCCGGATGGACCAGTTCGTCGTCTCGTTCGTCGTGATGTTCGCGGCAATCGACGCCGGCTTCCGCGCGCTCGATCTCACCCCCGGGCCCGACGGTGACGGCGAGGGGCCGAGCTGTCCGTCCTGTGGTCGGGAGCTCGACGAGGAGATCGACTTCTGTCACTGGTGTACGACGCGCATCGAGGTCCCCGAGGACCGGGACGGCTGACGCGGCCGTCGCCGGTGGCGCGATGACTACCACCCACAACGCGGTGGTTGCTACCCACAACGCGGTGGTTGCTACCCACAACGCGGTGGTTGCCGCCCACAACGCGGGCGACTGTCGTTCGGAACGCGGTCGACCGTTGCCGACGTGGTCGACCGCCGCTTCCGAAAGCCGTATTCGCCGGCCGGTGATAGTTCGGGACATGGATCCACGCGTCCGCGAGCACGCAGCCATCGTCGCCGACCACTCGGTCGACCTGGGGGCGGGAGACACCGTCGTGATCGACGCCCACCCCGTCGCCGAAGACCTCGTCGTCGCCCTCCACGAGGTGATCGGCGACCGCGGCGCTCATCCGCTCACGACGGGCCAGCGAACCGGCGAGCGGAACCGGCGGGCGTATCTGCGGGCCGCGGCGGCGGCCGACGTCGAGTTCGAGACTCCCGCCCACGAGCTCGCGCTCATCGAGGAGACGGACGTCTACATCGCCGTCCGCGCCGGCGAGAACGTCACGGAGACGAGCGACGTCGCCCCCGAGACGAACGCGGCGTTCGCGAGGGCTCACCGACCGATCCAGGAGGAACGGCTCTCGAAGCGGTGGTGTCTCACCCAGTTCCCGGCGCCCGCGAACGCCCAGCTCGCGGGGATGAGCACCGAGGGCTACGAGAACTTCGTCTGGGACGCGGTCAACAAAGACTGGGACGCCCAGCGAGCGTTTCAGGCGGAGATGGTCGAGATCATGGATCCGGCCGAGGAGATCCGAATCAAAAGTGGCGAGACGACCGACGTGAGGATGTCGATCGCGGGCAACCCGACGCGCAACGACTACGGCGAGCACAACCTCCCCGGCGGCGAGGTGTTCACCGCACCGATCCCCGACAGCGTCGAGGGTGAGGTCCTGTTCGACATGCCGCTGTACCACCAGGGCCGGGAGATCACCGACGTCCACCTGATCTTCGAGGGCGGGGCGGTCGTGTCCCACTCGGCGGGCAAAAACGAGGAGCTGTTGACCGAAGTTCTCAACACCGACGACGGGGCGCGCCGGCTCGGCGAACTGGGAATCGGGATGAACCGCGACATCGACCGCTTTACCTACAATATGCTGTTCGACGAGAAGATGGGCGACACCGTCCACATGGCCGTCGGCCGGGCCTACGACGACACCGTCGGAGAGGGCAACGAGACCAACGACTCCGCCGTCCACGTCGACATGATCGTCGACATGAGCGACGACTCGTTCATCGAGGTCGACGGCGAGCGCGTCCAGGAGGACGGAACCTTCGTCTTCGAGGAGGGGGCCTGATCTCGGACGCTCTCGGTCGCGTGATGACGCCGAGCAGTGACGACGATGCGGGGCCCGAGGGCGGGTCCGGACTGCAGAGCTGCCGGGTCCTACACCGCCTCGACCTCGGTGTCCTCGCCCTCGCTCTCCCCTCCCTCGAGCTCCTCGCCGACTCGCGTCGACTCTAAGGTGCCGTCGAACTCGCTCGACAGCCCCTCCGAGAGGTGGGGTGCGATCGCCACGAACACGAAAAACGCCACGATCAACACCAGTGCGACGATCGTCACGATGACTGCCGCGTCGATCAGTAGGCTCATTGGTATCCGGGGGTAACACCGCACCCGTCATTACGGTTGCCCTTCGAGGCGGGGCACCCTCGGCGATCCGAACCTGCCGCATCCGTCCGATAGCGGTGACGGTCGCCGGCGCGGAACGGTCACGGTGTCGAAACCGTTAATCCGGCGTCCCGCCTCCGGGGCTCATGATCGAGTCGCTGGTGGCCGAGTTCGCCCGATCGTTCGGGCAAGTGCCTGCCTGGCAGGCGACGATCCTGCTGGTCGGTGCCTCCCTCGCGCTCGCGTTCGTCCTCGAGTTCGTCGTGCTCCGGTCCCTGCTTACGTACACCAGCCGGACGGAGACCCAGTACGACCACATCGTCGTTGGGGAGCTTCGGCTCCCGGTGGTGCTGACGGCTGCGCTCGCCGGAATCTACCTGCTGACGCTGCTCCCGTCGGTCGGCGAAAACGTCCTGTTGACGCCCGAACAGCTCGATACCTTCTTCGGTAGGCCGTCGCTGTCGGTGATCGTGATCGCCTGGGCGTTCGCCTCGAACCGCATCGTAAACCGGTTCGTCGAGGCGGTAAAGGATAAAGGGGCGCGGTTCGATTTCGCGCCCGTTTTTTCGAACGTCTGGACGCTAGTCGTGTTGGTCGGCACGATCGGGCTCTTGCTGTCGATCTGGGAGTACAGCATCACGCCGTTGCTCGGCGCGGCGGGCGTCGCGGGGATCGCCGTCGGCTTCGCCGCCAGGGACACCGTCGCGAACTTCTTCGGTGGGATCGCGTTGTACTTCGACGACACCTACAAGCTGGGCGATTTCATCGAACTGGACTCGGGGGAAGCCGGCACCGTGGTCAAGGTCGGCGTTCGCTCGACGACGCTGATGATGCGCGACGAGGTGTTGATCACGGTCCCGAACGCGGCGCTCAACGCGGCGAAGGTGATAAATCAGTCGGCACCCCAGCGCCGGAAACGCCTCAAGCTCCCGGTCGGAGTGGGGTACGGCACCGACATCGACGAGTTCGAGGCGCTCGTGATCGAACTCGCCCAGGAGGAGCCACTAGTACTCGACTCGCCGAAACCGCGGATGCGGTTTCGGTCGTTCGGTGACTCGGCTCTCGAGTACGAGCTGCTGTGTTGGGTGGCCTCGCCGACCCGGGCGAACAGGGCCCGACACGAGCTCAACCGGTCGGTGTACAAGGCGCTGTCCGCGGCCGACATCGAGATCCCGTTCCCCCAGCGGGACGTCAGCCTCTCGGGGCCGATGCCGATCGGGGAGCCCGGCGACGGTGAGCGACCGGGTCCCGTGGCGACCTCGACCGACGTTCCGGGGAACGGAGACGGGTAGCCGACCGGTTTCAGTTCGTGGGGCCGGTGCGAACTCTTATTCGTGGCCAACCCCGAGAGCCGGAAAATGGCAAGGTACCGACGGCGGTTCATCCAGCTGGCCGGCACCGGCGCGGCGGTTTCGGTCGCGGGCTGTGCCGAGCTCGGCTCGACCGACGACGAGCCCGACGCCGACGACGGCGACGACGAGCTCCCCGGAGACGGTGGGGAAATCGACGTCGAGCTCGACTCGGAGCTGACGGCGATCGTCCAGCCGACCGACGAACAGTTCCAGGCCCTCCAGGAGGAGGTCCTCGCGGAGGCCGAAGAGGAGGGACTCGACCAACAGCAGACCCAACAGCGCCTCCAGGAGGCCGAACAGGAGCTGTTCGTCGAGGTCGGCGCGGAGTTCGAGGCGCTGGTCGACGACGACGGCGAGCTATCGATCACCGACGCCACGCCCGAGCAGGGCGCGTTCCTCCTCGACGCCTCCGACGAGCGGCTGATCGAGACCCTCCGTGCCGGCGAGGTGGACGCACTGCTCCCGGGCGAGGAGTACATCGAACTGCTCGAGGCGCTGGCGGCCCAGCCCGACCCGGAAGACCTAGAGCCCGACGATGAGGACCTCGACGACCAAGACCCCGACGACGGGGAGTCCTGACTCCCGTTTTCGGGCCAAGCTCTCGGCTCGACGCTCGACTCCTGTGTGGTTAGTCGACCGCGAACGGACTCTCGCGTTCGGTCCACGGCCAGCCCGGGATCCGTTCCTGGAATCCGGCCGCGAGCGCTGCCTCGAGGTCGTCGACGCCTGCCGGCTCCCCGCCGGGGCCGTGGACGTGGACGTCGGCGTAGTGGAAGGTGGCCTCCCCGAGGGTGCGAAGGGGCTGGGTTCCCGAGATGGTGGCCGCGAGCTCTCGGCCGAGTAGCTCGTCGACGACGAACCCCGGGTAGTCGTCCTCGACGTCGAGTTCCCTGAGGATGGCGACCATGGCGGCGACGTTGACCGCGAGGTCGCCGTCGGCGAAGACGGCGTCGACCTCCTCGCGGTACTGGGACTCGGTCACGCGAGCGACCTCGGTGTCGAACAGCTCCCCGAGGTCGTCTCTGAGTTCGTTTATGATCGGGACGACGGTTTCCGCCCTCGCGTGGACCCACTCGTACTCCGTGGCGACGCGTTCCGGCGTGAGACGCATGCGGCCAGTGACGGGTCCTGTGACCCTCAGCTTTGCGAAGGCTTTTATACGACGCGGAGAGTACCTCCGGTGTAAGCGGGTTCTCCTGGATCTTCCCGCACGGACAGAACTGCCCCGACGGCCCGTGGGGCTCTGTGAGGAGAGATGGCACGGACACGCCACGGTTTCGATCGTCCAGCCTCCGACGTCCGACAGCGGATCCACGCGAGTGACCTCTGGCGATTATGAGTACTGTAGAGCAGCAACTCGACGAACTGAAAGCAGAGATCACCGAGGAGCTACCGGGACACGTCACGGTCTCGTCGGTGAAATACGAGGGGCCGGAGCTCGTCCTCTACACCCAAAATCCCCGGGAGTTCGCCCAGCAGGGCGACCTCGTGCGGCGGCTCGCGAGCAAGCTCCGAAAACGGATCACGGTCCGACCCGACCCGTCGGTGCTCTCCCCGCCCGGCGAGGCTCGCTCCAAGGTGATGGAGGTCATCCCCGAGGAGGCCGGCGTCACGGATCTCGACTTCCACGCCGACACCGGCGAGGTCGTCATCGAGGCCGAGAAGCCGGGGATGGTGATCGGTCGCCACGGCTCGACGCTCCGGGAGATCACAAAGACCGTCGGCTGGACGCCGGAGGTCGTCCGGACGCCGCCGATCGAGTCCTCGACGGTCTCGAACGTCCGGAACTTCCTCAAACAGGAACGCGACGAACGCCGGGAGATCCTAGAGCGTGTCGGCCGGCAGATCCACCGCCGGGAGATGTCCGACGACGAGTACGTCAGGATCACCACGCTGGGATGTTGTCGGGAGGTCGGGCGGGCCTCCTTTATCCTCTCGACCCCCGAGACGCGCATCCTCGTCGACTGTGGGGACAAACCCGGGGCGGAGGGGGAGGTGCCCTACCTCCACGTCCCCGAGGCGCTGGGCGGCGGCGCGGGGACGATCGACGCGGTCGTGCTCACCCACGCCCACCTCGATCACTCCGCGTTCGTCCCCCTCCTGTTCAAGTACGGCTATGACGGCCCGATCTACTGTACCGAACCCACCCGCGATCTGATGGGCCTGCTCACGCTCGACTACCTCGACGTCGCCGCCAAGGAAGGGCGAACCCCGCCCTACGAGTCGGAGATGGTCCGGGAGGCGATCAAACACTGCATCCCACTGGAGTACGGCGACGTCACCGACATCGCCCCCGACGTCAAACTCACCCTCCACAACGCCGGTCACATCCTCGGCTCGGCGGTGAGTCACTTCCACATCGGCGACGGCCTCTACAACGTCGCCTTCTCGGGGGACATCCACTACACCGACACCCGACTGTTCAACGGCGCCGTCAACGACTTCCCGCGCGTGGAGACGCTCGTCCTCGAGTCGACCTACGGCGGGCGAAACGACTATCAGACCGACCAGGAGGACTCCGAGCGCAAGCTCAAGGAGGTGATAAACCGGACCCACGAGAGGGGTGGGAAGGTGCTCATCCCGGCGTTCGCGGTCGGGCGATCCCAGGAGATCATGCTCGTCCTGGAGAAGGCGATGCGGGAGGGGGAGATCCCCTCGATGCCGGTCCACCTGGACGGGATGATCTGGGAGGCGACGGCGATCCACACCACCTACCCCGAGTATCTGCGCGACGAGCTGCGCGATCGGATCTTCCACGACGACGAGAACCCGTTTCTCGCCGAGGAGTTCAACCACATCGACCGCGGCGAGGACGAGCGCCAGGAGGTCGCCGACGGCGACCCCTGTATCATCCTCTCGACGTCGGGGATGGTCACGGGCGGCCCGATCATGTCCTGGCTCTCTCACATCGGTCCCGATCCGGACTCGACGCTCGTGTTCGTCGGCTACCAGGCCCAGGGCACGCTCGGCCGGCGGATCCAGAGCGGCTGGTCGGAGATCCCGACGAACAACGTCGGGGCGATGGGACGGACCGACGACGGCCGTGGCACCCTGACGCTGAACGTCGACGTCGAGACTGTCGACGGCTTCTCCGGTCACGCCGACCGTGCCGGCCTCGAGAACTTCGTGAAGACGATGAACCCCCGCCCGGAGAAGGTCCTCTGTGTCCACGGCGACGAGCGTTCGACCCAGGATCTCTCCTCGGCGCTGTACCACGAGTACAACATGCGGACGTTCGCGCCGAAGAACCTGGAGACGTTCCGGTTCCTCTAGGTCGAGACGTTCTGTTGCTCCCGCCGAGACGTTCCAGATCCGCTACGTGTCGACCGACGACCGACGCTCGGTGGCACGCCGGACCCGCCGGAGGACTGCGGGGTCGTCGCTCGGTCGACCGACGCTGACCGCGTCCGCGCCGTAATCGAGGTACTCCCCCGCCGTCCGGGCGTCGCGGACGCCGTTGTTGGCGATCACGAACAGCTCGCAGGCGTCGGCGACGTCGGCGATCACCGGTTCGCTGTCCATAGCGTCGACGTGGATCGCGTCGGCGCCGGCGGATTCGAGGGTGGCGGCGAGTTCGGGGAGGTCGACGCCGGCCACCTCGGCACGGACCTTCACCGAGACGGTCGCGCCCGTCTCCGCGGCCGTCCGGACGTACGAACACAGCCGCGGCCCGTCCCGCAGGAGCGTCTCCCCGCAGCCGACCGCACACAGCTCCGGCTGGCGGCAGTGGGCGTTCACCTCGAGGATCGCCCCGTGACGCCGACAGACGGCCGCGGCCGCCCGGATCGGCCCTTCGGCGGCGCTTCGGACGTTGATCCCGGCCCGGATCGGGGAGTCCTCGAGGGCCGTGAGCTGACGGTCCACGAACGCGAGGGGGGCGGGCGGGAGAAACTCCTCGCGGCCGCGGGCGACGAGCTCGCGGGCGGCCGCCCTGGATCGCTCCTCGAGGGCGATTCCACCGAGGAAGGCCGCCCCCGCGTGGGGGGCGCCGGCGCGGGCCCAGTCGGCGTCGGACTCGCCGCTGAGACTCGCCAGCGCGAGCCGGGGTTCGAACATCACTCGACCCGATCGATCGCTTCGGCGACCGCACCGACGACGCGGCGGGCGTCCTCGCGGCCGTCGATTCGGACGTCCGTCCGGACGGTCGGACGGTCGAACGTCGCCGGATCGTCCTCGTCGACGACGAACGCGTCGACGAACGGGTAGGCGGTGGCCAGCCCCTGCGTGCTCGGCTCGGCGTCGACGGCGACCATCAGCTCGCTGACCGGGCCGGAGAACGGCTCGTCGCCGAGAAACGGCGAGACGGCGACGACGGTCGTCTCCGCTAGCGCGTCGCCGACACCCGGCAGCGCCAGCATCGGTCCGATGCTCGTGACCGGGTTCGAGGGGCCGATGACGACGGTGTCCTCCAAGGCCTCGAGGACGCCGGGTGCGGGCTCGGCCGCGGAGGAGCCCCGAAACTCGACCGTCCGGACCGACGGCTCCCCGCGGTGGGCGACCCAGAACTCCTGGAAGTGCATCATCCCCCAGTCGGTGTGGACGAGGCTGGCGACGGGGTCGTCGCTCATCGGCAACAGCTCGACGGCCGTCCCGAACGCCGAAGCGAGCGTCGCGGTCGCCTCGCTCAGGCTCTTTCCCTCGTCTATGAGGCTCGTCCGCGTGAGATGAACCGCCCGGTCGCGGTCGCCGATCGTCATGAACTCGCCGACTCCGGAGAACCGCCGCCACCTGGAGAGCCGGCGTCCCTCGGTCTGGCGCTCCTCGGGTAGATACTGTGGACCCGTCGGCAGCCCCGCGGCGTCGGCGATGTCCCCGAGCGCGCTGTGGGTGCGGTGGGTGTCGCCGTCGATCCCCCACCACCGGTCGCGGTCGAGGACCCCCCCGGCCTGGAACAGGAGTGTGTCGACGTCGGGGGAGACGAAGAGTCCGCCGATCTCCACGTCGTCGCCGGTGTTGACGACGATCGAGAGCTCCTCCGGCGTGAACGCTGCCGCGGCGCCGTCGAGCAGCTTCGGCGTGCCCGTGCCCCCGGAGAGGAACGTGACCATGTGCGCTTCTCTCGCCCCGACCGATTAATCCCTTGCGGCTGGTCACCGGCCGATCCGGCTCGGGGTCCAGTCGTCGCCCGCCTCGGTCCGTCGGTCGGCTCCAGGGCAGCCGTCGCCCGTCCCGGTCCGTCGGTCGGCTCCAGGGCAGCCGTCGCCCGTCCCGGTCTGCTGGGCGGCTCGAGGGGTAGCCGTCGCCCGTTCCGGTCTGCTGGGCGGCTCGGGGCCCAGTCGCCGTTCGGACCCGGCCCGCCAGTCGGTTCAGCCCTCAGTCGCCGTCCGAACCCGGTTCGGCCCAGTCGGCGAACGCCCCATCTAGCAGCGTCCGTCGCTGGTTCCGGACGTACGCTCGCTGGGTTCCGACGATGGCCTCCTCCAGGTCGGCGCCGTCGTCGACGCGTCGGTCCACCCCCCGACGTTTCCAGCCCCCCGGCGTCAGCCCCGTCTCGACGCGCTCGGCGAGCGGATCGAGATACCGGGCGGCCTCCGCTTCGGTCAGCCCGCGCCCGGTCAGTCCGTCCTCGGCGTGAGCGAGGAGGTCCTCGTAGAGACGGCCGGGGTCGGTCGTCACGAGCCCGTCGTTGGTGATCCACTCGAGGTCGGCCTCGAGCCCGTCGCGCATCGCGGCGTAGAAGTTCTCCCGGGCGCGCTCCCACTCGAGGTCGACGACGGGGTGTTCGAGCCGGGTCAGGCTCTCGAGGGCCCCGGCGAACGCGGCCTGGAACGCGATCGAGTCACGCACGGTCGGCTGGGCGGGGATCGGCCGGAACTCGATCCGGGCGTTGGCCGCGGACCGGGTCGCCCCGTCGAACACGGGCCGGACCCACCGCCAGTAGGTGCCGTGTTTCTGCCGGAAGTGGGCGAACTCGTCGTCGAAGCGCGCCCCCGTCTCGACGGGCATCGGGACGAACGTGTCGTCCTCGGCGATCCGGCGGACGGCCTGGCGGACCGACTCGAGGTCACGCGGGAATCGGACTTTCCCCGCGCCAGTCGAGGGATCGTTCAACACCGTCTCGAACACCGTGATCCGGTGTTCCATCCAGCCGTCGTGGAGGACGTCCGCGGCGGTCGTCCCCGCCTCGTAACAGTCCGGCGGGAAAAACGGCGAGTTCACGCCGAGAGCGAGCAGCGGGCCGGCGATCCTGAGCGCGTAGTTGAAGTACGTCGGGAGGTCGGCGGCGTGGGGGACCTGGTAGTGGGGCTGAATCGAGGTGATGAGGCTCTCGGGCATCACCGTGTCGGCCGACAGCGACACGTGTGGGGCCTCGATCCGCATGCCGGCGGCCGTCGCGCGGCCGGTGTTGGCCATCGCGTGGTAGCGAGCGGAGGCGCTCATGTTCGTCGCCAGCCGGACGGTCCGGTCGCCGACCGTCCGCTCGACGCTGTCGGCGAGGTACGCCCGGGCGCGCTCGCCGGCCGGCGGGATCGTCCACAGTCCGTCGCTGACCAGCCGCATCCCCTCGCTGTCGGTGACCGACAGCGCCGTCTCGAGGCGGGCTCTGACCTCCGCCGCCTGGGCGTCGAGGCCGTGGGCGTTCAGCGGCTGTGGGTTCGTCGTCATCTCGGCGTTGTGCAAGCCGAGTTCCTTCTCGAACCCCATCAGCTCGAGCAGCCGGCGGGGCATCCGCACCAGCGCCGCGGTCTCGGCGTCGGTCGCGTAGAACTCGTACTCGAGCCCGACGATCGCCTGGGGGTTGTCGAACGTCCCCGCGCGCAGCTCCTCCTCGATGATCTCGACGTCCTCGGCGACGCGTGCGTCGAACGCGTCCGGATCCGTCCCGAGGACTTCCCCGACTCGGTCGGCCAACTCGCTGCCGGACATGCACCCCCGTGAGTCGGCGAGGGACTTCAAGGGTCGGGGAACGGCCGAGCGGTCGCTCACGGGCCGGGCCGAAGGAGGTGACTACCCTTAAGAGCCCCGAGCGGAACCGTACCCGTATGAGACCACGGGACCTCTCCGATCACGTCCCTTACGAGGCGGGTCGGGGGATCGAGGAAGTCGCCCGCGAACTCGGCCGGGATCCCGGGGAGTTCGTCAAACTCGCCTCCAACGAGAACCCCCACGGCCCCTCACCGGCCGCCACGGTCGCGATCCGGGAGGCCGCCTCGACGGTGGGATCGTACCCGAAAGCCGCCCACGCCGACCTGCGAGAGGCGGTCGCCGACCGCTGGGGGGTCGCCGACGGCCAGGTCTGGCTCGCGAACGGCGCCGACGGGGCGATCGACTACCTCCACCGGGCGGCGCTCGATCCCGGCGAGCGGATCCTCGTCCCCGATCCCGGCTTCGCGTACTACGGGATGAGCGCCCGTTTTCACCACGGGGAGGTCGACTCGTACCCGCTGAGCCGCGAGGACGGCTTCGAGCAGACGGCCGACCGACTCCTCGAGAGCTACGACGGCCAGCGGGTGGTGTACGTGACGAGCCCGCACAACCCGACGGGGACGACGATGGCCCTCGAGGAGATCGGACGGATCGCCGCGGGGACCGACGACCGGACGCTCGTCGTCGTCGACGAGGCCTACGGCGAGTTCGCCGACCGTGGGAGCGCTCTCGAACTGATCGAGGGGCCGGACGCCCGCGAGGACGTCGCCGTCCTGCGGACGTTCTCGAAGGCCTACGGCCTCGCCGGCGTCCGGCTGGGCTACGCGCTCGTACCGGAGGCGTGGGCCGACGCCTACACCCGCGTGAACACGCCGTTCGCCGCAAGCGAGGTGGCCTGCCGGGCCGGGCTGGCCGCTCTCGACGACGACGAACACGTCGAGCGGACCGTCGAGACGGTCGAAAAGGCACGAGGGTACGTCCGCGAGCACGCCGAGGCGGGCGTCTGGCCGAGCGAGGGGAACTTCGTGCTCGTCGACGTCGGCGACGCCAGTGCCGTGACCGCCGAGCTCCAGGAGCGTGGAATCATCGTGCGGGACTGTACGAGTTTCGGGCTCCCCGGCTGTATCAGGATCACCTGTGGCACCCGGACGGAGACCGAACGCGCCGTCGAGACGCTCAACGCGGTCCTCGGCGACGGGATCGGCGAACCCGGGCCGGGGCCGGCCGCCGACCGACCCGAGGTGTCCGACGCGTGAGGGTCGCGGTGACGGGCACCCCCGGAACGGGGAAGACGACCGCGACCGGGACGGTAGAGACGGATCTCGAGGTGATCCACGTAAACGAGCTCGTCGACCACGAGGGGCTCGCCGCCGGCGTCGACGAGGAACGCGGGAGCACGATCGTCGATCTCGAGGCGCTGGCCGACCGGCTGGCCGACCGCGAGGACGTCCTCTTCGAGTCCCACCTCGCTCATCACCTCCCTGCGGACCGCGTGGCGGTGTTGCGCTGTCACCCCGACCGGCTCCGCGAGCGGCTCGCGGCACGTGGCGAGCCCGACCGGACCGTCGAGGAGAACGCCGAGAGCGAGGCGCTCGATCTGCTCCTCGCCGAGGCCGTCTCCCGCCACGGCCGGGAGTCGGTGTACGAGATCGATACGACCGATCGGGAGCCCGCGTCGGTCGCCCGCGAGATCGAGGCCGTGATCGACGGCTCGCGCGAGCCCAGCGCCGGCGAGGTAGAGTTCCTCGACGCACGATGACCCTCGACAAACTGCGTCCGTACGTCTCGGGAACCATCGACCCGTTCGTCCGGGCGTTCGACCGCTTCGGTCTCGGCCCCGACGCCGTCAGCGTCCTCGCGTTCGGGATGGCGATTGGGGCAGCGGTCGCGTTCTACCTCGGCGGAACCGTAGACCGGCTCTGGTACCTCGCGGCCACGGTCCTCGTGCTCGCGAACGGCTGGCTCGACGTCGTCGACGGCGCGCTCGCCCGCGAACAGGGAGTCGAGTCCGCGGCCGGTGACCTCCTCGATCACGTGCTCGACCGGTACGCAGACATCGTCGTCGTCGCCGGCATCGCCGCCAGCGAGGGTGCGTTCCTGCTCGGTTTCGCCGCCGTCACCGGCGTCGTGATGACCTCCTATCTCGGCACACAAGCCCAGGCGGTCGGACTCGACAGGGTGTACGGCGGGCTCGTCGGCCGGGCCGACAGGCTGGCGATCATCGGCGTCGTCGGTGTCCTCGCGTACGCACTGCCGGGGAGCTACGGCGGCCTCTCGGTGGTCGCCTGGCTGCTCGTCTTTCTCGCGGTCATCGGCCATCTGACTGCGCTCCAGCGGTTCTACTACGCCCAGCAGGCACTCGAGTAATCGCGGCCGGTGTCACCTGGGAGATGACTCGCGACCGTTCGACTGGAGACGCTTCGTCGTCTCGACCAGCGGGTGGCGGGCGTAGTCGACGACCTCGATGTCGGCCAGGGTCGACAGCCCCTCCCGCTCGGCGGTTCGGGCCATCCCGAGGTCTATCTCGTGGTCGATGACGACGACGTAGGCGTCCATCTCGTCGATTCCGATCCTATCGGCCGCCAGCACCCGATGGTGGCCGTCGGCGAGCAACAGCGTCCCGCCGTTGTCGATGACGACCAGCGGCTCCGCGAGTCCGTGTTCGAGTTCGTACCGTCGCCCCTCGAGTTCGTCCGCGTACACCCGGCTCTGGGTGGGGATGAGATCCTCGAGATCGACGGTGCGTCGCTCCTGGTGGAAGTCGGTGCCGTGGATGTTCTCCAAGGTCTCGATCAGTTTCAGGACCTTCCCGGGGGTCGCACGCTCGATCTGTGAGCGGATGACGTCGGAGTTCGAGATGATGCCCACGAGGTTGCCCGCGTCGTCGACGACGGGGAGTTTTCGGATCCCCGAACGGAGGATGACCCTGGCGGCGTCGGTCACTTTCATCTCCGGGTGGGCGACGATCAGGTCCGTCTCCATCACCTTGAAGATCGGATCCTGGGGGTCGGCCAGCAGGAGGTCACGCGCGCTGACGAAGCCCTGGACCCGGCGGCGTTCACAGACGGGGTAGCCGCTGTGTTCGTCGCTCTCTGCGATCCGACTCGCGACCTCCTGGACGGTGGCGTCCGGCGAGACCGTCTCCACGTCCCGGGTCATGTACTCTTCGACCTGTGGCTTCCGGCCGTCCGACCCAGCCTGCATGTCCGGGACTCACGCGGCGAACGCGCAAAAACCCTGCCACACCTCCCGACCGGTGACAGTGCCGTCACATCCCTCGACCGGCGACGGACTCGGGGCTGTCACACCCCTCGACCGGCGACGGACTCGGGGCTGGCCGTCGATCGAAACCGGCGGCTTTTACGCCCGCGGGCGAGTGAGAACACCCATGAGCCGCGAGGAGTTCCCGACGGACCGTCCCGCGGTGGTGACCTGCGGGTTGCCCTACGCCAACGGCGACCTGCACATCGGCCACCTGCGGGGGTACATCGGCGCCGACGCGTTCAACCGCGCGCTGAACGCGATCGGCCAGCAGTCAGCGTACGTCTGTGGCTCGGATATGCACGGCACCCCCGTGGCCGTCAACGCCGAGCGGGAGGGCGTCGACCCCGAGACGTTTGCGTTGGGCTGGCACGAACAGTACGAGGAGACGTTCCCGCAGTTCAACGTCGACTTCGACAACTACGGGCACACCCACGACGAGACGAACACGGCGATCACCCAGGAGATCGTCCGCACGCTAGACGAGGCGGGCTACGTCTACGAGAAGGGGATCCAGGTCGCCTACGACCCCGACGCCGACCAGTATCTTCCGGACCGGTACGTCGAGGGGACCTGTCCGTACTGCGGCGAGGCCGCCCGCGGCGACGAGTGCGACGAGGGCTGTCAGCGCCACTTAGAGCCAGGCGAGGTCGAAGAGCCGACGAGCACGATCACCGGCAACCCCGCCGAGTACCGCGAGCGCAGACACAAGTTCTTCGAGGTCTCGGCGTTCGAGGAGTACCTCACCGAGTTCCTGGATGGCCTCGAGGGGACCTCGAACGCCCGCAACCAGCCCCGGCAGTGGATCGAGGACGGCCTGCAGGACTGGTGTATCACCCGCGATATGGACTGGGGGATCGACTATCCGGGCGAGGGCGGGGAGGATCTCGTGCTGTACGTCTGGGTCGACGCACCCATCGAGTACATCTCCTCGACCAAACAGTACACCGAACGCGTCGGTGCCGACGAGTACGACTGGGAGGAAGTGTGGCGAAAAGGCGACGACGCCTCGGGGAGCGAGATCGTCCACTTCATCGGCCGGGACATCATCCAGCACCACACCATCTTCTGGCCCGCGATGCTCGAGGGCGCAGGCTACAACGCGCCCCGTGCCGTCGCCGCGACCGGCTTCATCACGATCAACGGCAAGGGGCTCTCGACCAGCCGTAACCGGGCGATCTGGGCGAAGGAGTACCTCGAGGAGGGCTTTCACCCCGACCTGCTGCGGTACTACCTGACGACGACGGGCGGCCTCCAGCAGGACGTCGACTTCTCCTGGGACGCCTTCCAGGAGAAGGTCAACGGCGAACTCGTCGGCACCGTCGGCAACTTCTGGTACCGCTCGCTGCTGTTTGCCTACCGCAACTACGAGGGGACCCCGGAAGCCGAGGTCTCCGAGGAAGTCCAGAGCCGGATCGACGGCGCGATCGAGGAGGTCCACGAGGCCATCAACGATTACTCGCTGCGCGGGATCGGCCAGGCCGCGACCCGGCTCGCCCAGTTCGGCAACGAGTACATCCAGCGCAACGAGCCCTGGAAGCTCGTCGACGAGGAGAGCGAGGCGCGACGCGCCTCGGAAGAGCCGAGCGGCGACGAGCCGCGAGGCCCCGACAAAGCGGCGCAGGTCATCCGCGACTGCGTCCAGATCGCCAAGGCCGTCGCGGTCCTGCTCGAGCCGATCGCTCCCGAGAAGACCCAAAAGCTGTGGGACCAGCTCGGCGAGGCGGGCGCGATCGAGGACGCCTCCCTGGAGGACGCCCTCGAGGCCCCGCCGCGGACCTTCGAGGAACCCGGCGAACTCTTCGAGAAGCTCGAGGACGACCGCGTCGCGCAACTCAACGAGAAACTCGAGCAGCGCGTCGCCGCGGCTGCAGCGGACGACGCTGGCGAGGGCGAGGAAACCGAAACTGACGACACCGACGACGAGGAATCCGGTGACATGGCAGAGATCGACGACCTCGAGCCGCTGGCCGAGGACCGCATCAGCTTCGACGACTTCCAGGAGCTCGACATCCGCGTCGGGCGCATCGAGACCGCCGAGGGAATCGACGGCGCCGACGACCTCGCCCGTCTCGAGGTCGACGTCGGCTTCGAGACCCGCCAGGTCGTCGCCGGGATCAAACAGCTCCACGACCTCGAGGAACTGCCCGGCGAGAAGTGCATCCTGCTCGCGAACATGGAGCCAGCCGAACTGTTCGGCGTCGAGAGCAACGGCATGATCCTCGCCGCTGGCGAGGAGGCCGACCTGCTGACGACCCACGGCGACGCCGGGGTCGGCGAAAAAGTCAGGTAACAGTTGTTGGCAATGTGATTTTCTTTATTCGAGCTGGAACGTGCAAGTTGACGTTCCAGTCCCGATTAGTGCGGATTCACTTATAAACCTCGGTCATATTGCCAACTACTGGTAAGAGTCGACGCCGAGGTCGGCGAGACGGCCGGCGACGGAGAGAATCCCTGGGGATGACGGGACGCTCCGCGGGTGGTGCCGGGAGGGCTTTGTGGCGTCGGGACCTACGGGACACGGATGAGGGAGTTCGTCTTCGCCCTCGAGTACGAGCCCGGTGCCAACCCGGTCGCGGACGTCCTCGAGGCCAGCCCCGAAACGACGGTGCGGTCGCTGTCCTGTCACGTCACGAGCGACAGCCTCTGGCGGGTCGACCTCGCCGAAGGACCCGACCTCCAGACGCTGGAGGAGGCCTACGCCGACCGGACCTACTGTGCGGACTGTCTGGTCACCGACGACTGTGGGGCCGACTGCGAGACGCAGGTGCTCGATCGGTCCGAGGGGACGCTCGTGATCTACACCTCCTGGGAGCGGACGGACGTCTGTACCTCGGTGCCACACCTCGCACTCGAACACCTCGGAGAGGGGTTGCTGTTCGAGACCCGCCGGGAACGCCGTCGGTACCGCTGGCGGATCGTCCTCTCCGGCTCGGAGCCGATCGGCCCGTTCGTCGACGCGCTCGAGGGGGCGGTTCGTGACTGTGCGGGAATGGAGTTGCTCCGGCTGACGGAGCTCGATCCGGGAGTCGAACGCCGGCCGGACGGCTCGCTTCCACCCGAACAGCGGGCGGCCCTTCAGGCTGCCGTCGAGCGTGGCTACTACGAGACCCCACGGCGGATCGACCTCTCCGGGCTGGCCGAGGAGCTCGGGGTGCCACGGTCGACGCTCTCCTACCGGCTCCGGCGGGCCGAGGCCGAGCTGGCGACGGCGTTCGTCGGGGAGGACTCCCTGGAGGAGCTCTCCCCCGTGCTGTGACGGCTCGGTCCGTCGCTACCCGCTCTACTCCGTCGTCCACCACTGCTCGCTCTCCGCTTCGTTGCCCATCACAGCGCTCCCCGATTTCCCGGTCGCTCCTCCAACTCACCGTTCACTTCTATCTCCCGGGCCACCGTGAGGCGACGGCGAACGACCGAGTGATCGACGTCTCCGAGGAGTACCGACGACCTCGGAGAGGACCGACGTCTCCGA
>LFFM01001118.1_pt1 | contig 19073 bp, 17 predicted proteins | sample 643131 | NCBI WGS metagenome assembly LFFM01 (sample SAMN03777445, study PRJNA286221) | soda lake metagenome | biome: soda lake; feature: Kulunda steppe; material: water; isolation source: sample Tc-Br brine of Tanatar trona crystallizer | place: Russia: Kulunda steppe | collected 2011-07
AGTAGGAGTGCTCCCAGACGTCCAGCGCGAGGATCGGGTGACCGCCCCAGATCGCACCCTGGTCGTGCTTGTCGACCACGACGTTGCGGAGCTGGTTCGAGAACGTGTCGTACACCAGAAGCGCCCAGCCGCTCGCCGCGGAGGCCGCCGCCTCGAACTCGCCTCGCCAGGCGTCGTACGAGCCGAAGTCCTCCTCGATGCGGTCGGCGAGAGCGCCCTCGGGCTCGTCGCCACCCTCCGGCGACATGTTCTGCCAGAACAGGTCGTGAAGGATGTGACCCGAGGAGTTGTGCGTCACGCTTCGGATCGCGCCGGCGGACGAGGAGAAGTCGTGTTCCTCACGGTTCCCCGCGAGCGTCTCCTCGGCAGCGTTCCAGCCGTTCACATAGCTCTGGTGGTGCGTGTCGTGATGCCATTCGAGCACCTGCTCGGAGATATGCGGTTCCAGCGTGTCGTAATCGTACGGAAGGGGATCGAGTTCGTAGCTCATATCTGATTCACCTATCCATATACACGGACGGATACCTGTTAAAGATAATGCGGCACGCGATACCACACGTCACCGGACGCGAGCGTCACCGGCTTACATGAGCGTTATCGGTGTGATAGCGGTTCGTACCGGGACGGGGAAGAACGGGCCGGGTCCCGATCCGGACTGATCGAGTAACTTTCAGTGGTTACATCAGTTCACATGGCGCGAAGCCGCGCCGCGCTCGATACGGTGGGACTGGGATTTGAACCCAGGAAGCCGTGAGGCTACCGGTTTTCAAGACCGGCGCAATAGGCCACTCTGCCATCCCACCACGCATCGGGATGTCGAGACGCCGGGACTAATGGGTATCGGTGTCGGGCGGGCCGTCGTGCCCGCCACCGGCGTCGCTCCGCCTTCGTGTACGCCCCGCGACGGGACGATTCGCTCGCTGATAGTCATACCATTTATAACCGGTCCCCGGCGCCGGGTACCCCCGATCGCCCGAACACACGGCGCTCCACCGCTCCATTCGGAGTCCGTGTCCTCCCGCGAACGCGTATACGTAGCTCGTCGACCGCGCCGTCGTCACGATCGTCACCTCGACCGGGGTGGCGGGGTTTTTGCCCGCGGAGCGGGAACGACCGAGCATGAGCCACGACAGACGCGAATCCGGGTTTAAGCGACGGACCCGGGTCGAGGAGGCGCTGGCGACGCTGCTCGACGACATCGAGCCACACGACCGAGTGGAAACGGTGTCGCTCGGTGAGGCGGACGGGCGAGTGCTCGCCGAGCCGGTCGACGCGCCCGCGCCGGTGCCGAGCTACGACCGCGCGGCGATGGACGGGTACGCGGTGCGCGCCGAGGACACGTTCGGCGCGTCCGACCGCTCGCCCGCCGTGCTCCGACCGACCGACGGCGACGTCGATCCGGGCGAGGCCACCCGGGTCCACACCGGGAGCGCGCTCCCCGACGGCGCGGACGCCGTCGTGATGATCGAACACGTCGAGGCGGTCGGTGCGGAGCTGGAGGCGTTCGACGCGGTCGCAGCCGGCGAGAACGTCGGCCCGGCGGGCGAGGACGTCGCCGACGGCCAGCGGCTCTACGACGCCGGCGCGACGCTCCGGCCCTCGGACCTCGGGCTGCTCAAATCCGTCGGGCTCGACGCCGTCCCGGTGTACGAGCCGCCGACAGTCGCCGTGATCCCGACCGGTGAGGAGCTCGTCCAGTCGGACCCGGACCCGGGCGAAGTGATCGAGACGAACGGGCTCACCGTCTCCCGGCTCGTCGAGCGGTGGGGCGGTGACGCCCGCTATCGCGACGTGGTCACGGACGACAAGGAGGCGCTCGCGGCGGCGATCGAGCGCGACCTCGACGCCGACATCGTGGTCACCACGGGCGGCTCCTCCGTCGGCGAACGCGACCTCCTCCCCGAGGTGGTCGACGGCATCGGCGAGGTGCTCGTCCACGGCGTCGCGCTCAAACCCGGCCATCCGGTGTGTCTCGGCCGGGCGTCGGGGACGCCGGTCCTCTCGCTTCCCGGCTACCCCGTCGCGTGTATCGTCAACGCGGTCCAGTTCCTCCGCCCGACACAGAAGCGGGTCGCCGGGACCGACTCCACTCCGTTCCCCACCCGACGCGCACGGCTAGACCGAAAGATCGCGAGCGAGCCCGGAACGCGGACGTTCGCCCGGGTTCGGCTGTCGGACGAGTCGGATGCGTCGGATGCGTCGATCGAGTCGGATGAGTCGCCTGCTGCGAGCGGGACGCGCGACGGACCGTCGACCGTCGCGACCCCGACCCGCGCGAGCGGCTCCGGCGTGCTCTCTAGCGTCGCGCTCGCGGACGGGTGGGTCGTCGTTCCGGAGTCGGTCGAGGGGTTCGATGCCGGACGGGTCGTCGACGTGGAGCTGTGGGAGGTGACCGAATGAGCGACCGCAAAGAGTTCCGCGACCTCGCCGAGCCGGCCGCCGCCCGCGACGCCATCGCCTCGCTGGATCTCACGCCAGATCCCGAGTCGGTCCCGCTCGACGAGGCGCGCGGCCGCGTGCTGGCCGAACGGGTCGACGCCGAAACCGACGTTCCGGGGTTCGATCGGGCGTCGATGGACGGGTACGCGGTTCGCGCGCGGGACACGTTCGGCGCGGACGAGGCCAACCCCGTGACGCTCGATCTGATCGGTGCGGTCCACGCGGGCGTCGAACCCGACGTGACCGTCGAGCCGGGGACGTGTGCCGAGGTGTCGACCGGCGCGGTGATGCCCGACGGGGCCGACGCCGTAGTGATGGTGGAGCGAACCGACACGGTCGAGGAGACGGGCGCGACCCGGATCGCGTTCCGGACCGCGGTCGCGCCGGGTGATCACGTGATGGTCGCCGGCGCGGACATCGCCGCGGGGGCCCGCGCGCTCGGCCCCGGAACCCGGTTGACACCCCGCGAGATCGGGCTGCTCTCCGCGCTCGGGCGCGACGAGGTCCCAGTCCGGGGCCACCCGACCGTCGGGATCGTCTCGACGGGCGACGAGCTCGTTCGCCCCGGCGAGGAGCTCAACCCCGACCGTGGGGAGATATACGACGTCAACTCGACGACGATCGCCGCGGGCGTCGCCGAGGCGGGCGGCGAGCCGGTGTTGTATCCGCACGCGGGCGACGATTACGCTGAGATGGAGCGGATCCTGCGTGAGGCGGCCGACGAGTGCGATCTCGTCCTCTCGTCGGGGTCGACGTCCGCTAGCGCGGTTGACGTGATCTATCGCGTGATCGAGGAACGCGGCGAGCTCCTCCTCCACGGCGTCGCGGTCAAACCGGGAAAGCCGATGCTGATAGGCCGGCTCGACCGCGGCGACGGCGGCGAGTCCGCGTACGTCGGGCTTCCCGGCTACCCGGTTTCCGCGCTCACCATCTTCCGCACGTTCGTCACCCCCGCGATCCGCGAGGCCGCCGGCCTGCCGGAGCCGCGGACTGCCACCGTCGAGGGTCGGATGGCGGCCGGCGAGCGCTACGCCGAGGGTCGTCTCCGATACATGCCCGTCGGCCTGCTCGACATCGGCACGGGAGCCGACGGGAGCGATAGCGACCGGCCACTCGTCTACCCCGTCGACAAGGGGTCCGGCGCGACGACCAGCCTCGTCGAGGCCGACGGCGTGGTCGCCGTCGACCCGGATATGGAGTACCTCGACGCGGGCGAGTCCGTCTCCGTCCAGCTGTTCTCGCCCGACGTCCGGCCGCCGACGCTGCTCGGCGTCGGCGAGGACGACCCCGCGCTTAACCGCCTGCTCGACCGGCTGGAACGCCCCCGATACCTCCCCGTCGGCTCCCGTGAGGGGCTCCGTCGGCTCCGTGACGGCGTCCCGGACGTCGCCGTCGTCGCCGGACCAACCGACCGCGAGGTCGACAGCGTCGACCTCGGCGGCTGGAGCCGGGAGTGGGGGCTCGTCGTCCCGGACGGGAACCCCGACGGGGTCGGCGGACTCGCCGAGCTCGTCGACCGCGACCTCCGGATCGTCAACCGGTCGTCCGACAGCGGGCTCCGCCGGAGCCTCGACGCGTCGCTCGACGAGCTCGCCGCCGAACGCGACGTCTCACGGCGCGCGCTCACCGACGGGATCGACGGCTACGACCGCACCGTCCGGGCGTTCGAGAGCCCCGTCCGGACGGTCGTCCGCGGCGACGCCGACGTCGGCCTCGGGCTCCGAGAGACGGCCGAGCGACTCGGCTGTGGGTTCGTCCCGCTCGGTGACCAGACGGTCACCGTTCGTGCGGCACCGGATCGCGCCGACCGCGACGCGGTCGCGGCCCTCGACACGGCACTCGACGGGATCGACGCGATCACGAGTGGGCTCGCCGGGTACTCGATGTAACCCCGGCGCGTCAGTCGCGGAATAGCCGAAACGATCCCTGGCCGACGACGACCTCCGCGGAGCCGTTCTCGGTCGTGCTCGTCACCGTCATGTCGCTGACGCCGATCGAGCCGCCCGCCCGGACGACCTCGGCCTCGGCTCGGAGGTCGCCGGTCGCCGGCCGGAGGTAGTTCGCGTTGAGGTTCACCGTCGCCACGCCGCCGGAGAGGGGGTCCTCGAACGCCGTCCGTTGGGCGACGCCGCCCGCGGTGTCGATCAGGGTCGCGGCGACGCCGCCGTGGATCGTCCGCCCGTCCGTGTTCGTCAGCTTCTCGTCGAACGGGATCGACATCACGATCCGGCCGCGCTCGACGACGTCAACCGACGTGTTTAGCCACGAGAGATAGCCATGTTCCTCCTCGATCCGGCGCTGGACGTACTCCGTCGCCGCCGACGGGATCGGGTCCATGTCGGCGATGTCGCGATCGACCATGTCCCCCCGTCGCCGCCGGGACGCTTGTAACCCGGGGAACCGGTCGAAACCTCCCGTCGGTTGATCGGCTCGGAAACGTCACCGAGGACCCCACACGTGCTGGGGCAGGCAACGTCTCATGTAGCATGACGCGGCATCCGACGCGTGACCTGACGGGTCGCCCGCGGTGGCCGAGACGGGAGTCCGGCGCACCGCCGCGGGTGTCGCGGCCGCGCGCCGGCTGTTCACCATCGATCGGATCGTGTTCCGGGCTCTTCGAGTCACATCTAGAGGCTCACCGACCGTCGAGCCGGACCGGGTCGTCGCTCGGTTCGACCCGGACCGTTACCGTCTCCCCGACGTCGAACGTGGTGTCCGGACACACGAGCTTCGCCCCGCAGCGAGGAGCGCGAGCGGCGAACAGCGAGAGGCCGACGATCCGCTCGCCGTTCGCGACCACGTCGATCGGGGCCCACTCGACCGTAGCGACCGGTGTCGGTGTCCCCGACGTGTCCGCGGAGCCAGCCCTCCGTGCGGCTCGGGCGGTCGCGACCGTACCGACCTCGGTTCCCCACAACGACAGCGACTCGCCCGACCGAGTCGAGCCGAATCCGCCGCCGCCCGTATAGTGGGCCAGTCCGCCATCGAGCGGCACGCCCTCGTCGCTCCGAACCGCGACGAACGGCGCTCCGGAGCCGGGGTGTGTCGGGGCGTCGAGCACCGCGTGTGTCGGCCCGGTTTCGACGACTGTCCCCGTCCCGCCCCACGTGACGCCATCGACCGCGACGCCGACCGACACCGGGAGTGACCCGCTCGCTCGAAACGGATTCGACCCCGGCGGCCGAAAGCCAAGGTGAACGTGGTCGTCGACCCACTGGCCGAAAAAGCCCGACCGCGTCGTCGGGCCGAGCACGTCACCGACCACGATTCGGTCGCCTGGTTCGACCGCCGGTATCACGTGGAGCATCCGAGCGACAGTTCCAGGGTCGGCACCCGCACGGTGGCACCACTCGTCGTCGAGGTCGACGAGGATCAGGTGGTCGGTCGCCGCCGCGTACGAACGGTCCGGACAGCCGACGGTTCGGGTCTCACGTACGACTCCAGCGACGGGAGAGCGTCCGAGCTCCCCCTCGGGATAGAGATCGATCGCGCACCCGTCGTCGTGAGCCGGATACGGGGAGTTGTAGATCGAAAAGCGCCGGTACGGGTCGAACGACCCGGCGGGGAGGCGGACGGTCATATCCACGCCAGGGGACGGACCGAAATGTGGCCGTCGGAACCGGCGGGGTATCGAGATCGTCGAGCGACGGCTCCGGAGGGGATGCCACTCGTCGCCACAGTCATGTCGTCACTCCTCGACGACCTCGATCCCGCCGATCTCGAAGCAGGCGCCCTCGGTGGGACCGTCGACCGTCTCGACGGACCAGTCGTGTGCCTCGGCGATGTCGCTGACGATCGCCAGCCCGAGCCCGGTTCCGCCGCCGAGCGACACTCCCCGCTCGAACACGCGACCCCGCTCGTCGTCCGGGATCCCGGGACCGTCGTCACAGACCCGCAACGCGAGGCTGTCGCCGTCTTGGGTCGCGGTCACGGTGACCGTCACGTCATCGCCGCCGTGTTCGATCGCGTTGCGGAACAGGTTCGCGACGAGCTGCTGGAGTCGCTCCTCGTCCGCGAGAACCGTCTCGTTCCGGAGGTCGACCACGAGCGTCGCCGGCCCCGTCTCCAAGCGCGACCAGACGGTGCGGATCGAGCCATCGATCGCGACCCGTTCGAGCGTGTCGACGGCCTTCCCCGCGGTCGCGAGCGAAAGCAACCCCTCGATCAGATCGTCCATCCGCTCGTGTGCGTTCGTCGCCCGTTCGAGCGCGTCGTCCTTGTCGTCCTCGCTGACACGCGCCAGCTCGACGGCAGCGGTCGCGGCCGCGAGCGGGTTCCGGAGGTCGTGTGAGACGACACCGGCGAACTCCTCGAGCCGGTCGTTCTGTCGTTCGAGCTGCGTCTCCCGCTGTTCTAATGCCGCCTGTCGCTGTTCCCTCGCCGTCACGTCACGGAGCAGAAAGACGTGCCCCCGATCCGTTCCACGGGGGTCCGTGATCGGGTCCTCTTGGATGTCGAACTGTCGGTCGTTCATCGTGATCGGGTGGCTGTCGCCGGCCTCCAACCGTGGGAACGCATCGGACAGTGATTCACCGACCGCTTCGTCGGGGAGGAGCCGCTTCGCCGCGGGGTTGAGATCACGGATGCGTCCGTCTGACCCAGCGACGATCACGGGGTCCTGCATGACTTCCACCGCGGTGTCTCGGGCGACAACGGCGGCGTCGAGCGTCCCCAACCAGAACACGACACCGTAGAGGAACACGCCGTGGACGACGAACGCCGCTGGCGCCCACTCGAGGTTCGCATAGCTCCCGAAATCGATGACCGTGACGAGACCTGCGAGGAGCGGAAACAACGCCCCGAGGAGGACGACGAACGTCTGGAGCCGATATCGGTTCCCGGTTCGTTGATACAGGTCGACGACCACGAGGAGCCCGAACAGGAACAGCCCGTATGCGTACAACACGAACGCGACGGTCGCCGGCCCCGGCGCGAGCTCGATGAGGCTGAACGGCCCGTCGGGCACCGCCTCGAACGAGCGCCGGGCGAGACCGTGTGTCCGGCTCGACCACGCGAGCAACACCCAGAGGAACGCCGGCGAGACGACTGCGACGACTCGCGACTCCGTTCGCCACTCGTCCCACCCCGCGTATGCGAACGCGAAGTAGAGCCAGATAGCGGGCATCGCGGCGAGAAAGGGTGTCGACAGCTGTAACGCGACCACCATCACCGTGTGACTCCCGCTGGCGATCCGCACTGCGTAGAAAAGCGAGAGCAGTCCGCCGCCGAGGAGGTACAAGGAGACCTCCAAGCGACCGGGCTCGTCGCGTTCGGTCCACGCGACGCGGCCGAGCCACAGCCCGATGACCCCGGCGAGCAGGCACGCGAGCAGATACGCCTGCACCGGTAGTGCCCCCAGATCGCTCATCGATACCGGTAGGAACCATACCACTGGCAAAACGTTTGCGTCATGCGTATGCGTGACGAACGCAAAGCGCTTGTCGGTCCGACCCGTCGGTGGTGACATGCGCGTGTACCGTGGGCGCGCGGGCGATCCGACACCCGACCGGAAGCAAACGGAGCGGATGCTCTCAAAAGCCCGCAACGGCACGCCGTCGGTCCGCGTGTGGGCCCCGCCGTGCCAGGTCGCTTTCGGCCGTCGAGACGCGCGCGAACCGAACTACGGGACCGCGAGGCGGGCCGCCGCGGACGCCGGATACGTGCCGGTCGAGCGGGATGTCGGGGGGCGAGCGGTGGGGTACACCGGGTGGACCCTCGCGTTCGCCGCGGCGCTGCCTCCGGACTCCGATGCCGCCGGCGGCGGGATCGAAGGTCGATACGACCGCGTCTCGAGGACCGTCGCGTCGGCCCTCGAAACCCTCGGGGCGTCCGTGGTCGACGGCGAGCCGGCGGCGTCGTTCTGTCCCGGAGCCCACTCGTTACGGGTCGCCGGATCCGGCGGTAAGGTCGCTGGGGTCGCCCAACGCGTTCGGTCCGACGCGGTACTCGTTGCCGGCTGTCTGGTGGTGACGCGGGAGGAGGCGGCCGCGCTCGGATCCGTGTTGAGTCCCGTGTACGACGCACTTGAAGTCCCGTTCGACCCCGCGTCGGTCGGGTGCATCGAGGACGCGGGCGGGCCGCCGGACCACCGATCCGTCGCGCGAGCGGTCGAGTCGGGACTCGTCGCGATGGTTCGGGGTGACCGGGAACCGTGCGGGCTCCGGGCAGCGGGGGGCGAGCCGAGCAGCGAGCCGAACCACGAGCCTGGTGACGGACGCGTCGACCCGTCGATCGAGACCGTACGCGTCGGCTCCGAGCCCTGGTGAGCCGCCGGAGACGGTCGCGACGGCGATCGATCGGCGTGTCGAGGTTTCGACGTGCTTTTTATTCGCGGGCGTCTCGACTCGGTCATGGCTGAATTCAAAGTCGTCATCGCCGACCCCGAAACCGGCGAGACGTTCCAGCGAGACGTCGACGGACAGGACGCGAACCGGTTCCTCGGCCGCGAGCTCGGCGACGAGATCGACGGCGATGCCGTCGGACTCTCCGGGTATACGATCGAGCTCACCGGCGGCTCCGACGAGACCGGTCGTCCGATGCGCGCCGACGTCTCCGGCACCCGCCTCAAGGAGCTCCTGCTCGAGGGCGGCGTCGGGTTCAAGCCGAGCCGCGACGGGGAGCGCAAGCGGATCACCGTCCGCGGCCGCGAGATCGACAACGACGTCGCACAGATCAACGCCTCGGTCGTCGACGGTGACGGCGGGGTCGCGGCCGCGCTGGGCGAGGGCGACGCCGACGCCGACGAGTAACCCGACTGGATGCCTCGCGTCCCCTCCGACGACGAGAGCGTCGCGTCCGTCCGTATCGATCTCGCGCGGAGCGGCGGCACCCGCCGTCCCTGCGTACGGATCCCGACCGATGCGGAACTCGACGGCCGGGTCGAATCGGGGACGTGTGACCGGTTGGAGCTGGAGCCCGGCGACCTCGTTCGCGTCGTTATCGACGGCGACGAGCGACACGCCCGCGTCGAGTCCGACTCGCGCGGCCGGCTCCTCCGTGGCGCGTTCGACGATCGGCGGCGGGCGCGAAGCGGGACGGAGGGACCGAACCGGCTAACCGAGTGGCTCGCCGATATCGACCGCGATCCGGGCGACGTCGTCGTGCTGGACGTGGTGGTCCCCGGCGAACTGTACGGACTCCGGGCCCCCGGCGAGCGGACGATGTACGACGCGACACGTGGCCCCCGCTCGTCGCTCGCGGACATCGCTCGTGACCTCGACGATTTATAAGTGAACGGTCGCGGAGCAGTTGGCGCGGAGCGACCCGTACTTCCGGGTGTGGATACCGTAGATCGCTGCTGTGAGGAGCATTCACGTACCGATGGACGTGGCGGCGGTCGAGTATATAAATCGGTGTGGTGGCGCGCCCGCGAGGTCGTCGGGCGAAGCCCGACTGCCAGAGGGACTTTTGACAGTCAGGTGAACGACCGTCACCAACCCGCTCGGACCTATATAAATAGGCGATGCCAACCCATCCAGTCCTGGTATCGATCGCCGCGCTCTGTCCGTTCCGTGGTTCGTGGGTATCGAGACCTGCGACGGTCGGGTCAGCACGCATTCCGCCACGAGGACTCGCAACAATGCCCTTATTCTCGTTCGGCCCCGAACCCAGAATATGAAACAGGTCGACGCGGAGCTGACGGCGCTCGACCGGGGGATCATCAACGCGTTTCAGGGTGGATTCCCGGTGACGAGGCGGCCGTTCGACGCGGCCGCCGAGGCGCTTCGGGACCGCGGCGTGGCAGTGACGGGACCGGAGCTGTGCGACCGGGTCCGGGAGCTCGACGAGGAGGGGACCCTCTCGCGGTTCGGCGCGCTCGTGAACGCCGAGGAGATCGGTGGCGCGGCCTCGCTGGTCGCGATGCACGCCCCCGAAGACCGGTTCGAGGAGATCGTCGAGATCGTGAACGGCTTCACCGAGGTCGCCCACAACTACAAACGAGAACACCCGCACCTCAACGTCTGGTTCGTCGTGAGCGTCGCGGACCATCCGGACCCGGACAAGGACGGCGACGACCGGGTCGAAGAGGTACTCGACGAGATCGAGTCGGCGACCGGCGAGGAGACGTACAACCTGCCGAAACAACGGGAGTTCCACGTCGGGGCGAAGTTCCTCGTCGACGGGCCTGTTCCCGAGGGCGACGTCGATCTCTCCGGGCTCGCACCCGATGTCGAACCGACGGACCGATCGACGCTCACGCCCGAGGAGCGCGACCTCGTCGTCGAGATACAGGGCGGACTCCCGATCACGGAGACGCCGTACGCCGACGTCGCGGCGGCGCTCGACACCGACGCTGACTGGGTGATCGAGACGATTGAGCGGTTCCGTCGGGAGGGAAAAGTCCGCCGCGTCGGCGTGATCCCGAACCACTACGCGCTCGGCTACACGGAGAACGGGATGACCGTCTGGAACGTGCCCTCGGACGCCCTCGACGAGGTAGGTCCCGCCGTGGCCGACCTCGGGTTCGTCACCCACTGTTACGAGCGCCCGCGACACGCCGGGGTGTGGGAGTACAACTTCTTCGCGATGACACACGGGCGAACGGAGGCGGAGAGCGAACGGCGGGTCTCGCAGGTCCGCGACGTGATGGCCGAGTTCTGGGACGTCTCCGCCGACGACTGGGACACGCTGTTCTCGACGCGGATCCTGAAGAAGACCGGGATCCGGATCGACGAGCGAGCCAGCAGCAACACGGTGTGACCGCCGCCGCCGACCCGTGGGGCGTCGTGTCGATACGCGACGACTCGTCCACGAGAACGAATACACAGACGAATCAACAGCCGATCACACGGTCCGATCCATGACACCGCTGTACCACGACCTCTCGGACGCGACCGTCCTCGTGTTTGGGGGCGGAAGCGTCGGAACCCGGAAGGCGCTTGGGTTCGCTGCCGAGGCGAACGCCGTCGTCGTCGTCAGCCCCGCGTTCACCGACCGGCTGGTGGAGGGGGAAAGGGTTGATCTCGTTCGCGCCGTTCCCGGCGCGGACGACGTCGGCGCGTGGATCGACCGGATGTCGCCCGCGCTCGTCGTTGCCGCGACGGACGACCGGGCGGTGAACGCGGCCGTCGAGGCGGCGGCGCTCGACGCCGGGATCTTGGCGAATCGAACGGACGTCTCAGGCGGTCGGGAGCCGGGAAGCGTCGTCGTTCCGGCGACGGTCGAGGACGACCCGGTGACAGTCGCGATATCGACTGGGGGGGCGAGCCCCGCCCTCTCGAAGGCGCTCCGCCAGCGGATCGAAGCCGAGATCGCCGGCGCGGGCGCGATGGCCGATCTCTCGGGGGACCTGCGTCGGGAGCTGTCGGACCGGGGCGTCGATCCCGAAACACGGCGGGACGCGATCCGTCGCGTCGTGCGATCCGAAGGGGTTTGGAAGGCTTTACAAAAGGGGAGATCCAACGGGCGTCAAGAGGCTCACAACGTGATCGAGGAGGTCGTCGACCGATGAAAGAGACTGGAGCGATCCGCGGGGTGAGCGTCGCCCACTCCGCCGCGACGGTCGACGAGATCGAGTCGGCCGGCGGCGACGGCGTCCGCGCCACCGTCTCGGACCTGCTCGCTCGCGACGGCGTCGAGGAAGCGTTCGCGCTCCAGACGTGTAACCGGTCGGAGGCGTTCGTCGTGACGAACCGGACCACGGACGGGAGCGCGGCGCTCGAGTCGTTCGCGCCGGACGTGCGTGGGGCGGCAGTCCGTCAGTTCGACCACGAGGAGAGCCTGGAACACCTGATGCGCGTCGCCGCCGGGCTCGAGTCGCTCGTCCTCGGCGAGGACCAGATAATCGGTCAGGTCCGGGAAGCGTACGAGGAGGCCCGAGCCGCCGGCGGCATCGGCCCCGTCTTGGAGGACGCGGTGACGAAGGCGCTCCACGTCGGCGAGCGTGCACGGACGGAGACGTCGATAAACGAGGGCGTCGTCTCGCTCGGTTCGGCGGCGGTTCGGCTCGCGGCCGACGAGCTCGACCTCGCCGACGGGACGGCGGTCGTCGTCGGTGCCGGCGAGATGGGGACGCTCGCGGCGCGCAGCTTGGACGAGACGCCGGTCGGGGAGATCATCGTTGCGAACCGGACGGTTCCGAACGCCGCGTTCGTCGCGGAGGAGGTCGACACCGAGTCGGCGGCAGTCCCCCTGAGCGACCTCCCGGCGGTGGTCCCCGAGGCCGACCTCGTGATCACCGCGACCGGGAGTCCGGATTCCGTGCTCGACACGACCCATTTCGACGGTCCCGACCGGACCATCTGTATCGATATCGCCCAGCCGCGCGATGTCGACCCCGCGGTCGGGTCGCTGTCGGCGGTGTCGCTGTACGATATCGACGCGTTGGAGGACGTCACCCGCAAGACACGCGAACGACGCGAGACCGAGGCCCGCGAGGTCGAGGCGATCATCGACGCCGAGCTCGACCGGATACTTCAGGCGTACAAGCGCAAGCGGGCCGACGACGCGATCTCCGCGATGTACGCCGGCGCCGACCGCGTGAAAGAGCGCGAGCTCGGCCGCGCGCTCACGAAGCTCGACGCACAGGGCGATCTGACCGACGAGCAGCGCGAGACCGTCGAGTCGATGGCCGACGCGCTCGTCGGCCAGCTGCTCGCCGCGCCCACCCGGTCGCTTCGGGACGCCGCCGGCGAGGACGACTGGGAGACGATACGGACCGCGCTGCACCTGTTCGACCCCGAGTTCGACGCGCCCCCGGAAATCCCCGGCGAGGACGGGACCGGGCCGATGTCGGCTGACGCACCCGCAGACGCACCCCCCGGTGCGCCGTTCGACGCCGCCACCGACTTCTCCACCGAGGAAGTCGACGACTGACCGATCCACCCGTCTCGCCGACTGACCGGATCCCTTTCCTACCGCCGACCGTACGGCGACCCATGGAGTTACACGCCGTCGTCGACCGGTTGGACGATGAGCTCGAAACCGAGGCGTACGCCGATGTCGACGCGAGCGCGAACGGGTTACAGGTCGGTCCGGGTGGTGACGGAACCACTCCCGAGCGCACGGTCGACCACGTGGCGTTCGCGGTCGACGCGGCGACGGCGACGATCGACGCGGCAGCCGACGCCGGCGCGGATCTCCTCGTCACCCATCACGGCGTCTCGTGGGGCGGTATCGAACACGTCACGGGACGGACGTACGACCGGATCGCGGCGCTCGTCGAGCACGACATGGCGTTGTACGTCTCACACCTGCCGCTCGACGGACACGCGACGCTCGGCAACGCGGCCGGCGTCGCGGACGCCGTCGGGCTCTCGGAGCGGGAGCCGTTCGGGACGATCGGACCGGTGACGATCGGCACGATGGGCGAGACGCACGAACCCCTCCCGACGGACGCGATCCGCGAGCGACTCGACGGTTTCGACGGTGCCGAGGCAGGGAGTGGAACTCGCGTGCTGGCGTTCGGTCCCGATCGGATCGAGCGAGTCGCGGTGGTCACCGGTTCCGGGACGGACTGGCTCGACGAGGCGGTCGAGGCGGGCGCGGACGCGCTGATCACCGGGGAGGGGAAACAGCAGGTGTACCACGACGCGCGCGAAGCGGGCGTGACGGTGTATCTGGCCGGCCACTACGCGACCGAGACGTTCGGCGTCCGGTCGCTGCGGTCGCTCGCGAACGACTGGGACGTGGAGACGACGTACGTGAGTCATCCGACCGGGCTGTAGCCCCCGAGCGAACGCAACCCTTACCGCCCGGCTTCCCGCAGTCCGCGTATGCGCGATCACTTCGAGGTTCGGGACCACGACGCGGCCGGCCGGATCGGCCGGCTGACGGTTCCCCGCGCGGGCGTCACCGTCGAGACGCCGGCGCTGTTGCCGGTCGTCAACCCCAACGTGCTCACGATCGAGCCGCGGCGGATCCGTGAGACGTTCGGCGCGGAACTGTTGATCACCAACTCCTATATCATCCGGAGCACCGACCGGATACGCGACCGGGTGCTGTCCGACGGGCTCCACGAGTTCCTCGGGTTCGACGGCGCGATCATGACCGACTCCGGCTCGTTCCAGCTGGCGGAGTACGGCGACATCGACGTGACGACGGCGGAGATTCTCGAGTTCCAGCGCCGGATCGGGAGCGACATCGCAACGCCGGTCGACGTGCCGACCCCCCCGGACGCGGACCGGGAGCGGGCCGAGCGCGACCTCGAAACGACCCGGACCGCACTCGCGGACGCGGTAGCGGCCGATACGGGAGATATGCTGGTCAACGCGCCGGTCCAGGGGTCGACGTACACGGACCTCCGAGAACAAGCGGGCCGACACGCGGCGGGGACCGACCTCGACGTGTTCCCGGTGGGGGCGATGGTGCCGTTGCTCAACGCCTACCGATACGCCGACGTCGTCGAGGCGGTGACCGCGGCGAAACGGGGGCTCGACCCCGACTGTCCGGTGCACCTGTTCGGCGCTGGCCATCCGATGATGTTGGCGCTCGCCGTCGCCATGGGGTGTGACCTGTTCGACTCCGCGGCGTACGCGCTGATGGCGCGGGACGGCCGGTATCTCACCGTCTCGGGAACGGATCACCTCGCGGAGATGAGCCACTTCCCCTGTTCGTGTCCGGTGTGTGTCGAGCACACGCCGGCCGACCTGCGTGCGGCCGGGGACGACGAGGCGGAGCGGCTGCTCGCCGAACACAACCTCCACGTCACGTTCGAGGAGATCCGTCGGATCAAGGAGGCGATCCGGTCCGGAACGTTGCTGGAGCTCGTCGAGCGCCGCGCACGCGGGCACCCGGCGATGCTCGACGGGTACCGGGCGTTGCTCGACCACGCCGATCAGCTCGAAGCGACCGATCCCGTCTCGAAGGGGACGTTTTTCTATACTTCCCACGAGTCGGCCCGGCGGCCCGAGGTGTCCAGACATCACGACCGGATCGCCCGGCTCACCGTGCCCGAAACCCTGCTCCTCACGGAGTCGAAGCCACCGTCGAGTCACGACTACGACGCGGTGTGGCGCGTGAAACCGCCGTTCGGTCCGTTCCCGCGGGCGCTCTCGGAGACGTACCCGCTCACCGCCGAGACGCCGGAACGGACCGACTGCGCGGCCCAACTCGCGGCGGCCGAGGGCGTTTCCCGACTCGTGGAAGCGAACCCCGACACGGCGGTGACGCTTGGCCACGCAGACTGGGATCCCGCGGCGCTCGCCGTCGTCCCGGATCGGGTGGCGATCGAGGATATCACCGAGCTCGGCCGGTGAGCCGGCGCGCCGCGGCTTATTCCACGTCCGGGTTCGTGTCTCAGTTCACGTCCGCGTTGTCGTCCGAGTCGGTTCCCGCGGGCATCCGCGCGGAGTAGTCCCACGAGTGCAGCCGTTCCGGCTCGATCCGCACGTGGACCTCCTCGCGTTCCGGGCGCAGGAGCCGGTCGCCGAGGTCGTTGTCGGTGCCGCCGAGGTATCGATCCATGAGCGACCGGAGGTACCGCTTGTCGGGGTCCGGACTCACGGTCGCCCTCCCGCGCCCGCGAACGCCTTTATAAGGCGGATCGTTCGTTGACACCTCGAAGGAGACGTGGTCGTCGGATCGGAGGAACGTCACGATGTCGGCGTTCGCGCCGGTCGCACAGTGGACCGCGCCGTCCCACTCGAACCACAGCGACACCAACCACGGGTCATCGGCCGGGGTTCGACAGCCGATCCGGACCGGGATCCGGGCGTCAGCGAGGAATCGGTCAACGGTGTCCCGATCCCAAGGCCCGGTGAGTTTCATACGATCCGTACGGGTGCCGGCGGTCTAAATCCACCGCCGGACGTCCCGCGAAACGCCGAAGCCGATCGGTGCCGTGGCTGACTGGCAAGCGGGTGCCGGACGGGAGGCGTGGGACCACTCGTTTACGGGTTAACCCGCCGGATCCACGCGCCAGGGTCGTCGATCTCGTCGCTCGTGGGGAGGTACTCGGGGCGCTCCCACACCACGCTCGCGGCTTCTACCCCCCGTTCGTCGGCGACACGCTCGAAGAAGGTCGCGCCGCGCTCGTACTGCTGCCGTTTGAGTCCGAGTCCGAGGAGGCGGCTGGCGATCTGCCGGACCGGCCCCCCACCCCCGCGGCGCGCGTCGAGCTTTCGACGGAGGTCGGCGTACTCCTCGTCGAACGCGCGGTCCATCAGCAGCTCGGCGTACCCCTCGACGGCGGTCATCGCGGTCTGTAGCTCCGAAAAGGCCGTGCGGTCGAGCCCCCCGGCGACCAGCTCGTCGACGCCGCGTTCCACGCGCGATTCCAAATACCCCGAGAGCCACGGTGCCGCGCCGAACTCGGCCGCGTGCGTCACCTCATGGAAGGCGATCCACCGACGGAACCGCGGGTATGCGACGTCGAGTTCGGCGGCGACGGCGACGACGTTCGGATGGACGAAGTAGAGCCCGTGGTCGGCGTCCGCGTCGTCCGCGAGCAGGAGCGGGTCGTACTGGCCGAGCACGTTGCGCGCGAGGAAACCGAGGGTGAACGCCATCGACCCGGTGTTTACGACCCGCGAGAGGTCGGGGAGTCGTGCGTTCGTGGCCGCTTCAACCGGACCCATGACGTTGTGGAACGTCGCGAGGTTCGCGTCGATCCAGTGGTGACGGTTCTGTACCTCTATCGTGTCGGGGACATCGAACTCGACGCCGGCGACCGCTCGAAGTCGGGCCCGCGCGTCCTGGACGTCAGCGGCGTACCCCCGACGCTCGGCGGGCGTCAGGTCGAGCGCTCCGGGATCGGTGCTCGCTTTCGCCGCCTCGCCCGCTTTCGCCCAGTCGATCACGCCGGTCCCGGACGCCTCGGAGACCGCGCGAATGCTTCGGAGGAGGTCCATACGGATCACAGGCGTGCCGACCTCAAGTCCCTTGTGTCGGTCGCGCTACGAGTCGTCCGGCTTATTCTGCGAGGCCGTCCAGTTCGGTCGCGTCCTCGAGGTCGTCGCCCAGCAGGCGGGCGACCGCGAACCCGGCCGCCGCGAGCAGTCCGACCAGCAACAGCGCAACTCCGATCGACTTACCCGGGCAGCCCCCGGCGTCGTCGGTCTCGCCTCCGTCGGCCGGGGCAGTCCCCGCACCCGCCCCGCCACCGTCGAGGGGCGTGTCGGACGCGGCGTCGTCGCTCCCGCCGAGAAGGGTGTTCGGACCGATCCGGATGTCACCGTCGCCGAGGTGGAGTTCGAGCAGCGTGAAGGATTTCTCTGACATATCCGTCAGTTGTCGTTCCGGGCGGTTAACAGTGCCGTCCCTTCCCGGTACTCACCAGTGCGCTCGTCCGCGCCGCCCGCGCCGTTCGGCATCCTTTGGTGACCGTCGTTCCACGAGGCCGGGACCGCTGGCTTCTTTTTCGATGGCCTGTAGCCACGAACATGGACGACAAACACCGAACGTTCCTCGAAGATCTCCTCGCGACGCCGAGCCCCTCCGGGTTCGAGACGGCAACACAGCGCGTCTGGATCGAGTACGTCAGCGCCTTCGCCGACGACGTATTCACCGACGCGTACGGCAACGCCGTCGCCGTCCACGAGGGCGACCCCGACGCGCCGACGATCGCCGTCACGGGACACGGCGACGAGATCGGCTTCATCATTCGTGACATCCTCGAAGACGGCTTCCTGCGGATCGCGGCCGTCGGCGGCTCCGACCGGACCGTCTCGAAGGGCCAGCACGTGACGGTCCACGCCGATGACCCCGTGCAAGGCGTTATCGGCCAGACCGCGATCCACCTCCGTGATCCGTCCGAAGACGAGTACGAAGAGATCACTGGCCAGTTCGTCGATATCGGCGCCGCCAACGCCGCCGAGGCGCGTGAACACGTCGAGGTCGGAGACCCTGTGACCTTCTCCACCGGCCTCCGGGAGCTCGTCGGCGACCGGATCGCGGCCCGTGGGATCGACAACCGAACCGGAACGTGGGCCGCCGCCGAGGGGCTCCGCCGTGCCGCCACCGCCGACGTCGACGCCACTGTGTACGCCGTGTCGACGGTCCAAGAGGAGCTCGGCCTGCGCGGCGCGCGGATGGTCGGGTTCGACTTGGACGAGGTCGACGCGTTCGTCGCCGTCGACGTCACGCACGCGACCGACAACCCCGATGTCGACACCGAACATCAAGGCCCCGTCGATCTCGGTGAGGGACCAGTGATCACGCGCGGAAGCGCGAACCATCCCGTGCTGGTCGATGTCGCGCGGGAGGCCGCGGCGGGCGCCGGGATCGACGTCCAGCTTCAGGCGGCCGGCTCGCGAACCGGTACCGATGCGGACGCGTTCTACACCGCCCGTGGCGGCGTCCCATCGCTCAACGTCTCGATCCCGAACCGATACATGCATACGCCGGTCGAGGTCGTCGACACGGGAGACCTGGACGGCGTCGCCGACCTCCTCGCCGCGATTGCCGACACGGCCGGCGACGTGGAGACGTTCGGCGTGAACCTCTGACCGTTCGGCGTGGCCTTCCGGCTCAACCGCCCGGAAAGTGGCGGTGTTTCGGCGTCCCGAACGCGACGCTATTCGGCATCGGAAGCACGGTAAACCGAGACACAGCGGGGTCGAAACGGAACTGTTTTACTTTCGACTATCATACCCCTGATTGCGTACGACGAGAGGCACGCTCTGGTGGTGTAGTCCGGCCAATCATATTGCCCTCTCACGGCAATGACCTGGGTTCGAATCCCAGCCGGAGCATCC
>LFFM01001119.1_pt1 | contig 19045 bp, 18 predicted proteins | sample 643131 | NCBI WGS metagenome assembly LFFM01 (sample SAMN03777445, study PRJNA286221) | soda lake metagenome | biome: soda lake; feature: Kulunda steppe; material: water; isolation source: sample Tc-Br brine of Tanatar trona crystallizer | place: Russia: Kulunda steppe | collected 2011-07
CCGAGCCTTCGATGAATTCGTAGCTCCCGTTGGTTTCGGCGGCCTGACGGGCGGCGTCAATGTTGTGTTGTTTGAGGCCCGTGTCGTAGAACGGTTCGAGAATGTCGAGGCTGATGACATTGTGGCCTGCCTCAACGAATGATTCGGCGAGGTGGCCGCCAATGAACCCTGCACCGCCGGTGACGAGAATGCGCATAAGACTGGATTGTACTGCGATGCAATACGTATTCTGGATTGGATATGAGTACTGGTTTCGTCTGAGACAAGAACACTATATTTTTCTTTCTTGGCTGTTGAGTATCGTCCGTTTCGAATGGTAGAGAATATGGATCTTACCCGGCGTGAAAAAATAAACGCACTTGCTCGTGTTGTAAAATATCGTCCTAAGTTTATTCTTGTAGTAATGTTTCTCGGTAGCTTTGTCGCCTTGTTGGAAGGGATTGGTCTAAGTTTCATATATCCAATTGTTGAGATTGGACAAGCTGAGGAGCCGACAAACGTGAGCGGGCCGATCATGGAGCTATTCGTATCTACATACCAATTCTTTGGAATTCCGTTTGCCCTTGGTTATTTGATCATTGGTGTTGCGATTGTAATGACATTTAGGTATGTTATGTCGTTTTTTGTACGGTGGTTGGGATCTGTACTGGCCTATCGTTACGAACAGCACCTCCGGACAAAAGCCTTCGATATGGCACTTGATGCGGAAGTGGGCTACTATGACGACGAGGGATCAGACGATATACTGAACGCCATTATTACTGAAACAAAATTCTCTGGCAAGACGATTAAAAAAGGTGTGAAAATGACGGAGACGTTGTTTTTAGTGATAATGTATACGTCGGTGATGTTCTATATTGCACCTTCAATGACAATATTTGCAATTCTGTTGCTTGGCGGGATGACTGTGTTTTTCCGATTCATTATAGAACCTGCAGTGACTGTAGGGTCGAAAGTAGCCGAGGCTAACGAACAAGTCCAGAGTAAAGTACAATCAGGAACTCAGGGTATCCGAGACGTGAAGTTGTTTGGACTTCGATCTGAAGTTTTTTCTGAATTTCGAGAATCAATTAAACAGTACGCTAATTCATCAATCCGACTCTCACGAAATGATCTTGCGATTAAAAATTTCTACGAACTGTCAGCAGCAATGACTATTTTTGTACTCATTTATATTGGGTTTACTTTTACCGGCCTCTCACTCGGCGAACTCGGTATCTTTTTGATCGCAATGTTCCAGCTCGCACCAAAGATGAGTAGTTTAAATAGTAAAGTGTACAAATTAGAGGGGTACACGTCTCATCTGGTTCGAACTCAGGGGTTTTTTGATGAACTCGAAGCCAGACAGGAGTCCGACGGTGACCAGCCAGTATCGTCGGTGGCTGAAATCGAATTTGATGATGTGGAATTCTCATACAACGATGAGGAACTGGTGCTTCATGGTGTTTCGTTCGAGGCGAGACGTGGTGAGTTCATTGCGTTCGTCGGACAGTCGGGGGCTGGCAAATCGACGATCGTTTCATTGATCGCACGGATGTACGATCCTGATCGAGGCGAAGTCAGAGCTGACGGCGTACCGATTGCCAAGTACGATATTGACGATTGGCGTGAACGGATCGCGGTGGTTCGACAAGATCCATATATATTCAATGACACGCTGGAGCGGAATGTAACTGTTGGCAATCGAGATGCAACACGCCGCGATGTCGAACGCGTCTGTGAGATTGCGAAGGTAACCGAATTTTCAGATGACCTTCCGAATGGGTATGACTCACAGCTTGGCGACAATGGTGTGCGCCTGTCCGGCGGTCAACGTCAACGAGTTGCACTGGCACGAGCGTTGTTGAAAGACGCAGATTTCCTTCTATTGGACGAAGCGACAAGTGATCTTGATTCACACCTGGAACAGGAAGTCCAAACTGCTATCGAATCGATGGATAAGAACTATGGAATTATTGCAATTGCACATCGCTTGTCGACGGTAAAAAATGCTGATACAATTTATACGTTAGAAGCTGGTGAGATCATTGAAAAAGGGACCCATCGTGAGCTGCTTGATGATGATGGTGAATACGCAGAATTGTATTCGGTTCAATCAGGCGGTTAATAATTTGGGCTCTGTAGTTTCGCTAACGTACCAGCCGAAGTCTATTACGTAGCAGCTAAATTACTCTAATTCAGATCATTCGGCGAGGCCACAGCCGACAGCTACGGTATCTTCTGAGCTCAAGGATCGCTTCTAACACCGTGAATATGTGAATTATCGATCCCATCCCCGATGCTGTCTTGCGTTCAACAAAAAATGTTATCCAACGTGGACCCAAAAAATAAAGTAAAGATTTCATCGTTCAGTCATTGTTTTGATTACGTACAGCTGATTACAATAAAAATGTGGCTGCAAGCCATTACAGTCAGGTGGTTTTCTTAACCAAAACGGTATTATACAATAAAATCAGATTCGAGTGATTTATATAATCAACTGGAGAATCATTCGTCTATATATGAACATAATAAAAAGAGGAATAGACCACCTGTATGATGAGGGAATATTTGAGTTCACACGGGCGACATTAGGATACCCGTTCAATTTGTATAACCGATTCAAGCTCGGAAGTGGTGTTGATGTTATGAACGAAGATTGGGATAATTTAATTCTCCTTGATGCATGTCGGTATGATAAATTTTCAAATATGAATCATTTGAGTGGAAAGTTAGAAAGTCGAATATCAAAGGGTTCAACAAGTAGAGAGTTCATTGAAAAAAATTTTTGTGGGCGGAAATTACACGATACTGTTTATATTACTGCTAACCCGTACATTGGATATATCGAACCAGATGTGTTTCATGCAACTATATCATTATTGGATGAATGGGATTCAAATGCAAAAACTGTCAAACCAGAATCTGTTAGAAAAAGAACTATAGATTCATATAATAATTATGGTGACAAGCGGTTGATCATACACTTCATGCAACCACACCAGCCTTATATTGGAAAAAAGGCAGACTGGATCAAATCAAAAGTCAAGTCTGAAACTGATGGGACAATCAAATCTATGTCCAAGAATATAAAGAAAAAAGAACAAAATGAAAAAATATTCGATGGGAAAGATCATAATACCGAAAGTAGTCATTCTATAAGTATGAAAAAATTACCTAAAAACAATGATATAAATGTCAAAAGAGAAGATATAATTGAAGCATATAATGAAACGTTGGAAATTGTTCTACATGAAGTAGAAATGTTACTAGAACACATTGATGGGAAAACAATTATTTCTGCAGACCATGGCGAGATGTTAGGTGAAAAATTAAACCCATTTCGAAAGCCAAAATATGGCCATCCAATTGGTCAATATACCGTTGAATTAAGAAAAGTCCCTTGGTTTATTATTGAATCAAACCAAAGACGACAAATAAACTCTGATCCTCCAGAAAAATATGACGTTGTGGGTGAAGACATTCTTGAATCAAGGCTAAAAGCACTAGGTTATAAATAAATATGTTATTAAATCCATGATCGCAATCACACAACATTGGATAGCCAAAAAACAGCGGCAACACACAAACAGAGAACGCTCATGTGTAGCAGATGTTTGAATGCGTCTCGTCCCGGTTTTCGAAACAGTTCCCTACTAGTTGGAACACTCTGAAATACCTGTGTCACCTTGTTTTTAGAGATGCTTCAATGTGCGAGAGCCAGCGTCACACGGTCGCGCTCGCGGCCTTTTTGCTGCCAGAAACGTACATTTCGTCGATTTCAATTGGAACAACCAGATGGAGGGAAGGCGCATCGAGCAGAATCATTCGTGTTGGGTACCACTGACGCGGTGCGTTTGTCCTCTTCGACTCTAAAGCGAACGCTCAACAGTATCAACAATCACCTACGCAAGAGCAACAGAGAATTCAATTTAGCAGCGCTCCCTATTTGTTTTTTAACATCCTTATTATATCTGGGTGGTCACGAACTGATTGTGCCTGTTGGCTGAGGGCCTCAATGGAATCGGTCGATCTGATTTCTGTTCTAATATTGTTCCATATTTTGTGTCTTGTTCGAACCTGAACTGGTACTTCCTCAATACCCAGTATTTGTGCGATACCAAGTCGGTGTTGTCCTTTGGTTTGCCAGATCAATTCACCGTTTCTACCAATATTTATTCCTATCTCTGAAAATTCAGCCGTCGTCAATGGTTTTCCATCATCAGATGTTTTCGTGATGTTGCTAGATATTTTGTATCCATTATTTTTCATATCTTGATATATGTCGTCATATCTTGATAAATAGTTCAATAGCTTTTGTTCCGTATCACAGTCTCGAAATGAGATTCCTGCCTCGATAGACCGCTTTTTTCGCTTGTAGTATGTGGTTTCCTTCCAATCCTTTCCATTTTGGAAGTGCTCGATTAATGAATTTATTTTATATCTGTTTTGAAAATCAGATGTGCACTTATCCCATCTGCCACCATACACAACACCGGGTTCATGTAGTCTTTTACCAAATATTGTTCGGGCGTCTTTTTTTATATCTTGCGGGTTGACAAATATTATCTCTTTACCGTTCGTACCTACATGTTCCCTATTTCTTAAACATACAACTCTCTTCAGCAGGTGTATTGGCAGCCGGTGTTTGTCTTGAACTTCATGTATAATTCGCTTACTAATACTAGCCATGTTATGTATGTTCTTGTGTGCTATTTGAATAAGATTACTGTGTGGTTGTTACAAATATTAGCTCCAACATTACAGTTTCTCAAGATTGAATGAGTCAATATATTCCGTTAGTTTCGGTATGTCCACATGTATGTCATTGCGTTCGGTATCGATGGTCTCACATTCCATAGCTGCATATTTGTGTCCACACGAGCTTGATAACAAATAATACGTTGGTTTGAAATGTCGACTCATGAATTCAAACACGGTACAGTCGGTAGCGAAGATCTGGTTCGCAAATCCTGCCCCGTGAGTTCCCACGATACAGTCTGCACTGTGGAATAATTCGACCTGCTTTTTGAATGAGAGCTCGCCCAGTGCGTAACTTTCGAACCCATACTCTTCTAGCACACCCATCACTTCGGATCGGTTCACGATTCGCCGTTCGTCAATGTCTGTTCTGATGATGAAGATCCGTCTGGGCTCAGACGAGTTGTCGATTGATTCAGCCGCCTTTTGACGGACCCATCTGATCGCTGAGGGCGAAATAACCTTGTGTGGTACATTCCGGACCAGTGGACTGGCGTACTGGGATGTCCAGTCTTCTTGAGACCGGTGAGTTGGAACGACAAGACGCTTTATTGTTGTTTCTGACCTATCCCATTCTGTCCATTCGTCTGGCGTATATCCGAACAGCTCAAGCGATTCGGTAATGTAGCTGGAAGGGTTGGGAGGAAGGAGCAACTGCGGTTTCTCGCCCGTTCGTTCTGTATAGCGTTCGATTCCCTCCAGCCTGGTCAGTCCTTTCATTACCCACTGGTGATAACTTCCCGTATCGATGAGAGAGCAGGCAAGATCAAAATCATACTGTTTTTGTGGTGGTTTTTTTCTTTTCTCTCGTACTGTCTGAATAATTCTCTTATCTTTTGCGATTAATTTCCCAAACTGATTGCGTCTCGCTCTGAGTGATTCAAGAATAACCCCATCAGTATTTACAGCAAATCCATAATCTTTGATGATCGTTGCGTTTTCGATCTCTGCAACGAATGGCTGTTCAAACGAATACTCACCGTTCACTCTATCTAAAAACGGAATCTTTGATCACTCTGATACTCTTTTGCTACAAAAGCGTCTGGGCGTGAGTAGTCAACGACTTTGTATTTCTGCATCTCGTGCCGTCGTAATGAGGGCAAGGCATAGGATGTTACAAGACCGATGGTCAACCATTTAATTGATAATGGCCGTCCGAGAAGATATCTTATCAGAGGTTTAGCCCCTTCTGACTGATATTTTCTCTTGGCCCGGCTTAAGATTGAAAGTGATCTTCCCATTGATGGTACAAGAAATTATAAATTCTTATTTGTTTCGACTAATAAAAGAAAAGGGACTCTAGTTTCGATATACCGCAGTCAATTTGCCCGATATTCTATATATTACTGATTAAGCGTGCGTTTTAGTTGCATAATAACTTCGATAATAAATCATACAATCAATAGAATTGTAAAATAGACCGATTCAGCAGGTGAACGAGTTCATTTTTGAAATGGTCTCCCAGTAGTGATTAACGCAACTTCTGGATGAATCTACCTGAGTTCGGCCAGCAATGAGTGAGACTGGTCGGCGACGGACAGAAGACCTCCCAGTAGTTCTACAGATGGAAGAGACAGTAATCACATAGCGAGGCCAGGAGTTTATGCTGTTTGCGGCTATCGGCCTTGAGAATCGTCAGTTGCTCCACGCCTCTGTCGCGTGTTGTACGAACTATCTTATAACTCGGCGATTTCCTTCAGGAATCGCCGAGTTGTATGGGCTACCACCGCCGATTGTGTTGACAGACGGGGCCACGAACGTCCCCGCCTTCACCAGACTTGATATCAAGCGTATCATCCGTTCTCGAACCGTCCGAAACCGAATCCAAATCTGGATTCAGGAGCTCAAACGCTGCATCGAGATGTGTTAAGCCTTTTTCACCAGACACAGCGTTGAAACCACGAATAACTGGCTCCGACAGTTCACGTGGTTCTGGAACTTAAGCCAAACTTATCAGTGCCACCTAATGGCGGAACAAATTCATACCCGTGTCTCTGATACATTTCTATGAACAACATTTATATCGTTGGTATGGGGTATGTTGGAACCTCACTATCAGCAGTGGTTGCAGATACAGGCCACTCCGTCACGGGAGTCGACATAGATACAAAACTCGTCGAAACAATCAATCAAGGAGAATGCCCGATTGAAGAAGAAACGATAACCGAACGTTTCGAAGAGTACGCCAAATCTGGGCGGATAACAGCCTCAACTTCCTACGAAGGGGTCGCAGACGCGGATACGGTCATTGTCACGGTCGGCACACCACTTGAAGGCGCAAACCCGGATCTCACCGCAGTCAAAGCTGCTACCGAAGCCATCGGAAACCACCTCACTCCGGACACACTAGTGATCTTCCGAAGTACACTTCCTGCCGGTGCAACAGAGAATGAACTCCAGTCGATTTTAGATGATGTGTCTGGATCCAGAGCAGGCGAGGAGTATTCACTCGCGTTCTGTCCTGAACGAATGGCTGAGGGTAGTGCATACAAAGACTTGACCACGCTACCAGTTGTCGTCGGAGGATTAACTGATGCCTGTCAGCAAGAGACAGAGAAGTTCTGGAACAAGTTAGGACAAGACACAGTCGCAGTGTCGAGTCCGACAGCAGCCGAACTCACAAAATTAGCAGATAACTGGTGGATCGACCTCAACATCGCACTAGCAAACGAACTCGCACTCCTCTCTGAACAGCTGGGTGTTGATAGTATTGAAGTCATTCATGCAGCAAATACACTTCCCAAAGGCGAACACAATGTCAACATCCTCTTTCCTGGCTCCGGTGTCGGCGGGAGTTGCCTCGTCAAGGACCCATGGTTCGTCGCAGAGCTCGGGGACGCATACGGTCTCGACTTGGAAACACCACGCGTCTCGAGAGAGGTCAACGATCAGATGCCCGGCCACGTCGTCGGACTGGCTGACGGCGCATTAGACGGTCTCGAAAACGAACGTATCGCAGTACTTGGATACGCGTTCAAAGGAGGGACGGACGACACGCGGAACACGCCGGCGAAACCGATCATCGAGCGTCTTAGAGACCAAGGTGCACACATTCGACTTGCTGACCCACACGTGCCGGACGAACGAATCAAAAACGAAGTCGATATCAATCCGGTCGAACTAACTGTGGCACTTGAGAACGCTGACGCAGTGATACTTGTGACCGGTCATAAACAATACAGAGACATGTCATCGGAGTCAATAATCGACAACGTCGGGTCCCAATCGTTCGTCGTCGTCGACGGTCGTCAAGTCTTCGACCCGGACGATTTCGCGGGGACAGCCGTTCATTATCGCGGCGTCGGACGAGGGACAAATGAGTAACCGCATCCTCGTAACCGGTGCAGCAGGGTTTATTGCCCGTCACCTGATCAGTGAACTCGTCGAGCGCGAGCCCGAAAGTACAATCATTGCGACAGACATCAAGTCTGCCCCCCCAGAACGGTACGCAGCGCACGTCGGCATGAACGTCGAATATCTACAAGGCGACATCACCGACGAAGCGTTTCGGGAAACATTGCTCAACGAACCGTTCGATCGCGTCTACCATCTCGCTGCAATCGTTGGGGTCGACCAGTACGTAAAAAATCCACTTCGCATTACCGAAGTGAACGTCGTTGCAACGAAGGCGATTCTCGAACGGATACAAGAGTGGGATGTCCGGTTTGTCTTCACGAGTACGAGTGAGGTGTACGGAAAAAATCCAGACGTTCCATGGGGTGAGACGACCGAAAGAATCCTTGGACCACCGACCATCGACCGGTGGAGTTACAGCACGGGAAAAAGCGCCTGTGAGCATATGATTCACGGGCTTGCCGACACGGACTCACCGTTCAGCGCGACCGTTGTCCGACCGTTTAATTTGTATGGGCCGGGGCAACGGCCGAAGTTCGCAATCCCGGCGTTTGTGGACTGTGTGGTCAACGGCGACGTCCCGACTGTGTACGACGATGGAACACAGACCCGGAGTTTCACCTACATCAACGATTTCGTCGAAGGTCTTTACGTAGCATCGACACACCCTGCCGGAGAAAACGAGGTGTTCAATCTTGGCGCAACACGTGAGACCGAAATCCGTGAGCTCGCCCAATTGGTGCTAAAGGTCGCCGGCCACGAGGACAAAGAACCGGAGTTCATTAACACCGACGACCTCTACGGCGAGTCCTACGAGGATCTCGAACGCCGCGTACCGAACGTCTCGAAAGCAGCTGAATTGCTCGACTGGGAAGCAGAGACGCCGCTGGAAACGGGAATCGAGCGCGTTATCGAGTGGGGGCGAGAGCACTATTGAGATGGGCGACGAAGACAAGCCGATTCCAGCCGAGGAGTATAGGACTATCGCCCAAAATGTCCCGATAGTCTCTGTCGACTTGCTCGTGCACCACAACGGTGGACTCGTTCTGGGGAAGCGACAGAACGAACCGGCCAAAGGCGAGTGGTTCGTCCCCGGTGGCACGGTGCTGAAGGAGGAGACGCTCGTTGACGCCGTACACAGGGTCGCACAGGAGGAACTCGGATCAGATGTTGTGGTTGACGAAAGACTTGGGACGTACGAACACTTCTACGACGCTGCTGCCTCCAAGGGTGTCGACTCGAAACAGTACCTTGCGACGGCCTTTATTGTCACGCCGAGGACGAATACACTCGAACCCGACGAGCAACACGACTCGCTACGGGTATTCGACGCTTCGTTCCCGAAATTGCACAATTACGTCGAGCGGTATATCCGGGATCTTCGGGCAGCTGGATATCGGTACTAACCGGATCGACACGATTTTCAAGACAGTTCCCACACCTCACGGTATGTCGGTACTCATCGTCGGTGCCAGCGGCCTCGTCGGCAGCGTCCTTGTTGAGCGCGCGCGCGAGCAAGGCATCCAGGTCGCTGGGACATATAATACGACACAACCGTCACTCGACGTTCCCCTCTACCAACTTGATATTCGGGAGCAAACAGCGGTCCGTGACGTATTCGACCAAGTGCAACCGGATGTCGTGGTGAACTGTGCAGCTGTTACCGATGTTGACGAGTGTGAAGCGAACCCGGAGACTGCACGCGCCGTGAATACCAAGGGAGCAAAAACGCTCGCAGAGAGCTGCAGCGAGTGTGGTGGGCGGTTCGTGCAGTTATCTACAGACTACGTGTTCGGTGGTGACCAGCGGACGCCGTACCATGAGGACGACGATCCGAATCCCGGACAGGTGTACGGCCAGTCGAAATTTAATGGTGAACAGGCAATACTGCAGGCAGCCCCCGGCGCGCTAGTCGCTCGGCTCTCATTTGTCTTCGGGAATCACGGTGCCACGAACGAACTGACTGGGTTCCCAGCGTGGGTGCTCGGACGTGCCCGTGCAGGCCAGCAGGTACCGCTGTACACCGATCAGCACGTCACGCCGACTCGAGCGGGATACGCTGCAGAGACTGTACTCGGGTTACTAGATATGAAGCACACCGGAATAGTTCACGTCGCGAGTCGTGACTGTGTAACACCCTACGAGTTCGGAACCGTGGTCCTGGATGAAGCAGATGAGGATGCGAGCCTGATAAAGGAAAGTTCACTCGACAGCGCCGAGACTGATGCTCCCCGGCCGGAATACACGTGTCTATCGACGGAGCGACTGGCAGATAAACTCGAAGAGCGTCCGCCGACACTCTGGACAGAAATCCGAACACTGTTCGACTGACGACGCAGCGGTGCTATATCTGATACTGCTCTCTATGTTCGATGAAGTGTTCTAGGTCCTTCTGGTCGAGGTCATCAAATCGCAGCACCGCCTCACAGTCGAATCCTGGACACTTCATGATGCGTTCGCGTTCGAGTTCATTCGCTGCGACGATCGTCTGACATTCCTGGCACGTGTGTGTGATGATGCGCATAATTAGAGTTTGAGATGTGAATTCTCGCCAACGACGAGGCGTGTACCCTCCGGACGGAGGTTGGCAGCACTCTCCACTGTCGCTCCCCGGCCGATGAGACTGTCGACGATTACTTCGTCTGTGTTCAGCGTCGATTCTCCAACGACGACGCTGTTTTCGATGTGTGTGCCGACAATTTCACATCCGTTACCGATAGAGGTGTTCGGTCCGACATACGTTCCGGAGCGTAACATGACATCTTCACCGAGACTGACCGGTCCGCGAACGACTGCCCCGGATTCGATGGTTGCGCTTGCCGGGACCACCACGTCACCTGTCACTTCCGATTCCGGGTCGACAGTCCCATCGACACGTCGTGATATATCTTGAAGAACTAGCCTGTTCGCATCGAGAATATCTTCCGGTTTGCCAGTATCCTTCCACCAACCCTCGACGACGTGTGAGTCGATAGAGAGACCACGATCAAGCAGGATCTGAATGGCGTCCGTGATTTCGAGTTCCCCGCGCCAGGACGGTTCGAGCTTCTCGATGGCCTCAAAGACGACCGGAGAGAAGACGTATATCCCGACAAGCGCGAGGTTACTCGGTGGATCGTCTGGCTTCTCAACAAGGGTCTGGACATGCCCAGCTTCATCAACATCGGCGACCCCGAACTGGCCAGGGTCGTTTACCTCCTGTAACGCGATGCCGGCGGCATGCTCTCCGTCCTCGAAACTTCCGAAGAGGTCCGTGACGCCGTCATCAAGGAGGTTGTCACCCAGATAGACTACGAAATCATCGTTACCGACGAACTCACGAGCGCATCCGACAGCGTGAGCTAGACCAAGCGGGTTGCCCTGAACGATGTACGTGATATCGACACCGAACGCCGATCCATCACCGAGAAACTCTTGGATCTCGTCGCGGCCAAGGTTGCCAAGGATGACACCGATCTCGGTGATACCGGCGTCGCGGAGATCCTCAACTGCATACTGTAGTACGGGCTTGTTCGCCACGGGAACGAGCTGTTTCGGACCCGTGTGGGTAATCGGGCGAAGGCGTGTACCGCGTCCACCAGCGAGTATAATCCCTTTCATGAGTTATAATCTATCTCACTTATGTGGTGGCGATTCCCAGTCGAACGGGATCTTGTCAGTATCATACGGCAATCGTTGTTCGTCAGGATCATCGTAGTCATACAGGTTCGTTGGAAAGTTCACGATAAGTGCCGGTTCGTCGCCGAGGGCTTTGAAACCATGCCAGCAATCACCAGGGACACGAACAAGTTGGGGACTGTGTTCGCCGATGACAAACGTATCAAGTTCTCCTTGTGTCGGAGAATCACTCCGATCGTCATAGACAGCTACCTTGATTCGACCCCTCGGACAGACGAAGTGGTCTATCTGCCCGCGGTGATGTTTGTGCCAAGCTCTGATAATACCCGGATATGTCAGTGAGTAGTATGACATTACAGGTTCAGGATCGTACTCCTGCCAGTCTTGTCTGAATATTTCGACGAGATGGCCGCGCTCGTCGGCGTTGACTTGTAGTTCACGAGTTACGATATCATGAATCATTTATAATATACACTGCGTAGGTAGAAATAATAAAAGTACTTACTCACGCTCGCTTTTTTATAATAACGGTGTTATATCTGGATGGTCATAAGTAGACCCTTGAACTTCTTGACCCAACCAAACCTTATCTCGTTTTTGTTGCCAGATTTCATGTCGACTTCGAACTCGAACCGGGATTTGATCAATGTCAAGTATTTTAGCGATTGATACTCTGTGAACGCCGTTGGAGATCATATATTCGCCATTCCTCGATAGATTCATTGCAATATCTTCCAATTCTGGGGGGTGATATCGAAGTTTCCTTAATTCGCTATCCAGTAGACCTACATTCCGGAGTTCAGCTTGAGATTTGAATCCATTTGATTTAATTGTATCATATAATTCATCATAAGCTGCTAATCTCTTATTAGCCTCAGTCATGGTTTCGCATCCCTTCCAGTCTGAATCGTTATCAGCTATGAGATACTTTATATGGTCGTAATATTTAGTATCGTCCCATTCCACATCATGTGCAAAATGGTCACGGAATGATTTGAATACTATATCATCCACGAGAGGCTTTTTATGTAGATCCCAGTCGCCAGAATGTATACCTACTGGCTCCTTTGAAATACTTTTGGATATACATTCAATCTCATCTAATTCAATCCAATATATTTTCAGGGGCCAAATTGGAGCATGGTATTCTTTTCTATAAACATGATATGTCTTTAAATAAATCTCGGCTTTCTTCCAATACTTGTATGGCGAAAAGACCAGCCGGAGAATTTGATCTAACATTTCCATCAAATGTTGTATTCTTGTCTATTATTTTCATAAAATGTTATTGTTTCCTCTAGACCATTCTTTAATTTCGTTGTTTTCGACCAGTTTAGATATTCCTGTATTTTTTCAGGCTTAAACGTGACATCTCCGATTTTTATTTGATCCCAGTCCTCCGGCCATGGAACCAGCGATACTTCGCCCTTGCCAGAAATTTCAACAATCATTTCGGCTAGTTCTACTATGCTTGTACTGGTTCCGGAGCTTAAAACAAAAACCTCACCGTTTGCTCGATCACTTACAAGCCCTTTAATTAATCCTTGGATGACGTCATCAATAAACACGAAATCTCTGAGCATGTCGCCGGGTTTGTACACAGTAAGTTCTGAATCGTTTAGCGACAATCGTATGAACTTATTGATAACACCATATTTTGGGTTCTCCAACTGTGCACGAGGGCCATAGACGTTTGCTAGCCGAAAGCAGACAGTGTCGATATCATACACTTGTTCGTATACCGAACAGTATTTTTCGCCAGCTAATTTGTTTGCTCCATATATATCAATTGGATCTACTTTCGAGTTCTCAGTGAGTGGCTTTTCCGTGGGTTTCCCGTAGACAGCTTGCGAACTAGCGAAAATCATCTTTGCTGATGGGGAATAATCTTTGATTGCCTCTAAGACATTGATTGTTCCTGTACAATTTGTTTCTATATCCTCAGTTGGTGTTGACATTGAAATCGGACGACTTAATTGTGCAGCCATATGAAAAACCGCATCGACATTTTCAACAACATCAATAACATCTTTTCTATTTCTCACGTCACCTTTTTTGAATTGTATTTCATCCCTGATTCCTTTTATATTATATTCATTTGCGCCATAATTCTCCGACATTGAATCAAGAATTATGACCTCAGAACCCTTCCTCACCAGTTGATGAGCTAGATTACTTCCAATAAATCCAGCACCACCTGTTATCAATATTTTTTTGTCTTTGACGATATCTTCCATAATTATATCATTACCTCCGTCATATGTTATAACTGACGGTTTTATAATGCCAAAATTGATTCTATCCTGCGCTCTAACTGCTCTACGGGAATTTCGTAATCTGAGTGGCTTCCCTCAACATCGGGATCTTGACTAATGACAGGTTTACAACGTAATCTCCGACCACCTGAATTCAGTACTTCTGCTAATTCATAATACATATGAAAGTGTGAAACCATCTTGGGGTGAGTAAGGGGAATTATGGTCGCATTTTCGGCAAAAGCTATATTTGCGAAAGCACCTCCAGGTGTGCCTACAATACATCCGGCATTTTTATACATAGCAACTTGTTCTTCAAAATCTAGCTCCTCCGGAGCAACTATTTCAAATCCATACGAATCTAACATACTCCTAAGCTCTTCGATATTTTTTATTCTCCTCCGGTCAGTATTCTGTCTAGATATATAAATACGATTTGAGTACTCATTCAGATGTTGTTCAAAATTAAGAGATTGTTCAATTTTGTTGGTAACCCAATCAATGTCACTAAAACAGAATTTTCTCCGTTCCCATTTTGGCAATACAAAATTATTGATCTGTGCTGAGTTATCACTCCAAATGATCCAATCTTTTTCCGGTTTCCCACAAATGGAAAGAAGTTCTCTTTGCCACTCACTGAGATGTGGATCAATAAGCAATTTCACTCGATTACCAGTCTTGTTTTCATAGTGTTCAACCCCACGGAGCTTCGGCAACTTCTCAAGGAGCCAATGGCCATAAGACATATTATTTGGGAGCGCTCTCGTCTGTAGCATACTGCAGGCAGTGTCGATACCGTTTTTGTTATTTTTCCCACATGTAAAGATCCCTGAAAGGGTTTCTTTTGGGGAATAGTAGTAAGATTCGAATAATATGTGTCTAATATCTGACTGCATATTGTTTCGCAATTCGATTAAAAGCTCACAATCATCCGTTATTATCACCCCGTGTGGACCAATGCATCTAATATTATTTAATTCAGCGACGTAAGGTTCAGCAACCTTTATTTTGTATTGAATGGGTTCATTTTTTGTGAGAATTTCTCTGCTTCCTGGAATCTTATCTACTCTATTTTGGGTGGCTTCTAAATAAATGTCCGTATCAATGCCGTCCGGTTGGGTTATTTTGTGGGTTTCAGGCTCATCTATTTGCCAGTATTGATATTTGTTACTCTGTTTTAATTTGTCGTGACTCAAAGTATCAATCCAGCCGCCATGGAGTAACTGTTCCGTGCATCTTGACACAAGATAGGGTAGAGCCTTGATGGGTATATCTAGAACTTTTTTCATTCCATCAGCCACGTTCTTATTCCACTGGTTATTTTGAATGGACTTACTCTATTTGATTTGGCTCTGTAGTTTTGGTATACTGCGGTCGACTTCATGCAAATCGGACGCTCTGTCGAAGGTTGTAGACAGTTGTTTTGAGCACCATTTCTCGGAATTCTAAGTTCCAACTTCGCACCAGATTTCGTCACAGTTCTCTATAGGTGCGCTGAGAATATCAATTAGACTGCTAATCCCTATAGTTTAGCTTTCGTGACTACGTTCCGGGTGAATAGCGGATTTCGGATGTCAAACCAATCTGTCGCTTCGCTTTCCACAGCAATAAATGAGTTTCACCGTTACGTTTAGAAATTATAGAGCCCAATTTCACTAAAAAGGTACAACTGGATTCACAAGGGTAATTTATAACAGGAATCTGATACACATATTTCATGTTCCGATACTGCTTCATCAATAACGGAAATTTCTTATACTATGGCTGCTTAATACCATATAAAAAATTTGTGTATCAATTTACGACATTATTACTGTGAGCCCATCAACAGATATTCTAGGTACTATTTAATTTATGAAATTAAACAAATTAAAAAACAATACGTATCATCTTTATCATTGGAGCTATCGGTGGTTGTTAGCAAAATTACGACATTCGAGTTATAAAATAAAGTGGCGAGGAAGTTTCACAAGCGCAAATACGCTGCTTAACATAGATGTCGACAGTATAGAATACAAATATATCGGATTTAGAGACATAAATACTGTCGGAACACATATTCGTGCCGGTGACTGGGATACAAATGTGTCTCCATCCGATTTATTATATCCAAATACACAAGTAACTAGTCCACAGTTGTTACCAATAACACAATGGAGTTATTATACCGGTTGTAACAAACATTTCAATCAGAATATTCCTTGGGAAGAAACAGAACTCCACAAATATTTCAAACAAAGAAGTGAAAACAAAGCCGAATTAGAAGAGAGATTGAATGAATTTGAACATGTATATGAACGAATCCGAACGGAGGGCTACAAAACACAGCGACAATTAATAAAAGAAAATAAAGTAGATTCGTTTGAATCTAAATCACTACCAGGACATGATGAGGTCTGTGTAGCCATCGGCCGGAATGGAGAAATATACCAAATGGCTAAAGGTAATCACCGGATGGCGATCTCGAAGATCCTTGATTTGGACACAATTCCCGTTCGCGTCCTACTACGACACAAAGATTGGCAGAAAAGACGCTATGAAATATACAAAAATAAGTCCGATTATGAAATAAATGATGGCTCACATCCGGACCTATTACAATTGGTTGGCTGATATTGGCCTTATTAATCAAATTGTGCTAAGCTCATGGCTGATGTCGGTTACACACACTGGGAGTTATTGTTTATTAAAACCAGATATGATCATAGTCATTTCTGTGGTCAATTGTTATTTGGTATACCCTAGCGCTGCAAGCTGATCGGTAACATCATTTTCATCCCGACATTGTGGCTTCTTGGCTGGTCGTTCGGTTGTGATATCCCGTCGTGGTTTCGAGTCAATAATATGCCATGGGACGGTAACAAGTTCTGGATATCGCTGTCCGCTTGGATGGCCATATCCACGAACGGGAACTGGAGAGAGACGATCTCCAATCAGGTTTCCGTGATCTGCTGTAATTACTGTCCGACCATCTACGACATTCAGTAGTTCTTCTACGTGATCAAGCACTAAATCAAGATTTTCTCTATATGCTTTCCATACTTTTGCCTCAGTTACAGTCGGATTTTTGCCCCACTGTAGCACATCCCAGATGTTTGGTTGATTGAGCTGAGGTGAGTCGACATCTTTTTCATGTCCTCTATGTTCAAGCTCTTGTCCCGTTTCCCCGAGAAACGGATAATGGGGTTGCATAAAGTGAAATACATATTTTTTTTCTGGGTATGTTTGAACAACTTCTCGGGCAGCAGCTACTACTTTTTCTGGCGGGATAGTCTGAACAGTGTCATCCCACTGTTTAAGCAAATCAACAATAGCATGAAATATTCCATTGTCCAGACGGTACACATGTGGATTCGATGTTATGTAGACTGTATCGTATAATTCTCGATCACTGAAATTAGCCTCCATAAATTCCCAACTAGTACTTCCTTGAGATTGTCGTGATTCGAGTTGGCCCTCAATATCGTTTTGTTCTGTGAATGTATCATACCGGCACCCATCTAAAATTATGAGATTATCCCAGTCTTCATCAAATATATCTACTCCTTCATTTGAGTAATATTTTTGCTGATACCACCGGTTGAAATCCTGCCCGAATTGCCTGACTTCACCTCTGATGAGTTTTGGATTTTCAATTATCTTAAATATGTCTGAGGGTTTGTATTTCATTTATTCACCTGATAAAAGTTTGTGATAATATGAGGTATCTGAAGCGATAAAACAATAACGGTATCTTTTAGGCGAAATTTATCATTTGCATACAATAGAATAGATGGTCAATATTGCTCTTGCGTATAGTAAGTTTGCAACTTCACAATCTGGGGGTGCCAGAGAATCATTACTCACTCTTCTCGATGGAGTATCAGAAAAGGTACAAATAACTGTTGACGTCTATCAGACTCCTCCTGTTGATGACCCACCAAATACAAATTTTGAGTACAAAATACATAGTACCAGTGTTCAAAAAGTTCCGAAGTTAACATGGGCTAATCAAGTGATCTCCCGTTTTCAGTGGGGTCGGTATCTGAAACAACAGCTCAGTTCGGACTATGATCTTTTGATTACTCAGGGCAGTTTGGGTCCCGCTTCAGTACATGTCGCGAATGAATTAAATATCTCTTCTGTCTTTTTTGTCCGAAGTCTAGCACTTACAGGATATGAAAAGTATTGGCCGAATCTTGGTCACGGCACGAGTTTATTACAAACTGATCTCGGAGGAATGATTCAGTATCCTTTTCTATGGAAAAATTTTCATGATTACCAACAAGCAGCATCTGAGGCTACACAGACAATTTCAAACAGCGAATTTACCGCTTCAAAAATCAATCAACTATTCGACACAGAATCTACTATTATCTATCCACCGATCAAACTCAGCCAGTATTTAATCAAATATAATACTGAAGGATCTATTACGATGGTTAATCCTCGGGCAGCGTACAAAGGAGCAGATATTTTCCTCAATATCGCTGACCAAATGACTGATGAAACCTTCCTCCTCGTGGGTCCTATCTCTTCAGAAGCGATCCAGAATCGAACTGAAAAAATGCCGAATGTAAGCCACTGGGAGTGGTGCGAGGACATGCGAGAGGCATATGCAGAATCGAAACTTGTCGTAGTTCCCTCACGAGGTGAAGAACCCTTCGGCCGCGTTGCCGCAGAGGCGATGGTAAGCGGGATACCATGTGTAGTAAGTAATCGTGGTGGACTTCCCGAAGTGGTTGGGGATACGGGAGAGATTGTTCGTCAGATCGAAGCCATTGATCAGTGGACGACAGCAGTTCAGAAGGCACTCTCGGATCACGACCCACAAGCCCAACGGCAACGAGTTGAGCGGTTTTCGGCTGAACGACAAGTAAATAAATTATTTAGCGTAATCGATAGTTTGGTTGAGTCTACCAATGACTAAATTATATCCGGTGAGGTAGTTAAATGAGCACACATTCTGAACCTTTAACATTAAGATTGGGTATCGAGCTATGCTACTTCGTTAAGCTCATCTCTCAGACACCTATTGCACTACGAAAATATCGAACAACGAATGTTTGTTAGAATTCTCTATTACTGTTCTGATATCG
>LFFM01001120.1_pt1 | contig 19042 bp, 17 predicted proteins | sample 643131 | NCBI WGS metagenome assembly LFFM01 (sample SAMN03777445, study PRJNA286221) | soda lake metagenome | biome: soda lake; feature: Kulunda steppe; material: water; isolation source: sample Tc-Br brine of Tanatar trona crystallizer | place: Russia: Kulunda steppe | collected 2011-07
ACATGTTCTGCCAGAACAGGTCGTGGAGGATGTGACCCGAGGAGTTGTGGGTCACGCTTCGGATCGCGCCGGCGGACGAGGAGAAGTCGTGCTCCTCACGGTTCCCCGCGAGCGTCTCCTCGGCGGCATTCCAGCCGTTCACGTAGCTCTGGTGGTGCGTGTCGTGGTGCCATTCGAGCACCTGCTCGGAGATGTGCGGTTCCAGCGCGTCGTAATCGTACGGAAGGGGATCGAGTTCGTAGCTCATGTCTGATTCACCTACCAACACACACGGACGGATACCTGTTAAAGATAATGCGTCACGCGATACCACACGTCACCGGACGCGAGCGTCACCGGCTTGCGTGAGTGTTATCGGTGTGATAGCGGTTCGTACCGGGACCGCGAAGAACGAACTGCACCCCGATCCGAAACGATCAGGTAACCTTTTGCGGTTACATCGGTTCAGGAACACTCGCGCGGCGCGGCGTGCGTCGCGCTCGTACGGTGGGACTGGGATTTGAACCACGGTCGCTCCCTGCCGGTCGCTCTCTGATTCAAATCCTTACACGAGACTCGCGCAGCGCGGCGTGCGCCGCGCTCGTACGGTGGGACTGGGATTTGAACCACGGTCGCTCCCTGCCAGTCGCTCTCTGATTCAAATCCCTACACGAGACTCGCGCGGCGCGGCGTGCGTCGCGCTCGTACGGTGGGACTGGGATTTGAACCCAGGAAGCCGTGAGGCTACCGGTTTTCAAGACCGGCGCAATAGGCCACTCTGCCATCCCACCACGAATCAAGGTGTCGAGACGCCGGGACTAATGGGTATCGGTGTCGGGCGGGCCGTGGTGGCCGCCACCGGCGTCGTCCCGACCGGGGTGGCGGGGTTTTTGCCCGCGGAGCAGGAACAAACGAGCATGAGCCACGACAGACGCGAATCCGGGTTCAAACGACGGACCCGTGTCGAGGAGGCGTTGGCGACGCTGCTCGACACCGTCGAGCCACACGGCCGGGTGGAGACGGCGCCGCTCGGCGAGGCGGACGGCCGAGTGCTCGCCGAGCCGGTCGACGCGCCCGCGCCGGTGCCGAGCTACGACCGCGCGGCGATGGACGGCTACGCGGTCCGCGCCGAAGACACGTTCGGCGCGTCAGATCGCTCGCCTGCCGTGCTCCGAACGACCGACGGCGACATCCGCGCGGGGGAGGCGACCCGTGTCCACACCGGCAGCGCACTGCCCGACGGCGCGGACGCCGTCGTGATGATCGAACACGTCGAGTCGGTCGGCACGGAGCTGGAGGCGTTCGACGCGGTCGCCGCCGGCGAGAACGTCGGCCCTGCGGGCGAGGACGTCGCCGAGGGTCAGCGGCTCTACGACGCTGGCGCGACGCTCCGTCCTTCGGACCTCGGGCTGCTCAAATCCGTCGGGCTCGACGCCGTCCCGGTGTACGAGCCGCCGACGGTCGCCGTGATCCCAACCGGCGAGGAGCTCGTCCAGTCGGACCCGGACCCGGGAGAAGTGATCGAGACGAACGGGCTCACGGTTTCCCGGCTCGTCGAGCGGTGGGGCGGCGACGCCCGCTATCGCGACGTTGCCACGGACGATGAGGATGCGCTCTCTGCCGCGATCGAGCGCGACCTCAACGCAGATATCGTCGTCACCACGGGTGGTTCCTCCGTCGGCGAACGCGACCTCCTCCCCGAAGTGGTCGACCGTCTCGGCGAGGTGCTCGTCCACGGTGTTGCCCTCAAACCCGGCCATCCGGTGTGTCTCGGCCGCGCCTCGGGGACGCCGGTCCTCTCGCTCCCGGGCTACCCCGTCGCCTGTATCGTCAACGCGGCGCAGTTCCTCCGCCCGACACAGAAGCGGGTCGCCGGGACCGAACCGTCCCCGTTCCCCACCCGACGCGCCCGGCTGGATCGGAAGATCGCGAGCGAGCCCGGGACGCGGACGTTCGCCCGGGTTCGGCTGTCGGAGGGATCGCCCGACGCGGGCGGATCGGCTGATGGGCCGTCGACCGTTGCGACCCCGACCCGCGCGAGCGGCTCCGGCGTACTCTCCAGCGTCGCGCTCGCCGACGGGTGGGTCGTCGTGCCGGAATCCATCGAGGGGTTCGACGCCGGGCGGGTCGTCGACGTGGAGCTGTGGGAGGTGACCGAATGAGCGACCGAAAGGAGTTCCGAGACCTCGCCGAGCCGGCCGCCGCCCGCGACGCCATCGCCTCGCTGGAGCTCACGCCCGAGCCCGAATCCGTTCCGCTCGACGATGCCCGCGGCCGCGTGTTGGCCGAACGGGTCGACGCCGAAACCGACGTGCCGGGGTTCGATCGGGCGTCGATGGACGGCTACGCGGTTCGCGCGCGGGACACGTTCGGCGCGGACGAGGCCGACCCGGCGACGCTCGAGCTGGCTGGCGCGGTCCACGCGGGCGTCGAACCCGACGTGACCGTCGAGCCGGGGACGTGTGCCGAGGTGTCGACCGGCGCGGTGATGCCCGACGGGGCCGACGCCGTGGTGATGGTGGAGCGAACCGATACGGTCGAGGACGCGGACACGACCCGGATCGCGTTCCGGACTGCGGTCGCACCGGGCGATCACGTGATGGTCGCCGGCGCGGACATCGCCGCTGGGGCTCGCGCGCTCGGCCCCGGAACCCGATTGACTCCCCGCGAGATCGGGCTGCTTTCCGCGCTCGGACGCGACGAGGTCCCGGTTCGTGGCCGGCCGACCGTTGGGATCGTCTCGACGGGCGACGAGCTCGTTCGTCCCGGCGAGGAGCTCAACCCGGACCGTGGAGAGATATACGACGTCAACTCGACGACGATCGCTGCCGGCGTCGCCGAGGCGGGCGGCGAACCGGTGTTGTACCCACACGCGGGCGACGACTACGCGGAGATGGAACGGATCCTTCGAGAAGCGGCCGACGAGTGTGATCTCGTCCTCTCGTCGGGGTCGACGTCAGCCAGCGCGATCGACGTGATCTACCGCGTGATCGAGGAACGCGGCGAGCTCCTCCTCCACGGTGTCGCGGTCAAACCGGGCAAGCCCATGCTGATCGGGCGGCTCGATCGCGGCGACGGCGGCGAGTCCGCCTACGTCGGGCTTCCCGGCTATCCCGTCTCAGCGCTCACCATCTTTCGGACGTTCGTCGCCCCCGCGATCCGCGAGGCCGCCGGTCTGCCGGAGCCGCGGACCGCCACGATCGAGGGGCGAATGGCCGCAGGCGAGCGTTACGCCGAGGGCCGACTCCGATACATGCCCGTCGGCCTGCTCGACATCGGCACGGAATCAGCGGGGATCGACGGTGATCGGCCGCTCGTGTACCCCGTCGACAAGGGGTCCGGCGCGACGACCAGCCTGGTCGAAGCCGACGGCGTGGTCGCGGTCGATCCGGACACGGAGTACCTCGACACGGGTGAGTCCGTCTCCGTCCAGCTGTTCTCGCCCGACGTCCGGCCGCCGACGCTGCTCGGCGTCGGCGAGGACGACCCCGCGCTCAACCGCCTGCTTGACCGAGTGGAACGTCCCCGGTACCTCCCCGTCGGCTCCCGTGAGGGGCTCCGTCGGCTCCGTGACGGCGTCCCGGATGTCGCCGTTGTCGCCGGACCGATCGATCGCGAGGTCGACAGTGTCGACCTCGGTGGCTGGAGCCGGGAGTGGGGACTCGTTGTCCCGGACGGGAACCCAGACGAAATCACCGGGCTCACCGAGCTCGTCGACCGCGACGTTCGGTTCGTCAACCGGTCGCCCGACAGCGGGCTCCGCCGGAGCCTCGATGTGGCGGTCGGCGAGCTCGCCGCCGAACGCGACGTTTCACGGGGCGCACTCACGAACGGGATCGACGGCTACGACCACACCGTCCGTGCGTTCGAGAGCCCCGTCCGAACAGTCGTCCGCGGCGACGCAGACGTCGGCCTCGGGCTCCGAGAGACGGCCGAGCGGCTCGATTGCGGGTTCGTTCCGCTCGGCGACCAGACGGTCACCGTCCGTGCGGCACCCGACCGCGCCGAGCGCGACGCGGTCGTAGCCCTCGACACGGCACTCGACGGGATCGACGAGATCACGAGTGGGCTCGCCGGGTACTCGGTGTAACACCAGCCGCGTCAGTCGCGGAACAGCCGAAACGAGCCCTGGCCGACGACGACCTCCGCGGAGCCGTTCTCGGTCGTGCTCGTCACCGTCATGTCGCTGACGCCGATCGAGCCGCCCGCCCGGACCACCTCGGCCTCGGCCCGGAGGTCGCCGGTCGCGGGTCGGAGGTAGTTCGCGTTGAGGTTCACCGTCGCCACGCCGCCCGAGAGCGGGTCCTCGAACGCCGTTCGCTGGGCGATCCCGCCCGCGGTGTCGATCAGCGTCGCCGCGACGCCGCCGTGGATCGTTCGTCCGTCCGTGTTCGTCAGCTTCTCGTCGAACGGGATCGACATCACGATCCGGCCGCGCTCGACGACGTCGACCGACGTGTTTAGCCACGAGAGATAGCCGTGTTCCTCCTCGATCCGGCGCTGGACGTACTCCGTCGCCGCCGACGGGACCGGGTCCATGTCGGCGATGTCGCGATCGACCATGTCCCCCCGTCGCCGCCGGGGCGCTTGTAACCCGGGGAACCGGTCGAAACGTCCTGTCAGTTGATCCGTTCCAAGGGCCCACGGAAGACGCCGCCGCCGACAGGACAGCAGGGCCTCAAGTAGTATGACGCGGCATCCGACGCGTGACCTGACGGGTCGCCCGCGGTGGCCGAGACGGGAGTCCGGCGCACCGCCGCGGGTATCGTGGGCGTGTGCCGGCTGTTCGCCATCGATCGGAGCGTGTTCCGGGCTTCTCCATTCACATCTGGAGGCTCACCGACCGCCGAGCCGTATCGGGTCATCGCTCGGCTCTACCCGGACCCTCACCGTCTCCCCGACGTCGAACGTGGTGTCCGGACACACGAGCTTCGCCCCGCAGCGAGACCCGCGGGCGGCGAACAGCGAGAGACCGACGATCCGCTCGCCGTTCGCAACCACGTCGATCGGGGCCCACTCGACCGTGGTGACTGGTGTCGACACCTCCGAGAGGCTCGCGGAGTCAGCCTTCCGAGCGGTTCGGCCGGCCGCAACGTTACCGACATCGGTTCCCCACAGCGACAGCGACTCGCCCGGGCGAACCGATCCGAACCCGCCACCGCCCGCATAGTGGGCCAGTCCGCCATCGAGCGGCACGCCTTTGTCGCTCTGAACGGCAACAAACGAGGATCTAGGGCCAGGGTGTGTCGGGGCGTCGAGCACCGCGTGTGTCGGCCCGGTCTCGACGACTGTCCCCGTTCCGTCCCACCGGACACCCCCGACCGCGACCCCAACCGACACCGGGAGTGACCCGCTTGCTCGCAGCGGGTTCGATCCCGGTGACCGAAAGCCGAGGTGGACGTGGTCGTCGACCCACTGGCCGAAAAAGCCCGACCGCGTCGTCGGGCCGAGCACGTCACCGACCGCGACCCGGTCGCCCGGTTCGACCGCCGGGATCACGTGGAGCACCCGAGCGACGGTTCCGGGGTCGGCACCCGCACGGCGACACCACTCGTCGTCGAGGTCGACGAGGATCAGGTGGTCGGTCGCCGCCGCGTACGGACGGTCCGGACAGCCGACGGTTCGGGTCTCACACACGACTCCGGCGACGGGAGAGCGTCCGAGCTCCCCCTCGGGGTAGAGGTCGATCGCGCACCCGTTGTCGTGGGCCGGATACGGGGAGTTGTAGATCGAAAAGCGCCGATACGGGTCGAGCGACCTCGCGGGGAGGCGGACGGTCATGCTAACATGATTACTCCTCGGCGACCTCGATCCCATCGATCTCGAAGCAGGCACCCTCGGTTGGCCCGTCGACCGTCCCCACGGACCAGCCGTGTGCCTCGGCAATGTCGCCGACGATCGCCAACCCGAGCCCTGTCCCGCCGCCGAGTGACACCCCTCGCTCGAACACACGGCCGTGTTCGTCGTCCGGGATCCCGGGGCCGTCGTCACAGACACGTAACGCGAGGCCGTCACCGTCACGGGTCGCGGTCACGGTGACCGTCACGTCGTCGCCACCGTGTTCGATCGCGTTGCGGAACAGGTTCGCGACGAGCTGCTGGAGTCGTTCTTCGTCCGCGAGAACCATCTCGTTCGGGAGGTCGACCACGAGCGTCGCTGGCCCCGTCTCCAAGCGGGACCAGACGGTCCGGATCGCGCCGTCGATCGCGACCCGTTCGAGCGTGCCGACGGCCTTCCCCGCGGTCGCGAGCGAAAGCAATCCCTCGATCAGCTCGTCCATCCGCTCGTGTGCGCTTGCCGCCCGTTCGAGCGCATCGTCCTTGTCGTCGTCCTCGCTCACGCGCGCCAGCTCGACGGCGGCGGTCGCGGCCGCGAGCGGGTTTCGGAGGTTGTGTGAGGCGACACCGGCGAACTCCTCGAGTCGGTCGTTCTGCCGTTCGAGCTGGGTCTCTCGCCGTTCTAATGCTGCCTGTCGCTGTTCTCTCGCGGTCACGTCACGGAGGAGGAAGACGTGCCCCCGATCCGTTCCACGGGGATCCGTAATCGGGTCCTCCTGGATGTCGAACTGCCGATTTTTCATCGTGATCGGGTGGCTATCGCCGGCTTCCAGCAGTGGGAACGCCTCGGACAGCGATTCACCGACCGCTTCGTCGGGAAGGAGGCGCTTCGCGGCGGGGTTGAGATCGCGGATGCGTCCGTCGGATCCCGCGACGATCACGGGGTCCTGCATGACTTCCACCGCGGTGTCCCGGGCGACGACGGCGGCGTCCAGCGTCCCCAGCCAGAACACGACGCCGTAGAGGAACACACCGTGAACGACGAACGCAGCCGGTGCCCACTCGAGGTGCGCGTAGCTCCCGAAATCGATGACGGTGACGAGCCCCGCGAGGAGCGGAAACAACGCCCCGAGAAGGATGACGAACGTCTGGAGTCGATATCGGTTTCCGGTCCGTTGATACAGGTCGACGACGACGAGGAGTCCGAACAGGAACAGCCCGTACGCGTACAACACGAACGCGACGGTCGCCGGTCCCGGCGCGAGCTCGATGAGGCTGAACGGCCCGTCGGGCACCGCTTCGAACGAGCGACGGGCAAGACCGTGAGTCCGGCTGGACCACGCGAGCAATACCCAGAGGAACACCGGTGTCAAGACGGCGACGACTCGCGACTCGGTTCGCCAGTCGTCCCATCCCGCGTATGCGAACGCGAAGTAAAGCCAGACCGCGGGCATCGCGGCGAGAACGGGCGTCGATAGCTGTAACGCGACCACCATCAGTGTTTGACTCTCGCTAGCAACTCGGATCGCGTACAAGACGGAGAGCAGTCCGCCGCCGACGAGATACAACGAGACTTCTAAGCGACCGGGCTCGTCGCGCTCACTCCACGCGACTCGGCCGAGCCACAGCCCGACGACCCCCGCGAGCAGGCACGCGAGTAGATACGCCTGCACCGGTAAGGCCCCCAGATCGCTCATCGATACCGGTAGGAACCATAGCACCGGCAAAACGTTTGCGTCATGCGCATGCGTGACGAACGCAAAGCGCTTGTCGGTCCGACTCGTCGGTGATCACATGCGCGTGTATCGTGGACGCGCGGACGATCCGACACCCGACCGGGAGCGAACGGAGCGGATGCTCTCGAGGGCCCGTGATGGCACGCCGTCGGTCCGGGTGTGGTCCCCGCCACGTCAGGTCGCCTTCGGGCGTCGGGACGCGCGCGAACCGAACTACGAAACCGCGAGACGGGCCGCCGCGGACGCCGGATACGTACCGATCGAGCGGGACGTCGGGGGGCGAGCGGTGGCGTACACTGGGCGTACGCTCGCATTCGCCGCGGCGCTGCCCTCGGACTCCGGTGCCGCAGCTGGCGGGATCAAGGGTCGGTACGACCGTGTCTCGGGGATCGTCGCGTCGGCCCTCGAAACGCTCGGGGCGTCCGTGGTCGACGGCGAGCCGGCGGCGTCGTTCTGTCCAGGAGCCCACTCGTTACGGGTCGCCGGACCCGGTGGTAAGGTCGCTGGGTTCGCCCAGCGGGTCCGCTCCGACGCGGTGCTCGTCGCCGGCTGCTTGGTGGTGACGCGGGAGGAGGCGGCCGCGCTCGGATCCGTGTTGGGTCCCGTGTACGACGCGCTTGACCTCCCGTTCGATCCGGCGGCGGTTGGATGTATCGCGGACGCGGGCGGACCCTCGGACCACCGGTCCGTCGCACGAGGGGTCGAGTCGGGGCTCGTGAGAACGGTCCGGAGTGATCGGGGACGGTGCGGACCGCGAGCTGAGGGGGCGGGGGTGAGCGATGAACCGGACGGCGGGCTGAACAACGAACCGGGAGACGAGCCGAGCAACGAACCGAGCGATGGACGCGTCGACCCGTCGGCCGAAACCGTGCGTGTCGGATACGAGCCCTGGTGAGTCGCTGGGGACGGTCGGGAAGGCGTCCGATCGGCGTGTCGAGGTTTCGACGTGCTTTTTATTCGCGGGCGTCTCGACTCGGTCATGGCCGAATTCAAAGTCGTCATCGCCGACCCCGAAACCGGCGAGACGTTCCAGCGAGAGGTCGACGGACAGGACGCGAACCGGTTCCTCGGTCGCGAGCTCGGCGACGAGATCGATGGGGACGCCGTCGGACTCTCCGGGTACACGATCGAGCTCACTGGCGGCTCCGACGAGACCGGCCGCCCGATGCGCGCCGACGTCTCCGGCACTCGCCTGAAGGAGCTCCTGCTCAAGGGTGGCGTGGGGTTCAAGCCGAGCCGCGACGGTGAGCGCAAGCGGATCACCGTCCGCGGCCGCGAGATCGACGACGACGTCGCACAGATCAACGCCTCGGTCGTCGACGGCGACGGCGGGGTCGCGGCCGCGCTGGGCGAGGGCGACGCGGACGCCGACGCCGACGAGTAACCCGACAGGATGCCTCGCGTTCCCTCCGACGACGAGAGCGTCGCGTCCGTTCGTGTCGACCTCGCACGCAGCGGCGGTACACGCCGTCCCTGTGTCCGTGTTCCGGCCGATTCGGCGCTCGGCGGGCGGGTCGAATCGGGGACGTGTGAGCGACTGTCGCTGGTGTCTGGCGAGCTCGTTCGCGTCGTCATCGACGGCGACGAGCGACACGCATGCGTCGAGTCCGACTCACGCGGCCGGATCCTCCGTGGCGCGTTCGACGATCGGAAGCGGGCACGGAGCGGGACGGAGGGGCAGAACCGCCTGGCCGAGTGGCTCGCCGACATCGACCGCGACCCGGGCGATGTCGTCGTCTTGGACGTGGTGATCCCCGGCGAGCTGTACGGCCTCCGGGCCCCCGGCGAGCGGACGATGTACGACGCGACACGCGGCCCGCGATCGTCGCTCGCGGACATCGCTCGTGACCTCGATGGCTTATAAGTAAACGGTCGTGAAGCAGCCGGCGCGGAGCGACCCGTACTTCCGGGTGTGGATACCGTGGATCGCTACTGTAAGGAGCATTCACGCACCGAGGGACGTGGCGGCGGTCGAGTATATAAATCGGTGCGGTGGCGCGCCCGCGAAGTCGTCGGGCGAAGCCCGACTGCCAGAGGGACTTTTGACAGTCAGGTGGACGAACGTCACCAACCCGCTCGAACCCTTATAAATAGGCGACGCCAGCCCGCTCGAACCCTTATAAATAGGCGACGCCAGCCCGCCCGAACCCTTATAAATGGTCGACACCGATCCATCCGGTCCCGTCATCGATCGTCGCGCTCTGTCCGTTGCGTGGTTCGTGGGTATGGAGACCTGCGACGGTCGGGTCAGCACGTATTCGACCACGAAGGCTCGCAACAATGCCCTTATTCTCGTTCGGCCCCGAACCTGGGATATGAAACAGGTCGACGCGGATCTGACGGCGCTCGACCGGGGGATCATCAACGCGTTTCAAGGTGGGTTCCCGGTAACGACGCGGCCGTTCGATGCGGCCGCCGAGGCGCTTCGAGACCGCGGTGTGGCGGTGACGGGGCAGGCTCTTTGTGACCGGGTCCGGGAGCTCGACGAGGAGGGGATCCTCTCGCGGTTCGGCGCGCTCGTAAACGCCGAGGAGATCGGCGGCGCGGCCTCGTTGGTCGCGATGCACGCGCCGGAAGACCGGTTCGAGGAGGTCGTCGAGACCGTGAACGGGTTCACCGAGGTCGCGCACAACTACGAGCGGGAACACCCGCACCTCAACGTCTGGTTCGTCGTGAGCGTCGCGGACCACCCGGACCCCGATAAGGGCGGTGACGACCGGGTCGAGGAGGTGCTCGCCGAGATCGAGTCGGCGACCGGCCAGGAGACGTACAACCTGCCGAAACAACAGGAGTTCCACGTCGGGGCGAAGTTCCTCGTCGACGGGCCGGTTCCCGAGGGTGACGTCGACCTCTCCGGGCTCGCGCCCGACGTCGAGCCGACGGACCGATCGACGCTCACGCCCGAGGAGCGCGACCTCGTCGTCGAGATACAGGGCGGGCTCCCGATCACGGAGACGCCCTACGCCGACGTCGCGGCAGCGCTCGACGTCGACGTCGACTGGGTGATCGAAACGATAGAGCGGTTCCGTCGCGAGGGGAAGGTCCGCCGTGTCGGTGTGATCCCGAACCACTACGCGCTCGGGTACACGGAGAACGGGATGACCGTCTGGAACGTGCCGTCGGATGTCCTCGACGAGGTAGGACCTGCCGTAGCCGACCTCGAGTTCGTCACGCACTGTTACGAGCGCCCGCGACACGCCGGGGTGTGGGAGTATAATTTCTTCGCGATGACACACGGGCGAACGGAGGCGGAGAGCGAACGGCGGGTCTCACAGGTCCGGGACGTGATGGCCGAGTTCTGGGACGTCTCCCCCGACGACTGGGACACGCTGTTCTCGACGCGGATACTGAAAAAGACCGGTATCCGGATCGACGAGCGAGCCAGCAGCAACACGGTGTGACCGCCGCCGATCCCTCGAGCGTCGCGTCGGCACGCGACGGCCAGTCAACGAGGACGAACCCGCAGTCGAACCCACAACCGAACTCAGAGCCGATCCCACTGTTCGATCCATGACACCACTCTACCACGACCTCTCGGACGCGACCGTTCTCGTGTTCGGAGGCGGACGCGTCGGAACCCGGAAGGCGTTGGGGTTCGCCGACGAAGCGGACACCGTCGTCGTCGTCAGCCCCGCGTTCACCGACCGGGTGGTGGACCGCGGTGGAGTCGAGCTCGTTCGCGCTGCTCCCGGACCGGGCGATATCAATGCGTGGATCGACCGGATGTCGCCCGCGCTCGTCGTCGCCGCGACGGACGATCGAGCGGTGAACGCGGCTATCGAGGCGGCGGCGCTCGACGCCGGGATGTTAGTGAATCGGACGGACGTTTCCGGCGGTCGGGAACCGAGGAGCGTCGTCGTGCCGGCGACGGTCGAGGACGACCCGGTGACGGTCGCGATATCGACTGGGGGAGCGAGTCCCGCCCTCTCGAAGGCGCTTCGCCAGCGCATCGAAGCCGAGATCGCCGGCGCGGGCGCGATGGCCGACCTCTCGGGGGACCTGCGTCGGGAGCTCGCGGACCGGGGTATCGATCCCGAAACACGACGGGGGGCGATCCGTCACGTCGTGCGATCCGAGGGGGTTTGGAAGGCTTTACAAAAGGGGAGATCCAACGGTCGTCAAGAGGCCTATAACGTGATCGAGGAGGTCGTCGACCGATGAACGAGACGGGAGCGATCCGCGGGGCGAGCGTCGCCCACTCGGCCGCAACGGTCGACGAGATCGAGTCGGCCGGCGGTGACGGTGTCCGTGCAACCGTGTCGGACCTACTCGCCCGGGACGGGGTCGAAGAGGCGTTCGCGCTCCAGACGTGCAACCGCTCGGAAGCGTTCGTCGTGACGGACCGTACCCCGGACGGGAGCGCGGCGCTCGAGTCGTTCGCGCCGGACGTACGAGGGGCCGCGGTCCGTCAGCTCGACCACGAGGAGAGCTTGGAACACCTGATGCGTGTCGCCGCTGGACTCGAGTCGCTCGTTCTCGGCGAGGACCAGATAATCGGTCAGGTTCGGGAGGCGTACGAGGAAGCCCGAGCTGCCGGCGGTATCGGTCCCGTCTTGGAGGACGCGGTGACGAAGGCGCTTCACGTTGGCGAGCGCGCACGGACCGAGACGTCGATAAACGAGGGTGTCGTCTCGCTCGGCTCGGCGGCGGTTCGGCTCGCGGCCGACGAGCTCGACCTCGACGACGGCACCGCAGTCGTCGTCGGTGCCGGGGAGATGGGGACGCTCGCGGCGCGCAGCCTAGACGAGACGCCGGTCGGGGAGATCATCGTTGCGAACCGAACGGTTCCGAACGCCGCGTTCGTCGCGGAGGACATCGACACTGAGTCCGCGGCGGTCCCGCTGAGCGATCTCTCGGCGGTAGTGCCGGAAGCCGACCTCGTTATCACCGCGACCGGAAGCCGGGATCCCGTGCTCGATCCGGGACATTTCGACGGCACCGATCGGACCGTCTGTATCGATATCGCTCAACCGCGTGACATCGACCCCGCGGTCGGGTCGCTGTCAGTGGTGTCGCTGTACGACATCGACGACTTAGAGGACGTCACACGCGAGACACGCGATCGACGTAAGGCCGAGGCCCGGGAGGTCGAAGCGATCATCGACGCGGAGCTCCAGCGGATCCTACAGGCGTACAAGCGCAAGCGTGCCGACGACGCGATCTCCGCGATGTACGCCGGTGCCGACCGTGTAAAGCAGCGCGAGCTCGATCGTGCGGTCACGAAACTCGACGCACAAGGCGAGCTGACCGACGAGCAACGCGAGACTGTCGAGTCGCTGGCCGACGCGCTCGTCGGCCAGCTGCTTGCCGCACCCACCCGATCGCTTCGCGACGCCGCTGGCGAGGACGACTGGGAGACGATCCGAACCGCGCTGCAGTTGTTCGATCCCGAGTTCGATGCACCCCCGGAACGTCCTGGCGAGGACGGGATCGCTCCGATGTCGACTGACGCCCCCGCAGACGTCCCTCCCGGCGTACCGTTCGACACTGTCTCCGACTTCTCGACCGAAGAAGTCGACGACTAACCGATCGCCTGTACCGCCGATCGATCTCCCCACATCACCGGCTGACCGGATCCCTTCCTCATCACCGGCTGACCGGATCCCTTCCTCATCATCGGCTGACCGGATCCCTTTCGTATCGCCGACCGTACGGCGAGGCATGGAGTTGCACGCTGTCGTCGACCGTCTAGACGAGGAGCTCGAAACCGACGTGTACGCCGATGTCGACGCGAGCGCGAACGGGTTACAGGTCGGTCCGGGCGGCGATGGAAGCGCTCGTAGCCGGACGGTCGACCGCGTAGCGTTCGCAGTCGACGCAGCGGCGGCAACGATCGACGCGGCGGCCGACGCCGGCGCGGATCTCCTCGTCACCCATCACGGCGTTTCGTGGGGCAGTATCGAACACGTCACGGGACGGACGTACGATCGGATCGCGGCGCTCGTCGAGCACGACATGGCACTGTACGTCTCACACCTGCCACTCGATGGACACGCGACGCTCGGCAACGCGGCCGGGGTCGCCGATGCGATCGGCCTCTCGGAGCGGGAGCCGTTCGGGACGATCGGATCGGTGACGATCGGCACGGTCGGCGAGACGCACGAGCCCCTCCCGACGGACGCGGTCCGCGAGCGACTCGACGGGTTCGACGGTGTCGAAGATGGGGATGGAACACACGTGCTGGCGTTCGGTCCCGACCGGATCGAACGGGTCGCAGTGGTCACCGGGTCCGGGACGGACTGGCTCGGCGAGGCGGTCGAGGCGGGCGCGGACGCGCTGATCACCGGGGAGGGGAAACAGCAGGTGTACCACGAGGCGCGTGAAGCGGGCGTAACGGTGTATCTGGCCGGTCACTACGCGACCGAGACGTTCGGTGTCCGGTCGCTGCAGTCGCTCGCGGACGACTGGGGACTGGAGACGACGTACGTGAGCCATCCGACCGGACTTTGACCTCCGAGCGAACGCAACCCTTACCGCCCGGCTTCCCGCAATCGGCGTATGCGCGATCACTTCGAAGTTCGGGACCACGACGCGGCCGGCCGGATCGGTCGGCTGACGGTTCCCCGCGCGGGCGTTACCGTCGAGACGCCAGCGCTGTTGCCGGTCGTCAACCCCAACGTGCTCACGATCGAACCGCGGCGGATCCACGAGACGTTCGGTGCGGAGCTGTTGATAACCAACTCCTACATCATTCGGAGCACCGACCGGATCCGCGACCGGGTGCTGTCCGAAGGGCTCCACGAGTTTCTCGGGTTCGACGGCGCGATCATGACCGACTCCGGCTCGTTCCAGCTGGCGGAGTACGGCGATATCGACGTAACGACGGCGGAGATCCTCGAGTTCCAGCGGCGGATCGGCAGCGACATCGCAACGCCGGTCGACGTGCCGACCCCACCGGACGCGGACCGAGAGCGGGCCGAGCGCGACCTCGAAACGACCCGGACCGCTCTCGCGGACGCGGCGGCGGCCGACACGGGAGAGATGCTCGTCAACGCGCCGGTTCAGGGGTCGACGTACACGGACCTCCGAGAACAAGCAGGCCGACACGCGGCGGGAACCGACCTCGACGTGTTCCCGGTGGGAGCAATGGTTCCGCTGCTCAACGCCTATCGATACGCTGACGTCGTTGAGGCGGTGACCGCGGCAAAACGGGGGCTCGACCCCGACTGCCCGGTGCACCTGTTCGGTGCAGGCCATCCGATGATGCTGGCGCTCGCCGTCGCCATGGGGTGTGACCTGTTCGACTCCGCGGCGTACGCGCTGATGGCGCGCGATGGCCGGTATCTCACCGTTTCCGGAACGGATCACCTCGAGGAACTGAGCTACTTCCCCTGTTCGTGTCCGGTCTGTGTCGATCACACGCCGGCCGACCTGCGTGGGGCCGAGGACGACGAGGCCGAGCGACTGCTCGCCGAACACAACCTCCACGTCACGTTCGAGGAGATCCGTCGGATCAAGGAGGCGATCCGGTCCGGAACGCTGCTGGAACTCGTTGACCGCCGCGCACGCGGGCACCCGGCGATGCTCGATGGGTATCGAGCGTTGCTCGATCACGCCGACCAGCTCGAAGCGACCGACCCCGTCTCGAAGGGGACGTTCTTTTATACATCACACGAGTCAGCCCGCCGGCCCGAGGTGTCCAGACATCACGACCGGATCGCTCGGCTCCCCGTCCCAGACACCCTGCTCCTCACGGAGTCGAAACCGCCGTCGAGTCACGACTACGACGCAGTGTGGCGGGTGAAACCGCCGTTCGGCCCGTTCCCGCGGGCGCTCTCGGAGACGTACCCCCTTACTGCCGAAACACCGGAGCGAACCGACCGCGCGGCCCAGCTGGTTGCGGCCGAGGGCGTCTCCCGGCTCGTGGAGGCGAACCCCGACACGGCGGTGACGCTCGGTCATGCCGACTGGGATCGCGCAGCGCTCGCCGTCGTCCCGGATCGGGTGTCGATCGAAGATATCACCGAGCTCGGGCGATGAGCCGGCGCGTTGCGGAACGTTTCATATCCACGTCGGCCACCAGGTTCACCTCGACCCGCATGTCCACGTCAACCGCCACGTCTGTGCTCGTGGCTCAGTCCACGTCCGCGTCTGCGGGTCAGTCCACGTCCGCGTCCGCGTTGGCGTCCGAGTCGGTTCCCGCAGGCATCCGTCTGGAGTAGTCCCACGAGTGCAGCCGTTCCGGCTCGATCCGCACGTGTACCTCCTCGCGCTCAGGGCGCAGGAGTCGTTCGCCGAGCTCGTTGTCCGTGCCGCCGAGGTATCGCTCCATGAGCGACCGGAGATATCGCTTGTCGGGGTCTGGACTCACGGTCGCCCGGCCACGCCCGCGAACGCCTTTATATGGAGGGTCGTTCGTCGACACCTCGAAAGAGACGTGGTCGTCGGATCGGAGAAACGTCACGAGATCGGCGTCCGCGCCGGTCGCACAGTGGACCGCGCCGTCCCACTCGAACCACAACGACACCAGCCACGGGTCATCGGCTGGCGTTCGACAGCCGATCCGGACCGGGACCCGGGCGTCGGCGAGGAACCGGTCGACGGCGTCCCGATCCCATGGTCCGGTGAGTTTCATACGATCCGTACGGGTGCAGTCGGTCTAAATCCACCGCCGGACCGGCTGTGAAGCTTCGGAACCGGTCGGTGTCCTGGCGGAACAGTAGATAACGAGGGCGGACGGGAGAAACATCGGTTCACGGGTCGACACGCCGGATCCACGCGGTGGGGTCGTCGATCTCGCCGCTTGTGGGAAGGTACTCGGGGCGCTCCCACACCACGCTCGCGGCTGCTACTCCCCGCTCGTCGGCGACGCGCTCGAAGAAGGTCGCGCCGCGCTCGTACTGTTGCCGTTTGAGCCCGAGTCCGAGGAGGCGGCTGGCGATCTGCCGGACCGGTCCCCCACCCCCACGGCGCTCGTCGAGCTTCCGGCGGAGGTCGGCGTATTCGTCGTCGAACGCACGGTCCATCAGCAGCTCGGCGTACCCCTCGACGGCGGTCATTGCGGTCTGTAGCTCCGAAAAGGCCGTCCGGTCGAGCCCACCGGCCACCAGCTCGTCGACGCCCCGCTCGACACGTGACTCCAGATACCCCGAGAGCCATGGCGCCGCACCGAACTCGGCGGCGTGTGTCACCTCGTGGAACGCGATCCACCGACGGAACCGCGGGTAGGCGACGTCGAGTTCGGCGGCGACGGCGACGACATTGGGGTGGACGAAATACAGTCCGTGATCGGCGTCCGCGTCGTCCGCAAGTAGGAGCGGGTCGTACTGGCCGAGCACGTTACGCGCGAGGAAGCCGAGCGTGAACGCCATCGACCCGGTGTTCGCGACCCGCGAGAGGTCCGGGAGTCGTGCGTTCGTGGCCGCCTCCACCGGCCCCATGACGTTGCGGAACGTCGCGAGGTTCGCGTCGATCCAGTGATGGCGGTTCTGTACCTCTATGGTGTCCGGGACATCGAACTCGACGCCAGCGACCGCTCGGAGTCGCGCCCGCGCGTCCCGGACGTCGGCAGCGTACCCCCGGCGCTCAGCAGGCGTCAAGTCGAGTGATCCGGGGTCGGTGCTCGCTTTCGCCGCCTCGCCCGCCTTCGCCCAGTCGATCACGCCGGTCCCGGACGCCTCGGAGACCGCACGGATGCTTCGGAGGAGGTCCATACGGATCACAGGCGTGCCGAACTCAAGTCGCTTGTGTCGGTCGCACTACGAGCCGTCCGGCTTACTCCGCGAGCCCGTCCAGTTCGGTCGCGTCCTCGAGGTCGTCGCCGAGCAGGCGGGCGGCCGCGAACCCGGCCGCCGCGAGGAGTCCGACCAGCAACAGCGCGACGCCGATCGACTTGCCCGGACAGCCCCCGGCACCGTCGGCCTCTTCGCCGTCGACCGGGTTAGTCTCCACACCCACCCCGTCGCCGTCGGGGGACGTGTCGGCCGCGGCGTCGTCGGTCCCGCCGAAAAGGGTGTTCGGGCCGATCCGGACGTCACCGTCGCCGAGGTGCAGTTCGAGCAGCGTGACGGATTTCTCTGACATATCCGTCAGTTGTCGTTCCGGGCGCTTAACGGTGCCGTCCGCTCACGATAGCCGACAGTGTGTCGCACAAGTCGCCCGCTCATCCGAGTCGCCCGCGTTGTCCCGCCGTTCGGCCCTGCCCGGGAACCCGCCGTTCGGCTGCCTCGGGACCGTCCTTCGCCGAGGGTGGGACCGCTGGCTTCTTTTTCGATGGCCAATAGCCACGAACATGGACGAGACACATCGAGCGTTCCTCGAAGACCTCCTCTCGACATCGAGCCCCTCGGGGTTCGAGACGGCAACACAGCGCGTCTGGGTCGAGTACGTTAGCGGCTTCGCCGACGACGTGTTCACCGATGCGTACGGCAACGCCGTCGCCGTCCACGAGGGGAACCCCGACGCACCGACGATCGCCGTCACCGGACACGGCGACGAGATCGGCTTCATCGTTCGCGACATCCTCGAAGACGGCTTCCTGCGGATCGCGCCGGTCGGCGGTTCCGATCGAACCGTCTCGAAGGGTCAGCACGTGACGGTCCACGCCGAGGATCCCGTTCAGGGCGTCATCGGCCAGACCGCGATCCACCTCCGTGACCAGTCCGAGGACGAGTACGAGGATATCACCGGCCAGTTCGTCGACATCGGTGCCGCTGATGCCGCAGAAGCGCGAGAGCACGTCGAAGTCGGCGATCCCGTGACGTTCTCTACCGGTCTCCGAGAACTCATCGGTGACCGGGTCGCTGCCCGCGGGATCGACAATCGGACCGGGACGTGGGCGGCCGCCGAGGGGCTCCGCCGCGCCGCCGCCGCCGATGTCGATGCCACGGTGTACGCGGTGTCGACGGTCCAAGAAGAGCTCGGCCTCCGCGGCGCGCGAATGGTCGGATTCGATCTGGACGATGTCGACGCATTCGTCGCCGTTGACGTCACGCACGCGACCGATAACCCCAATGTCGACACCGAACAGCAAGGTCCCGTCGAGATCGGCGAGGGACCGGTGATAACCCGCGGAAGCGCGAACCACCCAGTGCTGGTCGACCTTGCGCGACAGGCCGCGGCCGACGCCGGGATCGACGTCCAGCTTCAGGCGGGCGGCTCGCGAACCGGGACCGACGCGGACGCGTTCTACACTGCCCGTGGTGGTGTCCCGTCCCTCAACGTCTCGATCCCGAACCGATACATGCACACACCTGTCGAGGTCGTCGATACAGGGGATTTAGACGGCGTCGCCGACCTCCTCGCCGCTATCACTAATGCGGCCGCTGATGTCGGGACGTTCGACGTAGACATCTGATCGGCTGGCGTAGTCATCTGTCTCGAACACGGGGGGACGTCGGTATCCCCGTGGCTCGAACGCGCGGTATCCGGTATCGGAGTCACGGTAAACCGAGACACGGCGGGGTCGAAACGGAACTGTTTTACTTTCCACTGTCATACCGTTGGCTGCGCACAAGGAGACGAACGCTCCGGTGGTGTAGTCCGGCCAATCATATTGCCCTCTCACGGCAATGACCTGGGTTCGAATCCCAGCCGGAGCACTTCTTTCCT
>LFFM01001121.1_pt1 | contig 19032 bp, 19 predicted proteins | sample 643131 | NCBI WGS metagenome assembly LFFM01 (sample SAMN03777445, study PRJNA286221) | soda lake metagenome | biome: soda lake; feature: Kulunda steppe; material: water; isolation source: sample Tc-Br brine of Tanatar trona crystallizer | place: Russia: Kulunda steppe | collected 2011-07
TAAAGAGAATTTAAAGGTCTTAAGTAGAATATTAAGTAGTGAAAATCATCAAATAGCAGTAGCTAATAATGGCAAAAAAGCTTTAGGGATTAGTAAAAGAAAAGAGATTGATTTGATTTTATTAGATATTATGATGCCGCAATTAAATGGCTTTGAAGTCTGTCAGAAATTAAAAGCTAAAGAGGAAACTAAAGAGATTCCAGTAATTTTTATCAGTGCCTTAAAAGAGACGGAGAAAAAGGTGAAAGGCTTTAAAGTTGGTGGAGCAGATTACATAACTAAGCCATTTAAAGGTGAAGAAGTAATAGCTAGAGTAAATACACAGCTTGAACTTAATCGGACTAAGCAAGATTTGAAAAGACAGGTCGAGTTAGAGAAATTAAGCACTGAATTATCAAAAAGATTTATTGATTTAAAAGAGAAGAATATGGTAGCTATTATAGAAGATGGTTTAGGAATGATAGCTGAATTTATTGATGTTGATTATAGCTATATACACTTATATTCAAATGATAGAGCAAGGATAAAAAATAAATTTCAGTGGTATAAAAATGAGTCTGTGATAGAAAAAATAGAAGAAGATATTTCTAATTTCAACTTACAAAAAAGACCTTGGTTATTAGAAAAATTAAAAACAGAGGAGATAATACAGATTTCTGATGTTAATAACTTACCTAAAGCAGCTAAAAAATTTAAAGAAAGATTGCTTAAAGAAGAGGTGAAATCAAGTTTAATCTTACCTTTAAGATATAGTAAAAAATTAATAGGAGTTTTAGGGTTTGACTCAATGGTTGAGGTTAAGAAATGGAAAGAAGAAGAGTCTTTAGTATTTAAAATGATAGCTGATACTTTTACTAATGCTTTAAAAAGAAAAGAGAACGAAGAAAAAATCAATGATTATTATTTGGAAGTAGAAATGCAGAACATGGAATTAGAAAAATTATATAATGATTTAGAAAATGAATTTGAAAAAGCTAGAAGGCTACATCAACAGTTTCTCCCAGATAAGCTGCCTGAAGTGGAAGGGTTAAGTTGTGATACCTTTTTTCAGCCATCTGATAAATTAGGAGGAGATTTTTATAATGTACTTAAGATAGATAATCAATTACTGATTTATTTAGCTGATGTAAGTGGTCATGGTCTTGATGGTTCAATGATGAATATTTTTTTAAGAGAAACAATTAATAATTATTTATTATATAAGCATCAAGAAAATAGCACCTTAAAGCCTAGTAATTTGATTAGCTATGTAGCCGAAAAATATAACAATGAGAGTTTTCCAGCTGATTATTTTATCTGTTTATTGGTAGGAGTAGTAGATATAGAAAAGATGGAGGTTTCTTTCGCTAATGCAGGCTTTCAATTTCCACCTATTAAAGTATTAAATAGTGGTGAGGCTTTTACTTTATCTTGTGGAGGAATGCCAATTTCTTCAGTGATTACTGGATCTCTCTTTAAAGAAATATATAATTCAGGTTCTCAGGAAGAAAAAATAAGTTTAGTCGAAGGTGAGAGTATATTCTTAACTACTGATGGTTTATTAGAAGAAGTGGTAGCAGAAGAAGTTTATGGTGAAGAGAGATTAAATAAAGTATTAGCAAAAAATTATAAATACCCTGCTGATTTAATTACTTTAAAGGTGAAAAGAGATTTTAAAAGTTTTGCTCACTCTTTATCGGCTCAAGATGATTTAACTTTTTTAACTTTAAAGCGGGAGCTAGCAATAATAGATAAGTTTGAAAGAAGGATTAAAACTAAGTTAAGTGAAATGTATAAGGTGCAAGATGAGATAGTTGGATTTATTACTCCTTATTATGAGATGCCTAGTCTAATCTGTGTTGGTTTTCAAGAAATAGTAATTAATGCAATGGAGCATGGAAATAAAATGGATGCTGAAAAAGAGGTTCTGATAGAGATTGAAGTAACTAAAGAATACATTAAGATTATTATTAGTGATGAGGGTGATGGTTTTGACTGGAGTTCTATAGCAGAAAAGGAGTTAGATGTAGAAAAAGATCTGATTAGTGAAGCTGAGCGAGGTCGTGGGATTAAAATTTCTAATAAATTATATGATGAGCTATGGTATAATAAGAAGGGTAATAAGGCTCATTTACTAAAGCTGCGATAAGTACAATGAAACTCTTTTGAAATGAGGTGCTAATATTGGGAGATGAACTATTTTTTTCAACTAAGTTGAACCGCTATCGAGTGATTTTGTTGCTAGGGGTAGTTGCTTATTTAGGCTTTGGGGTTTTTTATCGTTTAAGAGGGATTGAGGATACATTAAGTATGAGTTTTAGGATAGTAATAGCTACTGCTTTGTTGATAGTAGTAGCTTTAAGTTATTTAGATAGATTTCTAGAAAATAAGAGTATGATTATTAGTTATATTATAATCTATTTTTTAAATAGTCATCTTCTTTATTTAATCTATGCCAATAATTTCAATAATAATTATTTTATAGCTTTAATCTTAAGTATTTTTGCTCTAAATACTATTTTAGAAAATAATAAGGCTCTACTTTATTTTAACTACTTTATTAATCTAACTATCTTGATTTTATTAGTTGTTAGTCCCTTGGATTTATTAACTAAATTATTTCTGTTTTCGACTCTGGTTTTTGTGAGTGCTCTTTCTTATTTTTTAGGATCTAGGCAGAAAAAGTTAGAAGATAAATTTAAGAAAGCAGCTCGAAAATATAAAAGATTATTAGATAATATGCCTGTTGCGGTTGCAAAACATAAGGTGATTCTTGAAGCTGGTAAAGCAGTTGATTATCGTTTTTTAGAGGTTAATAATACCTTTGAAAAGTTAACTGGTCTAAAAAGTGAGGCTATAATAGGAAAAAGAATTAGTGATATACTTCAAGAAATAAATGAAATTAAATTAGACTGGGTTGAAAAGTATGGTGAAGTTGCTTTAGGAGGAGATAGTTTAGAGTTTGAAGAATACTTTAAGCCGCTTGATAAATGGTATCGTATCTCGGTTTATAGTGAGCAAAAGGGTTATTTTACTACTGCCTTTGTTGATATAACAAAGCGAAAGAAAAAGGAAGAAGAACAGAATATTTTATTAACTTCTATCAATGATATTATTTTTGAGCTTGATGATTCTTATCGAATAAAAAAGGTTTTAACAAATAATGAGGATGCTTTATTTATTCCTGAAGAAAAAATGATTGGTAATAAAGTAACTGAGATTTTAGATCAGAAATCAAATACTGAATTTAAGGAAATATTGAAAGAGGTTCAGGAAACAAAGCAAAGAGGCTCTTTAGAATATGAGTCTGCTCTGCCAGGAGAAGATAAGTGGTTTAAAGCAGATATTATAGCTACGACTGATATTTATAATAAAGATAAGTATTTAGCTGTAATTAGTGAAATTACGCAAAGAAAAAAGGCAGAAATCAAGTTAAAACAAGAAAAGAAGAGGGCAGAGAAAGCTAATCGGGCGAAGAGTGAGTTTTTAGCTAATATGAGTCATGAGATTAGAACTCCTTTAAATGCAGTCATAGGTTTTAGTGAGATTTTAGAAGGTCAACTTAATGATGACGTCAACCAAGGTTATTTAAATTCTATTAAGACTGCTAGCTATAGTCTATTAGATTTAATTAATAATATTTTAGATATGTCAAAGATTGAATCAGGAATGTTAAAAATAGAGCTTCATTATCTAAATTTAAATGATTTATTAGAAGAAATGAGGGTTATTTTTAGTGAGAAAGCAGAAAATAAAAATTTAGAATTTATTTTAGCAGCAGATATTCCTCAATTAGAGATTAAGTTAAATGAAGCTAGGCTACGACAGATTTTAATTAATTTAATTGCTAATGCAATTAAGTTTACTAAAAAAGGTTATGTTAAAATTATCGTCAATACCAGTATTTGTGATGAATCTAGACTTGATTTAGAGTTAATAATTGAAGATACAGGAATTGGGATTACAAAAGAGGCTCAAGATAAGATTTTTGCTCCTTTTACTCAACAAGATGGACAGAGTACAAGAGAATATGGTGGGACTGGTTTAGGTTTAGCAATTACTAAAAAGTTAAGTAAGTTACTTAATGGAGAGATAGATTTAGAAAGTGAAGTAGGTCAAGGAAGTAAATTTATTTTAAAGTTTGAGCAGATAGAATTCAAAGAAAGTAATGCGGTTAGTAAAGATAATTTTAAGTCGGAAATAGTATTTGAAACTGCTAAAGTACTAGTTGTAGATGATGTTAAATCGAATCGAGATTTTTTAAGAGTTAAGCTTGAGAATAGAGGTTTAGAGATTATAGAAGCTAGAAATGGTAAAGAGGGAGTAGAGTTGGCCCGGAAAGAGGATTTAGATTTAGTCATTATGGACTTAAAAATGCCAGTTATGGATGGCTATCAAGCCTTAAAAAAGATTAGAAAAGAGAATGATGAAATAATCATATTAGCTTTTACAGCTTCTGCTACTAAAGAAGAAAAAGCTAGAGCTAAAGCGGCGAGTTTTGATGAGTTTTTAACTAAGCCAATTAAAGAGGAAGAGCTACTTGAAAAGCTAGCAAAATATCTAGCATATCAGAAGAAGAAAAGAGCTAGAGATAAGTCGAAAACTGATCTTTTAAAGCTTGATTTTAGGCAGGAGATAATAGATGAATTATTAGAAAAGTTTTCTGTGCAGGTTGGAAATATTGAAGGTGCAATTGTAATTGATCAAATTGAAGAGTTTATTTTTGAGTTAAAGAATTTTGCTAAAGAAAATAATCTTCAAGCATTAAATGAATATAGTAATAATTTAGAAAAACATTTAAATAATTTTGAATTAGATGAGATTGAGGCTAGTCTTTTAGAGTTTGAAGAGTTGATTGATAATTAGACTGTTTTGTAATTTTTTTATTTGGAGGTGGAGATAATCAAAAAGATAATTATACTAATAACTATTATAAGTTTTATAGGGCTTTTTTTACTAGCTTGTGGAGTAGGAGAGAGGCAAGACAAGACAGAAATTAGAGTTATGGCTGCAGCCAGTTTGACAGAGGTATATAATGAGTTAAAAGAGGAGTTTGAACGAGAATATCCAGAAATAAAAGTGGAAATGAACTATGCAGCAAGCCACACTCTAGCTAATCAGATTACTAGTGGGGTGAGTGCAGATATATTTGCTTCGGCTAATTTAGATTATATGGAAGATTTAGTTGAGGAAAGCTTAGTCGATGATTTCGATACTTTTGCTTATAATGAACTAGCTATAGCAGTTTCTAAGCAAGTAGAAGGGATTGAGAGATTAGAAGATTTAATTAGTTCAGACTATAGATTAGTAGTTGTTGATCAGTCTGCTCCTATAGGTAGATATACTAGAGAGGTTTTGGCTAGAATTGATAGTAGTGAAGAATTTTATGATAATTATAGTAATAAAATTTTAGAGTCTGTGGTTTCGCAGGAGCTAGAGGTAAAAAGTGCGGTAGCTAAGGTAGAATTAGGAGAGGTTGATGCTGGGATTGTGTATAGAACTGACATTAAAGCAGCTGATGAAAAAAAGGTAGATATTTTAGAGATCCCTGCTGATTATAATCTGTTAGCTAATTATCCAGTCGCTATTTTGGCAGGGATTAATCAAGATAGAAGAGAAGCAAGCGAAAAATTTCTTGATTATCTTTATTCTGAAGCAGGAAGAGCAATATTAGAAAAATACGGTTTTTTAACAGAAAATTAAGCTAATCTATCTAATAAGGGGTCATAATCATGGTGAAGTTTTTATTATTGCTAACAGTTATATTTAACATAACATTTATTATACTTACAATTCTTTCATTGTTTTTAAGAACTTCAGTTAATGATGTAATTAATGTCGCACAGAGTTTAACAGCACTTAGTGCTTTACGGATAACGTTTCTTTCGCTTTTATTGTCTACTTCGCTAACTACTTTACTTGGAATTCCTTTTGCTTATTTACTGGCTAATCGTGATAGTAAAATATATAAAATGATTGATACTTTATTAATTATTCCTCTAGTAATGCCACCTACTGTAACAGGGCTTGCTTTGCTAATGGCTTTTGGTAGGCGTGGTATTTTAAGCTCTTTTCTAATTAGGTTTAATCTTGATATCCCCTTTAGTTTTACTGCTTTGATTTTTGTACAGGTATTTGTGATGCTACCGCTTTTTGTACAATCTCTAAAAAGTGGTTTTGAAGCGATTGATGATAATGTTAAAAAAGCCGCTATGGTCTTTGGTTCGGGAGAAAAAGAGTTGTTGTTTGATATTTATTTGCCATTGAGTATTCGTCCTTTATTAATTGGGCTAATTATTGCTGTATTAAGGGCGGCAGGTGAGTTTGGAGCTACCATAATGTTTGCTGGCAATTTGGAGGGGCGAACTCAGACTTTAACTACTGCTATATATACTTTGGCCCAGCAGAATTTAGAGCAGGCTATTGCTTTAGCTGTGCTTTTATTGTTGATCTTTTTAATTCCACTACTGATTTTACAGTTAGTAGTTAAGAAATGATTATTAGGCTAAAAATATAAAGGATTGGGTGAGATCAGATTATGCTAAAAGTAGATCTTAAAAAGGAGTATCAAAACTTTAAATTAGATTTAAAATTTGAGTTAGATAAAGAGATTTTAGTTCTTTTTGGCCCGAGTGGTTGTGGAAAGACTACTACATTAGAATTGATTGCTGGCTTGAAACAGCCTGACTCTGGTCAGATTATTAGTGATGATGTAGAATTTTTTAATTCTACTGGGGGAAAAATTGAAAAAAACTTGGCAGTTATGCAAAGAGATATTGGTTATGTCTTTCAAAGCTACAGTCTCTTTCCTCATCTAACTGTCTTTGATAATATTGCTTATGGTTTGCGTAAAAGTGAGCATTCTGATGCAAAGATAAAAGAAATGGTAAAAAATATGCTAGTTGAACTAAGATTAGAAGGCTTAAGTGATAATTATCCGGCTGAATTATCAGGAGGCCAGCAGCAGAGAGTAGCTATTGCTAGAGCTTTAATTATAAAACCGAAGATTTTATTAATGGATGAGCCTTTTTCAGCTTTAGATGCTTTAGTCCGTGAGAAATTACGCCAAGACCTATTGAGGGTTCACCAAGAATATCAGATACCGCTTATCTATGTTACTCATAATTCAACTGATGTTTTTGTTTTAGCTGATAAAGTTGCCGTCTATAATCGAGGTAGAATAGAACAGTTTGGTAGTACAGATGAAGTTTTTTATAAACCTCAGACTAGAGATGTAGCCCGATTTGTAGGAGCTAAAAATATATTTGACTTAATGGTCGAAGAAAAGCTAGCTAATAAGTTTAAATTAAAGAATAAAAACTTAAGCTTATTTGTAGAAAATAAAGAAGAATTAAGCCTTAGAGAAAAGGTAGTGGCAGTAATTAGACCAGAGTTTATAACAGTACTAACTGATGAAAGTAAAGAAGTATCAGTGAGTGATAATATATATTCAGGTTTTTTAGAAAAGAAGTTAGTAAAAGGCAGTATCACTAGACTCTTTGTTAATTTATTTAGTCAGGAAGGTTTTGATATACTAATAGATACTTTAACAACTAAGGTGGAAGATTTAGAACCTGGTTCTGAGCTTAAATTTAAAATTCCAGCAACAAGGGTTCATTTAATCAAGAATCTAGGATCAGAGTCGAATTTAGAGAAAAAATCAGGAAAATAGAAAAATAATTAAAGAGCTTGCTGCTTATTTGAAAGCAGGGTTTAGAAGTACTGATACTATTTTTCGTTGGGGTGGTGAGGAGTTTTTAGTTGTGGCTCAAGAAACTGCTCTAAAAGAAGCTTTAGAGTTGGCAGAGGATATTCGTCAAGGAGTAGCAGAAAAAGATTTTTCTGTAGCAAAGCAGGTAACTATCAGTGTATAAAAGAATTTTTGCATCAAGTAGATCAAAAACTTTATCTTGCTAAAGAGAGAGGAAGAAATCGAGTTGTTTTTTAAAAGATAAATTAATAAAAGCTGAGTTTTATGAAGGGATTTATTTTTCTTTGTCTAAATAGTGTATAATGAGCGTAATAGATATTTGGTGATAAATTTTAGCAATAGATACTATTGTTAGAACTTATGTCAATTGGCTGATGAAAAAATAGCGCTGAAAATATCGAGGTTTCTTTACTATAGAGGTGGCTAAAATTTCAGATGGTATGCTTAGTTTAAGGTAATAGATAAAAGGGGGCCAACAGATGAAGTTAAAAAGATTAACTGCTATATTAAGTTTAGTTAGCCTGTTATTACTTTCTTTAAGTTTGACTGTTTTTAGTTTTGAGATGCAAGAGCCTGCTGAAATTGATTGGGAGCATGGTTTAATTCTGGTTCGAGGTGAGGGTGTCGCAGATGAGCGCTATAGTGGTGGGCAAGCAAAGTTGTTGGCCCGCAGAGCTGCTCAGGTTGATGCTTATAGAAATGCTGTTGAATTCATTGATGGGGTTAAAGTTAGTTCTCAGAGTACTACAGAAATGATGATGTTAGAATCTGATAGGGTGCAAACAAATGTACAAGGATTTATTCAAGGTGCAGTAGTTGCAGATAGTGAATATGACCCACATATGAAGATAGCTACAGTAACTTTAGAACTCCCTTTAGAAGGTAGAGATGGCTTAGCTTATTATTTAGAGGATGAGGCTAGAAATCAAGCTCAAGATAGAATTGATGATGTGGAAGAGCATATTGAGCCAAGGCGAGAAGAACCTGAGAGAGAATTTGAAAGAGATAGCGAGGTAACTACAGGAGTTGAATATACAGGAGTAATTATTGATGCTCGTGGTTTTAATGTAGAGACTGCTCTTTATCCACAGATTTTTGATACAGATGGCTATAGCATTTACGGGCCAACCGAGGTAAGTCCAGATGCTCCAAGCGGAGTAAGCTCTTTAGTTGCTTATGCTAGAAGTGAAGCTAGTGCTAAAGAGATTGATAGAGTTGGTGAAAACCCATTGCTAATCGATGCTACAAGTGTTATTAACCGGACAGATGAAGCAGCAACTGATCTTATTTTAAACTCTGATAATGCTAGACTATTTCGAGAGTTAGATGAGAATCATGGAATTGTTGATTATAGAGCAGTTGTATTTATTATAGATTAGGAACAAGGAATAAGGAATCAGGAATCAGTGTAGGTCAAAGTCAAGTTCAAAATCAGGAACTTTTATGTTTTGAACTTACTGATTCCTGATTCCCGACTCCTGATTCCTAAAACTCAAAGGAGGAAGAGATGATGAGAAGATATATTACTCTAGCTTTAATATTTTCTTTACTTTTGACTTCAGTGCCTGCATTAGCAAATGGCTTTGATAATGTTAATTTATCATCAATCAATGCTTCTGAAGATGGGTCTAATAATAACTTTGATAGAGATAGAGCTATTAAGGTCGGTGGTACGGTACTTGTTCTTGGTGGGCTTGTCTATTTAGGTAATCGCTTTTTTAAAAATAGAGAAGCTGCTAAGTTATATGAGACAGCTGAAGCTTATGCTAGTAGAGGTGAGTGGGGAAAAGCTGTAGAGGCTTATGAAGAAGTAGTAGATGTGGTTGATGATTATGAAGATACTAGAACTAAATTAGCCGAGGCTAGAGATAAAGCAGAAGATATGTATGTTAGATTGGGCGATGAAGCTAAAGCAGAAGAGAAATATGAAGAAGCTCGTAGCTATTATCACTTAGCTTTAAGGTATCAACCGAGCTCGATGCGAGCTCAAAATAAAGTAGATGCAATAGAAGATGATTTAGTAGCAGTTCATTATCGTAGAGGTCATACTTTTGAAGTTAGAGGTGAGTGGGAAGATGCCTATCAGGAGTATCAAAAGGCATATAATGTAAACCCTAATTATCAAGACTTAGCTGATCGTTTCCATAGAGCAAGAGCATATACAGAAGGAGAAATTCCTTTAAGAGCATTGATGTTTATTCTTAATAGAAGTGTTCAAGCAGGATTAGAAGGGTCATTTATTAATGCTTTACAATCAGAATTAGAATCTATGCCTACTGATGAGTTTTATATGATTGATCGTGATAATGTGCAAGAGATAATCAATGAGCAAGGTGAGGCTTTAAGCCAAACTAGAGATGAGAAACTTGCTAAGGAGATAGCTAATATTTTAGGAGCTCAAGAGATTATAATGGGCCAAATTTTAGAGCTTGATACTAGCTCTGATGAGATTCTTATTCGGCTTGAGTTAGAGATTATAGATATTAATAGTGATGAGATTATAAGAGAGATTGAGTATGAGTATGAGTTCGATCAAAGAGTTGGTCTTAATGATTTAACACAGAATATGGATAGTTTAGCTAGAGAATTAGTGGATGATGAATTTTAATTAAAAAAGCTGCCTAAGGCAGCTTTTTTCTTAAATTTACTATCTAGCTTAGGCGAAACTGCTGATAAGGAGTGCTAAAAAGATGAGAAATATACTTTTAACTTTATTAATACTAGGGGTAATATTATTAACAACTGGACAAGCCGTTGCACTTTATGAGCCAGAGATTAAGCTGGGTTATCATTCTTTATATTACGATATTTATAGTACAGCTAATGGAGTCGAAGCCGTAAAGCTAGGGGTTGACTATCAATTAAACCCTAGTTTTTCTATAGTTGGAAACTATACTTTAGTTCCGCAAAAACATTTTCTTAGTTTAAATGCTAAGTTTAAAGGATTTGAGTTAGAAAATCATGATGCTATCTTTTCTTTTTTGAGTGGTTATCGTTTTTCTAAAGAAGGAGGGAATTTTAGGTTTGGCCCTTTATTTTCAAGAGAGCTTAATGATTCTTTAACTTTAGTTGGGGGAGGTTTTTTATTAGTCCATCTACCTGAACCATCAAATGAGGAAGAATTACCTGATCTGCTTTACCAGTTGGGAGTTCAATATCAACTCTTTAGAAATCAATTTGGTTTTGACCAAATAAATGTAGAATTAAAGCTGAGTAATATGGTTGCTCCAGAAGATAGAGGTAGTGGCTTCAGTTTGGGTCTTAGAAGTTATTGGTAGAGAATTTATTATAAGATTTAAGATGATTGGGGGTAAATTATGAGGTTGAAACTAAGTATTTTCATATTAATTATGCTTCTATTAAGTAATCCTTTATTTTCTTCTATGGCTAGAGTGGAGGCTAGAGAAACAATAGATACGGATTCAGCTTTTATAGGAGGTATTATCACACTAGGGGTTGGGTTTTTATTAAATAGATCTGTCGAATCGCCACGAGTTGAAGAAGTAGGCAAAAGAGAAATAGAAGGAGCAGAAAGTTACAGCTCTGATGAATTGCGATCATTGATGTGGTTAGGTCAGATAATAACTGGTGAAGCACGAGGTGAGCCATATGAGGGACAAGTAGCGGTAGCAGCAGTTATTTTAAATCGAGTGGAGAGTGATCAGTTTGAAGACTCAGTTTATGATATAATCCATTCTTCTGATCAATTTGCAGCAATTACTGATCAACAGGCCTTTTTAGAACCAACTGATCAAGCGTATGAAGCAGCTAAAGAGGCATTAGAAGGTAGAGATCCAACTAATGGTGCTTTATTTTTCTATAATCCTGATCCTGCTTTATATACTTCTGGAATTAAATGGTTAGAAGAAAATACTGAGAAAATAATTAGGATTGGCAATCATGTATTTTCTAAGTAATAGCTTATGATCTGTAGTCGAGGGCAGATGTAATGCAGCAATTGATTACAGTTCTAATATTAATTATCTAATAGATAAAATTTAAAAAAGGTGAATATAATGATGAAAAATAATATAAATATAACAAAGCTTTTAATTTTAATACTTATTTTTAATCTCTTCTCGTTTATTTTTTTAGCAAGAGAAGTTGAAGCTAGAGCTGGAAGTAATCTAGATACAAAGAGTGCTTTTATTGGTTTAGTTATTTTTACAGGGATAAATTATTATCTAAATAAGGAGGATTTTTCTTTGAACTTGCCTTCTTTTAATTTAAGAAGTGAAAATAAATATAATGAGATAAAACAGAGTGAAGATAATATTTATTGGCTTGCTAGATTGATTCATGCAGAAGCTAGAGGTGAACCAGCTAAAGGTCAAATTGCAGTTGGTAATGTAGTTTTAAATAGAGTTTTAAGTGATGAGTTCCCAAATACAATCTATTCAGTAATTTATCAAAGAGGTCAATTTTGTGTAGTTGATGATGGTCAAATTAATTTAAAGCCTAACGAGCAGGCTTTAAATTCTGCTAAAAAGGCCTTTGAAAAAGATATAACATATGGTAGTTTATATTTTTATAATCCTTTAACATCAAGCGCAGCAGGAATAGATTGGATGTCAACTAGAGAGATGAAACTAGAGATTGGTAATCATAGATTTAGAAAATAATTTTTTTATTTTTGTAGATAGAGTACTAAAAAATTAAGAGGAGGAGATAAAAAATGATAAAAGAATTTGAACTGATATCGATTCAACAAGGCAGATTGGAAACAGGTGATGATCTGTTAAAGGGCTTAAGCGAAATTGTTAAGGAGAAAGAGATTACTGCTGGGAAGGTTACTGCTTTAGGTGCAGTTAAAAAGGCTGTAATATCTTTTTATGATCAGGACAAACAAGAGTATGTAGCTAAAGAGTTTGAGCAGCCGTTGGAGATAGTCAATCTGACAGGAAATGTGTCATTGATGGATGGAAAACCGATTATTCATGCTCATGTCTCTTTATCAGATAAAGAGGGAGCTCTTTTTGGCGGGCATTTAGAAGAAGGAACTATTGTATTTGCTTGTGAATACGTAATTGAGGAGTATGAAGGAGAAGAATTTGAGAGAGGGCTACATCAAGAAACTGGTCTTCCGCTATGGATGAAGTAAGTCTATAATTAGCTAATAGCATATTTTGAAGAAGAGGGTTTTAATCCTGATAAGATAAGACAGGGAGCTGAAGCTTTAATAGAAGGTGAAGTAGATCAGGCTGAGGAGTACTTTTTAGAAGCTGGACTTACAGCTGAAGAGATTGAGCAAACTTTTAATTATCGATCTGAAGAAGAAGGGGTTATTGGCTTGCTTAAAGATGATGGTGTTTGGTATATAAATGAAGTAGAATAATGATAGTCTGGTCGGGCCTTGGCCCGGCTTTTCTTTTAGTTTATGATGGGGGCTGGACAGAATACAGCAATGTTGAATTAAGCAGAGCTTTTTCAGGATTCCAGGATAGGATTATAAATAATTCTCAAACCGGATAATTTTCCGCCGGTAGCGATTTATAATCGTCAAAGGGGTGATGGTAATTAATTCATTTAGAGATATTTTATTTGAAGTTGAAGAGATTATATTGAGACTATTATTAGAAATGCTTAATTCTATTAGTATCATAGGCAGTATATATCTATTTTTTGCTATTATTGAGTTTATATCAATACTGTTCTCATTACGTGTTTGTTATGTGTTAATATTATCTGTTCTAAGAGAGAAAGGTATAATTGAAACACCGCCAGAAATCTCTAATCCCTCAGATTTTGGAGAGATTGTAAAACAAATATTTTTTATAGAAAAATTAATTTGGCTCAAGCAAAGGCTGACCAGAGAAGAAGCTGCTGAGGCTGTAAAGCAGTCTAATGATAACTATAAATCAAAAAGTGAGCCAAGAAAGAGGGTGATTTTAGAAAGGGATTATTTGCTAGAGATAGAAGGTGGTAGTTTTAACTGGAAGCCTAAATTAAAAATAACAGATTTTTTTGGAAGTGATAACGAAGTAACTTTGAGCGATTTTGCTTTGGCTAAATATCCAGTAACCCAAAGCTTATATAAAGAGGTAACAGGGGAGAACCCTTCAGAATTTAAAGGGGATAATAGACCTGTAGATAGTGTCAACTGGTGGGAGGCGATAGAGTTTTGTAATCAATTAAGTGAAGCAGAGGGGTTGCCGGTGGCTTATGATTTAGAGTCAGGACATTTATTGACTGCTGAGGGAGAATTGACAGTTGATCCTAGTCAGACTGCAGGTTATCGTCTGCCTTCAGAAGCAGAGTGGTTTTTTGCTGCTCGGGGTGGGAACTTAAGTAGAGACTATAAATATTCAGGTAGTAATAACTTAGATCAGGTAGCGTGGTATGCTGCTAATACAGGGGTTAAGTTCTTCTTATTTGGAGATGGTTCGACTAAAGAGGTAGGTCAAAAGAAGCCAAATGAGTTAGGGATCTATGATATGAGTGGGAATGTTTGGGAGTGGTGTCAAGATGCTCGTCTTCATTCTAGCAAGAGGCAGCGTCGGGAGTTTGGCTCTATTTCTCCTAAGGATTTAATTAAAATAACTCCCCAGAAAAATTTTTGTTTACCTTATTTAAATGCTAAGAATTCTTCTCCTGAAAAGATTGCTGAATTAGTAAAATATTATGTTTTTGGTTTTAGAATTGCGCTTTCGAGACCTTAAAGGAGGTGCAAAATGAAGCAAGCCTGTATAGACTAAGACTATATTTGTGCCAGTACCTTTATCTAAAATCTGCCCATAAGAGTTTTCAGCATACATAATCTCTCTTTCTAGTGAGGGATGGGTTGGCCCTTCCCCAGCAAAATTATATATCATTAAAATTAGTTGTTTTATCGGATTTAAACAAGGAGTTAACGAAGATATCGAGAAATAAACTAATGGCATAGATGCTGGTATTGAAGAAATAGAATGATTATACATTAGAGTTAATAGCTGATAAAAAACAGGAGGGTATTATGAATCTAGAAGAGAAGTATGATAAATTAAAAGAGATTATTAAAGATTTAGAAAGTGTAGCTGTAGCTTTTTCTGGAGGTGTAGATAGCACTTTTTTAACTAAAGTATCTTATGATGTTTTAGGTGATGATGCAGTTGCAGTAACAGCAAAATCATCTACTTATCCAAGTCGTGAGTTTAAAGAGGCTAAAGAGTTAGCTGAGCAGATTGGGATTGAGCAGTTAGTTTTTACTTCGGAGGAGACTGACATTGATGGTTTTGCAAATAATCCGCCAAATAGATGTTATTTTTGTAAGCATGAACTCTTTTCTAAGGTAGAAAAATTAGTCTTAGATAGAGATATTAATTATGTTTTAGATGGGTCGACTTTTGATGATTTAGATGATTTCAGGCCAGGTATGAAGGCAGCAGATGAATTAGGTGTAGTTAGTCCATTAAAAGATGCTAAATTGAGAAAAGATGAGATTCGAGAGTTGTCCAAAAAATTAGATCTGCCCACTTGGGATAAGCCTGATATGGCCTGTTTATCATCTCGTTTTCCCTATGGCGAAGAGATTACAGAAGCTAAGTTGGCTATGGTAGAAAAGGCAGAGAATTTCTTGCGTGATTTAGGTTTTAGGCAATTAAGAGTTCGCCATCATGGTGAAATTGCAAGAGTAGAAGTAGCACCTAAGGAAAGAGAAAAGTTTTTTGAACTAAAAGTAATGGATCAAGTTGCAACTAAGTTAAAAGAGATTGGATTTGATTATGTAACTATGGATTTGGCAGGCTATAGAATGGGAAGTATGAATGAAGTATTAGATGATTAAATCATTGAGGAGGAATAATGGTGCAGTTAGAAAAATTAAAAAGATTATTGCAAGAGGTTCAACAAGAAGAAGTTGGAATCGATGAAGCAGTAAATAAATTAAAAAATTTGCCTTTTGAGGATTTAGGTCATACAAAAGTTGATCATCATCGTAGTCTGCGCAATGGCTATCCTGAAGTAATCTATTGTGAGGGAAAGTTAGTTTCTGAGATCACAGAAATTGCTAAAAAGATGATAGCTAAAGGGAGTAATGTTTTGGCTAGTAGAGCAGAGCAAGATGTTTATGCTGCATTAAAAGAAGTTGATGATGATTTTGTTTATCATCAACGGGCCAAACTTGTTACATTAGAGCAGAATAAAATTAGCAAAAGTGATAGTAAAATACTAGTAGTTACCGGCGGTACCACTGATATTCCAGTGGCAGAAGAAGCTGCGATTACAGCAGAGATGCTAGGTAGTACTGTTAATCGTCTTTATGATGTGGGAGTAGCAGGCTTACATCGTCTTTTAGGTAATTTAGAGCAGCTGGAAGAGGCGAATGTAATTATTGCAGTAGCTGGTATGGAAGGGGCTTTGCCAAGCGTAGTTAGTGGCTTAGTAGACAAACCGGTGCTTGCTGTACCAACTAGTGTTGGCTATGGGGCCAATTTAGATGGGATGACAGCTATGTTAGCTATGTTAAATAGCTGTGCTAGTGGCTTAGCAGTTTTAAATATAGATAATGGATTTGGAGCTGGTTATTTAGCAAGTACAATTATCAAACAGATTGAACAGGGGAGGAGTCAAGAATAAATTATGGATCAGATATTATATTTTGATACGTTAGCAGGTATGAGTGGTGATATGGTAATTGCTGCTTTATTAGATTTAGGTGTTGATAGCAAATATTTAAAATCAGAGCTGGCTAAGCTTAATTTATCTGGCTATCAGTTAGAGATAAATAAGAAGCAAAAATCGGGTATTACAGGAATAGATTTCAAGGTTAAACTAGATGATGATGGTCACCATCATCGTAATTTATCAGATGTAGAAAAGATAATAAATGGTAGTGAGTTAGCCAAAGAGGTTAAAGAATTAAGCTTAGAGATGTTTAGAGTGATAGCCAAAGCAGAAGCTAAAGTGCATGATAAAGATATAGAAGAGATTCATTTTCATGAAGTAGGAGCTTTAGATTCAATTGTTGATTTGGTGGGGGCTGCTATCTGTATTGATAAATTAGCAGCAAGTGAAATTTATGTTGGCCCTTTGCCTTTAGGTAGTGGATTTGTTGATTGTGCCCACGGGAAAATACCTGTTCCTGCTCCGGCTACAATAGAAATCTTAACAGATATACCAGTCTATTCTAGTGGGGTGAAAAGTGAGTTAGTCACACCAACTGGAGCAGCAATTGCAGTTACTATAGCTGATAAATTTAGCAGGCTGCCGGAGGCAAAAATAAAGGCTGTAGGTTATGGATTAGGTGATAAAGAACTAGAGATAACAAATCTATTACGAGTTTTTAAAATAGAAAAAGAGGCTAAAAAAAAAGTGAGCTAGCAACAACTGAACAGCTAATCATGCTAGAAACAAATATCGATGATATGAGTGGAGAAATTTATTCTTATCTTTTTCCTAAACTCTTTGCGACTGGAGCTTTAGATGTTTATTTGACAAATATTATAATGAAAAAAAATAGACCGGGGATTAAGTTAAGTGTTTTAGCTAATAAAGAAGATGTTGGGCTTTTAGAAGAGATTATTTTTAAAGAGACGACTACTTTTGGAGTTAGAAAATATCAAGTGAAGAGAAAAGCTTTAGAACGTAAGTTTTTTGAGCTAGAAAGTAAGTGGGGGAATGTAACCCTTAAGGCAGCTTTTAAGGATGGCGAGATGATAAGTTATGCTCCCGAATATGAAGACTGTAAAAAAATAGCTAATGATTCTGCTATACCTATTAGAGAAGTCTATACTGAGATTAAATTATTAGCTAAAACTGAATTGAAAAATTAATAGAGTGAGGTAGCGAAGATGATTGAGGAGAGAATAAAGAAGTTGAAAAAGCTGCTGAGTAGCTCTTTAGTTTGATTGATAGTGATAGAAGTTGATAAACAACCTCTGAGTTAAAAAATCAGAGGTTTTTAGATTATTTTGTAAATTAAGCAGGAATTATAATAAAATTATAGAATTAATGTATTTAAGAACAATAATTATTATTAATTAAACAGAAAATATTTTAAAGGAGGCTAAAATAATGTTTAAAAAGAAAGGATACTTAGTTGTATTACTGTTAGTATTAGTTTCGATGTTTTTCTTGGTGGGGTGTAGAGAAGAAGAAGAGTCTGCGGAAGGTGAATATGTAGGTTATTCTACAGCTAATGATAGTGGACGAGTTGATTATGTAAAAGCAGAAGTTGTAGTTGAAGATGGTGAAATCATTGATGTAGAGCTTAGCGATTATCAAGCTGAGTCAGGTGAACCTAAAGGAGAAGATTATGGCTGGGATGAATTTCATGAAGCAATTGAGGTCTTACCAGAAAGATTTGTAGAGGCAAACGATTATGATGTGGAAGTAGTATCTAGTGCTACTGCTACAAGTGAAAGTGCTATGGAAGCTGTAGGTATGGCTCTTCAAAAAGCAGCTGGAGTTAGCGAGTTTGATGGGACATATGTTGGTATGCAAGCAATAGAATTAAGAGGAGACGATAATAATTCAGTAGCTTTTGTTACAGTAGAAGATGGAGAAATAGTAGAAGTAGAATTAAAAGAGTCTTCTGAAGGTGAATATAAAGGAGAAGATTATGATCGAGATGACTTCCATGAAGCAATTGAGGTCTTACCAGAGAGATTTGTAGAGGCTAATGATTCTGATATTGAGGCTGTTTCAGGTGCTACTATTAGTTCTGAAGGTTGGATGGAAGCTGTAAATGATGCTTTAGAGAAGGCAGGTTTAAGATAATAGATTAATCAAATTATCCAATGTTATAAAGAAATTATAAAATCCCTAAGACCTTAGTATTAACAGAGGTTTTTGGGGATTTTTATCTTGATTATTCTGCTAAGTTAAATTAGAAGCTAGAGATATAATTATTGAAAAATTTATTATATATTAAAGATTATAGTAGTAATATAAGATTATATATAGATTTATTTGGAAATAAAAAGGTTTTTATAATTACATAAAGAAATAGTAAAAAGAGTTGATATAATTTGAAAGAGATTATTAACTTTGATAGTAAATTTTATAAAAGTATTCAAAGCTAGCTAGCAAAGATAAGGATATTTAAGGAGGGGTATTTAATGGTTGTAAAAAATTTATTAGAAGGGGAAGTTAGAAAGGAAGTCGTTAAGATTTTAAATGAGGATGATGGAATATGTAGCTGTAATCAATGTGTTAAAGATATAATTGCTTTAGCTTTAAATGAATTACCTCCTTGTTATGCAGGGAGTAGAGAAGGGGAAGTGCTTTTTAATAATTTAGAGATGAATGATCCACAATTTAGATTCAGGATTCTAAAAGAAGTTAACGAAGCAATTGAAAAAGTCAATCAAAATCCACATCATGATAGAGAATTAAGATGAATATTTAAATTCGAAAATAAAGAA
>LFFM01001122.1_pt1 | contig 19021 bp, 20 predicted proteins | sample 643131 | NCBI WGS metagenome assembly LFFM01 (sample SAMN03777445, study PRJNA286221) | soda lake metagenome | biome: soda lake; feature: Kulunda steppe; material: water; isolation source: sample Tc-Br brine of Tanatar trona crystallizer | place: Russia: Kulunda steppe | collected 2011-07
ACCCGCTCGTGATCTTCGGGCAGATCCTGATCGGGCTCGCGCTGCTGTTCGGCGTGTTCTTCCGGTTTGCCGCGCTGATGGGCGCGATCCAGATGGCGATGTTCTGGACCGCCGCCTGGCAGGGCGGACTCATGCAGGGGTTCCCCATGCCGAACGGCTACTTCATCGACAGCTCGTTCGTCTATATGCTCCTGCTGTTCGGCCTCGGCGCGTGGGGTGCCGGCCGCATCCTCGGCGTCGACCGCGCCCTCGAAGAGACCCAGTTCGTCCAAAACAACCCCTGGGCCCGCTACCTCCTCGGCTGAGTCGGGCGCTGTCGACCCACCAGGGTTTGTGAATTATCGCCCCGTGTCGTACTTGTACGTTGCCGTATCGGGGTCGATCCCGAAGTCCTCCGCGGACTCAACGGGGTCCTCTTCGTCATCGCTCGGACCCTGTGCTGCGTTCTTGAACGCGTCGCGGAGGCGCGACGGCATTTGGAAGTCGTCAGTAGGGAGCCGGAGTGGAGTGATGTCACCGTCGAGGGTTTCGCGTTTCTCCGGGCGACGCTCGACCAGCGACGCGGGGAGCGTGTCGTCATCGATCGGCTCGAAGCCGAACTGCGTGAGGTACGCCGGTTGGTCGGTGAGCACGTACACGTGGTCGAACCCTTCGGCAGCCGCGGTGTCGACGAGCCGCTCCACGACGTGTGCACCGACACCGTTGCCACGCCACTCGGTGAGCACACCGATCCCGGTGAGCTCGATCGCCTCCTGACCGTCCGCCTTGTGGATTCGGAGCCGGCCGAACCCTGCGCGCTCGCCGGACTCCTGATCGACCGCGATCACGTAGTCTCGCGAGCGGAAGGCGACATCGTCGAGCCCGACGTTCTCGATCGCGTCCAGCAACCACGCCTCGTCCCGGTTCTTGGCGTCGCGGACGTACATACCTCTTCGTACGGCGGCCGGGGTAAAAACGGTTCGGCGAAACGGTTCCGCGGTACAATACATCGTTCAACGGGTCATTGGTCCGCTGAACGGGCGTCGAGCGCGACGGGTATCGACTGGGCAGCGACATCACCGGCGAAGGCCTCGCCGTCCGCTTCGAGCGCTTCGAACGTGTCGTAGTGAATCGGGACGACGAGATCCGGGTCCATCCGCTCGGCGAGATCGGCGGACTCGTGCCGGTCCGAAACGATGTTCCCACCGCCGATGTTCGCGAGAAACACGCCGACATCGAGCTCGGCGAACCCGTCCAGTGCGTCGCTGTCCCCTGGCCAGAACACGGTTCGTTCCCCCGTGGAAAAGAGGAACCCGCAGCCGAACCCTTCCGGGTGGGGGACGCTACCATCGGCGTCGGCTCGCGGCCCATCGCGTTCGTTGTAAGCCGCGACCGTCCAGACGGTGACGGTTCCGGCGGGAGTCACGATCTCCGTTTCCGTCTCGTCATCGACGCGGATCACGTCGTAGTCGGCCGCGAGCGCGTCGATCGACTCCACGTCCCGGTCGATCCGCTCCGGATCGACCGCCTCGTAGATGACGAGCGTGGCCGCGTCCTCCGCGACCGACCGGATCCCCTCCGGGTCGTAGTGGTGGTCGTGTGTGACCAACACGACGTCGCCGTCACGCGCCCAGTAGTCGTCGAGCACGCCGTACCGGCCAGGGTCGGTGTACACGATGGGGCCACCGTCCTCGACGCGAGCGGTCGCGTAGCCGAGCCACTCCACCGTCAACTCGTCGTATCGAACGGTCATATCCCGAGCTCCGCGCGGCTCGCCCTTGAGGGTGACTATCGTGCCGGTGACTCAGCTCGTATCCGAGCCCGGATCGTCGTTTCCGTCCCCGACAACCAACAGGTCCCAACGACTCTCGACACGCGGTGACCCCGCGTTCGACTCGCCCGGGAGGCTCGACTCGATTGCCAACACGTGTTCCGGTACGAGCGGCATCGGGATCGGGACGAACCCGGCCGCGTGCATTGCCGCGAACCCGCTGACGCTCTCGACGACAGTCCCGTCGTCGCCACGGCGCACGCGGAACCGTTTATCAGACGGGTCGCGCCGGTAGAAGTAGGGGAACGCCGCAGCCGGCGGGGTCCGGAGGCTCTCGACGCCCGCGAGCACCGCGATTACGCGCTCGCCAACCTCACAGACGAGCCGCGGAACCGCTGGTGCGCCGTCCGCCTCAACCGCGGCGGCGTCGACTCCCGACACCGCCGACACCGGACCGAGCGGGGTGTCGGTCTCGCGCCAGTGAAACGTCGGGGTCGAGTCGACCGCGTTCATGTCGTCGACCCGAACACAGGCGTAGCCGCCAGTGTCCACACGGAGAGCGGTCGTGTCGACCGGGATCCGGTCCGGACCGGCGTAGAACGTCCGTCGCCCCGCTCGTTCGTCGACGACGAGGGGCGGATCCTCGAGAACGGACCGGACCGACTCGGCGATCTCGTCGTTTGCGACGACGAACAGCGCCCGTCGGTCCCGTTCGATAGCGTGGCCGAGCCGGGAGACGACCGTCGTCGGGGTGACATCGTCCGCCGTCAGCGGCTCGACCCCGAACGGCTCGTTTCCCGCTAGGCTCCCGATCGGCTCCCCGTCGAGGGGGGTAGCGTCATCCTTCTCGACCTCCTTCTGAACGGCGATGGCCGGTGGCTCGGCGCGCGTGTCGGGACGAACGACCTCGAACCCGTCAGCGGTGAGTCGTGCAGCCGCCGCGTCCGTCAACCGATGGCGCGTCGCGTCGCCGAGCGGGTTCGACATAGGCGTCGGTACGGGACGAAGCAGCAAGGAGGTTCCGTCCGCGGGCCGGAAGAGGCGTTCCAGTTGGCGAGCGGTTCGTCGGAACGTGAGTCAGGGAGGGCGACTCGGTGGGAGAGCGACTCACAACCCAGCAAGCCGACGGATCCGATCGAGAGTGTCCGCGTCCGTGACCGACTTGTCCTCGCGGACGCCAACGAATCGCGGGAACCGAAGCGCGTAGCCGGAGTCATACGTGGGCGAGGACTGGATCTCCTCGTAGCCGACCTCAACGACGAGCTCGGGTCGGAACGTTACTTCGGTTCCGGACTCCGCGATCACGTGTGGTTCCAGCCGCGCGGTTAGCGCCTGGAGCTCCTCGTCAGAAAGCCCGGTCGCCACCTTCCCGATGGTCGCATAGTCGTCCGATCGTTGATCCCGGACCGCAAGCAGAAACGTGCCGAACAGCGCCGCACGGCGACCCTCTCCCCACTCCGCGCCGACGACGGCCGCATCGAGGGTCTCCACCTCCGGTTTCCGTTTCAGCCACTCCCGCCCCCGATCGCCGGGTGTGTACGCTGAACCCGGGTCCTTGAGCATCACCCCCTCGTGGCCCGCCGCTAGAGCCTCGCGTTCGACCGTCTCGACCGCTTCGATCTCGTCCACGAGTCGGAGATCGGCCGCCGCATCGGGACAGGTATCCACGAGTCGCTGACGGCGTGCTCGCAGAGGCTGGTCGAGTAGGTCGTCCCCGTCGGCGTGAAGACAGTCGAACGCGTGGAGTCGGCAACGCACCGTTTCGCGCATCCGTTCGATGTCGTGTTTTCGTCGGAAACGACGCAGTACCTCCTGAAACGGCAGTGGATCGCCGTCGTCATCGATCGCGATCACCTCCCCATCGAGGATCACCGGTACCCTCACGCGCGATTCGATGTGCTCCACGATCTCCGGTAAGGCGTCGGTCACATCGTCCATGTTCCGTGAGTAGAGCCGTGGACCGAAGCCATCGCTCCTCGCTGCTTCGCTGTTCGGTGCCGCCGAGGCGTCGCCTTCGACCGTCCCCGCCTCCGGCACGTAATGGACCTGCACTCGCGCGCCATCGAACTTGGTCTCGACCGCGACCTCCCCGAACGACTCGACCGCGTCCTTCGCGGTTCCCGCTTGTGCGAGCATCGATTGAACCGGGCGTCCGACCGCCAGTCGTTCCTCACGCAGCCCCGCGATCCCCCGCTCGCGAGCGATCACCGCCACGTGGCCGTAGTCGTTCGTCACCTGAAGCGCCCGCGCCACCGCCGCGACCGCCTCGTCGCTCGCGCGGAGAACCGGGGGGTTCTCACCGTCCCCGTCCGCGGTATCACTCTCGCTATCCTCATCCCTGGTAACGCTCTCGCTGACTCGATCCGCGCTATCCGCCCCCACGCCATCCGCCTCCGCGTCGTCACCGATCGTCTCGCCGGTGACCGTCCCCCCGCCGGTCACTCCGTCGTCGACGAGGAACGCTTCGGCGACCGCGTCGCGGACGGTTCCCTCGCCAACCCCGATCCGCATCTCACCGAGTACGAGGCGCGCGAGCAGCTTCGCCTCCACTGGCTCACACCGGTTGAACAGGCCGAATAGCGCGTCTACCTTCCGCGACTCGCTTCCCTCTCCTTCCGCGGCGGCCAGCTCCCGTAACGACCTGTCGACCTCAGTGATCGAGAGCGCGTCGCGACCGCCCGCGAACGCGGCGAGCCCCTGCTGGCCGCCGAATTCGAAACCGGCGGCGACTGCACCGATCTCCCCACGGTCGGCGAGCCGGTCCTCCACGTCCTCAGCGCTCACGTTGGGGCCGGCGGCACGAGCGATCGCCTCGTGGCACGCGGCGGGGCCGATATCCAGCGTGCGCGAGTCGTGTGCCGGGAAAACGCGCCCGAGGAGGAACCGGGTCGTGACCGCGAGGTCGTCGCCGGCGTCGCCCAACAGATCGGCGACCACGGCGGTCGTGGCGAGGTCGCTCGACTCGGCTTCCACCCGCCGACAACGACTCGCGAACGCCTCGAACTCCATAACCTGGATCGACCAGCACTGGTCAAAAGGCCCCCGGTGCAGACCAGCGATCGGCGTGGGCTGCGGCCCGCGGTCGTGTGGGCTGTAGCCAGCGACACGAACCGGATCGGGCGCTTGAGGCCGGCGAGTTTTTACGACAGCGGGTCGTCCGCCGATCGCATGAGCACCGAGCCGACCCTCGCTGACGGGGTCCGGGAGGCGCTCTCCGTCGACCCGGACGCGTTTACGGCTCGCGCCGAAGAGGAGGCGGAGGTCGTCAAACAGGGGTTACACGACGGCGTGTTCGATAACCACCAGTCGATCGTCGGGTTCGAGTACGAGTTCTACGCCGTCGCCGACGGACGTTGGAGCGAGGAGTCCCGTGCCGGCGAGTACGCTCTCATGCGCGTCCCACGGCGGCTCCTCGAACTGATGGGGTTCGAAAAGGAACTTGGCCTCCACAACGCGGAGATGTGTACGAGCCCGCAGCCGCTCTCGGATCACGGCCTCCGCGCGCAGCTCGCAGAGGTCAGGGCCCGACTGGAGGCCGCCGAGAACTGCGCCGGCGTCGAGGGGATGCGCCTCGTCTCCGACGGGGTGTGGACGATCCCGCCCGCCGGCGAGACCGCCCGCGGCTACCTCACGGACAGCGTTGAGGTCGACGGGGTCACCGTGGCGGCCAACATGAGCGACGCTGTCCGGTACCACGCGATGGCCAACGCCGGGGAGACCGAGGAGTCGGTCACGCTTGAGGCACCCGGGGTGTCGCTGGCGGCGGATACCGTGATGCCCGAGAGCCTTATCACGTCGATCCAGCCGCACTACCAAGTCGCGCAGGCTGAGACGCTCCCAGTCCACTTCCACTACGCGCTCCGGATCGCTGGTCCGCTATTGGCGTTGGGAGTCAACTCGCCGGTGCTCCCACCGGACCTGTACGAGGACGGATGGGATGGCGAGCGTGTCCTCACGGAGGGGGCGACGGAGAACCGCGTCCACGTGTTCGAGTCGGTACTTAACGCTCGAACGGCGGAGAACAAAGTCCGGTTCCCGCGTGACATCCACGACGTCGAGGAGGCGGTCGACCGGATCGCGGGCGACGAGACGCTGATCCCGATGCCGGAGTCGGACGACTCCGACCGGTTCGACGACGCCTTCGCCACGTTTCGGACGAAACACGGCACCTACTGGCGGTGGGTCCGACCGGTGTTCGAGGGAGCGAGTCGGTCGAGCGCGAACGCCCGTATCGAGTTCCGCCCGGTGCCGGCGCAGCCGACCGTCCGCGATTCCATCGCGTTCCAGGCCGCGTTCGCGGGGCTGATGGAGGCGCTCCCGCGGCACGAGCACCCGGTCATCGGCCTCGATTGGGAGGTTGCCCGCGACAACTTCTACGCGGCGGTCGCGGACGGGATCGACGCCGACATGGAGTGGATCGGGTACGACGGCGAGCACACGACGGGAGCGGGCTCAGGGCGCTCCGGAGACGGTCCACGCGGGATGTATGCCGATCTCCTCGATCACGCCGCAGCCGGGTTGCGCGCGGCGGGATGCTCGGAAGCGGAGGCCGACTCGTGGCTCGCGCCGCTTCGCTACCGGGCCGAACACGGAACGACACCCGCCGACTGGAAGCGCGAGCGGATCCGCGACCGCCTCGAAGCAGGTGACTCCTTCGTCGAGGCGGTCCACGGTATGCAGCGGGAGTACATCAAGGAACAGTCGGAAACCCTCGTTTCCGGCGGGTTCTCGGCGTGGTAAGCCAGGGGTGTCGTCCCGTCCAACGGGGCACTACACCTATCGGAACGTCGTCTCGTCCCGGAGCGCGCGCCCTCGCGAGAGCAGCGCGTCGCGATCGGCGGGGAGGTCCGTAGTTTCGTCCGAGGCGGTCACCGTGAGGTGCCCCATCTTCCGGAGCGGCCGCACCTCCGACTTTCCGTACCAATGAAGGTCGGCGTCTGGCGCGGCGAGGACGGACTCGACCCCTCGGAGCGTCGCCGGAGTCGGGTCGGACACGTCGCCGAGGAGGTTCGCCGTGACTGCCGGCGTGACGAGGGTAGTCGGGCCGAGCGGCCAGCCAAGCACGGAGCGGACGTGGTTCTCGAACTGTGAAGCTCGGGCTCCTTCGATAGTCCAATGGCCGGAGTTGTGCGGGCGCGGCGCGATCTCGTTGACGAGCACGTCACCGTCGTGCGTCTCGAACAGCTCGATCCCGTAGACGCCGCGCCCGTCAAGGAACTCGAGAACGTCTCCCGCGACAGCCGCAGCACGGTCGAGAACCGTGTCGTCGGCACGGGCGGGTGAAACGCTCTCACGGAGGATCTCGTCGCGGTGGAGCGTCTCGGTCGGCGGATAGGTCCGCGTTTCGCCGTCGGCACCCTTTACGCCCATCACGGCGATCTCGCGCTCGAAATCGACGAGCCGCTCGGCCATGGCGTCACCCCCGACCGCCGCCAGGGCGTCGCCCGCGTCCGCGGGGTCCGTCACCGGAACGTTCCCGCGGCCGTCGTACCCCCCTTCGCGGGCTTTGAGCATGACGCCGCCGAACTCCTCGACCGCCCGTTCGACCCCGCCTTCGGTCGCGACCGCGACGAACTCCGGTTCGGGGATCCCGGCATCGGCGAGCGCCTCCGCCTGGACGAGCTTGTCCTGGATCGTTTCCAGCGTTCCCGGATCGGGGTGGACCGGGACGTCGTGTTCGGCGGCGGCCGCCGCCAGCGCATCCGGGTCAGCGAGCTCGATCTCGAACGTGAGCGCGTCGACGCGCGAGGCGAGCTCGTCGATCGCGTCGGCGTCGTCGAACGCCGCGACGATCTGGTCGCGGACGACCGGCGCCGCCGGACAGTCAGGGGTCGGATCGAGCACGACCACGTCGACGCCGAGCGGTGCGGCCGCCTCCGACAGCATCCGCGCGAGCTGACCGCCGCCGACAACGCCGAGCGTCGGACCAGGTAGGGTGATGGACATGCCGAACGAATCGGCGGGGTGCCGAATAAGGGTTGCCAACCGTGGTGTTCGTCGCACCATCCAGCGACGGACGACCGAGCGTCAGCGGCAACACCGACGGGAGCGGCGGCGATCACGACGACCGGTTTATACCACCCGCGCGAGTAGCGATGGATAAGAATGTCACCACCGTCCGGGGGCGATCTGCGACAATGACGCTGGACAGGCTCCGTCCGCTGGCGAGCCGGGCGATAACCCCGTTCGTGACTACGGCCGACCGGGCCGGGCTCACGCCGAACGCGATCACGACGCTGTCGGTGTTCACGGCGGCCGCTGGCGGATACGCGCTCGTTCTCGGCGGGTCGGATCCGATCTGGTACGCGCCCGCTGCAGTCCTCGTGCTCAGTACCGGCTTTTTCGACGTTCTCGACGGCGCGCTCGCACGCGCGACGGACGCTGCCTCGGACGCTGGCGACTTCCTCGATCACGTCCTCGACCGCTACGGTGACGTGCTGATCCTCGGCGGGCTGGCGATCGGCGCAGAGCGATACGTCCTCGGCATGCTTGCGCTCACCGGCGTCCTCCTCACCGCGTATCTCGGTACACAGGCTGAGGCGCTGGGATTGGACCGCATCTATGGTGGCCTGCTCGGCCGTGCGGATATCCTCGTACTCGTCGGCGTGATCGCCGCCCTGGCAACCGTCATGAACCCGGTCGTCTACGAGCTCTCACTCGTCGAGTGGACGCTCGTGTTCCTCGCGGTGCTCACACACGTGACCGCCGGCCAGCGCTTCGTCTGGTGCTGGCGAGCGATCACCAGGGAGTCGTGATGGCGGTGGCCGGAGGCTGAAATCACGGTGTCTCGACCCGCGCGAGGTCGGTTTCGAGCTCCTCGACGAACTCGTTGTACGCCTCGACGAACGCCGGGAACCGACCGGCGTACTCCCGGACGTCCGGCGCGGCAGGTGCCGCGTACTGTGAGAGCAGGTAGACCCCGTTCGAACCGCCGACACGGAGATACGAGACGGTCCCCTCCTCCCATTTGAGTTCCCATCGGTCCCCGGCGACCCGGGCGGTGAACGTGCCGTAGTCGTCCGCCTCGTAGCGGTAGATCTCTCCGGCGATCACGCGACACGTCTCGCGGACCGCATCGAGCACTCTGTCACGCTCGGCGACGACCTCATCGGTCGAGATTGGGTCGGGGAACTCGACGAGAACGTCGTCGAGGACGCCGGACAGCGACTCGACGTGGGCGTTCCACGCGGCCACCATGTTCGCGTAGTCGTCGAGGGCGGCGGCGAGGCCGGCCGGATCCGGCGGTTGTTTCGTCGAAACGACGTACGTGTCGGACCCACGGTTAGGAGAGAACAGGAGGAACTCGAGCTCGCCCGCCTCGTGTTTGACCGTCCACTCGCCGCCAGGGGTCGACAGCTCGATCCGACCGTAATCGCCCCCCTGCAACCGGGCGAGCTGGTAGGCGATCGTGCCGGCGTGGTCGCGGACCGTATTGACCAGATCGTCGCGTCGATCGGCCACCGCATCCACGTCGTGGACGTCGAGATCGATGCCGAGCGCCGCCCCGGCATCGGGATGTGTCGTCATGGGTAAAACGGGGTTGCGTGGGCGGTTAACCGGATCGGTCCGATTATCTCCCGACTGCCCGCACTGCGGTGCCGATCAGGCGATCGAGTTACGGATCTCGTTGATCCGCTCGGGTTCGTCGATGCCCGACCGGACCACGACGGCGAACACCGACTCGGATCCGGGCGCGGGAGCGTCCCCGCTCAGTATCGCACCGGAACCCGTTTCGTCGGCCAGCCACCGGCGGCCGTCGGCGATCGCCTCGCGGTTCAACCACGCCGGCGGTCCGCCAACGACGAGTAGGGTCCGGTCCGCCCGTCCGCCCGGAACGTCGATAGTGCCTTTCCCGCGCGTTGCTTTCCGGATCACTGTCTCGATCGCCGACACCGCCGCACTCGTATCGACTTTCGTTGGCTCCTTGGATCCGAACAGCCCGAGCCCGAACCGCGACTCCGTCTCCGGCGGCTCGACCGGCTGTGTCGCGTATCCGATCGCTGCGACCTCGCCACTGTCTCCGACCGCACGGGCGACGTCGCTGGCGTCGAGCACCTGTTGTGGCGTGACGGCGTCGTCGTCACCCTCGCCGGCCCCGAACAGGGCCGCGACCCGCTCGGAAACGACCTCGTTCACCTGATCGTAGGCATCGACGATCGTTTCGTCGCTCTTGAGCCACGCCGCGTTGTCGAACGGGAAGACTGCCTCGACGTGCTCCGCGAGGGCCTCCAACGTTCTCGCCGCGTTCTTCTCGGCGAGCGGACGGCGGGGTGAGTCGTCGTCTCTCCCCGCCTCGGTCTCGGCAGCGGTAGGGAGCACCCCGAAGACGTACGTGGGCGCGTCGTACAATCGACCGAGTTCCGCGGCCAACGCGGGTGCAGCGCCGGCACCCGCCGCTCCTCCGAGGCCGACGACGAGCACGAACGCCTCCGCGAGCGAGGGGCTCTCGTCGTCCATCGCCCGGCTGAGCTCGCTCGCGTGGGCCCGGCCGAGCTCGCGACCGGCATGGAGGTCACCGTCGAGCCCGTCGCCGCCGGCGGCATCGCCGAAGCGGTACCGCCGGTCCGGATCGAGCGTCCGTAGCGATTCGAGCGACGCCATATCCGTGTCGAAGACGGACGCTCCTTGGAGGAACCGATCCCCATCGTGGTCCGCGGCGAGTCGGTCGACGATACGGCCCCCGGCACCACCGAGACCGATGACGTGCACGCGCATACGTCGATCCAGTCACCCACCGGGGAGTTATCTCCTTCGGCCGAGACAGCCGGTTCCTCGACCCCTCAACGACTCAGAACTCGTCGAGGCGACGTTGTCCGGACGGTACTCGGGTATCGGCCACGTTCGGATCCTCGGGTTCGGCACCGAGGAGTCGCGGGAGGGCGGTGTCGGCGAACGTGAGCGCGAGCACCAACACGATAGGTGCCAGAAACAGGCCGTGGAACCCGAACACGACCGGACCGAAGATGTACGCCAGCATGAGTAGACCGACGTGGGTCGTCTTCCCGCTGAAGTACGGTCGCAACACGATATCGGGGATCGTGTCGACGACGACGACCGCGACGAGGAGGAACCCGCCGACGTACACGAGGAGGTCGAGATCGCCGCCCATCACTATCGGGGCCCCGGTCGCGGCGGCTAGCGGGAGATACACGATCTTCATCCCGATGACGGGGATGAGACTCGCGATCCCCGTGAGCGCCCCGGTCAGCGCGGGGTAGGGTACCTGTGCGCCAGTCGGTACGACCAGGTTGTATCCGGTGTACGTCGTGACAGCGATGACCGAGATAGCGATCACGTTGAGGAGGTTCCCGTACAGCACCGCTTCCATCTCCGCGTCGGCCGCTTCGAGGTACTCCCGGACGATAGCCTGATCGTCGAAGGCGACCAGCCAGTCGTGGAACTTCGAACCGTCGAGGAGCAGGTAGTAGGTGACGACGACCGTGATGAGCAGGTTCAACAGGAACCCGGTCACCGTGTTCGTCAGCAACGAGGCGTGTTCGACGAGAAACTGGATCAGCGGGTCGAACTCGCCGGCCCGATACGCCGCGATCAGTCCGTCGAGAGTCAGCTCGGAGAGGTCGAGTAATCCCTCGAACCACTCGGCTTCCCCGTCGAGCGTCTCTCCGATCGGGTACCGTTCGATAACACGTCTGGCCTCCACGACCAGCAGAACGACCGTGGCACTCAATAGCCCGATCAGCGGGAGGCCGATGAGCGACAACGAGACGACTGCCCGTACCCGCGCGGGGAGTCGAAGCCGCTCCAACCGGTAATAGAAGCGTCGCGTCGAGTAGTAGAGGAACACCGCGACGGTGAGCGCGGCGATGAACCGGTACGCGATGTAACCGGCGATGGCCGCGACCGAGAGGCCGAAGAGGGCGACGACGAAACGCTTCTCGTCCATGCACGGCGGTGTGCCGGCGGTGATATAAACTATGTGGGGAATTCCACAAAAAACGTCTGTGAGAACCGAGAAGTCGTGCCGCGCCGGCGTCACCGATCTCGGCTGGTGGATCGATTCGTGTCGGACGCGCCGTCGTCGGCGGCCGTCGAGTTCGTCTCGCGTTCATTCTCCGCGGTAACGACGCGGTCGTGGTGCGCCAGTTGCTCGCGGTGTAACGAGAGGATCATATCAGCGAGGAAGCCGAACACGAGCAGCTGGATCCCGAGGATCGTCGCCCCCGCGGCACCGACGGCGATGATCTCGTGACCGACGCCATCAACGATCCATCGGTAGAGCACGTAAGCGGCCATGACGGCACCGGCAGTCGTCGAAAGCGCGCCCACGCTGCCGAAATAAAACAGCGGGTTGTTCGTCTTCGCTTTTCGGTACAGTTCGAGGAATATCACGCCGCCATCCCGGATCGGGTGGAGGTTCGTCGAGGAGCCTCCGGGTCGTGGCCGATAGGTGATCGGCACGACGGTGACGGGAACCCGATTCTTGACGCACTCGACCGCCATCTCGGTCTCGATCCCGAACCCGTCGGCCGAGAGGTGGAGATCGAGGAACGACTCGCGAGTGAACGCGCGGTACCCTGAAAGGATGTCCGCGAACTCCTCGCCGTGGATCACGCGGAACGCCCCGTTGATGAGGCGGTTCCCGATCCGGTTCAGTCGCGTCATTGCACCGGGTCGTATATCGGCGAACCGGTTCCCGATGACGTGGTCTGCCGTTCCGGTCCGAAGCGGCTTGAGCATCGCTTCGGCGTCCCCGGCGTCGTAGGTTGCGTCCGCGTCCGCCATGAGCACGTACGGAGCCTCGACGTGGTCGCGGATCGCCTCCCGGATCGCCTGTCCTTTGCCCGTTCCGGACTGTTCCACGACGCGGGCACCGGCGTCGCGGGCGAGCTCACGGGTCCCGTCGGTTGACCCGCCATCGATCACGAGGACCCGATCGAAGCCCGCGTCCCGGAACTCCGACACCACCGTCTCGACGGTTTCGACCTCCTCGAACGTCGGGAGAAGAACACAAACGTCGTCCTGCTCGCTCATTACCAGAGCGATACGGGGCGTACCCGTAAACGCTCCCCTTTCAACTCGTCACTCGACAGGACTGGGACGTGTCCAAGACGACTCGTTCTCGCCAATGACATCCCCCTCGCGTGAACGCCGAGGTTTCCTCTCGCGTAGGTCAGGCCGTTCCTGAGCCACCGGAGGCGCGATCCATGCTCGCCCTGCTCGGTCCTCGGTTCCGACTATGGTCGGAACGCTCGCCTCACGGAGCGGGACTTTCTCGCTGTCACAGGTAGTTGACCCATACGCTCATGTAGGACACTTATCTACATGGTAGCATGTCACAGTTCAACGACGACCACACAGATGAACTACTTAGCGCGGCACGAACGGCGACGGGGGACGAGCTGCGAAGCCTCACCTACTTCACCGAGGACGACATCGAGCAGCTCTACCTCCGAAGCGATCTGAGCCGCACCGCCGACCTCCTCGGGTTCGCCGAGAACGAGCGGAACGGGTTCCACGCACAGTCGTTGTATGCGGACAGCGAACTCGGCGACTATCTGTTCACCGTTCGTGTCTTCGAGAACGGGTATCTCACCCGAGTGATCGCGAACGATCACGGGGTGTGGATGACCACCGATTCGATGGAGATGGACCGCTTCGAGGAGCTCGCGAGCGCGCTCGCAACGATACTCCGGTCGTTCGACCCAACCTGATCGCCGACGATCAGTTCCCATCGACCGGCGGAACGCCGTTCCTCGGAATCAGTCGAGGTGGTCCTCGAACGCCGAGAGGAGGGCATCCGCGTCGACAGGTTTCGTGACGTATCCGTCCGCGCCGGCTTTCACCGCCTCGATCATCTTCTCTTGTTGGTCGACGCTCGTACACATCACGACCGTGGTCTCCGGGGAGTGCTCTTTGATCGCGGCGGTCGCCTCGATCCCCGTCATCTCCGGCATTACCACGTCCATCGAGACGGCGTCCGGGGCCGTCTGCTTGAAGGCATCGACAGCCTCCACGCCGTTCTCCGCCTCGGCGACGACGTCGAACTCCGGCTCCAGTGCGTCCGTGATCACCGTGCGCTGGAAGGCGGAATCGTCGACAACGAGTACCCGATTTCTCATGTCCCTCCTACCGAGTGACGCGTATATATATATTTGCGGACGACAGATCGTAGTCCACGCTGGAGCCGACGATCTGTAGCCACGGGGCGGTCTCGACACCCCCTCCTGCGGGCTCGTCGTGACCCCTCCCGTATTCCTTGTATATTCGCGAAAACGTATAATGACCATAGGGACAAGGTTAAGGTCTATCCTGTGGTGTTTGAGCACATGGAAACGCGGAAGGTCCAGCGGCTCGGCCCCTCGACGCTGGCGATGACGCTCCCCGCCGAGTGGGCGAAGGAGCACGGCGTGAACAAGGGTGACGAGGTATCGCTGCGGATGGGCGGAAAAGGAACGCTAACCGTGTTACCGGAGTCGGTGAGCACGGAGGAGTCGGAGGCCGTGATCCACGCCGACGGACTCGACGCGCGATCGCTGGAACGGGCGGTCGTCGCCCAGTACGTGCTCGGTCGTCGTGTGATCCACGTCCGGAGCGAGGGGACGCTCGACAGTGAACACATCAACGCGGTGTACAAAGCCGAGACCCAGCTGATGGGTCTCGGTGTGATAGAAGAGACGCCGTCAGACATCTCGATCCGGTGTTCAGTGGATCCTGAAGACTTCACCCTGGATAACCTGCTCGAACGACTGGAGAACACGGGATCGACGATGCGTGGCGAAGCAGTGAAGGCGCTCGCACACGGCAATCCTGACCTCGCACAGCGTGCGCTCAACCGCGAGCGACAGGCGAACAAGATCTTCGTACTCCTCTTACGACTGATCTTCACCGCCTACCAGAACCCGAACCTCGCTCGGGCCGTCGGATTGGAGGAGGGGTTCCCGCTGATCGGCTACCGGTCAGTCGCAAAGAATCTCGAGCTCACCGCCGATAACGCCGAAGACATCGCGGACATCGTCATGGAGGCGGACGGTCACACGCTCGATGTCGACAGCGCGACGATGCGACAGATACGCGAGTTCACCGATCAGGTCGACGAGCTCACGGCGCTCGCCGTCAGGGCCGTCGTCGAGCGGGATTACGACCTCACTGTGGAGTGTCGCGACCGCTTCGGCCGACTCGAGGACCGCGAGCGGGAGATACTTGACGAGCTCCCGGACGACCTCGACAACGAGACCCTACTGATGACTCGAGAGGTACTCGTCAGCCTCCAACACACTGCCGAGTACGCCATGCGAAACGCCGAGATCGCCGCGAACCTCGCGCTCAACGAGGCGTCCGACCACGTCGACATCATCTGATCGACACCATCTGATCGGTATAACACGCACACACGACCCGACCGGAACCGGGCGATCGGTCTGGCCCGATCGTTCCTCCGCATGAACTAAGTGTCTACCCGCGAAGCGACGCGTATGAGCGAAGCATCCATGGGATCGGACAAGGGGATCGGCGTGACCCTCGCCTTGGCGGCCGTCGCGCTGGTCGGTGCTGTGGTTATGTTCGGGTACCCGACACAGACCGGTCGCGCGTGGGGGTTCGCGGCAGCGTTCGTCTTCGCGCTCCTTTCGGTCGGTGCAGTCCAGCTGTTCGACTGACCGCGACCCGCGGCTCCCGACGAGAAACCGTTAAGAACGTTAGATACCTACATGGACGTGATGACCGAGTACACCGAGGAGGAACGGCGCATCCTCGCGTACCTCACGGACAGCGCCACTCGCGGCGAGCGGTACGTCCGCTCCCGGACGATCGCGGACGCCATCGGTCTCACCGCCAAACAGGTCGGCACCCGGCTCCCCCGACTGGCCGAGAAGGCGGACGATGTCGAGATCGAGAAGTGGGGCCGTGCGCGGTCGACGACGTGGCGTGTCACTCGCGGGTGACGTCCGTCGGTTCCGATCGTCGTGTCGATCGGTTTGCTTCGACATCCCGTCGCCGCTCCGCCAACGCCCACGCGGTCCCGATCGGCCACACCGTTGGGCCGCTACCGCCATTGTGCCGACACCGCCACCCGACCGCCCACGCCGTCCGACCGCCGACTCCCGTCCCTTTAATTCTCCCGAGCACCCACCATGACGTATGACCGTCCGAGTTTCCCGGACGTTCGAGTTCGACGCGCCCGCAACCGACGTGTGGGCGTTCATCTCGGACGCCGAGCAACGCGCGGAAGCCATCAGCGTAGTCGACACGTTCGAAGTCCACGGGGACGGCCGCGCGACCTGGCACGTGTCGTTACCGATCCCGATGATCCGGTCGACCATCGCGGTCGAGACCGAGGAAGTGGAGCGTGACCCGCCGAACCGTGTGAAGTTCGTTGGGAAGTCGAAGGCGTTCCGAGTCACTGGCGAGCACGTGATCACGGAGACCGCCGGGGGCAGTACACTGGCCAACGAGTTCGTCGTCGACGGACGACTCCCAGGCGTGGAGTCGTTTTTCAAACGGAACTTCGATGAGGAACTCGACAATCTTGAGGCCGCGCTCCGGCGCTCGCTCGTACCCGACGCATGAGGGTCGCCTGTATCCAGCTCGACGTGGAGGGAGGGGCCGTCGCCGCCAACGTCGACCGCGCCATCGACCGGGTACGGACGGCCGCCGCGGACGGTGCGGATCTCGTCGTCCTCCCGGAGCTGTTCGACGTCGGCTACTTCGCGTTCGACGCATACGGGCGGGCCGCCGAGAGCGTCGCGGGCGACCGCTTGCGTCGGTTCGCCGAGACCGCCGCAGCAGCCGATGTCGCCGTGCTCGCGGGCACCGTCGTTGAGGACCTCGCCGCCTCCACCGCGGACGGGGTAGACACCCCCGCGACGTCGGGGTTGGCTAATACCGCCGTCCTGTTCGATGCTGCGGGCGACCGTCGGTTGGTGTACCGCAAACACCACCTGTTCGGATACGGCTCCGAGGAGACGGAACGGATGGTCCCGGGTGACCGGGTCCCAGTCGTCGACGTCGCCGGGGTGACGGTCGGCGTGACGACGTGTTACGATCTGCGGTTCCCCGAACTGTACCGACGACTGGTCGACGACGGCGTGGAGTGCGTACTCGTCCCCAGCGCGTGGCCGTATCCGCGAGTGGAACACTGGCGGACCCTCGGTCGCGCTCGCGCCATCGAGAACCTCGCGTACGTCGCCGCGGTCAACGGAACCGGGACGTTCGGCGACGAGGCGCTCTGCGGTCGAAGCGCCGTCTACGACCCGTGGGGGACGACGCTCGCTGCCGCCGGCTCCGACCCGACGACGGTGACCGCCGAAGTCGATCCGGACCGCGTCGCGGCCGTTCGGCGGGAGTTCCCGGCGTTACGCGACCGGCGGTGAACCGTGCCACTCAGTGGCCCCAAGTAGGGCCGTTCCGATACCTCGTGGTTTTATACGCCACCAAACCCTAACTTTCATTGCCGAGGTCCGACGCTTTTCTCGTCGGAGTTCGGCGATCAACGATCCACGCCCGTCCCGCCCACACGGGCGGCGTCTCGGTGACAGCCTGGGGGTCCGCTGTCGCCCGCCGCCCGTTCGCTCGTCTCCCGTCCGCCTCCCCACTCCCCCTCTTCGTCAGTTCCGATGTCGTCGCTATCGGGGTTGACCATGGGATTCGAGGCTCGAGTCTTTCGGATATCAACACAGATAATCGGGTCGGTGGCTTCTTATCCCCGTTCAATGTGTCGGTAAACGCCGCGGGCGCGCACTCGCCGGCCACCCGTTTCGGGCATGGCCGGTCACCACTCGCTTCCACCGTCCGTCGTCCGTCGGCACCCGGTCCGGGCCCACCCGCTCCCACACTATCCCGGACCATCTCTCGAACGACGAGTGGAGCGGATCCTCGGCGTCCGGTCGCTCTGGGTGGCGACCGAAACGCAAGGACGAAACCCCCACCGACTGAACGGACTGTCGAATGTTTCCCCGCGAGTACCGTGGCGTCGCGTTCGCCGTCGGCCTGTTCGTCGTCGTCCAGGTGGGCGCGCTGGCGCTGGTCCCGGAGTTCGACGCGAGCGGCTACCAACCCGTCGAGAACCCACAGGACCCGACGAACAGCCTGCTCTATATCGTCGCTATCGTCGTGATGACCGGCTTCATGCTTGCGGCGTTCCGCTACGAGCTCGACTGGGCGATCCGGCTATTGATCATCGGGGTCTCCGCGTGGCTCTCGTGGTACGTGTTCGCGGCGTTCGTTCCGCCGCTCGTCGCCGCGGTCCCGGCGCTCGCGGTCGCGGTGGGGTTGTTGGTCTATCCGGAGTGGTACGTCATCGACGCCGCCGGGGTGTTGATGGGCGCGGGTGCGGCCGGACTGTTCGGGATCACGTTCGGGCTCCTTCCGGCGCTCGTCCTGTTGGTCTTTCTCGCCGTGTACGACGCGATTTCCGTGTACGGTACCGAACATATGCTCTCGCTTGCGGAGGGGGTTATGGACCTCAACATCCCCGTCGTCCTGGTGATCCCGTTGTCACTGTCGTACTCGCTTCTCGACGACGACTTCGCCGGCGCGAACGACGTCCACGAGGGCGATGCGGACGAGAGCGACGCGGACGGGACCGACGTGCTTGACGCGGACGAGAGCGACGCGGACGTGAATGGGAACGACACCGCTGGGGACACGAACGAAAGCGACACCAGCGACACCAGCGAGGACGATGCGGCCGGTGCCGCCGAGGACGTGGACGGAAGCCGTGACGCCTTCTTTATCGGGCTCGGCGACGCCGTGATCCCGGCGGTGCTGGTCGCCAGCGCCGCGCGGTTCTCCCCGGCCGAGGCGCTCCCCTTTGCCGCCCTCGAGATCAACCTTCCCGCCGTGCTCGCGATGGTCGGAACGATCGCCGGGCTGCTCGTGTTGATGCGCTGGGTGATGAAAGGCCGCGCCCACGCCGGGCTGCCGCTCCTAAACGGCGGTGCGATCGGCGGTTACCTGATCGGTTCGCTGCTCGCGGGCGTCCCGCTCGTGGACGCGCTCGGACTCGGCGTCGTGATCTGACCACAAGATCCGGGAACGACCACGCCCGACCCGTTGATATATAAGCGACAGCCGCGTCCGCGGCGAGACCAGTGTGACATCCTCCCACGACTAAAGTCGTGGGCTTCCCGAGGTTCTGATGTTACTCCCGTCGATTCGGATGGTCGGGAATCTAAGGTTTCTGACCAACGGCAGTGGCAATGCCACGCTACCGATACTCGTTCCCGACGCAGGGTAGCGAGTTATCTGGTTGTTTTGTGTCGGTCGGCGCGGTCGGCTCACTGTTTTGATTTCGGCTCTCGCCGTGGCAAACAC
>LFFM01001123.1_pt1 | contig 19019 bp, 20 predicted proteins | sample 643131 | NCBI WGS metagenome assembly LFFM01 (sample SAMN03777445, study PRJNA286221) | soda lake metagenome | biome: soda lake; feature: Kulunda steppe; material: water; isolation source: sample Tc-Br brine of Tanatar trona crystallizer | place: Russia: Kulunda steppe | collected 2011-07
ACGGCGAGCTCGTCGCCGAGGACTCCATCGACGGGCTCCGTGACGCTGTCGGTGGCGAGGAGACGCTGGAGATCGAGGTCGACGCCGCCACCGATCCGGCCGTCGACGCCGTCCGCGCGATCGCCGGGGTCTCCGGCGTCGAGGTCGTCGCTGACGGGTCGAGAGCGGGCGACACGTTGGTCGTGAACTGCGAGAGCGGGGTGAAGACGGGCGTCATCGCCGCGTTAGAGGACGCGGGTGTCGACGTCCGGGACTTCCATACCCGGGAGGCGTCGCTTGAGGACCTCTTCTTGGCGTACACGGAGGGAGATACGCCGGGATCCGCGGCCGACACTGAATCCGCGGCCGACACTGAACCCGCGGTTGACGACGACTCCGCGGTTGACGACGACTCCGCGGTTGACGACGACTCCGCGGTTGACGACGACTCCGCGGTTGACGACGACTCCGCCACAGCTCCTGACTCCGCAACCGACGCCGATGAGGAGGTGGACGCGTGAGCCTCCTCGCGGTCGCGGACAAGGACTTCCAAGATACGGTACGGTCGCGCGGGATGGTGATCCTCGTCGCGCTGTTCTCGCTTCTGGTCTCGCTTTTCGCCTATCTGGTCCGTCCACAGGGCGAGGCCGACCAGTTCGCAACGGAGCTCCTGTTGAGCGCGTTCGTCGGCCCCGTGTTGGTCACCGGGATCGTTCCCCTCGTCGGGATCGTCGTCGGCTACAACGCGGTGAGCGGCGAGCGGGAGTCCGGTTCGCTGAAGCTGCTGCTCTCGCTGCCACACTCGCGGGCGGACGTCGTCTTCGGCAAGGTGATCGGCCGCGGCGCGGCGCTCGCGCTCGCGGTGCTCGCCGGATTCCTCCTCCCCGCGCTCGTGTTGATCGTCATCCCCGTGACGTTCAACGCCGGGTCCTTTTTCGGCTACACGATATTCGCCGCGGTGCTCGGCGTCGTCTTCGTCGCGATCGCGGTCGGCTGCTCGGCGGCCGTGTCGACCCAGCAGCGCGCGTTGATCGCCGGGATCGCGGTGTACGCGGTGTTCGTCCTGCTGTGGGGGCTGATCACGGGACAGGTCCTCGGTGCGCTCGACGGGGTCATCGCGCGGCTCCCCGCCTCCGCCGAGCAGGTCCGAACGTTCCTCGATGTCGCGAACCCGACGACGGGGATCGAGGAGCTCGCGAACGGGTTCCTCGCAGACCAGCTGTTCGCCGGCGAGACGGCGACACAGCAGGTGTCGGCGGCCGCGATGCTTGTGTTCTGGACGCTCGCGCCGCCGCTCGCGGGACTCCTGAAGTTCGACAGCGACGATTTATAACTCGGCGCGGGCGGGTCGGCGGCCTCGATTTATATACTACCGACGACGGAGGGCGTCTCCGATCGACTATGCGGGTGTATATACACTCGGCAGCGACGGTTCAGAGCCGATCCTCGAATAGGTTTATAAACAGTCGCTGGCGACGCTGGCGATGCTGACCGTGCGTCCCCGGCGACTCTGCCGTCAACCCGGCGAGCCTGCCGTCAACCCGGCGACTCAGTCGCCCCTCCCCGTCCCGTCGTTTATAAGTGGTACCCGGGCGGTCACGCGAGTTCCCCGCGGCTCCCGTGTCACGTACTCGACGTCCGCGCCGAGCGCTCCAGCCGCCCACTCGATCACCCATAGCCCGAGCCCGGAACCGTGTTCGAGCGCGGTCTCACGGCCGGATTCGACCGCGCGCACCTCGTGATCGGGGATCCCGGGGCCGTCGTCCTCGACGACGAGGACGAACTCGGCAGCGTCCTCGCGGTCCCCTCGTCGGAGCGTCACTCGTACCCACGTCCCACCGTCCGCGCGTTCGGTCCCTTGGCCGTCGTGGTGGATGACGGCGTTCTCGACGGCGTTCTCGACGATCGCTTGGAGTGCGTCCGCGCGGAGGGTCGCGAGCCACTCGCCGTCCGTTTCCTCGACGGCGAACGCGACGGCGTCCTCCCCGGCCCGTTCGTGGGCGTCGTCGACGACGTCGCTCACCAGATCACGGACGTCCACCGTCGTGGGGTCGCCGTCCGAAAGCAGCGTCTCCACCGTTCCGGCCTTCTCGCCGAGCGAGGCGAGCGCGCCCGCCCGCCGGTCGATGGCGTCCGCCATCCGAACGAGCTCGGGATCCTCCAGCCGCTCGACGAGTAGGTCGCCGTAGCCGGCCACCACGCCCGCGTCGTTGCGGAGGTTGTGCCGGAGGATCCGGTTGAGCACCTCCAGCTGCTGTCTGCGGCGCTCGCGTTCGGTGACGTCCGAAAAGACCACCGTGCAGCCGACGTGGGCTCCCTCGGGATCGGTCAGCGCCGCGGTCGACACGGCGTACGTCCGGCGTCGCGGGCCGACCCCGACCGTGATCTCCTCGTCGCCTTCATTCGCATCCTCGCCTCCATCCGCGTCGTCGGTCCCTACGTCGATCGCGACGTCGAGGAACGCGTCGAGTGGTCGGTCGCGCGCCTGTTCCGCGCCGACCCCCAGCAGCGACTCGGCCGCCGGGTTGAGCCGCACGACCCGCCCGTCGAGCGAGAGCGCCACGATCGGGTCCGCGAGGTCGTCGATCGCGGTTCGTTCTGCCGCCCGGCTCGTCGTCGGGTGCCGGTCGAACATCTCGGCGCGGTTGAACGCGTACGCGTCGAGCAGGACGTGCGGAACGAACAGGATCGGGGCCAGCTGCAGCTGCGGCACGGGTCCGAGTTCGAGGACCCACGCGACGAGCGCGAACCCCGGCGGCAACGAGCTCATCGCGACCGCCGCGCTCTCACGGCGGTAGAGCGGGCCGTAGCTGAGAAGCGTGTCGACGAGGAGGAACACCGCGCTGGCGACGAGGACGGTCTCGACGGCGACGACGAGGTACGCCCACGGGCCGAACGCGTACGACACCGTCGCGACGCCGAAGACGGGGTCGAGCCGGAACCCCGTCCAGAACGCCCCGTGGAGCGGGTTTGTCAGGAGTATCAGCGTCGAGAGGACGCCGAACCCGAGTACGCCAGCGAACAGGCGGCTCCGAACCACGTCGCTCCGGCCCGTGTACTCCAGCGCGAAGCCGAGGAAGGCGATCCCCGTCCAGAGGATACCCAGCCACGTCGACCCCTCTAACACGGTTCGGAGCGTCGGGTCGGCGACGAGCAGCCCGACCCCGTAGGAGAGACACCACATCGCCTGTGCCGCGAACACGCCGAGGAACCAGTCGACGCCGGGTCGGCCACGGTGACGGCGGATCACCCACGCGAGTCCGATCGCACCCGCCCCGCCGGCGAGCGACCCGATCGCGGGCCACGCCGGGACGGCGTCGAGAACCATACACGGGGTACGACGGCGACCCGCGGCGTAAACCTGTCGCGGTCGCGCGGTCGAAGTCGTGGGTGGTCAGGTCGTGGGGTGCCGCGCGGTCACTCGGTCGTCCCCTCTCGGCGAGCGAACGCGATCGCAACGGGAACGAGCAGCAACGCGCCGAGGAGGAACGGGGCGGCGACCGCGACGGTGTACAGCACCGCCATCAGCGGCGGCCCGACCGTTCGACCGAGGCTCGACGCGCCCTGCGTGACGCCGAACGCGGCCCCCTGCTCGGCGTCGGTAGCGGCCCCCGAAACGAGTGTCGCGAGCGAGACGTTCACGAGGGCGTTCCCAAGTGAGAGCCCCGCGAGGGCGATGAGTAGCGCGACGAGCGAGGGGGTGAGCCACGCTGGCCCGCCGACGATGACACCCCCGGTAACACGGTCGACGACGCCCGTGAGCGGGATCGCGACGAGCGCTCCCCCAAGAACCACCGCGCCGCCGGCGACGAGCGTTCGCGAGGGGACGACCCGCGAGAGCCGCCCGACGAGGACACCCTGGTTGACGGCGCCGAGGACGCCGACGTACGTGAGGAGGAGCGCAGCCGCGGTCGCATCGTACCCGAAGCTGTCGGCGACGAACGGGATGAACATGACTTGTACGCCCGCAAACGCGACGGCGACGACGAAGTACGCGATGGTGAGCGGCCGGAGCACGACCGAGGAGAGCGCCTCACGGAACTGCCCGACGACGGTCCGCCGCGGGGGTATCGGCGACCCCGGGCTGGCGTCGGAGACGGGACGGGTCCGGTCCGGCTCCTCCAAGAACAGGAACCCGACGGCGACAGCGAGGAAACTCATGCCCGCGGCGGCGAAACTCGGCAGCGAGTACGGGGTGGCGGGAACGAACGCCGGGAAGAGTGCCTCCGCGCGGGCGACGACCGAGTCCGCCGCGAGTAACCCGCCGATCGCGGGCCCGAAGACGAACCCGAGCGCGAACGCGGCCCCGACGAGCCCCAGCGCGCCTGCTCGCCGGTCGCGCGGGGTGATGTCGGCGACGTACGCCTGCGCGGCGGCGATATTACCCCCCATCGCGCCGGCGAACGTTCGCGACGCGAACAGCGTCACGAGGGCCGCGACCGTCCCGAAGCGTGCTCCCGACTCTCCGGCGTAGCCGAACACGACCCATGCGACGCCGGCCGCCGCGAGCGACACAAGCAGGACCGGCCGGCGACCGATCCGGTCCGAAAGTCGGCCGAGCGTCGGGGCGGCGAGGAACTGCGCGAGCGAGTACGACGCCGCGAGCAGTCCGATGAAAGCGTCGCTAACGCCGAGTGATCGGACGTAGAACGGCAGGATCGGGATCACGATCCCGAACCCGACTAGGTCGATGAACACGACGCCGATCACGACGGCGAGCGCGCGCCGAGGGTTCGACACCGTGGGGGCTCGTCTCTCGCCCGCCGGTGACGATCGTGTTCCGTCGGCGGCCGTCGGCGACGGCTCCTCGTCGGGGATCGACGCCGCCCCCGCTTCGGGGTGTGTCACGGTGTCGAAACGATGCGCGCGCGGTTAAACCGGCCGGACGGTGCGGCGGGCTCTCCGGCCGTTCACACGTGTCGCTCGATGACGCCTTTCGCGGCCCTGCCCTTCTCCTTCCAGCCGTACCCTTGGTCGTACACGTGGCGTTTCGAGTCGACGAGTTCTCCGGGTGAGGACTCCTCGAACCCGCCGCGGTCCCACGCGCCCGACTCCCGCAGCCAGTCGATCACGTTCTCGCGGGTCTCCGGCCACGACAACCCGACCATCTCGTACCACGCGATCATCGCGAAGACGGCGTTGTCGTGACACCCTGGAACGGATCCGTGTTCGTACACGGTCCGCATCGGCTCTCGGGTCGGCTCCGAGACGCGCTCTTTGAACTCCGCGGCGGTGAGCAGCCTGAGGAGGTCGTCGTCGCGGACAACCCGCTGTTCGCGTTCGAGCGTCCCGAGTGCGGCCTTGTGTAGCCCGCCCCACTCGCCGGCGATCGCCTCTCGGAGCGCCGACTCGGTGATCCCCTCCGGCTCCACGGTGAGCACGGCGAGGAGGTCGGTGTACGCCTTCTCGACCGTCGGCCAGCTCACCCCCTCGAACTCGCAGTCGGCGTCGTGGAGGCTGTTTGTGGTCCGGCAGCCGGGACACGGGTAACGGAACGTCGGCACTACGATACGCTGTGTGCCGCCGGGAGTTAGGGTTTTCGCGATGCCTCCGAATCCGATCTCACGGCCGATCCCGGCGGTTTCGAAACGTTTACTCGCTGTCCGGTCGCCGATCCATACGGTATGACAAAAGTCAGCGTCATCGGCGCCGCGGGGACCGTCGGAGCTGCAGCCGGCTACAACCTCGCGTTGCGCGACGTCGTCGACGAGCTCGTCTTCGTCGACATCCCGGACCAGCGCGAGACGACGATCGGACAGGCAGCCGACACGAACCACGGCGTCGCCTACGACTCCAACACGACCGTCCGGCAGGGCGAGTACGCGGACACCGCGGGCTCGGATGTCGTCGTGATCACGGCAGGGATCCCGCGCAAGGAGGGACAGACCCGGATCGACTTGGCTGGCGACAACGCGCCGATCATGGAGGACATCGGCTCGTCGCTGGCGGAGCACAACGACGAGTTCGTTACGGTCACCACCTCGAACCCGGTCGACCTCCTCAACCGACACCTGTACGAGACCGGCGGTCGCGACCGCCATCAGGTGGTCGGGTTCGGCGGCCGACTCGACTCCGCGCGCTTCCGATACGTGCTTTCGGAGCGGTTCGACGCTCCCGTAAAAAACGTCGAGGCGACGATCCTCGGCGAGCACGGCGACGCGCAGGCTCCTGTCTTCTCGAAGGTTCGTGTCGATGGTCGTGACCCGACGTTCGACGCCGACGAAAAAGCGGAGATCCTCGCGGACCTTCAGGAATCGGCGATGGACGTGATCAGCCGGAAGGGAGCCACACAGTGGGGTCCCGCCACCGGCGTCGCCCACACTGTCGAAGCGATCGTGAACGACACCGGTGAAGTGCTCCCGTGTTCGGTCGTGCTCGACGGCGAGTACGGCTACGAGGACACCGCCCTCGGTGTGCCCGCGAAGCTCGGATCGAACGGCGTCGAGGAGATCGTCGAGTGGGAGCTCGACGAGTACGAATCCGACCTACTCGACGAGGCCGCGGTGAAGCTCTCCGAGCAGTACGCGAAGATCGAGTAGCGACTCGCCGGTCCTCACCGCCGACAGCGCGGATCGGCGTGGCTCGGGGATCGGTCACGACGCGATTTGGCGATCGGTCACGACGCGATTTGGCGATCGGTCACGACGGACTCGAACGATCCGTCACGACACCCCCGACTCGTCCCCGCTCCACCCCGGACCGCGAGCGAACCGCCCCCGTTTTTATTCCCCGACTCGACGATCGATTAATGAGGACCTTTGACAGACTCGGCTACGGAACGTACAAGCTCGAAGACTCCGAGGAGTGCGCCTCGGGCGTCGCCCACGCGATCGAAACCGGCTATCGCCACATCGACACCGCACAGGGATACGACAACGAGTCGTCCGTCGCCGACGGGATCGAGCGCTCGGCGGTCGCTCGCGACGAGCTGTTCGTCGCGACGAAGCTGTCGACGGACAACCTCTCGTACGACGACGCGGTTACGACCGCCAAGGAGAGCCGCGAGCGACTCGGAACCGACTCGATCGACCTGCTGTACGTCCACTGGCCGATCAGCACGTACGACCCCGAAGAGACGCTCCCCGCCCTCGACCACCTCGTCGACGAGGGTGTCGTCGATCGGATCGGCCTCTCGAACTTCCGCCCGAACCAGCTCACGGAAGCGATGGACCGGATCGACCACGAGGTGTTCGCCCATCAGGTCGAGTGTCACCCGCTGTGCCAACAGGACGAGCTCCGTGCGCTCGCCCGCGAGCACGGCCACTGGCTCGTCGCGTACTCGCCGATCGCCCGCAACCGCGTCGCCGACGTGGACACGCTCCAAGCGATCGCCGCGAAACACGACACGACACCTGCTGCGGTGAGTCTCGCGTGGCTACTCTCGAAGGAGCGTGTCGCGCCGATCCCGAAGGCTGCCTCACACGACCACGTCGAGGCCAACTGGGCCGCACGAGAGCTCGAACTCGATGCCGCGGATGTCGACCGGATCGACGCGATCGACCGGGAGGAGCGCGTCGTCGACTTCGAGGACGCCCCCTGGAACCGGGACTGAGAAGCGATGCAGTCGTGGATGAGCGGCGATGCAGTCGTGGATGAGCAGCGATGCGGAGCCGACGCCGACGCCGGCTCCGGAGGCGTCCGTCCGTCTCCGTTCCGGTACGGTATCCTCATAGTCCGGTTTTTATCCACGGGCTCCCCGTCGTCGCGTATGGGCGAAGAAGACACCCCATCCCGCCGGTGGCGTCCCGTGACCCCGTTGACGCCGGCCGCGGGCGACGTGCTTCCGTGGGTCCGAACGCTCGTGCTCGCCGCCGGCGTGTTGGCGCTGTTGACACTCCTCTTCGGGCTGGAAGCCATCGGACGGGTCTGAGCGCCGTGACGCCGCCGTCCCACCGGTTCAGTACCGCTCTCGCGGCTCCCCGACCCGTGCCGACAGCGTTCCGTCCGCCTCGACGACGACGGCCACGCGGACGTCATCGGATCCCCAGCCGATGTCGGGATGCCGATCGACGATCCCGGCGTTCGGGAGGTCGAGCTCGCGGTTCGCGTCCTCTTCACCTCCGGTCGACTCGTGTCCCGACCGCGCGGTGACTCCGTAGGGAGCCGGATACGACACCGACCGCCCGCGGAGCGTCGCCGTGTGCCCCGCCTCGCCTGCGGGTGCGAGGGTCGGTTCGTGAACCTCGTCGTCTGCGTCGCCTGACTCGTCGACGACGGTGACGACGAGTTCCGTGGCTTCGTCCGACTCGTTCACCGCGCGCAGTGGGCGGAACCTGACGTGTGTTCGGGTCGCGTAGGCGGTCCACGCTACCCCGCCGCCGATCGCCGCAGCGAGTCCGCCGAGCGCTCCGCCGACGAGGGTACGTCTGCTGGTGGAGGGCATACGACCCGGTTTGACCCCGATACTGATAAGTACCGGCGGCGGCCGGAACCGAGCCGAAACTGATCCAGGCGTTCGGAGTAAACCCCTCACGGGAGGCTGTAACTCCCTGATTTCACTTTCACTTCCGGGCTCGGGTATAAACCCTGCCGGTACGACGGGTCGGACATGAGTCAGTCCACGTTCGACGACGACGACCTGTTCGGCGAGGCGGCCGAGGAAACCCGAGCTGAGGTCGAGGAACACCTCGCGGCCGCACGAGACGCCCTCCCCGACCCGGATGCCGTGTGGACGACCGACGCGGACAACGTGCTCGGGGCACTCAACGGGTTGAAGTCGGCGCTCGACGCGGGCGACGCGCTCGAACACGTCCGATCGGCGAAGAAGGCGTACGTGCTCGGTGAACGCGCGGACGCCTTCGAGGACGCCGAGGACCTGGAGGCGGAGATCGCGGAACTAGAGTCGCTCGTCGGCGACATCGAGGCGGCTGCCGAGGAGGTGTCCTCGCTCACCGGGGCGGTCCCCGCCATCCGCGGCGCGCTCCAGGACGCTGCCGAGGACGACGAGTAGCCGACCTCGCCGTCTCCGACCGCGAGAGGATCCTATCTCTCCGCTTCGCGCTCCACCACCGCTGCTGCCAGCGTCGCGAGTGCCTCGCTCGCGAGCGCGACCAGCTCCCGCCCACGCTCGGCGTCGCCGGCACTCGGGTCGCCGACGACGCCGTTGTCCGTGAACTCGTGACTGTCGTGTGCGAGGTTCACGCCCGACACCCACTCACCCCACCGGTCGGCCCCACCGTCGCGGGCGGCCTCCACACGATCCTCGTGGACGAGCTCTGGGTGTTCCGCACGCAACATCGCCGTCTCCAACGGGCCCGCGTGGCCCATCTCGCTCGCGTGTTCGCCGACCGCGTCGAACCAGGTGAACGCCACCGCGTACCCCTCGTGTGTCGAGTCTCGCGAGAACTGTCGGGCGACCTCCGCGAGCGCCTCGATGTTGCCACCGTGGCCGTTCACGAACACGACACGGTCGATCCCGTGCGCCGGCAACGAGGCGGCTGCCTCCCGAACGTACGCCCGAAACGTATCGGGGCTCACCCACATCGTCCCGTCGAACCGGCGGTGCTCCTCGGCCACACCCACGGGAACCGGCGGAGTGACGAGGGCGTCTCCGCGGTCGCCGCCGTCATCCGCATCCGTTACCTCGTACGCTGCCGCGCCTGCCTCAGCGACGGTAACCGCGTGTAGCGTGTCCGTTCCCAGCGGGGCGTGTGGGCCGTGTCCCTCGGTGCTGCCAACGGGGAGAAACGCGACGTCGGCGTCGGCGTCCCGCACGTCGGTCCAAGTTGCGTCCGCGAGTCGCATGCTCGCTTTCGGCGGCCAGGGGTCGTATAGCCGGCGGTCCGCGACGGCGGATGCCGTCCGCCAACCCGGCGTCCCGACCCCGAGAGTTAATCCGTTCCCCGTTGAGAACGGGTGTATGCCCGACGAAACCGACTCGAACACCGTGTACGGCGTGGTGTTCGGCCCACTGAAGCCGGCACTCCGCGAACACAGCTACCCGGTGACGCGGACCGAGCTGATAGAGCAATACGGAGGGTTCGAGCTCCAACACGCCGACGGTAGCGACCGTCTCACTACCGTGTTACAGGAGGTCGACGTGGCGACGTTCCGCGAGCCGCGACAGGTCCGTGATGCGATCCTCGACGCGCTTGAGCCGACGGCTGTCGGGGACCGATCGTCGCGTGACGGGACCGACAGGGCCGGGAACGGAGGCCGGGACCACGACGAAATGAACGGGACAGAGCGTGCCGGCAGGAACAGCGATAGTGGGAGCGGCGATAGTGGGAACGGCGACAGCGGGACTGACGGTGGTGGGACCGACGACGGAAGCGGCGGTCCCGGCGACTGGAGCCCGACCTCCGTCTGAGCCGGTTCGGGCCCGACCAGCCAGGCTAACCCGGCTACTCGGAGTCAGTCGTCGTCTTCGGCCTCCTCGAGCACCCGAGCCGTCCGCTCCTGTGCCCGGTCGATGAACTCCTGTGGCAACTCGTCGATCTCTCCGGCCTGTACGCCCCAGAGGTGGGCGTACAGCCCTTGATTCTCCAGCAGCTCGTCGTGGGTCCCTCGCTCGACGATCTCGCCGCCTTCCAACACGAGGATCGTGTCCGCGTCCTTGATCGTGGAGAGCCGATGGGCGATCGCGAACGTCGTCCGATCCTCCGTGAGCCGGTCGAGCGAGCGCTGGATCAGCATCTCGGTCTCTGTGTCCACGTCCGAGGTCGCCTCGTCGAGGATCAGGATGTCCGGGTCTTTCAATACGGCACGGGCGATGGTGATTCGTTGGCGCTGGCCGCCGGAGAGCTTCACGCCCCGCTCGCCGACCATCGTGTCGTAGCCGTCGGGGAGATTCTGGATGAAGTCGTGTGCTTCGGCGGCTTTCGCGGCCTCGATCACCTCCTCGTCGGTCGCGTCGAACGTCCCGTACGTAATGTTCTCTTTGACCGTCCCGTAGAACAGGTACGACGACTGGCCGACGTAGCCGAGCGACCGGCGGAGCGACCGTAGCGTGACATCGCTGACGTCTTGGTCGTCGATCGTGATCGCGCCCTCGTCGACGTCGTACATCCGCAAGAGCAGCTTGAGTACCGTCGACTTGCCGGCACCGGTGGGTCCGACGAGCGCGAGGGTCTCGCCGCCCTCGACCGTGAAGTCGATGTCTTCGATGATCGTCTCGTCGCCGTACCCGAACGTGACGTGGTCATAAACGACCTCCCCGTCGTCGACGACGAGCTCCGTCGCGTCGGGGTTCTGCTCCAGCTTCGAGGGCTCGTCCATCAGTCCGAAGATCCGCGCAGAGGAGGCACGGGCGCGCTGATACATGTTGATTATCTGACCGAACTGCGCCATCGGCCAGATGAACCGCTGGGTGTACAGGATGAACACGACGAACATGCCGACCGACAGTTCCCCCGTGAACGGTCCGGGCGGTGTGTCTTGGAACACCCACAGTCCGCCGATGATGAACGTGATCACGAAGCCGATTCCAGCGAGTACCCGAAGGGCAGGGAAGAACTTGATCCGGGTTTCGATGGCGTCCCAGTTGGCGTCGAAGTAGTCGTACGAGACGTCGTCGACCCGATCAGACTCGTAGTCTTCGGTGTTCGAGGATTTGATCACCTGGATGCCGCCGAGGTTGTTCTCCAGCCGAGAGTTCATCTTCCCGACTGTCGAGCGGACCTCCGCGTACTTCGGCTGGATGATCTTGATGAACACGTACGTGAACCCGGCGATGAGCGGGACGGGGAGGAGCGCGACCAGCGCGAGCTGCCAGTTGATCCAGAACAGGAGCACGCCGATCCCGACGACCATCACGGACAGCCGGAACAACGAGTTCATCCCGTCGTTGAGGAACCGCTCGAGGCGGTTCACGTCGTTCGAGAGGATGGACATCATCTCCCCGGTCTGTTTGTCCGAGAAGAAGTCCATGTTGAGCCGCTGCATCTGGTCGTACGTGTCCGTCCGGATGTCGTGCTGGATGTTCTGTGCGAACGCGTTGAACCCCCAGTTGCGGACCCAGTGGAACGCGGCGCCGAAGAAGAATGCCCCGGCGATAGCGGCGATGAGGAACCAGAACTGCTCGGTCTGTGTCGCCGGCAGCCATGCCTCCGGGAGGATAACGAGGGGGATCTGTTCGCTAAACACGGCTTCCTCACGGAACACCGCGTCGATGGCGATACCTAACATGAGCGGTGGGAGAAGGTCGAGCAACCGAGCGAAGACGCTGGCGAAGATCCCGACGGTGACGGGGAACAGATAGTCCCGTCCGTACACGAGGAACAACCGTTTCATCGGGTTCTCGATCTTGTCCCGCTGTTCCTCGAACGGGTCGTCTTTCTCCCAGTCGATGCTACTCATTATCGTTCACACAGGCGAGGTGCCGCAAGTATGTTTCCTTCGAACCGAAATACGTCGGCACACCTTGCCGGAGCCGGCTCAGATCTCGTGCCCCTCGACGGCGGGATCGACGTTCGCGGCCGCGAGATCCTGTCGAATACGCTCCCGAAGCGGGGTCGGGACGCTCGCGCGCGGAACCGGCTCGGCACTTGCCGGTTCGCCGTCTTCCGTGTCGCTGTCAGGGGCCCCGGTGCCCACGGTGCCCGGAACGGTCCAGTAGAGCACCGCCTCGGCTCCGGCGTAGTACTCGACGGCGAACCGGTCGCCGCCGCCGTCGTAGTGGACACGTGCCGCGTCGCCCTCCGCTCGCCACCCGTCTCGTTGAACAAGCGCAGCGATCGAATCGTTCATGATCACAGTAGGGGGCGGCGGACACATGTCGGTGTCGCCGCCGGTCCGTCCGGACGCGGTCATCGACACCGGTTTATAAATCACGCCCCGAAACTCGAGCATGTCCCTTCGCGTCACGTTCCTCGGTACGGGTGGCGCCGTTCCAACCGTGGAACGCGCGCCGAGCGCGCTGTTCGTCAACCGCGAGGGCGACCGCCTCCTGTTCGACTGCGGTGAGGGTACGCAGCGGGGAATGATGCGGTACGGGACCGGCTTCGGGATCGACCGGCTGTTCGTCTCACATCTCCACGGCGACCACGTTCTTGGGATCCCCGGACTCGTCCAGACGCTCGGGTTCAACGACCGCGAAGCGCCGCTGACGATCTACTGCCCACCCGGCACGGCGAACGACCTTCACGACCTCGTCCACGCGGTCGGTCACGACCCGGCTTTCCGGATCCGCATCGAGGAGGTCGCCCCGGGCGCGGTCGCGTTCGACGGCGACGGCTACACGGTCACCGCCTTCGAGACGACACACCGAACCCGTTCACAGGGGTACGTTCTCGAAGAGGACGACCGTCCGGGTCGCTTCGATCGGCCGAAGGCGGAGGCGCTCGGCGTTCCCGTCGGACCTGCGTTCGGCCGGCTCCACGCCGGTGAGTCGGTCGAGCTTGACGACGGGACCGTCGTGGAGTCCGACCAGGTTGTCGGTCCGCCGCGACCCGGTCGTACGCTCGTGTACACGGCAGACACCCGGCCGCGTGAGCGAACGGTCGAGGTCGCCGAGGGTGCGGACCTGCTCGTCCACGACGCCACCTTCGCCGACGACATGGCCGACCGCGCCCGCGACACCGCCCACTCGACCGGGCGTGAGGCGGGTGAAATCGCCGCCCGCGCGGGTGTTGAGCGGCTCGCTTTGGTCCACATCTCTTCACGATACGCCGGCGACGCGTCTCCGATCCTCCGCGACGCCCGTGACGCGTTCGACGGGGAGTGCTTGCTCCCGGAGGACGGCGACCGGATCGACGTCCCGTATCCCGACGGCGGGGAGTGAGCCTGACTGGAGGACGTTCGCTGGCCCCCGGCCACCGCTGTTCGGTTCCTCACGATCGAACTGCTGATTTCGCATGTTTTGGGCCAGTAGCGTGGGTTTTTGGGTGTTGGGGACGTATGGATCATGATAGCCGATGCCCGCCCCACAGACCGCCGACGGCGATACAGCTGACACGGAGCCGAGAGACACGGAGCCGGGAGGCGCGGAGCCGGGAGACACGTTGCAGGCGCGGTTCGACCGTCTCGACCGCGAGATCGCTCGACAGATGGATCGGCTCGGGATCCCCACGCTCCGCGTCGCGCTCGGTGTCGTCTTCATCTGGTTCGGTGGGTTGAAAGTGATCGGCGGGAGCCCCGCCGCGGAGCTCGTCTCAGCGACCGTGTACGTCGTCCCACCCGACGTGTTCGTCCCGATACTCGGCGTTTGGGAGGTGCTGATCGGGTTGTGCCTGCTGTACCGTCCCCTCATCCGGGTCGGGATCCTGCTGTTGTTCCTCCAGATGCCCGGCACGTTCCTCCCGATCGTCCTCCTGCCGGAGGTCGTCTTCGTCACGTTCCCACACGAACTCACCGTCGAGGGCCAGTACATCATTAAGAATCTCGTGATAATCGGGGCCGCGCTGGTCGTCGGCGGAACCGTCAGGGGGGGCGCTGACGACGGTTCCGCCGAAGCGAACGCCGAACCGACCGTCCCCGATAGCGGGTGATCGCCGCGGGTCTGCCGGGTCGTTTCCGGCGTCGACGCCCGCCGGGAAACCTTGATACGCCGTGGCACCGACCCGTCGGGTATGTCCGACGACTGTGTGTTCTGTTCGATCGTTGCCGGGGATATCCCGGCACGAACGGTCCATGAAACCGACGATGTGCTGGCGTTCCTCGACGCGAATCCCCTTGCTGCGGGCCATACACTCGTGATCCCGAAGGCACATGCCCAACACGTCGGTGATCTCGACTCCGCGCTCGCGAGCGACCTCTTCGATGTCGTCGCTGAGCTGACACCGCGGGTCCGAAACGCCGTCGACGCCGACGCGGCCAACGTCGGGATCAACGACGGTGCCGCGGCGGGTCAGGAGGTCCCACACGTCCACGTCCACGTCATCCCGCGGTTCGAAGGTGACGGGGGTGCTCCCCTCCACGCGGTTGCGGGGACGCGTCCCGAACTCGACGACGACGAATTGGACGCGATCGCCGCGGACATCGCCGGATAGCGGTATCGAACGGGCGTTCAACAGAGTTAAGCACCGATCCGCGAGTAGCGTGGGTATGCATGCGACGACGCTCGCGCTGGTCGGGGCAACCGGCGGCGCAGGGACGACACGCACGGCCGTGGAGCTGGCGGCGATCGGTGCCCGCGGTGGTCACGATGTCGCCGTGATCGACGCCGCGTTCGGAACGCAGGGGCTCTCGGAGTACGTCCGTGATCGGATCGGCACCGATCTCACAGCTCTCATTACCGACGACACCGGCGTGTCGCTGTCGGCCGCCACGCACACGATTGTGGGCGACGGTGCCCCCGTCGACCGGCTGAACGACCTCCCTGGACGGGTCGAGTTGATCCCCGCCCGCGCCCCGTTCGAGCGGGTCGCTCGCGCGAAGACCGCCGAGGCCGCCCGGAAGCTCGAACGTCGTGTCGACGAAGCCGCGACCAGTTACGATGCCGTCGTTATCGACTGTTCGCCGGTCGCTTCAAACGAGGCGGTCGCCGCGGTCACAGTCGTCGACCGTGTCGGTGCGGTTCGCCCGGCGACGCCACACGGGATCGACGCGCTCCAGCGGCTCCGTGGCCGGATCGCCGACGTGGGCACGACGGTCGACACGAGCGTCGCAGTGCGGCGCGGGGTCGACACGGAAACCGACGCGGCGATTGACGACGCGGACGTCGTCCTTCCGCCGACGGATCCGGCGGTGGCGGCTGCCCCGACCGTCGCGTCCGGGTCGACGGCGTACGCCGAAGCGATAGTCGACAGCTACGCGCGGCTGTTCGACACGAGTGTCGACATCGAGTTCGACAACGGGGGGATCTTCGAACGGCTCCGGAACTGAGAACACCGACCGCGACACGGACCGACCACGGCCGTCCGCTATTGGAGGTCGTCCGGCGATCCGACGGCGTCCCCGAGCGGGTCCGTCGAACCGAGCGCGCCGCCCAGCGGTGACGACCCGACGATCGCGGCGTCGACCGCGTTCGCCGCCTCCGGGACCGGCTCGTGTGTCTCTATGTACGTCGCGAGTGCGAAATCCCTTCTATCCCCGCCAGTGAGCGCGACCGCCTCCCGGCGGGAGATCCGTCCGTCGAGCCAGTCGCGAACGATGCCCCGGCGCGTCGGAGCCAACGGACAGACGCCGTCGACGCCGCAACGGTGGAGCGCCTTCGCAGCCGTCATGGGCGTCACGCCCGCTTCTTCAGCGGTATCGGCGACGCTTCGCCCTGCGGTGTACGCGTCCACGAGCGTTGCGGTCGCCGCCGCCGTGCATGGCAACGAATCCTCGTGTTCGCGGAGCCGGTCGACGAGCGGCGTCTTCGTGTCGTCCGCGACGACGACCCCCCGATCACGTTGGGCCGTCGTCAGTTCCAACCCCGCCGCGATATCCGACAACGTCATGCCATTCGATGCCACCCACCTGGTGATAAAACCACCGTACTCCGTCGGGGCCGATGGCGGATCACCGACCGATTATCAGTCGGTGCGACCCCGGCGATCCGATCGATCACCCCCCGATCCACCGGGGTTTAAGTAAGGCATCGGGCCCGAGGTTCAGTTGTGATGAGTCAGGCACGTCCGACCCACGTCCGCTCGACCCGCTCAGAGAACGCCGACGCCACCCAGATCGATACGGTCGACCAGTGTCCGGAGTGCGCCGGTCGGACCCGTGTCGAGAGTGCGGAGCGGGTCTGTACCGAGTGCGGGCTCGTCGTCGAGGCTGATCGTATCGACCACGGCCCTGAATGGCGGTCGTTCGCGGACGACGACACGAACCCGAAACGGACCGGCGCGCCGCTGACGCGCTCGCGCCACGACCGCGGACTCTCCACGGAGATCGGCCGCTCCACCCGTGTAAAGGGTCGCAAGCGTCGGCGGCTCGCTCGGATGCGTACCCAACACAATCGCGCCCGGATCGCCACGAAACGCGACCGTAACAAGGTGTACGCTTATACGGAGATCCGTCGACTCACCGGCGCGCTCGAGCTCCCGGCGAGCGTCCGTGACACCGCCTGTACGCTGTTCGACTCCGCACAGCCGGAGAGCCTCCTTCGCGGTCGCTCGCTGGAGGGGTTCGCGTGTGCCTGTGTGTACGTCGCCTGCCGGACCGCCGACATCGCCCGCACGGTCGGTGAACTCTGTGCCGCGGCCAAAGCGAGCGAGGCCGAACACCGTGCGGCCTTCGACGCGATGAACCGCGAGCTCGGTCTCCCTATCGGTCCCACTTCGCCTGCCGAGTACCTCGCCCGGTTCGCATCCGAACTCGACTGTTCCACCGATGTCGAGCGTCGTGCCCGCGAGCTCGCTCACCGCGCCGTCGAGGAAGGGATCGCGAACGGCCGGAACCCGGTCGGCGTCGCTGCTGCCTGTCTGTACACTGCGGCTCGCGCGCACGACGCTGCGTGTACACAACAGGACGCCGCCGATGTCGCGGACGTGACGCCCGTGACGATCCGTCGGACGTACGTGGATCTGACGAGCGAGGAGTGAACGCCCACGACGAACACGCCGATCCGATCGCTTCGACGGCGAATGCCGTCTCCTGACGCCGGGAGCGACCGCGACGGGCGTCACCGGGGACCGTCGCGACCGGGGAGACCGGCGGAGGGCTGATGGAGGGCCGATGGAGGGCGGCGGTCGCCGCCCGACGTCACGCATGTGAACACAGGGGCGGTTCCCGGTTCTACTTTAGTCGTAAACAGTCCGGACAAACCGTACAATTCGCATCGAACGAACAACCTATTTCTTTAGTGCAACTCGGACGGTCCCCAGCGTTCAGCGCGGCTCGGGCGACCCTTGGTCGTTGAGCTTGTGCTGGAACGCGAAGAAGACACGCCGACCGATCCCCGTCAGATGCACCGTGTCTGACCGCCCGACCGGTTCGAGCTCGACGTATCCCCGGTCGCGGAGCGGGTCGAGTACACGCGTCTCCAAGGCCCGATACTTCGCCGTACGGCTGTCACCGGCTTCCTTGAGAAACGCGAGCTCGTGGTCGTGTGCCCACTCGATCAGGTTCCACTTGTCAGTCGTCCGGTCCGCGTCCGACCGTTCGTACAGCCGACCGAGGACGGCGACCTGGTCGTGTGTGGGCGCGTCCATCGGGTACAATGGGAGGTCGACGGTCCGCTCGACCCCCGCGGTGAGCGGCTCTTCCCGGACGGCGTGGTGGTGGGTCTCCGGCTCGACGCTGTACGGCCGCGCGCCGACGATCATACACGCCATTGCGACCCCGACGGCGGCCACCCGCGGTCCGGTTGAGACGTTCGCGAACAGCCTGTCACGCCCGTTCCGGCTCTCTCCGTGACCGTTCCGGCTCTCCTCGTGACCGTTCCGGCTGCTCCTGTGTGCGGTCGCATACCCTCCGTAACCGCCGCTATTGGATCCGCCCGCCCCGTGTCGAGCGGCAACGGTCGTCGTCACACCCAACACGTCGTACACGTCCGCGAGCTCGACGGGGAGCATCCGGACCTCGGCGAATCCAGCAACGGTCTCCCAGGCGTCACGCTGGTAGTCGGTCAACGCGTTCTGGTCGACTCGAGTCGCCTCCGGATCGTCGAAGTCGACGTCGAAATCGACCGCTCCACGCTCGCCCGAGCGATCGGGGGCGTCCGCGAGGAGGTAGACGACGTCGGCACGGTGGCGCCGGAGGGGCTCGACGATGCGGTCGCGTTCGTGTCCCAGCGGCACGACGTGGACGCGACGCTCGGACACGCGGGGGGCCGTGACGTCCATGCGTTTCACATCGACCGAGCCGATATAAAAGGCTCCACTCGCTCGCCCGACGCGTTCGAGCGCACGGTCGAACCGGTGTTCACCCGGAGTTAGACTCCGGGAACGCCGAACGCGCCGATACCGAGTCTGAAGACAGAGCTGACGACGAGGAGTACGAGGAGCGCGGCGACCCACGCGCCGCCACCGATGACGGCCGCCTTCACCCAGCCACCCGGGTACCGCCAGTTGATAACGCCGACCCACACGACCAGCGCGATGAGCGGGCCGACGAGCGGGACCCACGACGTGAGCGCCCAGCCGAGCGCGCCGAGGAGCGCGGTGACCACGGCGTGACTGTAGTCGTTGACGTCGACGACGAAGCGAGCGCTGAGGTAGATGGCGAGCCCA